>Ga0272446_1000681_pt1 | contig 52114 bp, 42 predicted proteins | sample YNPCB0061_FD_194587 | JGI IMG/M metagenome (GOLD analysis project Ga0272446, IMG submission 194587) | Hot spring microbial mat communities from Yellowstone National Park, WY, United States - YNP-CB-006-1 | ecosystem: Environmental > Aquatic > Thermal springs > Hot (42-90C) > Sediment | place... | reverse complement strand
GGGCAGGTGGGGGGCGAGCGCGGCCAGCGCCCGAGATCGCCAGTACTCGTCGGCAATTGTCCGAGCGGCGGCGAGGGCGTCGGCGAGCAGGTGCGGGGGCAGGTGGGGGGCGAGCGCGACCAGCGCTTTGGCGCGGTAATCGGCATAGCGGATTGCGCGGGCGGCGGCGAGGACCTCGGGCAGCAGGGTCGGAGGTAGGTGGGGGGCGAGCGCGACCAGCGCTTCGGCGCGGTGCAACTCGTTCTCAATCGCCCGTGCGGCGGCGAGGACGTCGGCGAGCAGGTGCGGGGGCAGGTGGGGGGCGAGCGCGGCCAGCGCCCTGGCGCGGTAATCGGCATCTCGGATTGCGCGGGCGGCGGCGAGGGCCTCGGCAAGCAGGGGCGGGGGCAGGCGGGGGGCGAGCGCGACCAGCGCTTCGGCCCGCGAGTACTCCCTCGCAATCGCCCGTGCGGCGGCCAGCGCCTCAGCATACACGGTCGCCTGCTGGTCAGAGGGCAGGTGGGGGGCGAGCGCGGCCAGCGCTGCGACCTGGTCATCGGCATCGCGGATTGTCCGAGCGGCGGCGAGGGCGTCGGCGTAGACGGCGGGCTGCTGCTCGGCGGGCAGGTGGGGGGCGAGCGCGGCCAGCGCCCGAGATCGCCAGTTCTCGTCGGCAATTGTCCGAGCGGCGGCGAGGGCCTCGGCGAGCAGGTGCGGGGGCAGGTGGGGGGCGAGCGCCGCCAGCGCCTCAGATCGCCGGTACTCGTAGGCAATTGTCCGAGCGGCGGCGAGGGCGTCGGCGTAGACGGCGGGCTGCTGCTCGGTCGGCAGGTGGGGGGCGAGCGCCGCCAGCGCTGTGGCCCGCGCCTCCTCATCCGCAATCGCCTGCGCCACTTCGAGCGCCCGCGCCCATGGCAAAGCGATACCCGCCGCCAGCAGCGCTTTCAGACTATTCGCCTGGCGCTTGCTGTCAGGCATGAGCGCGATATGCTCCAGCGCCGTGGCTGCGCTCCATGTGCCCGCCGGCGTGCCGACCTGCACCAGCCCGACCAGTAATGTCGGACTCAGGTTCCCGCTCTGGCCGCGCAGGCTGGCTGCGATCAGGGCGCAGCGCAGCGCCAGCCCCAGATCGCCCTGCTGCTCGGCCCGCGTCCAGAGCCGCTCCAGGTCGCCCAGATAGCCGCTGTTGCTGCCCTCGGCGGCATAGCGCGCCGTCTGCCAGGGTTGTTCAACGCCACTCCCGTCCCTCGTCGGCACGATCGCACTGACCACCTCACGGATCCGCTCCCATTCGCCCACCTCGGCGCAGTGCAGCAGCCAGAAGCGGCGCAGGTATTCGGAAAGCGGCTGATGACGGTCGGCCCACCAGGCGTTACCGTAGTCTACCATCCGCCGGTGCAACCGTTCACGCTCTGTGGGCGGGTAAATCCGTTCGAGGAAGACTTCGCGCAGGCGTTGGTGGCTGAAGACGTAGCTGTGCTCGCCGACGGTGATGATGAAGCGGGCAACCTCATCGCTACGTACCGCATCAACAATCGCGCTCTGGTCGCTAAACACCGTCGGCGCCAGTGCTGATAGATCGTCGCTGGTCAGCGGTCCATACGCGACGGCGCAGAGCGCCAGTAGCTCGCGGATTGCGGCACTCTCCTGGCGCATTCTGCGCAGGGTTTCGACCCAGTCGCGGAGGAAGGCTTCCAGACCGGGCGGACGTCGGCTCAGGTCGGTCGGAGACAGAGTATTCCCAAGCAGGGCTTTGATCAGCAGGTTGCAGGTCAGTGGGTCGCCCTCACTGACGCGCTCGAACTCGGCCACGAAGGCCGGATCGTCGGCCAGGGCGGCCAGGCGATCTCCCTGCGCTTTTAGCAGCGCAATCAGCGCGGCGCGATCAAGACCCGTGAGATGGAAGTGCGCCACCTGTCCGGCGTCCCAGTTGAGGTGCGCTGTCCATTCGGTATGCCCCATATCGGCCCGCTGCCGGGCGGCAACGACGATCTTCAAGCCGACCTGGGGCGGGACGGCGCAGAGGGGACCGACCTGCCAGCCGACCGCTTCATCAATCCCGTCGAGCACCAGCAGCAATCGAGAACCGTCCGGCAGGGGGCGGCGCAGGTAATCGATCACCAGCGCCCGCAGGCCTGCCGGTGATTGCTCATACTGTCGGAACTGTTCGAGATCGTGGTGGAACTCGGCCAGACTGTGCGCCAGCATGCGCAACGCCACCTGTTCACCGGCTGTCTGGTAGCGGATACTGACCGGCACGAAGATGATCTGCCAGCGATTGTCGGTGCGCTGCTGGACCCGTCTGATCCAGTGGACAAGCAGCGCCGTTTTGCCCAGGCCCGTCGGAGCAACGAGCAGCCCGAAGGGATGGCGCTCATCGGCGAGGAAGGCGTCGAGCCGGTTCAGTTCCGCATCGCGCCCGCCAAAAATTGCAGTGTAGGCTTCGATGAGCGGCTGCACCAGCGCCCGCAGATCGACCGGCAGCGGTTGCAGGATGGTCTGGAAGACAGCGATGTTGTGGTCGCCGGTGATAAGCAGGCTCTGTGCGATATTGCCGTTAGCCTGCACCGAACGGTCACCACGTGGCTGGTTGTGAGGGGGCTGCGTGTTCATAAGCTATGCTCCTATGTATGGCTACGTTGGCCCTGCTATGCACTGCTATCATTTAGCAATCGTCTGACCCTTCACATCGGCGGTAGAGATCGAACCTCCCGTCTCCATCGCCCTCCCCCTACTCGCGTTATAGTCTTTGAAGAAATGTAGCAATTCTCATCAATCGTCCGTCGTCGGACGTGAATCCGCACGTGCGGGCTAATGGTTTTTTGAGTAATTATAATTATTCCGCCCGTTTTCGGCAAAGCGTAGACCGCAATTTATTGCGGTCAGTGTGTCGCCCGTTTGCCAAGCCGGTGTACGACAGCGCTTTTACATTTAGACAGCGTAGACCGCAATGCATTGCGGTCGCGGTGTCGGGAGCGCGACGCTGGGAGCGTGTAACTCTGTCCCATTGGTTCAACTTCTACGGGAACTGCTATAGTTCTCAATTTTCCATAAGCCTTTCCTGACCGCCATTTATGGCGGTCTACGTAGCTGAGACCGACATGAATGTCGGTCTACGGCTTGAGCAGGGCGCTCCTGCCGCACGTGTGCCACGCGGTGACCGCCATAAATGGCGGTCTACGGCTTGAGCCGTTTTCGGCACCGCGTAGACCGCAATTTATTGCGGTCACCGTGTCGCCCGTGTAGCTGAGACCGACATGAATGTCGGTCTACGGCTTGAGCCGTTTTCGGCACCGCGTAGACCGCAATTTATTGCGGTCAGTGTGTCGCCCGTTTGCCAAGCCGGTGTACGACAGCGCTTTTACATTTAGACAGCGTAGACCGCAATGTATTGCGGTCACGGTGTCAGGAGTGCGACGCTGGGAGCGTGTAACTCTGTCCCGTTGGTTCAACTTCTACGGGAACTGCTATAGTTCTCAATTTTCCATACGCCTTTCCTGACCGCCATAAATGGCGGTCTACGTAGCTGAGACCGACATGAATGGCGGTCTACGGCTTGAGTAGGGCGCTCCTGCCGCACGTGTGCCACGCGGTGACCGCTATAAATGTCGGTCTACGGCTTGAGCCGTTTTCGGCACCGCGTAGACCGCAATTCATTGCGGTCAGTGTGTCGCCCGTTTGCCAAGCCGGTGTACGACAGCGCTTTTACATTTAGACAGCGTAGACCGCAATTCATTGCGGTCGCGGTGTCGGGAGCGCGACGCTGGGAGCGTGTAACCCCGTCCCATTGGTTCAACTTCTACGGGAACTGCTATAGTTCTCAATTTTCCATAAGCCTTCCCTGACCGCCATAAATGGCGGTCTACGTAGCTGAGACCGACATGAATGTCGGTCTACGGCTTGAGCAGGGCGCTCCTGCCGCACGTGTGCCACGCGGTGACCGCCATAAATGGCGGTCTACGGCTTGAGCCGTTTTCGGCAAAGCGTAGACCGCAATTTATTGCGGTCACCGTGTCGCCCGTGTAGCTGAGACCGACATGAATGTCGGTCTACGGCTTGAGCCGTTTTCGGCACCGCGTAGACCGCAATTCATTGCGGTCAGTGTGTCGCCCGTTTGCCAAGCCGGTGTACGACAGCGCTTTTACATTTAGACAGCGTAGACCGCAATTGATTGCGGTCAGTGTGTCGGGAGCGCGACGCTGGGAGCGTTCAACTCTGTCCCATTGGTTCAACCGCTGTGGGAACTGCTATCATGCTCACTTTCCATAAGCCTTTCCTGACCGCCATAAATGGCGGTCTACGTAGCTGAGACCGATATGAATGGCGGTCTACGGCTTGAGCCGTTTTCGGCACCGCGTAGACCGCAATTTATTGCGGTCGCGGTGTCAGGAGTGCGACGCTAGGCGCGTGTAACTCTGTCCCATTGGTTCAACTTCTACGGGAACTGCTATAGTTCTCAATTTTCCATAAGCCTTTCCTGACCGCCATAAATGGCGGTCTACGTAGCTGAGACCGACATGAATGGCGGTCTACGGCTTGAGTAGGGCGCTCCTGCCGCACGTGTGCCACGCGGTGACCGCCATAAATGGCGGTCTACGGATTGAGCCGTTTTCGGCACCGCGTAGACCGCAATTTATTGCGGTCAGTGTGTCGCCCGTTTGCCAAGCCGGTGTACGACAGCGCTTTTACATTTAGACAGCGTAGACCGCAATTTATTGCGGTCACGGTGTCGGGAGTGCGATGCTGGGAGCGTGTAACTCTGTCCCATTGGTTCAACTTCTACGGGAACTGCTATAGTTCTCAATTTTCCATAAGCCTTTCCTGACCGCCATTTATGGCGGTCTACGTAGCTGAGACCGACATTCATGTCGGTCTACGGCTTGAGCCGTTTTCGGCAAAGCGTAGACCGCAATTTATTGCGGTCACCGTGTCGGTGGGCGTGGTGCGCTTGGCGAGAGTGTCAAGCGCCGTCAGTACTTCGTCGCGAGTAGCCTGCTCGCCGGTGAGGAGCGTCACGTTGGCAGGGGGATAACCGCAAAAATGGGGATCACGCAATACCTTCGCTACCGCTTCGGCATCGTTCACAGTACACGGTACGTTCAGATAAGGCGCAAAGCGGTAATGACCAACACCGACAATCAGAGCATAGCCGTGGAGGAAAGACATAGGCACAAGCAAGACGCAAGAATATCGTTCATGATACGAGTAGTATACCATAATCATCGGTTGTGAAGCGGAACGAGAAGATAGAAAAAAAAACAGAAGGTGGAAGGAACCGATTCTGCTCCGCTAGTGGGAGAAGATAAGGGCTGGGGGTTTAGTGAGAGGGCTGAGTAGTGCGGGAGAAGTTAGCTCCCTATTCCTCTCCGCTTGTGGAAGAGGGATGAGCTGGGGGGTTGGTGAGGGGTTTTTACGTTTTTGGTCATGTTCACCCGTGAACGTCCCCCCTACCCTCCGCATGCGGGGGGGTGGGGAGTAGAGTGCGGATGTATACAGATAATGTATAATGGGGAATATGAATATCATACGCTGGCTTAAACACATCCGAGAACGAAGCAACCAGCCCGCACCATCGGCAGAACGGCGGTTGGGGCTGGCGCTCAGTGGGGGTGGTGGGAAAGGTGCCGCGCACATCGGTGTCTTACAGGTCATTCGTGACCTGGATATTCCCATTGATCTCATCGTCGGTACCTCGGCTGGTGGCGCGGTGGCAGTTCTCTATGCAGCAGGCTTTGATCTGCCTGCAATCCAAGATGTCTTTCGCCAGAGTGCCCTGCGCCGGATCGCCACGCCTGATCCGAGCGGTACCGGCATCATCGGTCAGCGTCGGCGCGAAGAGATGTTGTACCGTCTTCTCGGTCAGCGCACGTTTGCCGACCTCAGCATTCCGTGCGCTGTCGTAGCGACCGATCTGGTCAGTGGTGAGATGGTCGTTTTGCGCGAAGGGCCGTTAGTTCCGGCGTTGCTAGCAACGACTGCCTTACCGGCGCTCTTCCCACCGGTACCCTACGGCGATATGCTGCTCGCCGATGGTGGTATTCTCAACAATTTACCGGTTGATGTCGCCTATGAATTGGGTGCGCAGCGGGTGATTGCAGTAGATCTGCGCGATGCACAGGCCGGATTTTCGCTCCAGCCTGAAGAGAACGACAGTCTGTTTGCCCGTTTCATGTTCGCGCCAAAACAGTTTGCCGTTGCGCAGCGGGCGTTGAGCCTGCTCATGGCCGAAGCGACCGAACTGCGCTTGCAGCAATATCCACCCGACTTGCTAATCCAACCGGATGTTACTTCAATTGCAACTCTTGATTTGAGTACGCCCGAAAAGGGGTATGCTATCGGGTTGGCTGCGGCGCGTGAGCTAGCCGGCGAATTGATCGATCTCCGATTGTGGCGCAACGGCATCGAACTGGCTGCTCAGTCCAGAAAGCCGCGGAGCCGAACGTACAAGGCGCAAGCGACCAGACTCACCAGCGCTGCCAGCAACAGCATGCGAGCGAGCGGTACGCCATTTGCGAACGGGAAGGTTGGCAACCCGTCGCTACCGGTTTCGTGAGTAGGGACACGGCAGTGCCGTGTCCCTATTACCTATCCTACGTCTTGCTTGATACGTTCAAAATCATTACTAAGTCGTTTGTATACACGGTCTACTTCTTGCATCTTATTACTCATATTTCGTACATGTGTAGATAGAGTTTCCCACGAACTTCTCAGAGCCTCAAACTGCTCCGCTAGGGTTCTCACATCGCTGCGTATCTGTTCTGCTTTCTCCGAGAGCCGGTATGCGAGAATTCCGGTTTTAATGATTGCAAGTTTAATTCCTGATTGACTCCATGCTCGTGAGATAGCATGCTCTACGTCTTTTGGCTGTAGACTATCCTGCCTAAAAACCTTGTAGAGAGCAACAAGTAAGAGTATAAACGTAATGATCAACATGACTTCTGAGAATGACATTGTTGAATAGCTCCTTTCCTGACAACAACATTTATCTCTTTAAGAATATCGCTGTTTACGTTCTTTAACGGACAAACGAGCTGAGTTAAACCTGATCAATGTTTCCCAATAGATTTCGCCGTTTTCACAAAATTCTGTAATAAATTGTTGGGAAAATGTATTGATAATTGCAGAATAGGCTCGTTGAAATGCTTCATTCCGCTCTCTTGCCTCAAACCCTAGTGGTTCGATAATTTGTGTGTATAGTTCGTCAACACCGTCTGAAATAAATGACCAGAATGCCTGACCACAGAGCTTCTAATAACCTCCTTTGTCCCCGTTATCTTGACCATAACAGCAACCGTTGATTGCAAAGACCCGAAGTTCGGGCTTTGATCGCCCGATTTCCTCCATTGCGGCCTGAAAGTTCTCTCGCATCTTGCGAATTTGATCGGCATTTCCCCAATTTGGCCCGGACTTTACAGAGACCAGATAATATTCCTGTCCTTTTTGAAACTCCAGGTCAACGCTTGGACGAACAGATTTCTTCCCTTTAAACGTTTCCTGGCAAATGTAAATCGCTAAACCTTCAAGAAACTCACCAAACATGGTTTCTTCTTGTGAAGAGAGATGAGCATCGAGAAGTGATCGAATCAGATCAGAAGCAACGAGAATATTTTTTGCTCGGAACAGATACGGATTTTTACGTTTCAATAACTGCTTTAGCTCTAGATTGCGCAAGCTGTTTAATCTGGACTCGTGAAACGTTCCGATGTGTGCATATACATACTGCCTTACTTTTTCGATCAGGTTTGCATCATTCATAAAAGTCTTGGCGCTTCTCGGGCAATTTCCTCTTCCGCCAATGCAAAATACTCAGGAAGAATCTCGATGCCGATCGCACGACGGTTCATCCGACGGGCAACTTTAATGGTTGTCCCAGAACCCATAAACGGATCGAGGATCATATCACCTTCCTGAGTGAAGAGTTTGATAAACCACTCAGGGAGCGCCTCTGGAAAGACAGCGCTGTGGCGACGGTTTTTCGTTTCGGTTGCTAAATGGAGCACATTCGTTGGATATACCATCTGCCGATCCAGCCAGTTTGCTACTCGCTTTCCGAAGCCGCTTCCTACTCTTGAATTATCACGAACCTGATCAGTTTGACTGAGATTCTTGAGCCGTTTATCGGCCCATTGCCCCATGGGTATCATAACCGCTTCTTGAAACATCTTGAAGCGTCTCGTTTTGTTGAACTGAAGCAGACGTTCCCGGGCATCACGAAACCGATTCGGCCATTTTCCAGGGTAGCAGTTCTTTTTGTGCCAAATGAACTCCTCCGTCCACAACCATCCCTGTTTGCGCAGCGCAAGAATCAACTCAATAACATACGTGTGGCGTTCACCATTTTCCGCTTTTTCCTTGATGTTGAGAATGAACGTCCCATCAGGTTTGAGGACTCGTAAGAGTTCTTGACCGATCGGGAGGAACCATTCCACATATTCATCAGGATGAATCCCCCCGTATGTGTTTTTACGGCGATCAGCGTAAGGTGGTGAGGTAAAGATTAAGATCAACTGAATTGTCTGGTATCTCTTTCAATACCTCTCGACAATCACCTAAAATGAGCTTCGTGCTTTCGTTCATAAGTCTTTCAATCTAACACAAATGAAGAACATGATTTCGTATTTTATGCTGTTCTTTCTTCTGCTATCAAGAAAGTGCGCAAAAGTGCGCACACTTCTCTTCCTGCCCCGACGTGTCTTGTTGACCACCGTCGTCTCTGACAGGCGTGACTTTCCCGGCTGCGGCGGGGACGGTCCCCGCCGCAGCGCCGCCATTACTGGTCGGACTCGCCACGGGTAGGGCAGTTTCGGTTGCCAGCCGTTTCAGGTTCCGCGCCGCATTGAGGTCACGGTCATGGCGCTCGCCACATTGCGCACACACCCATTCTCGATCGCTCAACGTCAGCGCCTCGTTCTTCCAGCCACACTTGAAACAGAGTCGGCTACTTGGATACCAACGATCGGCGATGATGAGATGAGTACCGTAGCGTTTCGCCTTGTATTCCACCTGCGAGCGGAACACACCAAAGCCAACGTCAGAGATGGCGCGGGCGAGTCTCTCGTTCGCGAGCATCCCCTTGACGTTTACATCCTCGATCACTAACGCTTGGTTTTCGCGGCAGAGTCGGGTCGTGAGCTTATGAGTAAAGTCCGCTCGGAGATTGGCAAGGCGGGCATAGAGCCTTGCCAATGTCGCAGCGGACTTCTGGCGGTTGTTCGAGACCGGCAGGCGCGTTCCTTTGGGCAGGCGGGCATGGCGTCCAAACCCCGCCATCTCTTTGGCGGCTTCCAGCTTGCGGCTGAGACGCCGACCGCGAATCTTGAGGCGACGCAGCGCTGCGTTGAGCGGCTTTGGCGCTTCGATGACTTCGCCGCTGGAGATCGTTGCGGCAGCCTTAACGCCCAAGTCGATGCCGTTGACATCGTGCGCCGTGCGACGCCGATAGAATTGCACATCGGGCACTTCGACCTGTATTGCCACAAACCAACGATCCGCCGTGCGCGAGACCGTCGCGCCCAGTATCTTTCCTTTGAATCGCAGTTCCTCGGTCATGGCGACGTCGCCGATCTTGGGCAGACGGATCGTCTTGCCGTCCAGACGGAACTTGTCGTTGGCAACATAAAAGCTGTCGCGGCAACGCCCCTTTTTCTTGAAGCGCGGCGCGTGCGCCTCTTTGCCAGCCTTGAGATCAGTGAAGAATCTTTCCCAGGCTTTGGCGAGATGGGCAAACGGCTGTGCGTGTGCGTCCCGGTGAATGTCTCGCAACCACGGCCGTCCCTTCTCGTCGAGCCACTGTGGGTCGGTGTATTTGATGGCGTTGAACTGCTTTTTGAGCGCCATTGCGTTCGGCTTGCCGCCTGCTGCGTATTGTTTGTTCCATTCATTGAGCGCCCAGTTCCAGACGCGCCGGGCCGTGCCGCAGGCACGCTTGAAGTAGTCGATTTGCTCAGGAGTCGGACAACGGGCGATCTTGTGGGTTAGTTGCATCGTTTGGCCTTCTTGGCATTACTCATGACTCGCATCCTGTTTTAGCGCTTCGTCCAACTTTTTTCGATCGTTTCTCAAACCGTATCGCCGAGACGAACAACCGTGCACGATGGTCATCACGTCTTGCACCATTTCCGGTTCGGGAGACAGCCGTTCCTGGGTGAGCACCAGCACTGCGCAGCCATGGGTTTTGGCGTCATGTTCGAACCACTCAACGCCGAAACGGGTGAGGCGGTCCCGGTGCGCGAGGATCAGCATCGTGACGTCCCGTCGCCCGATCTCGTCCATACGGGCCAGCAACCGCTTGCGCGTGACGTTCAACCCGCCGCCCACTTCCTCGATACACTCGACCCCCGCCAATCCCGTCGCCACCACGACCGCTTCCAGCACGTTGCGCTGATTCGCCAGGTCCGGCTTCTGTGCCGCACGCGATACCCGACAGGAGGCGACCGGCGTGGTTGGCGCATGGTTCGCCTGCCGCAAACCGATGAACTCACGGATTTGCGTCTCAGGGGAGAGACGGCGGTTGCTGTCCGTTCGGGCCACCGGAATCAGCCTTCCTTCGCGTTCCCAACGCTGCAACGTCTTGACCGAGACACCAAGGAGTGTTGCGGCTTTCCCTGTGCGCATGGTGTTTTCCATGAGCACCGTTATACACTATCGCGTACTAGAAGTCAAGCTAGAGTCCGGCTCCGTCAATCACGATGACCCGCGTCGCTGCCCGACGCAGTCGGTCGCGGAGGGCGCGACCCAGGCCGGTATCGTCGAAATCACGGGCAAACATGCGATCGGGTTTGCGCTCGTCGAGTGCGCGCAAGGCGGCGTAGAGCCGTCGCGCCATTGCCTCTGGATCGGCGGTTGGGCCGAGCGATTCGACCTCTGCCGGTAGATCACGCATGAGCGCCAGGTCTTCCTCGGGCAAGAGTAATCCGATGCGCATGCCGCTGGCAAGTGCTTGTTCAGCCTCGGCTCGCAGGTGCGCTCGTGCGACCTCTGGTCGGCCACTAAAGAGCCACAGTTCGTGATCGGGAGCGTAGTGACGCTCAAGCAGTCCAGGTGAGACCAGACCCTGCGTCTCCTCGGTATCAGTCTTGAACGAACGATGAACCTCGATCGGGCCAATCAATGCTGTTAATGTTTCAAGGCTCACTCCGCCAGGACGCAACAGGGTAGGGGGGGTGGTGGTACAGTCAAGAACTGTCGATTCGATCCCGATTGGGGTCGGGCCGCCATCGATCACGGCAGCGATCCGTCCATTGAGGTCGGCTAGAACGTGATCGGCGGTGGTTGGACTGGTGTGACCAAAGCGGTTCGCACTCGGCGCGGCGACCGGTACCTCGGCGGCCTGCAAGAGTGCTTGCGCGACCGGATGGGCAGGTACACGCACTGCTACTGTCTCGCGCCCGGCAGTGACCGCGAGCGGAACCTGTGGATGCCGCGGGACAATGAGCGTGAGCGGGCCGGGCCAGAAGGTAGCCGCCAGTTGCGCCGCCAGTGGCGGGATGCTGGCAGCAACGTGCGGCAGATCACGACGATCGGCCAAATGAACGATCAGCGGATCGCTGGCCGGACGGCCCTTAGCGGTGAAGATCGCCTGCACCGCTTGCTCGTCAAGCGCGTGACCTCCCAGTCCATAGACGGTTTCGGTCGGGAAGGCGACCAATTCACCGCGACGGATGAGCGTAGCGGCCAGTGCAATTGCTGCGGGTGATGTATCGAGTCGTTTGGTTTGCATCAGCCTGTATTTTTCAAGCCGGCTGCGATGCCGTTAATCGACATCAGAAGCACTGTTTCCAGTTCAACCTGTTCTTCGGGTGGCGCAGCCCGTAAACGTTTCAGCAACTCGATCTGAATGAAACTTAGTGGATCAATGTACGGATTGCGCTGCCGAATCGCACGTTGCAGAACAGGTTGATGTGCTAAGAGATCGTTCTGTTCGGTGATCTGGCAAATCATCCGTTCAGTGCGCCGGAATTCGTTCTCAATTTGCTGGAAGATGCGTGCGGCAAGCTGTTGATCCGGTACCAAACCAGCGTAGGCGCGAGCGATGTTCATGTCGGCTTTTAACATAATCATCTGCGCGTTGTCGAGCAGCGTGGTAAAAAACGGCCAGTGGCGGTACATCGTGCGCAGCAGATGTAGATGATTGGGATCGGCTTCGGCAAACTCTTCCAGCGCACTCCCCAGCCCAAACCAGCCGGGCAACGTGTGTCGGCTTTGCATCCAGCTAAACACCCACGGAATGGCGCGCAAGTCTTCGATCCGGTCACTCTTACGCCGCGAGACCGGACGTGATCCGATCCGTAAGCGGTTGAATTCAGCAACCGGAGTTGCGTTGCGAAAATAGATCAGAAAATCAGGGTCTTCGTAGACTAGACTTCGATAGACAGTCCGCGCCGTTTCGGCCATACGCTCCATTGCGGCAACCCACTCTGGTTCGGGGTGGCGAGCCATGCCGGGGAAACCGGCGCGGAGCACGGCATTCACCACCTGTTCGAGATGGCGATGAGCAGTCCGCGGATCGAGATAGCGATCTGAAATCATCTCACCCTGATCGGTCACTTTAATCTGACCGTGAAGCGTACCCGGCGGTTGGGCCAGAATCGCCTGCCCAGCCGGGCCACCACCGCGCCCAACGGCACCACCCCGACCGTGGAATAGTCGTAAACGGACACCGTGCCGGTCGGTGACGGCTGTCAAGGCAACCTGCGCCCGGTAGAGTGCCCAGTTCGCAGCGACAAAGCCACCCTCTTTGTTGCTGTCAGAATAGCCGAGCATCACCTCTTGCAGATTATCGCGGAGTGCCAGATGTTCACGGTACACCGGCAATTGCAGTAATTCGTCGAGCAAGAGTGGTGCCCGTTGTAAGTCGTCACCGGTCTCGAACAGTGGCACGATATTCAACTGACTGTATTGGCCGGGCTGATACAGGCCGGCATCACGGCAGAAGAGCAAGACGGCCAGCAGATCACTGACTTGGCTGGTGGTTGAGATGATGTAGGTCTGAAAAATCTCGGGATCGAGCTGTTCGCTGATCGCCGACATAACGCGAAATGTTTCCACCGTCTCTGCCGTTGCCGGGCTAAGGTGGCTGAGGCGGCTAGGGGTGAGCGGGCGGGGTCGCCGAATTTCGACACTCAGTACTGCCACTCGTTCAGACTCATCGAGAGCTTCATAGTTACTCACGACACCGGCGGCAGCCAGGATTTCACTCAGCGCAGTGGTATGCCGACTCGCGTGCTGGCGCACGTCGAGGGTGGCGGTGTGCAGACGAAAGGTGGCTACGTTTGTGCGGACATCGCGGAGCAGGCCATCGGCAATTAAGGCGCCGCCATTGTTGCGCAGACTGGCATCGATCAGATCGAGATCGGCTAACAGTTCACGACTATGGTAGTAAATGTCGCGCATGCGCGGGGGCTGCGGATCGGCACCCCAACGAGGGGTATGGTGTAAGGTGTAGTGCAGTGTTTTCTGCAAGCGGGCTTGAATGAAGTGACATAACTGACGGTACGGTTCGCAGCGGTAATGTGGGTTGAGCGTTGCCGCCGCGTCAGGCATCAGTTCACGGTACTCGGCAATCCGGTCGATGATCGCAGTATCAACCTTCACCTGCTGTACCGACTGACTGAGATCGGTAATCAGGCGATCAAGGCATCCAATCAGGTAACGCAGCATTGCGCTCCGCATCAGACGCACCGTCTCGACCGTGACTTCTGGCGTCACAAAGGGATTGCCATCGCGGTCACCACCCATCCAGCTTCCGAAGCGGAGGAAAGGCGGCAGATGCCACTGATGGTCGGGGTACGCGGCAGTAAGCGCCTCGGCAGTCTCACGGTAAAGGAGTGGCAACAGGTCCCAGAGCACCGTCTGAAAATAAAACAGACCGTTCTCGACCTCATCGAGCACTGAGGGTCGCCGGTTCCGAACATCATCACTCTGCCAGAGACCAACGATTTCGCGTTCGATGGCCGTGATAGCGGCCTGACGGTCAGCCGGTAAAACCAGCCGCTCCCCGAATGTCAGATCGATCAGCCTATCGAAGATGCGGCGCAGCTTGATCAAAATCGTTCGCCGTCGCGATTCGGTAGGGTGTGCGGTGAGTACCGGCATGATCAGTGCATGATCCAGCCATTCCTGGATTGCTGCTGCCGGTACTCCATGTTGCTTTAGCAGATGGATAGCGTCGGCGATGCTCTCAGCACGCGGCGCAGGGGCATGGCGCACATCGCGAGCACGCAGTGCCCGTAAACGTTCAACCCCTTCGGCCAGATTGACCAAACCGAAATAGAGGGTAAATGCCTTAACCAGACTTTGTAACTGCGAGAGGCTGAGGTCAGCGATCAGGCGCGGCAGGGCATTGGGATCAGTTTGCGTAGGAGCGTTACGCAATTCCTTCGCCATACGGCGCACCTGTTCAACAAGGTTCAGCGTTGTTTCGCCGTGCTGTCCGGTAATTACCCGACCAAGAATATCACCCAGCGCCCGAATGTTTGCCGACAGCAAATCATGTTCAACAGCAGTCGTTCGTCCGCTCATACGTCTACTCGCCGCCTTCTACCACCAGGTCTTCAAGGTGGGCGACATCGTTCATCCGTAATAGCCGCCAGCCACTTCGCCCGCGGACGATTTCGCTCAACGAACCGTTGTCGAGCCATAATTTACCGAAGTTTACCAGATCAAGACCGATAATATGACAGAATAACGCCCGAATTGAGCCACCGTGCGAGACCACGATAATCGTTTCACCTGTCCGGTGGGCCGCCTCGATCTGCGTGAAAGCCCGCAGAACTCTTGCCTGGAGTTGGGCATAACTTTCACCGCCGAGGCGAACGGTATGCGCTGGGTCACGGTCGTACTCGCGCATATGCTCGGGAAACCGCTGATACAGCTCTGTTGGCGTTAGCCCTTGCCACAACCCGACATCAATCTCGCGCAGATCGGGCATTGCAATCGGGTGGAGATGAACATACTCACCAATAATCTCGGCAGTTTCCCATGCGCGAGGCAGATCGCTACTGTAGAGTGCCACCGCCCCACTGCGAGCCAGGCGCTGTCCTGCCCGACGTGCCTGTTCACGGCCGCGCTCATTGAGCGGGATTGGCGCCTGGCCCTGATATTGCAGTGTTCGATTCCACGGTGTCTCGCCGTGTCGCACAAAAATCAGACGCATAGCTTCTATAAGAGCGACGCAGCGCCGCCGTCTGTTTGATCAGCGCACCAGTTCACGGCTGATCACCAGGCGCTGAATCTCACTCGTTCCCTCATAAATCTCCGTAATCTTGGCATCACGGAAGAAGCGTTCTACCGGATATTCCTTTGAATAGCCATTCGATCCGTGGAGTTGCACGGCCTTTGTGGCGACCCACATTGCTGTCTCTGAGGCAAAGAGTTTCGCCATTGAAGCATCTTTGATAAAGTCAAGGCCCTGATCTTTACGCCAGGCAGCTTCGTAGGTGAGCAGCCGCGCAGCCTTAATGCGGGTTGCCATATCGGCGAGCGTAAAGCCAACAGCCTGAAATTCGTGAATCGGTTTGCCGAATTGCTCGCGTACTTTGCTGTATTCCAGGGCCGCCTCGAAGGCTCCCTGCGCAATCCCGACCGCTTGTGCGGCAATCCCGATTCGTCCGGCGTTAAGGATGGTCATCGCGATTTTGAAGCCCTGACCCTCTTCACCAAGACGGCGCCACGCCGGTAGACGGTAATTGTCATACGCCATCTGGCAGCTATGGGCGCTGCGAATGCCCAGTTTGTTTTCAACCTTGACCACGCGACATCCGGGAGCATGGGTGTCAACCAGGAAGGCGGTGATTCCTTTGGTCCCTTTGCTCGGATCGGTCATTGCCATCAAGATGATGGTATCGGCGTGATCGCCGTTGGTGACCCAATTTTTCACACCGTTGATGATATAGTAATCGCCATCACGCACGGCAGTGGTGCGCTGAGCGGCAGCATCCGACCCAGCGCCTGGCTCGCTGAGCGAGAACGCACCAAGCATCCGACCACTGGCAAGAGGTGTCAACAACTCACGCTTTTGCTCTTCAGTGCCGAACTTCTCGATCCCGTAGCAGACTAGCGAGTTATTCACCGAGGCGATCACGCCCAGCGAGGGATCGACCCGTGATAATTCCTCGATCACGATCGCATACGAGACATAATCCATCCCAGCGCCGCCATACTCCTCGCTGACAGCAACTCCCATCAGACCGAGTTCACCCATCTTACGTACCAGCTCGGTCGGCCAGCGAGCGTGTTCGTCTCGCTCGGCGACGGTTGGTTTGGCCTCTTTTTCGACGAACTGACGCACCATGTCGCGCAGCATCAGTTGATCTTCGGTAAGCTGGAATTCCATGATCGCCTCCTCGGTAGATATAAAATTGTCCTTCTTTTGACCGCTCTTTTCATTCTACGTGAGCTACTTATTGCAGGCAAGCAGCAGGTGTAAAAGCTGATCGGACAGGCGGTCAGGTGCTTCCAACATCGGCATATGACCAACATCGGTCAGGAGCTGGTGGGGAACACCAAGCCCAGCCGCCAGCTCGGCGCCGAGTTTTGGCGGCGTCAGTCGATCATCAGTTCCGGTGATCACCAGTGCCGGACAACGAATTTCGGCCAGTCGTGAACGGAGATCAAAACCGTCACAGGCGCGGAGATCGGCCAGTAAGAGTTCCGGATCGAGCGCGGTATATTCGGCCAGGGCATCGGTGATCAGGTCGGGGCTTGCTGTTGGGCTGAATAACCAGTTGACCAGCGTTGTGATCGCTTCACGGCGCGCCGCGAGATCACCGGCCAGCCCGGTGAGTAGCGCCGAAGCGACACGTAAACGGGCTGCGGTGCTCACCAATCCCAGCCCGGCCACTATGTGCGGCGCGGTCAACGCGATCTGCAATGCGATGGCGCCACCCATTGAATGACCGACGACAAGTGCCGGTGGTAAGCCGAGAGCCTGGTGCAGCGACATCACGTGCAGAGCATAGTCGGCAATCGAAATGGACTCGCTCGCCGGTGATCGTCCATGGCCGGGTAAATCAACCGCGATCATCTGGATGGTCGACGGCAATAGGGTAAGCAATCGTCCCCAATGCCGACTACTGCCACCGGCGCCGTGAATAAAGATGAGCGGCAGCCCGGACGAACCACGCCGCATCACAAACAGATCACCGGTTGTCGTGTTTACGAGTGGCATTAGCCCATGATCTCATCAATCGCAGCCGCCAACGCAAAGTCTTTTTCGGTCAATCCACCCGCATCGTGCGTGGTCAGCGCCAACCGCACTCGATTATAACGAATATCAATATCGGGATGATGACCGGCTGCTTCGGCCAGAAATGCAACGTGGGTCACGAAGGCAATCGCGGCGGGGAAGTTCGCCAGGCGGAAAGTACGAACAATCTCGTTGTTCTCAAGACTCCAATCAGGGCGCTGCGCCAACTGTTCGGCAATTTCAGCATCACTTAGCCGTGGCATAGCTGTCTACACTCCTTTATTACAAGAACATTCCGCGAGCAGGAAAACAGGTTCTCAGCACTGTGTATGATACCACAGAGTGGTTAGTGGTTGTCAGAGCGTGATTAAATACTAATATCTCCGATAGAGCCGATTCAGAAGCATTGTGATAGAACCAAGATTCAGAACGGCTTCACTCGATTACGGCTCACCACTAAGTTCGCTCTCTTCCGAACTGCTGTAATGGGGTCACGCCGATGTCACTGCCATTGTCACTGATGGGGTACGGCGCCGATAATGGAGATCGGATCGCCACCGTCGGTACGATCTGTCCACCCGAATGCCTACAATTGACCGTATCGATGGGATGGACGGGGCGATGATTGTCACCCTAGTCATCATCGCCGCCCCGGAGGTGATCGTCACCTGGCGTCATCAGGGGCAATGGTGGCGCCGCGCCTTACTGAATGGCCTGCATGATGACCATTGTCATCGAAAACCTATCCTTCTCCTTTATTTGCCAGCCAGGAAAAACCTGTTGAAAAGCCCTACCTTTCGCAGACGCTACTGTCTAAGCAGTTGCCGGATCAGGCCGGCAAAGTTCTCAAACGGCAAAGCGCCCCGCACGATTTGACCATTGATAATGAAGTTAGGGGTCGAATTGATGCCCAGCCGCGTTGCTGCCTCGATCTCGGCGCTAATCGTCGCTTCAGTCGTTGGATCGTCGAGGCAGGCAGTCAATTGATCGGTAGCGATCCCCAGGTTACCGGCCAGCTCGATCAAAGCTGCCCGGTCACGACGCGGGACGCCACCCCATTCGACACCGTGGCTCTGGAAGAGCAGCTCGTACATCGGCCAGAACTGGTTCTGCGCCGCCGCGCAGTGGGCAACACTGGCCGCCAGTACTGCCGAAGGGTGGATCGATGTCAGCGGAAAGTCGCGCACCACCAGCCTGACCAGGCCGGTCTCGACGAATTCACGGATCAGGCGTGGCCGGGTTTCACTGACAAAGCGGGCACAGAACGGGCATTCGTAGTCGGTGAATTCGATCATTAACACCGGAGCGTTCGGATCACCCAACGCCCGCGGATCATCAGCGGTCAGATTGAGGATCTCGATCAGATCAATAGGTGGTGAAGGTGTTACCGTTGGTCGGCGTAATTCATCGGGTGCTGGCGGCACTGTCGGTAGACCCTGGAGGGCGAGTTGGGTCTGACGGATTTCTACGGCTGAACGAGTTGGTACTGGTGGTGCAGCACTGCCACAACCGACGATCAGGAGAACGAATACGATTGACCAGTGTTTGAGTACTTGCATAAGGTTCCGGCGCAAAATAAAATAATGGCGGTTCGCCGTCTCGTCCTCACTCAACGCTGAGTGAGGACGAGCAGCGCGATAGGTTGTCGTTCTTTATACCCGCATCAGGCTGTGGCGTCAACCATCTGCAGCCGCTAATGTAACAGTGGCACCGAGTGGTTTTGCTTCACCACGGGCAAAGCCAGGGACATCAACCTGTTGCAAGATCGCGATACAGGCGATCAGGCCAATCGCCTCTAGCAGAAACACACTGGCGTAGGCAATGGCATACGACCCGCTGATGCCGAGTGCAACATCGCGTACCGCACCACCGGCAAAAATCCCCAGACCGCGGAAAAGGAGTTGGGTCATCGACCAGAGGCCGAGGTAGGCTGCCGCATGGCGTTCGGTGGTCATTGCGGCTAAGAGCGAAACCGCCCCTACGGTATATATACCAAAGCCCAGACCAAACAGCACCAGTACTGGGATCAGAAGAGCCTGCCATTCGGTTACTGCCAGAACGCTTAGGAGAAAGAGCGGCAGAGCAGTCAGTGCCAATCCAATCTTGGCTACTCCGGTCTGCTCGTGTGCAGCGCGATGGCGGGTGAAATAGACAGTTGCCAACAGACTGATCACGACACCAATGCCCCAATAGGCATTGAAGCGCGTGGTCTGGCCGTTATCCAGCCCAAACACATCACCGCCAAACGGTTCGAGGACTGCATCCTGGGCAAAGGCACTGACGGCGCCCAGAGCCAGAAAGAGGAAAAAGCGGCGTGCTCGCACATCAGACCACATCTGGCGTAAGAGGGGCAGGAATGGCTCAGGTGGAGTTGGATCAACACCGGCAGGTACGCTAGCCGGTTTTTCAGCACCCCAGAGAGCAAAGGCAATAAAGCCAAAGGCAATCGCCATGCCAATCAACACCAGGCGCCAGAAGCTCTCCTGGTCGTAGACCGGCATCAGCCGACCATAGATCACACCGGCAACCGGAAAACTGATTACCAGGAAGACCTGCACAATAGCCAGAGCTTGTCCACGGCGGGCCGGTGGTGCGCTATCACGCACCAGACTGAGGTACGTACTGCCGGAAATAAGAGTACCGACACCATAGATAAGAAAGGCGAATAGCGCTAACGTCCAACCTGCTACTGATGCGGGATCAGTCGCCAATAACGCGGTTACAATCGGTAGCAGTGGCAGCGACAGAAGCATCGGCAACCGACCGCCCCAGATGAAAGGTAAGCGACGCAACGTACCGGGAGGACGGAGGTCAGAACGATAACCCGCCCATATACTCAGCGGCGCCAATAGATACCGCAAGGCCGAAAGGAGTGCGACTGGCGTTGCAGATAGCGCCAAATCCGTAATCAATACGCGATTGAGCACTCCTGAGGTCAACAGATCGATAAATGATGAACCGATGTGAAAGGTGCCCAACTTGAGCGTGCGAGGTACGTTCAGACGTTGATCGGTGTCGGTCTTCACAGCTTACTCCTCCGTTTCGTATCCATTAACGACTGCCAGTTGTACCTCGTTGGCAACCCGACTGATTCGGCGCAGCAGGCGAGCACTCTCTGACGGTCGTACATGCGCTTCTTCGGGAAGGTCCATCGTCGCTTCAACCAGCGAGTCGCGGAAAAACAGCGCGGCGGCGATGGCATCGCTCAACGAGAGACCAGCGTTACGTGCCAGACGAGCATAGCTCTGGCCGACTGCGCGTGCTTCTTCCAAGAGTGGACTTTGCTCGTCATGGGTACTTACGTACCGCAAAATAATTCCCATCAGTTGCTGACCGACTCGCCGCCATGCCAGCCGTTCCTGTTCACTCATCGTTGCCATCCATGCCGGCACTGAGGGCGAATGCGCTAGTTCAGTGCGTGTTTGCGCCAGCGCTTTGCTGGCGAGAACGCTACTGATCGACTGGGTCGGCAATGGTCGGCGTGATGCCAGCGCTAAAATGTCGGCACGCGCAAAACGACGATGACCGCCCGGCGTAATGTACACCGGTACCGCACCTTCATCCGCCCAGCGCCGGAGCGTCGAGGCGTGGACGCCGAGTAACCGACTGGCTGCCGATAACGAGAGATAGGTTGGTGCTTCCTTGTCGTCCATCATCGTAATCTACATAAAGCTGCATAAAACTACATGTTAAAGTATAACATATCTCCCGCCAGGTTCTTCACTACCAGGCGGGAGAGCGAAATGATCGTGCGAAATGTTGTCTTATTTCAACCGAAAACCAAGGCGGTGAAGGACCTCGCGCAGCACATCGCGACCCGATAACGTATGTGGTCCGGCTACACGACGGGCCGAGTGATCGACCCAATCGCCTTCAACGTTCATCTGTTGAGCGGCGTAGAATGCTTTCATTGTCTCATTGTAACGCTCTACTGCTGGTGGAATCTGTTCAGGCCGGTATACTTCACGGTGAAGAACGGCATCCTGCGGAAGGCGCGGCTTGATGGCCGCCGGTCGAGCGGGGTTGGGGCGGCCAACGCACATCCCGAACACAGGCATCACCAGTGGAGGAAGCTGTAACTCGGCGGCTACTTCGAGTGGGTGATTGCGAATAGCACCGATGTAGACAGTGCCAAGACCGAGCGATTCAGCGGCAACGACGGCATTTTGGGCGGCGAGTGCTGCATCGATGACCCCAACTAACCACATTTCGAGGTAGTCAAGACCTTCGTGCGGCATGTGACGGTCTGCTGCCGCCTGAGCAATGCGGGCTAAATCGGCTAACCAGACAAGAAAGAGAGGGGCACGTCGAATCTGGTTTTGATCGCCCGCCAGGGTCGCCAACCGATGTTTCCGGTCGGGATCGGTGACTGCTACCACACTCCAGGTTTGCAAGTTTGAAGAAGTAGCAGCCGACTGCGCAGCGGCAATCATGGTTTCAAGCGTCCCTTCTGGGAGCGGCTCGTTGCTGTATGAACGTACCGAGCGGTGGCTCAGTAACAGGTCGATAACCGGACTGCTGATAATTGATGGCGGAATATCGTTTCCGTAACGTTGGCGTAGGAGTTCCTGAGTTGTTATTGTGGTCTCGGTCATACGTTGTTGTTCCTCGTCTTTGTTGCTGTCATGTCAAATATACTACGGATTATACTCGATAGCTTGACATCGATGTGACGCAACTTCCACTAGGGATGAGGTGACTCCTCCCAACATCGTTCAACCAGGGGGAAGCGCCTCTTTCAACGCCGCCAGGCCAGGGGTAGATAAGTTTTGGAGACTGAGAGGGGTGGTTAGCGACGGTATGTGGATGGAATGAGGAACCCACTTCAACGGCGGCGAAGATGGGCATGAGTATGCGCCAACAGTATGCAGGTAGGTGGGAACCCGTCTCAACGGTTGCGAGGAAGAGTAGAGGTGTACGGCGGTGACACCAAGAGAGTGTCTGAAATGTATCTGGTTGAGGGTTTTGATGGATACGTGATGATCTGAACGAACAGAACAGACGAACATCATATCCTACCAACCTTAGAGATTGGCAACAACGGCGATGAGGCACGTATGCAGGATCAGGACGATCCCCAGACAATGGGTTAAAAAGGGGGGAGAGCGATTTCAGGCATTAGGACGGGGTATCGATATGGGAGACGGGGCCGGAGATGCAGCGGTGCGGCATCAGGCTCTGCTTCCATTCCCTGAGCGTGTCTCTGAATATTCCCTTGCTGACCAAGGATTGACGGAATGATTGGCTTGCTGAAGTCAAGTCTCAGTGTTGTACATAACTCAACATTTTTTCAGACGCGCTCTAAGAGCCTATCCGAATAATCGTCTCACGGTACGGCAGATAAAATCTGATAGATGGACGGGCGCAGCGCCGCTGCGCCCGTCTTCTTCTGCGTCAGGGTATCACGGATAGGCTCTCAGTTGCCCGAGTCAGGTGCCGACGACTGTTCACCTGCCGGATCATCTCGACGTTGGGCATCAATAATCGTGATCTCCGGCTTCGGTCGATTCGGCGTTGGCAGTGCAACCGTTTCACGGCGACGGCGAACCAGCGTGGTTTGCGAACGGGTCAGCGCAGCAGCGAAACCGAAAGCCGGTCGTTCAGGCTTCTCATTTGGTGGCAGATATGGGTGTTCAGCTTCAACTCGCGCCAATATCTCCTTCACATCAATGTCGGTCAGCTCATTGCGTAGGATCAACGCTTCGGCGATAGCGATCACAGCCATGCGGTTCTGCTCAAGCATTTGCTTCACGATCCGGTACTGCTCTTGCAGAATTGCTTCGACGCGCGGTTTGACATCGGGTGCCGACAGTCCCTGCATTCCAAACAGGAGATATGAGAAGAAGCTGTTATCCATACCGTAGGCGCCGACCATCATGGCAGCGATACCGGTAGCACTCTGGAGATCGCTGGTAACGCCGCTCATTTGCGTGCCAAGGAAGAGTTCCTCGGCTGCTCGGCTAGCCAGCGCAATCTTGATCCGATCAAGCAGCTCTTCGCGGGTGCGGGTATGAATCTCCTCTTCGGGTTTCCAGGCTGCGAAACCGAGTGCATTCCCGTGCCGCACGATGGTCACTTTGGTCAGCCGCTCTTTCTTGAGCAGCTTTACGGCTGCGTAAGCGTGACCAGCCTCGTGATAGGCGATACGACGTCGCTCTTCATACGACATACTGCGAATCGGTTGCTTTAACCCCCACTCGTGAATCTCGCGAGCCTGGGTGAAATCCCAATAGTTGATCGCCGACCGGCCATCGAAGTGCGCGTGGATTGTCGCTTCGTTGATGACGTATTTGATCGCCACGGGTGTATAGCCTATTGTATCGGCAACCATGCGATCAATCGGCATTGGTTCGTGCTTGACTTTACTCAGGTAATATTCGATCACCTCACGGCGACCATCAGCATCGGGTGGCTCTACTGCTATCTTGCGGTCGAAACGACCAGGGCGGAGGAGCGCAGCATCGAGGGTTTCGGCAAGGTTGGTGGCCGCCATCGTCAACACGGGAGGCATCTCCGCTTTACCACGACGCAGCCCAACCAGGCGGAGGAGCTTCCCCCACCAGGTTTGCTCTTGCGGTGGTGGATCCATCTGGAGCAACAATTCGTTGAGCAGACTGCTGCCACCACCCATCATACCGCCAACCCCCATAACCACGTTTTCGCGGTTGTTCATTCCGGCGCCGGCTGCTCCCGCGCCCATGAGGTTTGGACTACGGGCCATTCCGATAGCATCAATTTCGTCTATGAAGAGGATGCACGCACCGTACTCACGTGCCAGACGGCGAGCTTTGCGGTACAGGTTCATCACCTTAATGTTGCCCATGCCCATCCATGCCGAGAGCAGCGATGGGGCGCTGAGGTAACCAAACGGCACGCCAGCTTCAGTAGAAATAGCTTGTGCCAAGTAGCTTTTCCCAGTACCGGGCGGGCCAACCAGTAGAATGCCACGAGTAACTTCGCCACCCATCTGTTTAAACTCTTTGGCCCCCTTGAGCAGGGTTACCACCCGACGGGCAGCTTCCAGCACCTCTGGATTACCACGATAATCCTTAAAACTCACCCCAGTCTCACCAGGTTTTACCCAGTAGATGCGGGTGCGGGCCATGAAAAAGTACATGAGCCAGAATTGAAAGCCAATGAAGAAGAATAGATAGACGGCTACCGGGATGATTTGTAGAATAATGTTACCGATTTCACCGGTGATGATGACATTGAATATTCCCGGTAACAGATTCACTGCCAGCCAGACACCGATGGCCAAAAACAGCATTGCTCGCAAGAACCGGAAAAGTTTCCAATTCCAGCGCTCGAAGAGTTTGGCGATCTTCTTTTCCAGCTCTTGCTCGCGGTTGGCAGGGTTTTGGTCAGGGGTTGGGCGGTAAGGCTCGATTGCCATGCACGACTCCCGTTTTTCAGGATAACTGAACTAAATCAGGACAGCACCAACGAGTATAAGGGGACTTTTATAGCTACTGTATAATGAAGTATACCGACGGAAAGATATTCGGTCAAGGCAAAAAAATGAGAAAGCTCTAAGGAAATGCGAGTGGTGCGCTGGCGACGATGGATCGATGCTCTGGCAGTGGTCATTTTGCTGGCTTACGGTTGGTTGGCATTGAGTGTACAGAGCGGCACAGCGGCTATTGATCCGGTTTACGCCAGCATACGCGAGCAGGGTATCTTGCGGGTCGCCGTTGATGTCGGGTATCGGCCATTTGTCGAAGAGCGTAACGATAAGCTGGTTGGCTTCGACATCGACCTGGTGCAGGCGCTGGCAAGCGAGTTGGGGGTAGAGGTGATGTTCGTGCGAAGTGGATTCGATGCGCTGTACGATCAATTGACCAGTCGCCAGGCCGACCTGATCGCCTCAGCATTGCCATATGCGCCGGAACAGGGGTACCGCGCCCGATTTTCGCGTCCATATTTCGATGGTGGGTTGATGTTAGTAACTCCTGCCGAGAGTACGATTACCGGTCTCGACGATCTTCGTGATCGCGCAATCGGTGTTGTGTTGGGGAGTGAGGGTGATGCTCTGGTTCGTCGGTTTGCTGTAACGATACCAGTGGCTCGTTATACTGCCGATGAGGTTGATCCCTTGATCGATGCGCTGCGAGCCGGAGCGATCGATGCAGTGATTCTTGACCACGTTACTGCCTTGGGTGTGGTAGCCAACGGCGATCTCCGCATTGCTACAGCCTTGAGCTATGAGCCGTATGTGTTGGCGATGCCAGCAGCAGCGTTTCAGCTTGAGCACGAGATCAATCGTGCTCTCGCCCGTTTGGAAGAACAGGGTGTGCTGATCGAGTTGCAGCGTCGTTGGATGATGCATGATCGGTGAGGCGCTACCGATAGTTCCCGCATTCACGTAATCATTTGGATGCGCTGCCTCTAGCTTACCGAGCAGAAAGAGAAATGAGGAGAGGGGGATAGATTCACTCACTACTAACCCCGTCGTCTCCCGTCAAGAAGCTGTGAATAGCCAGCCAGTGATTGTCCACCGGCGAACGTGCTGCACTCTCCTCTTTCCCAGCATCGTCTTGATATAAAAAGCCTGTTCCCACTACACCAAATTCAATTGTCGGTGCACGGAAGGTAGTGCATGTGATGAGATTGGTGCATCCGGCGGTTGGTACGATGCTAGCCGGTACGGTTTGCCAGCATTGGCATATGTCCTGCGTCTGGGTTTACCCCAAACCGGTGCGAACAATGTGGATGCTCTGCGTAAGCCGTTGCGCCCACGGTTGCAGGAGCGGTTGCCAGACCGATTGAGTAGCGATCAGACGGTGCAGTTCCTGTATTTCATTTGACATAACATTTTCAAGTGTAGTAACTAGATCGATCACCTGCTCAAAATGCCCCGCTGTCTCGAAGAGGGTTCGCACCATCGTAAAGCGATCAGCGATAGGAACCGAAAAGCCCAACTGACGGGCAAGCATTGTACAATCGGCGCGGCTGAGGAAGATTCCTGCTCGCACCGGTGTGATCAGGTGGCGAACCAGAGCACCGAGTTCATCGACTTCCGCCGGAGCTGTTGCTGACTGGAGCGGGATGTATGTCGGGGACACAGGCATCGGCGGAGAGAGCCGCTCCAGTTCGCTCCCGATGAATTCAACCGTGAGACTTGCCAGAGTCTGGTAGAACGGATGGGCCGGAATACGTTGCACGGCCCGCGCCCAGATCGGCACCCAGACCGCAAGATGGTCGGCAAGAAAAGCAGCCATCTGTTGCCGTGCCCAGTAGTACCGATCAAGGTTCTCGGCGGAGAGTGCGGTTGCTTCGGTGGCGATCAGCCGCGCCAGAAAGATGAACTCCAGGCCGAGATGATCGGGCGCACCCACGTTTTGCGTTGGCAAGAACCCACAGGTATTGTACGTAGCGGCAACCTGCTCGGCGGTCGCCGTGTTGAGCATAAGCTCTTCGTCGCAGTAGAGCGACTCGTAGGGATAGACGTTACGCCCGAAAACGTATTCGTAAGCAATTGCCAGCGCTTCTGGCCGGTTATCGGTCACCGCAGCCAGATCGACCAGTATGGCCGCCTCCTCCCATAGAGCAGGCGAAGGCGGCGCAAGCAGGAGACGGCCAATCATATCGGCCATGGCCTGACGTGCTACCAGTGTCGTATGGTCGTTCACGACTTCTTTCCCTTCCCGGGTAAGAAATACGCTTCGCGAGCCGGGCGGAAGGGGCGCAGGAGCCAATGCGGACGCCGCATGCCGTTGGGCGATACCTTTGAAGCCGGGCGGGTCATTGCCAGCCATTCGCGGTAGACTTCGTGCGCTCGTTTGGTATCGACATAAATATCACCGTAGCGATCATTCGGGCCGGCCGGCTCAAGCCGTACCTTCTGATGCCAGCAGTGCATGCCACTGACCGGATCAGGATGGACGGCGAAGGTCAGGTTTTGATGCACACCGGCATCTTCCCACCAGATGCGAGCGGTATCGGGGTCATCACTCTCGTAGGGGCGGATACCATGAATCTGGCGCATACGCCATTCCCCTTGCCCCTCTTGCTTGAGTTCAACCAGCGCAGTAGACAGCCGACCACCACCGTCTTCCTGTAATCGCCACCGCCCCAGATGGTGTGAACAGGCGATCACACCGGGACGAATGCCTTCCGTTACCCAAACCCGATCCACGAAGTAACCGATCTCGGTAATGACCTTCACCAGATCGCCGGTGCGTAAACCAAGCCGTTCGGCATCACTGGTATGAATCCAGACCGGATTTTTGTGGCTGATTTCGTACAGCCATTTCGCGTTACCGCTGCGCGTGTGGATCAGGGTGGGCAGGCGGAATGTCGAGAGAAGCACAGCCTCGTTCTTGCTGCGATCAATTTTACTCGGATGGACGTGGCTATGGATGTAAGTCGGGATCGCATATTCCGGCCATCCCCAATCGCGCAGCGTGGTTGAATAGAACTCAAGTCGACGCGAGGGTGTTGGGAAACCAGCCACAATGGAACCATCCTCTAGCTTGATACCAATCGGTCGGCCCCGTTCGGGATCAGGCTCGAAATATGGTAGTGGTGTGATGTTCGACGATGGCGGTGCCGGGGCTTTGGTGTAGACAATCCCGGTATCTGGATCGATGGTCGCATCGGCCAGCTCAGCGGAGCTGAGCGGCTTATCGAACGTAGGTTGCACTCCTTTCCGAATCTCAAACGCACCGTAGCGGCGCATATACTCAAGTGGAGTCAGGCCCTCTTTCGCGGCTGCCTCCGGCAGACCTGGAACGTGGTTCTCGAACATCCAGCCGTAGAGTTCATCAACCGTAATCTTCTGACCAGGGCGGTACGGACTCTCGAAGGTTTTACGAATGCCCAGCTTTCCATCGGGGTCAATCCGCCATGACAACTCGATCCAAAACTCAACTTCTTCCCAGACTTCACCGGGATTCGCGTCACGGGTATCTTTTACCGGCTTCCCCAACCGACGCATAGCCTCACGGAGTACCGGTTGACGGAAGGCAATCCAGCAACCGGCGTGGGTTTCCTGGCTCATCATATCGTGTCGCTCGGCGCCCACTCCCATCGGCAAAATATAGTCGGCAAACCAACCGGTCTCACTCCACGTCGGCGAGAGATGGACGTGCAAACCGATTTTGCTCTCATCGGTCAGCACCTCCAGCCAGCTCATGCCGTCGGGGTTGGTCCAAATAGGGTTGTAGACGCGGGTGAAGTAAGTATCGACCTTGCCCCGTCCTTCTTTGAGGAAGTGTGGCAGTAAGATGCTCATCTCGTAGAAGTTGAGCGGATACTCTTGCGGCCATGTTAGCTCGTTCCAGACTTTGGGGTGTGGCGCCATGTTGGGGTGGCGAGGAATCCATTTATCCCAAACGTTAGCTGAGGTACCGCCTTCAACGCCGATTGAACCGGTCAGTACGTTGAGGAACCACAGACAACGGGCAACCATCCAGCCACCCAGGTTGGCGCTCGTAGCGCTGCGCCAGCTATGGGTCGCCAGTTTCCCTTCACAGCGCGCAATGATCTTTGCCACCCGCTCGATCTGCTCAGCGCTCACCCCACTCTCTTGCGCGGCAAATTCAAACGTATACTGCGCGTAAAGCTCTTGCAACTTCATTTCAAAATGCTCGAAACTGACCGGTAGGTCGGGGTGCTCAGCGCGGAGATAATCAGCCCAGTTCACCCAACGGCGGACAAAATCGCGATTGTACTGACCGGTGCGGATCAGGTAATTGGCAATCGCCAGGAGGATAGCCGTCTCGCTGCCCGGCCACGGTGAGAGCCATTCGTCGGCGAGTGAGGCCGTGTTGGAGAGACGGGTATCGAGCACAATTAACTTGGCGCCAGCCATTTTACCTTCCATAATCCGCTGTGCGTGTGGGTTAAAATAATGGCCGGTTTCGAGATGAGAACTGATCAGCAGAATGACACGGGCGTTCGCATGATCGGGTGATGGTCGATCAAGGCCCATCCACATAGCCTGCCCACAACGGGCACCAGACGAACAGACATTGGTATGGGAATTGTGCGCATCGACGCCCCAAGCCGGTAATACCCATTCCATAAAGCCATCGTGACCGGGGCGGCCCACGTGATAAATAATCTCTGTCTGTCGCTGTTCGATAATCGCCTTGCGGATCCGACCGGCAATCTCGTTAAGCGCTTCATCCCAGGAAACACGCACCCATTTTCCTTCACCGCGCTTCCCGGCGCGCTTTAGCGGGTACAAGATACGGTCAGGGTCGTAGACCTGATTGAGGGTTGCCGGGCCTTTGGCACAGTTGCGACCACGACTGCCCGGATGCAGCGGATTACCCTCGAATTTCTTGATCTTGAGCGTTTCGACATCAACATACGCCAGGAGACCACAAGCGCTCTCGCAATTGAAACAGACGGTTGGCACCAACGTGTAACGACGAGCAACTTTTCGTGGCCATTCCTTTGGGTCGTACTCTGTCCAATCATTCCACCGTTCCACCGGTGGATAATCGCGCAGTTCCTGGCTGCTGATTGGTGTTGCAGCAGGTGCTGTGCTCTTCACATAGGCCTGCACTGGCGGGGTCAGCGGCTCAACCCGCGATTGCGAGCGCTGACTGAAAGTTCCTAACAACCGATTGAGCAATGATGTCGTCATGACCACACCTTTCTAACTGTTTGGCACGTGTTGCGGCGCCATGACGAAAGCGTATTCAAAGGCGTACAACCCGGCAATAGAAGTCAAACCGGCGACAGCCAGCAGCGGAACGGCAAGAGCTGGTATCAATACAGCCAGACCGATCAATGCTGCCGGTGCAACATGACCAAGGAGAATAGACCCCTGCCAGAAATGGCGGCGGAAGCGACCGTGGCTGATGTCGTGGGCGGCGCGGGCAGCTACCTCACTGGCGTGCGGAATACCGAACTCGCCGAGCAAGAGCATGAAGAGATCGAGCAACAGACTACCCGCAAACGTCCAGCCGAACAGATCGAACAACGCTGCTGGCATCGCAACGAAGGGCGCAAGCAACAGCAGGGTGCCACTTCCAACCATCAGTGCCTGCACCAAAAGATGGGCCGGTAAGAGCGGACTCTGCCAGAGATCGCGCCCCTCGGCCTGGGCGAAGAGAAATGCCGTATAGATAGCAGCCAACACCGCCAATGGGATGCCGATCCAGGCCAGAGCAGGGCGGAATGCTGAAATGGCGGTTTCTGGCCACATATTCAGTGCAGCACCAGCTTCAGATAGGAACCAGATGCCAGCCACAGCAGAGAAAGCGATCAAGATAAAGGCACCACGGGTCAACCAACTTCGCCATTGGGGTCGGGTGAGAATGGTAAAGAACATGTGTGGCCGTTCCAGATCGAAGACCAGCAAGCCAGTGGTGATACCGATAAAGAGTAGACTGACAAAGAGCGTGATCGCCAGAAATGGTGCAGCTAGTGGAGCCAGCCCCAAACCAACAGCGGCAGCCACGACCATGAAGATACCACTCCCGATCCCTTTCGTGACCAGATAAGCTGGCACCGGCCAATGCCAAGGTATCTTGTGTTGCGCGTTATAGCCGGTTTGCACCATATGACCGGCGACTCGCCCACCAAGCATTAAGGCACTCTGACCAATTCCCAGTCCCTGCTCACGTGGCGGACGTATCTTTGCGCCGGAGGCAGCGGTAAGTGGAATCACTTCACGCCCTGACCGGCGATGACCGTTGCCGTTGTGATGACCGACCAATTGCTCACTTACCACATCAGCCCACATAAACGTTGATGCGACCGCTGGCGCCGTTGGCGTCAGTGTTGTCTGATCGGCATCAATGTAGAACAACTTCGGCGCCGTTCCCTGTTCAGGCTTGCGCACTGCTATCGGCTCACGAGCGATCAACTGGCTGATAAGACTGTTGGGATCATCGAGATCGCCAGAGATAATCGCCTGTTCAGGACAGACAATCTCGCAAGCCGGTTTCAGCCCCTGATCGATGCGATGGGCGCAGAAATGGCATTTCGCTGCATTGTGCGATTCTGGATCGATGTAAATCGCGTCGTAGGGACAGGCCTGCAAACAGGCTTTGCAGCCGATACACACCTTCGGATCGAACTCCACGATCCCGTCGGTGCGCTGGTACATGGCGGTAACCGGACAAATGCGGACACAGGGCGGATTGGCACAGTGATTGCAGCGCGTCACCTGAAAATGACGACGGGTGTGAGGGAAGGTACCGGTTTCAACGTATTTCACCCACGTGCGATAGACCCCAAGCGGAACTTCATTTTCCGACTTGCAGGCAGTGCTGCATGCGTGGCACCCGATACACTTCCGCTGATCGATGAGGAAGCCGTAATTTGTCATGGCCAGCTCTTTCTGGCTATGGAATAATACTTATGCCTATCAGGTATCTTAGCAAAAAGAAAGTTATCGAACAAGCAGATATTTTCGATAAATAGTATCGAAGCTGTGCATAGATTGTTGGAGGATTCCGCACGGGAATCGGTTCTGCGCCTTGTCCATTCACGACACGCAACAACCACACCCCGACACCGTCTATTTTGCGGTACAATAAAGCAGTTACGCCGAAAGCCTAAGCAGCGATACCTGTCTGTAAACAGCATGGAGCGCGACGGCACCATCGCTGTTGTCTCGGTCACGTGATCACACTCGTCTGCAAGAGGTTGTTAGGAGGAAGTGTGACGCTCAACCTGCATCTGTTGCGGATCTACGTTGCCGTGCTCGAGCAGGGTAGTTTTACAAGGGCAGCCGAGGTACTAACCATGAGCCAGTCGGCTGTATCACGTGCTGTACAAGAACTTGAACGGCAACTGGGAACTATCTTGCTCGAACGGCGTCCTCGTGGGGTAACACCAACGATAGCCGGTGCTATTCTGGGCGAGCATGCTCGACGCATTTTCACGCATGAACGGCTGGCTATCGAGGCGCTGAACGAACTGCGCGGTCTTCAACGAGGACGGTTGGCAATTGGCGCCAGCAGTACGATTGGTATCTATCTCCTACCACCTCTCCTTGGCCACTATCACCGTCGCTATCCGGGCATCGAACTCTTTCTCGACATCGGCAACACACAGCAAGTCATGGAACATCTGCTTGCATATCGGATTGATGTCGCCTATGTCGAAGGGCCGGTAGCCCCTGACGAGCATTTAGATATTATGCCCTGGCGGAGTGACGAGCTGGTCGTTATTGCCTCTCCCGATCATCCTCTTGCGCGACGGGTGACCATCAGTTGTACCGATCTGCAGGATGCACCGTTTGTCTTCCGCGAACCCGGTTCGGGCACGCGCGAAGTGATGGAGCAGGCTCTGGCATCACGCGGAATTACAGTACGACCGATCATGGAACTGGGTAGCACCGAAGCCATCAAGCAGGCAGTAAGTGCCGGTTTAGGTCTGAGTATGGTTTCGCGGGTGACTATTCAATCGGAGTTGATTGCCGGCAGACTGCGGGTGCTCAACATCCCTGATCTGACAGTTCAACGTCAGTTGAGCCGAGTACGCCTGAACGACCGGCCTCTGAGTCAGGCACTCGAGGCATGGTTTAAATCTCGCGGTTGACATAAAGATACTTACAGGCAACGTGCGGATGCGACATTCTGCTGGCGACCGGCACATCAGTGTACTATCTGAGCAGATTGAAAACTCGCTCCTGTTAAGAGCCTATCCGCATAATCCATCATCGATGCGGGGATGATGATGGTCACGGCATGCACCTGATAGCAGCGCTGTGCAGTGGGCAGCGTGGGCACGGTACTGCCGCGCCCCTACCTAAACCCACCAATCGGTGCATCTACACGTCATCTAGTCAATAATCTCACGTTGGCTCGATCCGAACGCCGCGCCAAAAGGCAATGTAGCCAGCAATCTGGCTGGCTGCCGCTTTCGGGGTTGGATAATACCAGGCTGCATCACGATTAACCTGCCCATCTACTACCACGTCGTAGTAGCTGGCAGTACCCTTCCACGGACAGACGGTATGTGTCTGGCTGTCGCGCAGGTATTCACGCTTGACCGAATCGGTCGGAAAGTAATGATTTCCCTCAACCACAATGGTTGCATCGCTCTCGGCGATGACGGCTCCGTTCCAGATTGCACGTGGCATAGCGTTCTCCCTGTTTCGGTAAACATTTTTCTCCATGATGCCACAATTTGCGTATCTTTTGCGGCTGATAAACGGTTTCTTTATAGAGCATCTAACCTCGCCTTTCGTATACGGTGGTACTCCCAGGAGAGAGGTTGGAGGATGATGCGCGGGTACCCTCGCATTAGGAACGAAAGATGAAACGTATGGAAGATGTTATTCGCTACTACATTGGTTTCAACCTCGTCCCAGGGATTGGACCACTGCGCTTAGCGCGCTTGATCGAACGGTGTGGATCGGTAGCGGCTGCCTGGCATGCCGATGAAACGATGATGATCGCGTCCGGTCTTGATGCACGGAGTATGGCCGGATTACGTGAGGTTCGCCAGCGGATCGATCTTGATGGCGAACTGGAACGTCTCCGTGCAGCCGGGGTGACACCGATAGCGATTGCCGATCCGCGTTACCCACCACTCTTGCGGATGATTCCGGCGCCGCCACCGTTGCTCTATCTGAGCGGCACGCTTACGCCTGCCGATCAGCGAGCAGTTGCAATTGTTGGGACGCGCCATCCTAGTCATTATGGTCGTGAAGCAGCACGACGGCTGGCACGCGATCTAGCATCTGCCGGACTAACGATCGTGAGTGGGTTGGCATTAGGGATCGATACGATTGCCCACACTGCGGCGCTCGAAGCCGGTGGTCGCACTATTGCCGTGTTGGCCAGCGGCATTGATCGGGTCTATCCAGAGCGAAATCGGGCGCTGGCCGAGCGGATCAAAACATCCGGTGCGCTTTTGAGTGATTATCCGCTTGGCACCCCACCGGCCCCACTCAATTTTCCGCCACGTAACCGCATTATTGCCGGGTTGAGTCTGGGAACGGTGGTAGTTGAGGCAGGCGAAAGCAGTGGTGCACTTATAACGGTACAATTTGCCCTCGATCAGGGACGTGAGGTCATGGCAGTGCCGGGGTCGATCTTTAGCCCGCTCAGTGCCGGGCCGCATCGCCTGATCCGTGATGGCGCGGCGATCATTACCAGTGCCGATGATGTGCTGGCGGTGCTCAACCTTGATCAGCAGACTCCTTTGCACGACGCGCCACTCGACATAGCGCTAACGCCTGAAGAGGAGGCGATCTACGGTGCAGTTTCGGTAGAACCGCAGCATATTGACGTAATCGGTCGCGCTGCCGGTCAGTCGGCAGCAGCGACGGCTGCGGCACTGGCACTGTTGGAGTTGAAGGGATTGGTGCGTCAGGTTGCACCACTCTACTACGCACGGGGGAGGTGAAATGCTCGGCGGGTAATGTGGTTTGATGTCTGTTCGGTGTTAGGACTTGCCCATACCCGCCTTGGCACGGTTGTCAAAAATCAAAATGTGCTTCTACACGATTGGCAAACGCATCGGCTAGCATGCGGCGGGTGCGGTTGAGTAACGGCGGCAAGTGATCGGGATCGAAAAATTTTACGTTGACATTTTCATCACCGACTTGTTGGAGTTCACCGCCGACGATGCGGGCAGCAAAGAAGATCGCCAGAATCTGGGATTGATCGCCGTTGGGATAGCTCCAGGCGAAATCAGGGCCGCTGTAGACGCCGATGAGCTTTTCTGGTTTTAAGATCAGGCCGGTCTCTTCGTACACTTCGCGAACCAGGCCACGGGCCGGTGATTCGTCGAGGTTAATCGTTCCTCCTGGTACATCCCAGAGCATGACATCGGCCCGGCGGCAGAGTAGGATGTGACCGGCTTCATTGCGAACAAAGCCGCTTGCACGTACCTGTAAGATTCGTTGGTGACCAACATAGCTACGCAACCAGCGCGTATACTTGACCGTCATACCTGGCTCCTTTGCTCGTTTGCCGGTCATTATAACAGATTGTGCTTGAATATCACGCCGCCGGGCTTGGGTTGGTCAGTGGCATCAGTGGCACTCGCCATGTTCGTCGTTCGTCGTGTTCGCGCTGGTGATCCATTCGCGCTCCTAATGCTCCTCGCCACGTAGAACGGTCGCAATGGCCGCTACAACCCGCTCAAGATCGGTCTGTTCAATCACCAACGGCGGTAGCAACCGCAAGACATTAGGGCCAGCGGGCAACGCCAGCACACCATAGTCGATCAAGGACGTAATAACCGGTTGGACCCGGCTCTTTAGCTCAAGACCAACCAGCAAGCCTAATCCGCGTACTTCGCGCACTTCCGGCAAGCGCAGATCGCGCAGCGCCTGCATCAACCAGGCTCCTTTTTGTGCTGCCTGTTCAGGAATACGTTCAGTCTGATAAACTTGAAGCGCAGCCCGTGCCGCAGCGCACGCTAGTGGATTGCCACCGAAGGTTGAGCCGTGGGTTCCTGGCGGCAACGTACCGTGCCGTTCGTGAATTGCTACTGCGCCCATCGGTACACCGGCAGCAATACTCTTGGCGAGAATGAGGATGTCGGGCGTCACACCACTATGTTCAATCGCAAAGAGCTTGCCGGTACGACCAAAGCCAGTCTGGACTTCATCGATAAGAAGCAGTGAGCCATTGGCAGCACAGATCGCAGCAGCCTGTTCGAGATAGCCGGGTGGTGCCGGACGAACGCCCCCTTCGCCTTGTACCGGCTCGATGATCACTGCCGCAGTTTGTGGGCCAACTACCGATTGTAATGCCTCAAGATTGCCATAGGGCACATGGCTAAATTCGGGTACGAGCGGTAAAAACGGCTCACGGTATTTGCTCTCCCAGGTGGCGCTCAGGGCACCCATTGTACGCCCGTGAAATCCACGCATTGTCGCCACAATGCCGGGACGACCGGTTAACAGACGGGCAAACTTGAGCGCAGCTTCCACCGCTTCGGCACCGCTGTTGCAGAGGAAGATACGAGCAGGGAACGGCAGTGCTGCCGCCAGCTCACTCAGGTATGCCGCCCGTACATCGTTGGGAAAGATTTCAGGGCAACTGATTAAACGTTCAGCCTGTTCACGAATTGCCGCTACAATAGCCGGATGGCCGTGACCGAGGTTAGCAGCCCCTTGACCGCCGACACAATCGATGTACTTCCGACCCTCGGCGTCGTAGAGATGAGCACCTACGCCACGCACAATTGCCAATGGCCGTTTGGGGTATAGTCCGGTCGTGTACCGACTCTCTTGCGCAATAATTTCGGCATTTGTACTAAGCGTGATGTTCGTCATGGGTGTATCCTTTGATACATGCATATCAGGTGGGTTGTATCACACCAACGCGCTCTAAAGCCACACTGACCAGTGGCCAGATCGTGCGGTGATCGAGCACATTTTGATCGCGCCGAGTCCGAATTTCGATTAGATGCAATCCTCCGGCGAAACCGGTCTGTAATGCGGCATGCACTGTTGCCCAATCGGAGGCGAGGGTATACTGTGCGCCGTGTAGCGCCGCCAGTGGCGCAAAATCGGTGCCATGGGGTGTACCAAAGAGGAGTTCAAATTGATCGGTTTCACTAGCCTGGGGTAGAAACGAGAAGATACCACCGCCGTCGTTGTTGATGAGCAAGATAGTTGCATTGAGTCGGTGGAGACGAGCGGCGATCAAGCCATTGGTATCGTGGATCAGCGAGAGATCACCTAGCGCCATCACCAGGGGCGTGGCGTCACCTGCGGCAAGACCGAGTGCCGTGGAAACCAGACCATCGATCCCGTTTGCCCCGCGATTACCGATAACGTGCAACGGTGTTGAGCGAGGGGCGAGAAACGTATCGCAATCGCGTACCGGCATTGAATTGCCGACAAAAAGCGTAGCCCCATCGGGCAGCCAGGCGCCGAGACGTGCAAACAACCCCGGTTCACTGATCGTCTCCTGGGCTAGCAAATGGGCTTGTATCGTTGTGCGTGCCGTTTGCTCGGCAGTTTGCCATGCCCGCAGCCAGAGCGTCGGCCCCTCGCGTTGCGATGACGCCAAAGCATCGGCCAGCGCCAGACAGAACCAGTGTTCATCCACCTGAAGATGTTCGCGAGCTAGGCTGGTTGGCTCACGCCAGCCGGCGCCACCGTCGATCACTATCTGGCGCGCTTGATGATGGTGCTGCAAATAGAGCAAGAGTGGTTTACTGGTTGGCATCGCACCAAAGCGTAACACAACTTCTGGCGCGTATTGGACAACGAAACGCTCATCACGCAAAAAGGCATCGTAAGTACCAAGGATGTAATCATCGGTATGCGAACCGTAGCGTACCCCTGACAGCGGGTCGGCCAGAACAGGAAAGCGTAGTCGATGGGCCAGGATCGTCAGCAACGGGCCGAGGTCGGCAGGGCAATCTGGACCGGCGATGATCAGACCGCGCCGACACTCAACCAGACTGCTCGCCAGAGTTGCCAATTCAGCGCCACCCAGCATCCGCCGCGCCGGAGTTACCTGCACCGATGACGGTGTCTGAGTCAGTAGCGTTGCCATCAGCGAACGATCAGGCACGAGCGGTTCGCGGAAAGGCAGATTGAGATGCACCGGCCCAGCCGGAGCACTCAGGGTTGATCCAATAGCTCGCCCCAGCGTGGCACGTAGAAACGGCAAGAGCGTCATCTGCGGAACAGGGAGATCAAACAACCAGCGCACATTACGACCAAAAATGCCGATCTGATCGATTGTCTGCGGCGCACCGTTGTCACGCAGTTCAGGTGGGCGGTCGGCGGTCAGTAGGAGTAATGGGACGCGGGCAAGATGTGCTTCAACGACGGCGGGAAAGAGGTTGGCAACGGCGGTGCCAGAGGTGCAGAGGACGGCGGCAGGGTGATGACGAGCACGTGCTAAGCCTAGGGCGAAAAAGCCGGCCGAGCGCTCGTCGAGATGCATCCAGACCCGTAACACCGGATGACGAGCCACGGCTAACGCTAGTGGCGTGCTGCGCGAACCAGGGCACACAACGACATCCTTCACCCCATGGGCTGCCAGACTTTGCGCAATTTCAACCACCCAGTGGGTTAGCGCCTCGACATGCGCTGTTGCCTCCATGTCTACCTCACTTAGCCGATCATCTCTTCACTTGCACCCAGGGCTTCTAACATGGCCCGCAGCTTGATGCGAGTTTCGGTTAATTCCCGTTCGGGTTCAGAAGCAGCTACGATCCCACAACCGGCAAAGAGCGTTGCCTCATGTCGCCCGATCAGTGCTGAACGAAGTGCAACAGCAAACTCACCATCACCACGAGTATCAACCCAACCAACCGGTGCTGCGTACCAGCCGCGATCAAGCCGTTCACGTTCGCGAATCCATGCCAGTGCCGCCGGTCCTGGTTTCCCGCCTACTGCCGGAGTTGGGTGCAAGCGACCGACCAGATCAAAGATGTCGTAGCCAGGACGGATGTGGGCAGTGATAGGGGTAAACAGATGCTGGACATTGCGTACCTGCATCACTGTGGGCGATTCTGGTGCACACACTTGGTCACAATACTCGGTCAGAGCCGAACAGATCATCTGTACCACAAAGGCATGTTCGGTACGGTCTTTCGTACTCTGCAACAAGGCCTCAGCGAAGGCGTGATCTGCTTCTGGTGTCTTGCCACGTGGCGCCGAACCGGCCAGAGCAGAAGCGGTAACCGCACCGTTACGCAACGCCACTAATCGCTCTGGTGAGGCACCGAGAAAGGTACGACCACCACGAGCAACCGCAAAGACAAAGGTGTGCGGGTAATGCTTACGCAACATGTCAAGCGTGGCGGCTGTATCAAACGGTTCGCTACTGCGCAAGCGAACGGCGCGAGCCAGCACCACTTTCTCTAACCGACCGGCGCGCAGATCGGTGATGGCATCGGCAACAATTGCCTTCCACTCTTCTGGATCGAGCGACACATCAACTTGTACATCGGTCGGCAACCGCTGTGGACGGAACGGCAAACCGATCAAGGCCTGGAGACGGCGGGCAGCGGCTGCACCTAGTGCCAGCGTCGAACTGCGCTCATCAACCATGCCACTCACCGTCAGCGTCGTTACATCACCGTGGCGTACAATCAGCAAGCGCGGCACAACGAGCAACCCCAGCGGATAGTCGCGCCACAACTCACTCGGAGGCTGGTCAGGATCAAAACGAAAACCGGCTACCGCCAGCGGCCCCGGCACCGGCAGATTGGGATCAACATCAATGACTGCCTCTGATACCAATTGTCGCCATGCTGCTGCACTGGCGGCAAAGCGGTTTCCCGATGGTGCTGGCGTAAAACTCCACGCTGCCCCAAGACCGGTCAGTTCGACATCAGCCGCCGGCGTACTCCAGAAGAATCGGTTATGCGTCACTCCGGCACCACGCGCAAACAGTGCTAACGGATCGCGTAGCCCAACCCGCGTTGTGACACTGACCAGCACCGGTCGGCCCAGGGCACGAGCACGTTGCCGCGCAATCTCTGCCGCGGCTTCCATCCGAGCGACTTCGCGCAAGGTAGCGGTTGTTACCCGCACCCCGATGAGAGGATTTGTCATACTACTACAATAATATATCCTGCCCCTCCCTGAGCAGTTCGCCAGCTAAGGGAGAGTTGTAAACTTCCTGTATGCATTGTATCACGTTTCGATAGACCAGCAGTTTTGCGAGCGCATCTGTAAATTACTGTCCGTTTTTCATCTTGTCCGAAGTAGCTCTTGGCTTCTCTCGGAGTTTGGCGTTCAGGTAAGGATTCGTAAGCAGGTACGTATTTTATCCAGTTGTGCTCACCGTTGAGGCTGGTGTTGGTCTGTGACCATCAGTGTAGCAGCGTAGAATTGGTACCTTCGCAGCAACTACTGCGGTCATAAGGACACAAGCTAAACCACCGACCGCCACAGAAAGTTGGGTGCCGAGTAGACGGGCAGCGATGCCGGCCTCGATCTCGCCAAGTTGTGGCCCACCAGCGAAGAAGAGCATATTCACTGCCACCATACGTCCGCGCAATTCATCAGGAGTTTCAAGATTACGGATGTTGCCGCGCACGACCATACTTACCGTATCAGCAGCGCCGTTAATTGCCAGCATGAAGAGCGATAACCAAAAATGAGTACTCAGTCCGAAAATTGCTGTACTGAAACCGTAGATGGCGACAGACCACAACAGCAACGCTCCCTGACGCTTGCCGACACCTCGAATTGAGCAGATGATACTGGCAATCACAGCTCCAACCGACGGTGCAGCATAAAGCAGACCCAACCCCTGAGCCCCAACCTGTAAAATAGATTGCGCATAAATTGGCAATAAAGTGGTGGCCGCACTGAAAAAGGTGGCGAGAAAGTCGAGTATCATGGTACTCCAGATCAGTGGTGTGCGCCACACGAATCGTAATCCCTCAATCGCGGCTTGCAAGCTAATATCACGTTTCTCGGTAACAACTCGTTTTGGGTGAATGAGCAATAGGGCAAGCAAGATAGCAGTGAAACTCACCACGTCTATCCAGTAAACTAACCCAACCCCGCCATATTCGATCAAGATGCCACCAATCGTTGGGCCAACAATGGTCGCCAATTGCCACGCAACGATATTGAGACTCAGCGCATTAGCAAGGTGTTCGCGTGGAACTAACGAAGGTATCAGGGCTTGACGAGCGGGAAGACCGATCGTATTGGCTGCTGCTGCGAGTGCAGTAACCGTGTAAATCGTCCAAAGTGCTGACAGACCAACATTGGTTGTAAGTGCCAGGATCAACGAACAAACCATCATAGCGACCTGGGCGCCAATCATGAGGCGGCGGCGATCAATAGCGTCAGCCAATACCCCACTACCAATCGCTAGTAAGACTAATGGGATGAGCCGTGCTGCACCAATCGCACCAAGCGCCAGTGGATCACCGTTAGAAAGTTCGAGAATATGCCAGCTTACTGCGGCTCGAGTCATCTCGGTACCGGTTAAAGAAACGAAGTTACCAAACCAGAGCAGACGAAAATCACGTGAGTAGAATGCCGCAAACGGAACAGTAGTAGCCATACAAAATGAGGTCCCATTCAAAAATGGTCAAGTACATATTTGATAATACAATAATAACCAAAAACAGAAAACCGGCGGGATTGCAGTATACAGTTATCGTGCAACGCTACTACCGTATCCGCCGCACCGCCTCGCGTAGCAGCGCAGTCAGGATGGCAGCATCGCGTTCGCTCAGTGCAGCACGGGAGATGATCGCTCGCAAGCGATGCCGTAATGCCTGGCCGTTCCCGCTTTTCACAAAACTGGTTGCGGCGATTAGTTCATCAAACACGCTTGCCAATGTATCAAGTGCAGCCAGCGGTGCCGGCGGTTCGATGATCGGTGGTGAGACCGGCAGCGGGCTGGCTTGTTGCAACTCGTAGAGTGTGATCAAGACGGCTTGAGCAAGGTTTAAGACAGGGTATTCCGGCGCCATCGGGATGCCGATGATCTCGTGGCACAGGCTGAGTTCACGTCGACTCAGGCCATTGCCTTCGCTGCCAAAAAGGATAGCGACCGGGCCGAACCTAGTTGCACGTTGACGAATCTCACCCGCCCATTGCCGAATATCGGTGCGCCACGGCAAATTGGGGTGCGGTCGGTCGGTGGTACCGACAAGATGTTGTATATCGGCGATGGCCTGTTGCAGATCGGGATATACCGCCAGGTTCGCCAGTACCGGTTCAGGGCGATGAGCTACAGCGGTAATCACCTCTGGCTCGAACGGGCATGGATCAACCAGACGCAGGTGGTGAACGCCGGTATTGAGCATTGCCCGCACGACGGCGCCGATATTGCGTGGATCACGCGGTTGATGAAGCACAACGATGATGTTCTTCATTTGAGGATGTAATAGGTTGCTCGCTTATCACCTACTTTGAGTAAGAGACCGCGATTGACCAGATCGGACAGATCACGCCGAATCGTCTCGGCACTGACATCGGGGTGCATCTCTTGCAGATCACGGTTGGTAATTCGTTGCTGTTCTACTACAAACAGTAAGGCGGCGATCTGGCGGTCGTTCAAGCCCATCCGACGCCAGGCGCTGGTATCGACCCCGCCGGGCACCGCTTCGGCCATTGGTTGACCCGGCAACACGACCAGAAAGCCGGCTGCTGTTTCGCGGAAGGTGGCCGGCGGCAAGCCGGCTGCCGCCAACTGACGAAGCATCCGGTCGATCCCATAGCCGAGCCGTTCAACCAAACCGAGATCGGCCAGCACCTGCACGATAGCCGGATTGCGCGAAAATCGTTCGGCGCGAAGATTCTCGAGCGTAACATGACCGGGTAAGCGACCCGGCGAGTAGACTTCAAGCCGATCACTGAACATCGTAATCCGAATCCCTTCCCCCCGGCTGCTGTAGTCACGGTGTGCCACTGCATTGACCAAGGCTTCACGAACGGCTCCAGGCGGGAATTGGGTCCAGTCTTCCCGCTCCAGCCCCACCATGCGCGAACCCTTACGCATATGGTCGTTCAACCAACGTTCAGCGCGCCGAATAGCCTCTGGAAGCGGAGCACAAATATCTGTTCGCTCGAAGATGTCTGCCGGTTCGCGACCATGGTACCGTACCAGGGTTAGCTCAGCCTGGGGAAAGCGAGCAGCGACATCGCGCCCGAAGAGCAGGAGGCCAGCATTGGTCGGAATGTTGTCGATCAGACAGCCACGTCTGGTTAAGAGTGCTAGCGGATCATCACCGGCAGGTGGCCCTACCCGCCGGGCGTAAGCTCTCACCAGCTCATCGTCCAATTCTTTTAAGGAAGCACCGGGTGGAATCTGACGTTCCCAGCCGAGGTCGGCGCGCTCGCTAAACAGCCGGTGCAGTGCTGCTGGGGAAAGTGGTTGATTGCTTGCCCCTTCACGACGCAGGTACCGCCCATTGACGGCATACACGTAGGGAAGGCCAGCCGGTACCTCCACGACTAGCACCGGTATCTCGTGGTAGACAACCAGTTGGGGAAGTGGGATGATTAACGGCGGCGTACACGAAAGGGCTGCTGCCAGGATCAACTCAGTTGCTGCGGCGGGATCACGGAGCGCAGCCAGATGTGTGCCACGCCCACCACTCACGACGACAGCACCACCATGGGCATTCGCCAGCGCGGCCAGGGTTTCGGCAATCTCAGCGATACTCTGCCGATCATGGGCAAAAGCAAGCCTTGGTCCCGGTGGTTGACCGGGAAGTTCGGTGAGAGGTGGCATGTCCATACAAACCTCCGCCATGGCGCGAACACACGTGCTATTATAACAGAAGTGAACAACTACCGCAGCCGAGAGTTGATGCACCAACTGAAGATTTCCGGCCACATACTCCACCTTCTGCATGACATGGGTCGCTGGTCGGCAATCTCGGGGAAGTAGAGAGAAAGCTCGACAGATACATCGTTACAGGTTGGTTATGCCATCTGCACGAACGCATGATACTATTACCATTATCAGTGGGGCCATCATGACGCCCATCACCTATTACGCCGCCCTTGAGTACACTCAACTCGGCCCATCAACAGCACTAGCATGCAGTTTCTGGCTGGGCAGCGCACATCTGCTATCGGGTATTATGTTTTCACCCGATCTCGACATCGACTCGACCATTGATAATCGCTGGGGGATCTTTTTCTGGATCTGGCGACCCTATATGTGGTTCATCCCGCACCGGTCGTTCTGGAGCCATAGTTTGATTATTTCCCCACTTCTCCGACTCGGCTATTTTGTCATCGTAGTCTACGGCCTGCTCTTCGTGATGAGTTTGGGGATGAGTCAGATCGGTTTAATACCGCCGGCGTTTCACCGCGAGTTTGTTGAGCAGATATACACGCTGATCAAAACCAGGCCAGATGAGGTTGGGGCATTTGTGATAGGCTTCTGCACCGGTAGCGCTGCTCATACTATCGCCGATTGGCTGGTAACAAAGGGGTATTGGTTGCTCGGTAGGTATGGTCGGCGCTTGCGACGTCGCTACCGCGATCACCAGTGAGGGGAACGTTCTTGTCTCTGGCAGCGTCGCATACGGTGTACGTTCAGATATGGAGAAGCGGTGAACAGAAAGGGTACATACGATGCGTCTCCCGGCGAGTGATCGCTTTCTGATCGGGATCGTGGTGGGATCGGTGCTGTTGATCATCATTGCGGTGGTGATCGTGCTGAATCGTGCCACGCCAGCGTACCGTACCGGTAATGAACCGGCTGATGTGGTATTCAATTATCTGTTGGCTGTTCAGCAGGGAGATTATGAGCGCGCTTATAGCTTCCTCTCACCAACGCTGCCGGGGTACCCGCGCAATGTGCAAGAGATGCGTTCCCAACTGCCACCGGCGAATTTTTCCAACGAAGATGTCAGTTTTACGGTGATCAGTTTGCGGATCGACGGTGATTGGGCAACGGTGGACGTGCGCGAAACGACTGTCTATCGGAGTGGACTGTTTGGTAGCAATACCGCCACGTCTGTATTTACCGTTGGACTTCAGCGACGTGATGGCATCTGGCAGTTGGTGAGCAATACGAATTGGCGAACGTGGAGCTGGTGTTGGGAGCAGGAAGGGGGCTGCCGATGATGGTGGTCAGACGGTGGTACCTGTTTGTCAGCGCTACAATCGGCTTGCAGGGCTTTACCTGGTCATTCATCTGGCTGCTCTACGGTGTTTTTGTCACCAGCGGGCAACTCATTGAGACAACGGCACTGCAATTGGCTGCTTTGATCGTCTGTTTACCGCTCTGGTTAGGCCATTGGTGGTGGGCAGAGCGATTGGCTGACCGTTATCCTGATGAGCGTGCTTCGGGGATCCGTCAACTGTACCTGTACGGTCATTTGACGGCGTTTCTGTTGCCGCTGATCGGGAGTGTCACCGACCTGTTGAGCGTTCTGCTGCGCTTGCTCGTCAATCGGCCTCCAGCCGATCCGATGGCCCAATTCTGGTATGGTACCATTGCCTCATGTACCCTGGGAGTCCTCTTCACCTATCATGGTCTGGTCGCTCGTAACGATGCCCGGCTGGTGTTCTTGCCAGATGCGAGCGCCTTTCTTCGCCGCCTCTACCTGTTCGTTGCGGCAGGTGTCGGCTTGATCGTCTATGCCGGTGGTGCTGTCGATCTCATCCAGGTGCTTGGCGCAAGCAGTGTATCTTCTCTGTCACGGCTCGTCGATGCGAGTGTCGGTACCATTGTCGGTCTAGGGGTCTGGGTCGGGCACTGGATGCTTCTCCAGCAACTCTTCGTCGGCGCCGATGAAATAGAACAGCAGTCGGTCTTACGCAAAGTGTACCTCTACCTGGTGATCGTGATCGCCAGCATGGTAGCCGTCACGAATGCTACGATAATCCTGGCCAGTCTCTTCCGCCAGGCCCTCGGTCTACCGGTCTTTGGTCAACTGATCGATGGGTTAGCGCCGGTTATCGTCGCGACGCTGATTGCGCTCTACCACGGCCATATCTTGCAGACTGACGCAACTCTCGTTTCCGAGGCGCCACGACAGGCCGGTATTCGTCGTGTGGCGTGGTATCTGGTGGCAGCGGTCGGTCAACTGGCTATGGTCGCCGGCCTGGGCGGACTGCTCAGCGTCCTCATTCGCAGTCTTGCGGGTGCCGGTGTCGTGAGCGATCTGCGTGAACCGCTGGCGTGGTTCAGCGCTATGATCATCGTTGGTATTGTGGTCTGGGGATGGTGTTGGCGTCGAGTGCAACAGATGGCTGCCCTCGGCGGTGAGATAGGGTTGCTGGAACGTAGCTCGCTTACCCGCCGAATCTATCTCTTTAGTTTTTTGTTTGTCGCCTCGTTAACCATCCTCATCGCGCTGATGTACATTCTCTTCCGATTGATCAGCATTGCCCTTGGTCAAACGTTTGCCGGTGACCTGGTTGCCGATCTTGCCCAGGCCATCGCATACAGTCTGATTGCCGGTGGTGTACTGGCGACCCACAGCCTTGCGTTGCGAACCGACAATCGGTTACGCGAAGCGGCTGAACGAGCGCGCCAGGCGCAGAAGCGGGCTGTGATCTTTGCCGAGGAAGCACTGGCGCAGCAGATTATGACGGCATTGCAGCAGCAATTTCCAGAATTGAAGCTGGCTATTGCCAGACAAGAGCCGGGTACCGATGACGCACAGCAACTGGCGACTGCCGACATGATTGTCGGTGCGTGGCGACCATCCGATAATCTCTCGCAGCTTACCCGTTCCCCGGCGTACAAATTGCTCGTCCCACTCGCCGACCAGAATTGGATGTGGATTGGTGTTGAACCGGCGACCGAAACCGACATCTCGCGCCAGTTGGTACAGGCTGTACGTCAGTTTCTGGCCGGTGAGCCACTTCGTCCGCAACGCGGGCTGAGTGCTGGAGTCGTGCTAGGAGGGGTGATTGCCGTTTTATTGATTATCCTGCTCCTCAGCGGCACACTGATATTTCTATTCTCGTTATTTGTATTTTGAGTCCACTGCAAAAACTCACCATGGAGCACACAGAGCGCAGAGCATCTAAGATTTATGAGTAAAAGGATAATTTTTGGCCATTGGGTGCATGTAAGAAAAAATTCACAACCCTATATTCAATGAAAGATAACATTATCTTTAGTCTCCGTGATCTCCGTGGTCTCTGTGGTGAGAAGATCACCTTTTTGCAGTGAAGTTATTTTGAAAGCGTGATCGAATCCCTCGTCGGTGAGGAGAGAGAAGTGCTGATGACTCCCATATATCGAAATATCGAAAAGGTTAAAAGGGAGATGATGAGTGACTTTCGGCGAGGGTCGGTTCGGCATCCGTCGCAGGATCGTGTCGATCCAACGTCACATCGGCCAATGCCGTCGGATCGTTTCGTGGTTCAAGGTGGGTGAAGACCGTGCTGTTGGGAACAGCCGCCCGTACAGCAGCCTCCACCTGCTCGGCCATTGCGTGAGCCTGCTGAATACTCCAGGTGTCGGGCACCAGCAAATGGAACGAGATAAAGCGCCGTGCTCCTGATTGACGAGTACGGAGCGCGTGATAATCACATCCGTGATCATTCAGATTGGCAAGTGCATTGTGAATGGCAGTCAGTTCTTCTGCTGGCAATGCTGTATCCATCAGACCCGCTACGGCGCGCCGTACCAGCCGAATACCGGTAACGGTAATATGCAGCGCTACCACCAATGCGATCACCGGATCGAGAACATACCAGCCGGTCAGCGCAACCAGCCCAATCCCGACCACAACACCCAGCGATGTCCAGACATCGGTCAGCAAGTGTTGACCGTCAGCTTCAAGCGTGAGCGAATCGTAGCGCCGCCCGGCTCGTAAGAGGATGAATGCGACAACTCCGTTGATTGCGGTCGCCACCCCAGCAACAAGCAAACCGGCAACCGTTTGTTCGAGTGGTTGGGGAGTAAACAGGCGCTGCACAGCCGTCCAGCCGATACCGGCCGCAGCCAAAATAATAAGAATGCCTTCCAGGGCACCGGCAAAATATTCAGCCTTGCCGTGACCGTAGGCGTGATCCTCATCAGCCGGACGGGCGGCAATTGTTAACATCATCAATGCCATCCCTGCCGCAACCAGATTTACCAGCGACTCAAGCGCATCGGCCAGCATACCGATCGATCCGGTAAGCCACCAGGCGCTGAGTTTTAAGCAGATAGTAGCCGCTGCTGCGCCGATTGACAGCCAGGCATAGCGAGTCAGTGCGTGTCGTTCGATCACGGTTCTACTCCATGTGTATGCTAGACCTCGACGTTCAGAATAACTGGCGAGTCGGGATTTTGGCAAGATCACAGGCAAATCTTTGGTTGCCACAATCTGATGGTTTCGTGACCACGAAAAAAGGACATCTGGGATGTCTGAACTTGCTCTTGGCTTCTGTGGAACGCTATGCTGCAAGTATGCTTTTATGGTCTACAACGTTTGTGCCACAATGACTATTTTCCATAAGCTGGAAGTAATCAACGTAGGAATTGAGATTGTGCCGATCCAATGCTTTGCAGAAGAGATGTCAACAGGCGTGTCGTATTTCGAGCAGTTTGTGTGGGATTTGGAACAGCGCGGCGTTACTGATATAGATATACCGGTGCTGATATTGGGAGTAGCAGAAACGTAGTGAGCGACATCATTGTGTTTGAACACATTATCTCCCAGGCATGCCAGAAAAGATACGAGTGGTGGTGTATACTACGAAATGAACCAAGCAAAGATGTTGCAAGGCAATAGAACAGAATCGTACATCACACATTACCTCAAGGTCTGTGAAAGGTGAACCACGGCATGAAAATTTATACTCGCACGGGAGATAATGGCGAAACCGGTTTGTTCGGCGGGCAGCGGGTTCGGAAAGATGATCTGCGAGTGCAGGCGTATGGAACCGTTGATGAATGTAATGCGGCAATCGGTGTGGCGCGCGCCAGTGGTTCTGATCCGGCGCTCGATGCTGTGCTTGCAGTGGTGCAAAATCAGCTCTTTGTGCTTGGAGCCGATCTCGCTTCACCAGATGAGTCGCCGTATATTCCACGGGTCACCGAAGAAATGACCGCCTTCCTCGAAGCGCAGATTGATGCGATGGAGGCTGAATTGACACCCCTTAAGCAGTTTATCTTACCCGGCGGCACCCCGGTGGCGGCCCATCTGCATCTGGCCCGTACTATTTGTCGGCGGGCGGAACGTGTCACGGTGACGCTGGCGGCCGAGGAATCGGTGCGGGCCGAGATTCTGACCTACCTTAACCGGTTGTCGGATTTTCTGTTTGTGGCTGCTCGCGTTGCGAATGCCCGGGCCGGGCTTGGCGATGTACCCTGGCAGAAGAGTTGATGCTATGGCACGCTACGGTAGGGGTACCGATTATGCACCCCTACCGTTGTAGGACACAGCGATGGTACAAGACGACTTATCCACCCACGATCCGGCTAAACAGGGTTGGGTCGAAGAGATACACTGCCCCGCTGGCAACTACCAGCGCTAACACAATTGCCAGCAGCACGATCAGCCAGCGGGCAGAAGTGGCCTGTCTGACCCTCGTGTTGACATTGCCGACAATGAACGAAAACGGCTGCGGTTTCTCTTCTACCTGGTAGCGCGAACGGTATTCAGCTTCGGCAGCAGATGAGTCGATGCCAAAGAAGTTGGCGTAGGCGCGCATCATGCGCAGAGCAGCCGGGCCACGTGGTAGCAGAGACCATTGTTCGTCTTCGATGGCTTGCAGATAGTACATGCGAACTTTGATCTCATTCTCTACTTGAACGAGGGTGAGATGTCGGCGTTGCCGTTCGGCGCGTAACCGACGGCCAAAGCTGGCCCGTTCTTCGCTCTCGCTCAGTTGGCGGATTTCGCTCGCTCCTTCGGTGCTGCGGAGTAAGGCCATCTCCTCCGCTTCACTCATAAAGACCGACTCGCTCTCCTCTTCAGCAGGACGCCGCTTGCCCGAGGTGATTGGCGGTGCGACAGCGGCGGCACTGGCTGTCGGCGGTGATGATGGGGTCATCACCGGCGCCTCTGGGAGCATGCGCGCCTGGATTCGCGCCAGCAGTTCGCCGGTACGGTAGGGTTTGGTGACATAATCGGCAGCTCCGTTGGCAAAGGCTTTCATCACCTGCTCCTCCAGGCCGATGCTGCTTAGAACGATGACCGGTTGGAGTGCGGATAGGCGCGGTAATGCGTCCCAACCGGCGCCGCGTTCGGTTTGTCCTTCAAGCAAGACGAGATCTGGATGTTCCCGAACGCAGAGACTCTCACCTGGCGCGATGAAGTTACTGGTCAAGACGCGATAGCCAGCTTCGGTTAACTGTTCTTTCAGTTTCGCCGTAAAGGCGACGTCATCGTCTATAATAAGAATGGTGCGCATACGTATAATATTATAGATAACATACTTAGCAGAGACCTTTGTTGCACGATGCGTCATTATACCATGTTCAGAGATATGCAGACACGTTATGATGTGATTGTGGTTGGCGCCGGTCATGCCGGTTGTGAGGCAGCCCATGCGGCGGCCCGGCTGGGATGCCGGACGCTGTTGTTGACCATAGACCTCGACAAGCTGGCCCATATGTCATGCAATCCGAGTATCGGCGGGCCGGCAAAGGGTCATCTGGTGCGCGAGATTGATGCCCTCGGCGGCTTGATGGCTCGTATTACCGACCGCAGTGCGATACAGATTCGGCTGCTCAATGAGAGCAAAGGACCTGCGGTGCAGTCATTACGAGCGCAGTGTGATAAACGCCTGTACGCCCGGCTGATGAAAGAGACCCTTGAACGGGTGCCCAATCTCGATCTGCGGCAGGCAATGGTTGAGCACATTGCGCCGCCAAACGCTGACACCCAATGCTTTACGATCACGACCCATACCGGCTGGCAGTATACGGCGCCAGCAGTCATTCTAACCACCGGTACGTTCTTGCGTGGACGGGCTATTACCGGCGAGGCGATATGGGGCGCCGGGCGGGCAGGTGAAGCGCCAGCAATGACGCTGAGTCAGGATTTGGCTGCGCTCGGTTTTCCGCTGGTACGGCTCAAAACCGGTACGCCGCCTCGCCTGGCGGCTGCAACCATTGACTTCTCGCTGACCGAATTGCAACCGGGAAGTACAACGCCGTTGGCGTTCGGGCACTACTACGCCGAACTCGGTGAGTCGATCCCGCCTCCCGAATACTACGGCCCACCGGCGCCGGTCTACCCGCACCCACAGCTCGATGGCTGGCGGCCACAGCTCCCGTGTTACCAGATTCATACCACCCCCGCATTTCACGCGATCATTCGGGAAAACCTGCATCGGGCGCCGCTCTTTAGCGGGATCATTGAGGGTGTTGGCCCACGCTATTGTCCGAGTATTGAAGATAAAATTGTGCGTTTCGCCGATAAAGAACGCCATAGTCTGTTTCTAGAACCGGAGGGTTGGACGACTGCCGAGGTTTATGTGCAGGGGTGCAATACCTCGTTGCCCGAAGATGTGCAGTGGGCAATGCTGCGCTCGATTCCTGCGCTGCGCAACGTAGAGCTGATGCGCATTGGGTATGCAATCGAGTATGACGCTGTAGCAACCGGTGAGATTACCGCCGATACGCAGACGCGCCGTATGCGAGGGTTGTTCTTCGCCGGTCAGATCAACGGAACCACCGGCTACGAAGAGGCAGCAGCGCAGGGGCTGATGGCGGGAATCAACGCCGCGCATTATGTGCAGGGCAAGCCACCGTTCATTCTGGGTCGGGCTGAGGCGTACATCGGTGTTTTAATCGATGATCTGACCATCAAAGAGATTCGTGAGCCATACCGGATGTTTACCTCACGGGCCGAGTACCGTTTGCTCTTGCGTGGTGATAACGCCGATCTACGGTTGACGCCACTAGCGTACAAGTTGGGGCTAGTTGATGGTGATCGCGCCGCTGTGGTCGAAGAGCGTCGGCGGCAGATCGAGCAGGCCTTACACCAGGTGCGTGAGCGCCGTATCTTTCCTTCGGCGGCGGTGAATACCGCTCTGGAAGAGCAGGGGTTGAAGCCACTAAACCAGCCCGCCACCGTGGCCGAGGTGTTGGCCCGGCCCGATGCCCATTATAGCCAACTACGGAACGTAGTGCCTGATTTACCGGAACTATCGGCAGCAGTCGTGGAACAGGTAGAAATTGCCTGTAAGTACAGCGGCTATATTGCCCGCCAAGAGCGCGAGATAGCGCGCATGCAGAAGATGGAGCACCGGCGTATTCCTCCCGATTTTGATTATGCTTCGTTGCCGGGTTTACGTAACGAAGCGCGGCAAGTCTTGATGCGTTTTCGTCCGGCAACGTTGGGCCAGGCCGGGCGATTAGCCGGGATCAATCCGGCAGATGTGGCGATTTTACTCTTCGCACTCGAACGGCGGCAGATGTCATCGAGTGAGGTGACATAATTCGGCTGGTCTCCCTCACCTTCCCCCCAGCCCCCTTCCTCTCCCACGCTGCGGGAGAGGAAGGGGGAGGATGTCCCTCACCTTCCCCCCAGCCCCCTTCCTCTCCCACCAGGGGCGGAGAAGCGGGGATGAACGGAACAGGGGCGATCCTGCGGCTGTCAATCACCCCTCTCCCGCAGCGCGGGAGAGGGGCTGGGGGTGAGGGCAGCCCTCACCTTCCCCCC
>Ga0272446_1000680_pt1 | contig 52192 bp, 51 predicted proteins | sample YNPCB0061_FD_194587 | JGI IMG/M metagenome (GOLD analysis project Ga0272446, IMG submission 194587) | Hot spring microbial mat communities from Yellowstone National Park, WY, United States - YNP-CB-006-1 | ecosystem: Environmental > Aquatic > Thermal springs > Hot (42-90C) > Sediment | place... | reverse complement strand
GAGACCTTCTACACCAAGAACATTCTCCTCAACGAGGGTATCCGGGCTTGGATGGCTCCCCAAGACCAGCCGCACGAGAACTTTGAGTTCCCCGAAGAGGTTCTTCCCCGCGGTAATGCTCTCTAGGCATTATCTAGCTTAGAATCTCAAAATAAAAAGCCGGCCTTCAGGCCGGTTTTTTGGTGTGTAGGCAAATTTGAGAAGAATTTGGAACTACGCTGACTCAGGATTTATGTCCTCCATACACTGGACCGTAGCTCCGTTTTTGTGATCAGGTAGCTACTGGCTTAGGGCTTGGACAGGGCCATTTTGCTTGCCATTGGCGTGGCTGTTGCCATTGCGGGGCTGAATGACACCGTAGCCGCCATGATTTCGTTCATAGATGACGTTAATTTCATTAGTTCTGGCGTTCCGAAACACGTAGAAATCATGATCGACCATTTGCAGTTGCTCTAGGGCCTCTTCGATCGTCATTGGCGGCATAGCAAAGTATTTCATTCGGACCACTCCAGTGGGGAGTTCTGGGAGTCGATCGCCGACAAGATTTTCCGCTACCGGGCTTTCTAGAACTGCCTCGCTGGTGCGGGCAGTTGCTTGGGTCTTCTGGTCGAGCTTGCGTTCTTTGTATTTACGGAGCTGTCTGGCGATTTTATCGGATACCAAATCAATACTGGCGTATAGGTCTTCACTGCACTCTTGCGATCGAATAACAGCACCATTGGCATAAACGGTGACTTCAGCAATTTGATTGGCACTGATCCGGGGATTTTTAGCAACAGACAGATGGACATCTACTTCAATAGTAATGTGCTGAAAATGGACAACGGATTTAGCAATTTTTTGCTGTACATATTGACGAATCGCATCTGTAATTTCAATATTTTTGCCCTGAATTACTAATTTCATAGCATCATACTCCATCTATCTTTCTACACCTTGTGATACAGCCGGGCTAGAATAGCTGCTAGGGGATCACACTTTTAAGCTAGCATCTTGCTTTGAAGGAAAATCCAACTCTTGACTTCTCTTTAACTTACTTTGCATTCATTGATATTTAGCCCTAAACGTCCATGTATAGTTAAAGACTGGGGATTAGTTGATTACCATCTAGCTTGGCAGTGGCAAAAAAATTTAGTGTCAGAACGCCTCAACGACCCCTCCCGCCCTGATCTGTTGGTATTAGCTGAGCATCCACCAGTTTATACCCTCGGCACAGGAGCTAAAACGGAGTTTTTAAATTTTAGGATCACCGATCCCAATTACTCAGTTTACCGGGTCGATCGCGGCGGCGAAGTCACCCACCATTGCCCCGGCCAACTAGTGGGCTACCCAATCTTACAATTGGGCTACTACCAGCAAGACTTGCATTGGTATCTGAGGCAACTAGAGGAGGTTTTAATTAACCTATTAGCGGGTTATGGATTGGAGGGGGAGCGGATTGCTGGTTTGACGGGGGTATGGGTTGCTGGCTATAAAGTAGCTGCGATCGGCATTAAAGCCAAACGTTGGATCTCGATGCATGGTTTTGCCCTCAACGTCTGTCCAGATTTGACCGGCTTTAAAGATATCGTTCCCTGCGGGATTAGCGACCGCCCAGTCGGCAGCCTTGCTCAGTTCATCCCTCAAATCACCCTAGAACAAGTGAAACGGGATTTACAAATGAGCTTTGCCCAAATCTTTGGTGTAGAAATAGTGCTCGATATCCAGAGTCATCCCAAAACATGAGCTTGGATAGACTGAATACGTAGCCACAGGGGAGGCAAAATCAAGAGAGCTGCCACCAGCAAAGAGGCCAGCGCAGATATCAAAACCGCCCCAGCCGCGCAGTCTTTGGCAATTTTAGCCAGCTCGTGGTAAGACTGCTTGACTAATAGATCTACCACGGCTTCGATCGCCGTATTCACCAACTCCAATGTCATTACTAAGGCCACAGTTAACCCAATGATCGCAGTATCCCCTAAAGGCAGCCTCAACCAAATACAGAGAGCGATCGCAACTAGGGCAATCAACGTATGAATTTTAAAGTTCCGTTGGGTTATGAATGTGTACTTGACCCCAGACCCAGCATAGCGAAAACTTGCCAAAAGATTATTAGCTACCTGCCAAGCCAAAGGACGTTCACACTGGCGATCCGGGGTATCTAACTTGCCATTAGATGGGTTATCCACGCTAGCACCAAAAATCAAGCAGCAAATAATCTATTCTACACAGATGATGAACTGGCTCAGAAAATCCCAGAAAACCCAGCAGCCCTGTAGTGAAAACCCCATGACCGAACAGGTCAGTTCCCCAAGAGAAAATCACAGCTATTAGCCCCATGGCATTTAAAGCATTTGGACACATAACAGATATCAGACATACACAGGTGGCAGCCCAATCAATCTCATCAAGCTAGCCTGCTCACTCAGCATTGCTGCTAGACTATCGGCATCTGGATGATCCCACCCCAAAAGATGCAATAAACCATGGGTAGCCAACCAAACCACCTCTAGGCGTAACTCATGGGCATTCTGGGCCGCTTGACGACAGGCAGTCTCCCCAGATATCACAATGTCTCCCAAACTTAAAGGCAGTTCTGGAACCCCAAAGGATAAATCCGAGGGAAATGCCAAAACATCCGTAGGGCTATCAACTTGGCGATAAGTAGCATTGAGGGATTGAATCTCGCGATCGTCCGTCAATCGTAGACCAACTTCATAACTAGCCGCTTCCGGTAAATAGTCCTCAAGAGCCTCCAACCACTTACCTAACCAACACTCCCAAGTCGACTCATCAATAGTCTGGTCTGACAAATCCTGACGACTAGGATAAAAGTAATCTTGGATGTGAATCTCGAAAGCAACCATCGATACAATCAACATTAACGAGTTAGATAAGCCAAACCCACCAGCACAGCTAGTAAGCCCACCGTAGTTAGGAAAAAGTGCTTCAGAGAAGTTCCTCGCTTCCTAACCATATTACGCATAGCCAACTTAACATAGCTTGGTGGTGGAGCATCTGGCTTAGGAACCAACTGCTCAACTACTTCTTGGGAATTTTCATCCATAACCCTAAAAAAATTAAAAACTCTTAACTATTGTAAATAAAAGCTCAATCATCTGAAAGAAAGTCGCTAATATTTAGACAAATACAGACTCTAGACCCAGCCAGTGCCCCTGCCCTAATCGATATCTGCCCAAGGAGTGGCATCGCTTTATCAAGAAATATTGGTGTCTTAGAGGTTACCCGTAAACACAACTGGGTTATTTAACTATCTACCCAAAGCAGCAAAGGGAGTTACTGGACTATATTTACAGTTGGTTACAGTTGGTTTAGATAACGTAGTTTATTTTTTCAGTATTAACTTAGTTAATTTGACAGCGAAAATTGAAAATTTGCCTTAAAAGACTAAAGAGTGTGGAGAAAGGCTAGGCAAGCCAGCAGTCTCCACACCCATACCATCTGTGGTTACCTAAATATTTAGGCACAGCAGGTTAGACAGATTGATGCCATGTAAATCTAGCTTGAGCGTTTCCTGTTGAGCAGGAATAAGCTGTAGATTTTTGAGGATTTCATAAACCCCAAGGACTAAGCAAGCACAACCAAGTGGATTGTCAAGTTTTTAGTCTTCGTAGAGACGGCACTCAGCGGCTTCGGGGTTGTCCTCACAGTATTGCTGGAGTGAATTTTTCTTTGGTTGTTGTTCACGTTGGTGAGAGGCCTGCGCTTGGAGTTCTTCTACTGCGTCCCAAGCTGCGGCGCAGGCACCGGAGTTTTCACCGCTGACATCACATACTTCTCTGGCATGTTGTAGTTCTTGTTCAATCTGCTCTTGCAGTTTTGCATTATTATCCATGGTTATTGATCTCCCAGTGGTTGGTACTTGCCTAAGACAAGGTACAGGGGTACCTTGTGGGCAACTCTACCGAGTATATTCTCAGATTAACCGATGTTTACGGGGATCACCAGTTAAGAGGATTAGGAAAAAGTTATATCGGCGAGTAGTTTTGCCCAAGGCCAAGAGAATCTTAAATCTTTTGGGGTAGGAGTCTTTGTATTGGGACTTACTAGTTTTTGGTTGATATGTTTCTTTTTTTAGGCAAGAAACTGGGCAAGTTGCTCTAATTTTTGCCAAGCTGCACCGCTGGCGAGGATTTCCTTGGCGAGGGTCAACCCAGCGGCAAAGTCATTTTCAGGGACTGCTTGACCAACGCTGAGAGCGAGGGAGGCGTTGAGAGCAACGGCATTGGTTTGGGCGGGGGTGCCTTTACCTTGGAGGACTGCTTGGAGTATGGCTTGGTTTTGTTGGAGATCGCCTCCTTTTAAGTCTTCTAGGGTAGCTGGGGCTAGGCCTAGGTCGGCGGGATCAATGGTTGATAGGTGGACTTGCCCTTGGGAGAGGACGGCAATGTCGGTAATTTGACCGGGGGTGGCTTCGTCGGTGCCAGTGCGGCTGTGGAGGGCGATCGCCCGTGCCGAACCAAGTTGTTGCAGGGCAAGGGCCATGGTTTCTACAAATTGATTGGCATAGACTCCGACTACTTGTCCGGTGGGGCGGAGGGGGTTGACTAGGGGGCCAAGCAGGTTAAAGATTGTCCGGATGCCGAGGGTACGACGGATTGGCGCGATCGCTTTCATGGCTGGGTGCCAGCCTGGGGCAAACAGGAAGGTAATCCCCACGGCAGAGAGGGCGGCTTGGGCCTTTTCCGGGGGAGCACTGAGGTTAATCCCACAGGCTTCCAGAACATCAGCAGAGCCGACTTTACTAGAGGCAGAACGGTTACCGTGCTTGGCTACGGGGATACCCGCTGCGGCGACGACAAAGGCCACGGCCGTGGAAATATTGAAGGTGGATTTACCATCACCGCCGGTGCCGCAGGTATCAACTAGGTTGCTGGCGGGTTGGGTGGTCTGGGTGTTGTCTAGCAGGACGCTGGCCATACCAGCTAATTCGTCGGCTGCTACGCCTTTGGCTTGGATAGCGGTTAAGATAGCCCCGGATAGGGAGTCGGGAATCTCTGATTGGAGCCAGCTTTGCATAAGTCGGGCGGCTTGTTCACGACTTAGGGATTGGCGATCGAGCAACTGCTGTAGTATGCTAGTCGCCCAAGGATTGGTTTGCACTTCCATAAATTTGGGGGTGTTGCTAAAGTTTTAGTGTGTCGATAAGATATCAAATCCCCCAGCTAAATCTACATAAATCCTTGATTTGCTGTTAATTTAAAAAGCTCTGGTAGCTGGATGTTTGATAGCTGGAAAGTTCAATTTTGCTAGACTTTATAACTACTTACTGACTAGTTACCAGGGTTTATGGAAATGATCATCCGTCCGGAGTTGGTTAGTGATGCGGAGGCTGTCTGCCGGGTGCACCATGCGGCTGTGGCGGCGATCGCTGATCAATACTACGCTTTGGAGTTGCGTCAGGCATGGATTTCATCATGTACAGTGGCGAGCGTCCAAGCTGGTATCCTGGCTGCGATTGGGTTTGTAGCAGAAATTGATGGGGTGGTAGTGGGTTTTGGAGCTTTACACAAAGATGAAGTGCGGGTGCTGTACGTCCACCCCAATTATCAAGGGCAAGGGATTGGTAAGGCGTTGCTGGAAAAGCTGGAATCAATGGCGATCGCCCAAGGCATTACCAAACTACACCTAAAAGGCTCCCTAAATGCAGCGGCTTTCTATGAAGCCATGGGCTATCAATCTCTCAATGAATGTAGTACCTGTGTAATTGATAAGCACGTACTCCCTTGCCTGAAGATGGAAAAACTGTTAGCTATCCCCAATCCCAATTAAACTCCAATTGATCTAATGTAGTCAGAAGTTTCGATAATCCCAAGCCAGTAGAGATGCTTCCCATCTAGGACTGATCACCACTAGGGTTTTTTCTGGGATGCTGGAATTTTTTTGAGATCTGCCATGATTGCCTTGAAAGTTGACTTGGAAGCCAATGAGCCACAGCGATTGGATCTATACTTGGCTCAAGTATTACCGGATTTATCAAGATCGCGCCTGCAAAAGCTAATTGCCGCTGGCCATGTACAGATCAACGGTCAAGTCTGCACAGCTAAAAATAATCTAATCCAAAGGGGCGACCAACTGAGCTTGATAGTGCCAGAACCGGAAAACTTAGGCCTGCAGCCCCAACCCCTCAATCTAGATATCCTCTACGAGGATGACCATTTACTCATTATTAACAAGCCAGCGGGTTTAGTAGTGCATCCAGCCCCGGGCCATGCCGATCGCACCCTAGTTAATGCTCTGCTGGCCCACTGTCCCCTAGCTACCATCGGGGGCGTGCATCGGCCTGGTATTGTCCATCGCCTAGACAAGGACACCACTGGCGCGATCGCCATTGCCAAAACCGACCTGGCCTACCGGAGTCTCCAAGCTCAACTACAGGCCAAAACCGCCCGCCGGGAGTACCTGGGAATTGTCTGCGGTACACCTAAAACTGACACTGGAACTGTAGAACAACCAATTGGTCGCAGCTTGGGCGATCGAAAAAAGATGGCCATCCACCCGGAAGGCCGCCCCGCCATTACCCACTGGCAAATTATCGAGCGGCTGGGCAACTTTACAGTCATGCAATTTCGCCTAGAAACCGGCCGCACCCACCAAATTCGGGTACATAGTGCTTTTATGGGTTGTCCGATCGTCGGCGATCCCCTCTACGGCAAGGGGCGTAGTGTTGGAGTCAATCTACCTGGGCAGGCTCTCCACGCCCACCACTTACAACTGATCCACCCAATTTCTGGGCAACAGGTAGCCGTAACTGCCCCAATTCCAACTCACTTGCAGACCCTCTGGCAGGTTCTCAAAAATCGAGATCGACATACCTAAGCTTGAAATCTACAGCAGCTATCACCACTAAATCTAGATTAGTCAATATTAGATTCAGTACTAGATAATCGTCTTTTTGGCATATCTTTGACACACCTTGGTACAAAGACATGTAGCTTAATAACTTTTAACACAAATTCTTAACAAATCAGTTTAGGCTAAAAACCGTAGCAATTTGCCAATTGTCAATAACTGAAGCACTGGAGTACTCTTAGTCAGTTCTCAGATCAGGTAGTTGCCGCTGAATTGAGAAAAACAATCCTTAAATTTAACTTCTTCATAGGACGGAACTTTTAACATGAGCATTAACCTAGCGACAAAACTCCGGGAGGGGACTAAAAAAGCCCATACCATGGCTGAAAACGTTGGTTTTGTGAAGTGCTTCCTCAAGGGCGCGGTGGAGAAGACTTCCTATCGGAAGCTGGTTGCTAACTTGTATTTTGTTTACAGCGCGATCGAAGCCGAAATGCTCAAGCACCAAAACCATCCAGTCATTGCCCCCATCTACTTCCCCCAACTAAACCGCAAACAGAGCCTAGAGCAAGACTTAACCTACTACTACGGCCCCAACTGGTCAGAACAAGTCACCCCTTCAGCCGCAGCCCAAGCCTACATCGCCCGCATCCAGGAAGTATCCGCCACTGCTCCAGAACTGCTGGTTGCCCACTCCTATACCCGTTACCTAGGCGACCTCTCTGGTGGACAAATCCTTAAGGGGATTGCCCAACGGGCCATGAACCTCAGTGAGGGTGAGGGCACTGCTTTCTACGAGTTTGTAGAAATTCCCGATGAAAAGCAATTCAAAAAAGACTTTCGGGCCGCCATGGATAGACTGCCGATAGATGAAGCCACGGCTGAACAGATTGTCGAGGAAGCCAACAATGCTTTCGGCATGAATATGAAAATGTTTATGGAGCTTGAGGGGAATTTAGTTAAAGCGATCGGACAAATGCTATTCAATAGCCTGACCCGCAAACGGACAACTGGCAGTACTGAACTAGCCTCGGCCGAGCAGTAAATTCCTAAAAATTAGCCAGTAATAGGGGCGCAAGTGCCCCCTATTTTCTTGAACTGCTTACAGTTAACTCAGCTAGGAGCTTCCCTACCAACCTTACTAAAATTAGAACCGGATGAAATGAATTCGCGGGGTAAAATCACAGTTACGCTAGTACCTTCTCCCAAGGAGCTTTGGAATTGAATATCTCCGTTGTGCCACTCTATGCACCTCTTGACGATCATCAAACCCAATCCAGTGCCAGCAATTTTGCCCACATTAGAACATCGATAAAATGGTCGACCCAGAAGATTCAGACACTCCGGGGGAATTCCGATGCCCCAGTCCCTTACTTCAATGGCCACCATACTAAAATCACAGAATAATTTCATTTCAATTCGGCCACCCGTGGGAGAATACTTAATCGCATTAACCAAAATATTGCGTACTATCTGTAAAAGTAGCCGGGGTTCTAACTTGGCATAAAATGCCTCTACATTAGATTGGAATGAGATTGTATAGCTGCCCAGGTGGATAAATTGCAAAGCCTCTACCTGCTCTCGACAAAAATTTACAACATCAATATACGTAAGGCTGAAATTATCTGGAGCTTGGTCAATTTCCCCCAGGGTCAGAATGTTATCAAGGATTTCCTGGGCATTATTGGCCTCGGCGTTAATTTGTTCTAAGTATGTAGCTCGGAGGCCTTCATCAAGCTCATTGCCATACAAGCGCAAGGCACTCACGGCACCTACGATTCTACTGAGCGGATACTGGAGTTCATGAATAGCAATGGAGGCCTGTAGGGAATTCCCTGGAGGAAGCAGATTGTATTTAACCACTTTATGAGTGTGATGCTTTTTTAGTGCAAGGGTGATACTGGTGGCGAGTATTCTCTCATCAAAGGGTTTGAGTAGCAGTCCAACGGCTGGGGAGGTTTGTACCCTGGCCAGAGTATTGACATCCGAATAGGCTGTGAGATAAATCACTGGAATATCAAAGGTGCTAGTGATTTCTTCACATAGGGTAATGCCGTCACGTTTACCCTTGAGTTTGATATCCATTAGCACCAAGTCTGGATGATGTTCAGCGATCGCAGCCAGGGCTTGCTCTGAATTACTGGCTAGGGCTGGCACTTGATAACCTATTGCTTCAAGGGAATTTCTTAGGTCTCTTGCAACTACTTTTTCATCTTCAACTACTAAAATTTTAACCATATCGAATTTCTTTTAGTGATTAATGGGTCGTCTACACGCCAAGACATCAGAAACGTAAACACAAACCACGGCCAAGAAAATTGTGATTTTAAACTGAAGAAAGTAAAACCGACACAACTATAAGTTATATTTAATTATATTTAACCTTAGTAGGTCACAAACCCATAATAGTATGATAAATAATATTGCGTTATCTACGCATATGACCATATTAAATATTAAATAAATTTCATTAACCCTAGTTAACCAATAACTAAGAGCTGATTTGTAAACTTATGTATAGCCTGTAGAAGTTCCAGTGTTATGGCACATCGGAGTGTCTTGCTTCCAAAATGGAGTCATAACAAATTTTAAGTTGCTTGACTGGGACTACTTTGGATATATCGTGAGCTACTATGATCGATGCTTACTTGGGAAATTGCAGTTGTTCTTGAGAGTTAAAAAATTGCCGGTAAATGCCTTCGGTAATTAAAAACCCTGTCAGTAGATCGGCAAAGGCTAAGATAAACATAATTAAAATTTGGTAGGAAGTCGCCTCTAGGGGTTTAATGCCTCCGAGGAGTTGCCCAGTCATAATACCTGGTAGGGTGACAATCCCAATTACCATCATTTGGTTCATGATTGGAACAGTGGCTGCGCGCAGGGCTTGACGGCGATAATTAGCGATCGCCTGGGCTGGGCTGGCCCCCAAACTCAGATGAGTTTCAATTTCAGAGCGGTTTTGCCGCAGGGCACTCATCAGCCTTTCACCGGCCAGGGCGGCTCCGTTCATAGCATTACCGATGATAATTCCGGCTAGGGGAATTAGGTATTGGGGGCTGTACCACTGGGGGGGTTGCAAAATCAAACCATCTACATAAACCAAGACCACAGCTGTACTTGTGAAGATTGATCCCCAAAGCATTGGCAGACTCTGGGCTAGACCGATTCTGCGTTTGGCTGCGATCGCCGCTACGGTGATCATCCCTAAAATAATTGCCATTACCGCCGGGGGGTTTTCTAGGGCAAAAACCACGTCCAACAGGTATCCGACTCCTACGAGTTGGACAATCATCCGCACCGCCGCCCAAGTTAATTGCCCCGCCAAACCCAGTTTTTGCCACCAAGACAGCAACACTGTTAGCCCCATTAATCCCAAGGCTAAAAGCAAATCCAGTAGGTCAAGCTTAATTAAATCCATCGGGTCTAACCCATGCCATGGATTTCCACCGGGTCAATTTCCTCCGCTAGGGGAAACTGAAAAATTTGACTGTAGAAATAGAGTTCGGCTTCCAGGGTACGTTTGATATTTTCAGCCTTGCGGAAGCCGTGTTGTTCCCCTGGGTAAGCTAGGTAAGCAACAGGTAAGTTTTTACGACGCAGGGCTTCCACCATCATCTCGGTTTGGTTGGGGGGTACGATTAGATCTTCTAACCCCTGGAAGAAGATCACTGGGCAATTTAACTGATCGACAAAGTTAATCGGCGATCGCTCCTTGTAGAGCTGTTCCTGCTGGGGATAGGGACCAATCAGGCGGTCTAGGTAATGGGCTTCAAACTTGTGGGTATCTCTAGCGAGGGCCTCTAGGTCGCTTACGCCATAGTAGCTAGCTCCGGCTTTGAATACATCCCGGAAAGTCAGGGCGGCTAAGGTAGTGTAGCCTCCGGCGCTACCTCCAGCGATCGCTAGTTTCTCAGGATCAACCCGGCCCTGCTCCACCAAGTACCTAGCACCGTTAACACAATCATCCACATCCACAACTCCCCAACTGCCATCTAGGCGACAGCGGTACTCCCGGCCAAAGCCAGTGCTGCCCCCGTAATTAACATCCAAAAAGGCAAAGCCCCGGGAAGTCCAGTACTGGATGCGTCCTAAGCTAAGGCTACTAGAAGCAGCAGCCGTCGGCCCCCCGTGGCAGCGCACCACCAAGGGGGGTTTTGTGCCTGGGGGTCCTGTGTAGTCTGGGTTACAGGGGGGATAAAAAAATCCGTAGGCTACTTTGTCATCGGTGGTGGGGAAGATGATCGGCTCCGGTTGGGAGAAGTAAGCCGGGTCTAGTTGAATCTGGCTAGATTGCCGGATAGTGAAAATTTCTCCGGTGGCTAAATCTAGTTTGACCAAAGCTGTGGGGGTTTTGGCTGCTCCGGCAATAAACACGACCTGCTGCCCTTGCACTTGGGGATCGGCAATATCAGTGTAGGGTAGCTCTAGGGTGGTGAGTTTGCCTTTGTGCAGCTTGCTCAGGTACCACAGGCCGTTTTGGCTATGGGTACAGATCAACTCACCTGTGTCAGTGAATCCGTAGGTGCTTGACCCAAAGACCCACTGGGGTAACCCAAACTCGGCTTCCATGGTGCACATGGGCAGAACATCAGTTCCATCCCACAGGTAGAGGTTCCACCAGTTGCTGCGATCGCTCACGAAGTACAAATTTCCCCCCGGCCCCCACAGGGGCTGGAAAATTGATTCCTCAGGGCCGCCAGCCACCACTTGGGCGGTGCTGAGCATTCCATCTGCCTGCCATTTAGCCATCCAAAGCTGATTGCCATACCAGGGCATACTGGGATGATTCCAACTCAGCCAGGCCAGTTTGCCGCCATCGGGGCTGAGGGTAATTGAGGCGTAGAAATCTTGACCAGCCGCCAGGATATGCTGCTCTTGGGGGTTATTGAGATTGATGCTGATGATGGTGTTGATCGGTTCCCCGGCGGTGCTGTGGTTTTCTCGCACGGCGATTAATTGATGGTGGTAGCGATCGTACTGTAAGTCTGCGTAGCGATAGGGGCCCTCTGGGGTGATTGGTTCTGGCTCGGCGATGCCGGTTTGACGATAAATTCGTTGGTCTGCAAAGTTCACAAAATACACAGTGCCTTGATAAACCGTAAAAGCAGCTCCCCCATACTCATGGACACGGCTACGAACATTCCAGGGCGGGGGCAGGCGATCACAAATCCGCCCCCCGGCGCTCTGCTGGACTAGGGCACTGCGCCCAGATTCCGTGGGCCGACTTTCTAGCCAGTACAAGTCATCCCCATCCCAACGAGCTTGCCCCAGGCCAATACTTTCCTGGACAATTAAATCAGCGGTGATCGGAGATAACCAAGAACCATAGGCCGAGATGTAGGGTGTTTTCATAGCCAGTCTTATAGTCGGGTTTAGGATAAATATTAGATAACTTAAGTAAACAAAGCTAATCTACAATGGAGTGGTAACTAGCGATTCCTAATCGCCAGTTACATGGTAATTTTTAAGCCACGGAGTCATCATCTTTTACTTTTACCTTGAATTTGTCTCAAAGTTTCGGCAATATTTCTGGCAAAAATTTACCAGGAATCATGGCGAGGGCGTGGTTTTGTCCGACACTGCCACATTCGCGATAGAAGGAGCGTACGGTTTTAAGGACTGAGTTAAAGGCACTCTTGTAGGGGTCGGTTTGGGGGGGCAGGTTTTGTAGAGCCAATAAATGCTGTTGCAAAGAAAGCTCCAGGTAGCGAGATTTTTGTTTACTATCTAGAGCAAGCAGATTCTCGGTAGCTATTTGGTAGTAAGCCAAGCCCAAGTTATTGCGGGTGGCTAAAACATCGAAGCTGACTGGGGTAGGCGGCTGTTGGGCGGCGAGCTTGTCGGCAAGTTGGATGGCACTTTCATAGATGGCGATCGCTTTTTGCAGATAGGCCAGACGGGTTTCTGGCTGGTTACGGCATCGCTCGGCTAAATGCCAAAAGGCAGTAGCCAAGTTGTTTTGGGTGGCGGCACAGGCTGCGGGTAAGGTGTCGCGGCGGCGGTATTTGAGGGCATCTTGGTAGGCTGAGATCGCCAGTTGCAGCCAAGCATCGGGCTGCTCGTACTGGGCTAGGTTCCAGTAGGCTGTCCCTAGGTTGTTTTGGATCATTGCCCAGTTGAGGGCATCCCCTTGGTTGTAGTACTGGGTCAGGGCTTCGGCGTAGGCAGCGATCGCACTATGCAAATAGTTGGCTGCTAAATCCTTGGTACCAGTCTGCTGGGCCAAATGCCAATAGGTAGTGCCCAAGTTATTTTGGGTGGCGGCATATTTGAGGGCATCCCGATCCTTGGGGCGATAGAGGAGGGCCTGTTGGTAGGCTTGGATAGATTTCTGTAGGGGAGCATCCTCTGGGTTGACGGTTTCCACATAGCGGGCCAAGTCTCCGTAGGCGGCTCCCAGGTTGCTCTGGATCATCGCATAGGTATCTACCGCTTGTTCGGGGCTAAACTTTTCTAGGGCTTGGTAGTAAAGCTTGAGACACTGCTCTAGCTGCTGCTTGGCTAGGGCTGGGGTGTGGGCATTGAGGCGTGATCGCATTAAATACAAATTCCCTAGATCATTGAGGACTTCGACAAACTGCAAACTCTCCGACTCTAGACCAGCCATGGCCTGCTCGTAGGCCTGGATGGCAATGATTAAATTTTCCTCGGTTACTTCCCCTTGAGCTAAGCGATCGCGGTATTGCTGAGCCAAGTTCAAATAGGCGTTAGTTAAAGCCGGGGTCGGGCGATCGACCGGAGCCACTTCCTCTGGAGAATTTTCTGGCTGACTATTAGCAGGGGGCTGAGGAGTCGGCTCCCCCTCAAACTCAAACAACCCAGTGTGCCACTGCCAAAACTCCGGCACCGATTTTTGAATCAAATTAAACCAAGGGCGGGGCAGCCACAGCACCAAGCAGGATTCCAGCCCCGGCAAACTTTTTTCAACTACCTGTAACCGCCGGATAAACAGTCGTTGAATATTGGGAGGCTGACGGGTTAGTCTCTCAACCCCAGTAACTTGAAAGTGGGGCATAGCCCGGACCCCCTCATTTTCCACCAGCCACTGAGCAATCTGAGCCATGGGATTAGGGTCATCAAAATTGAGATGCAAGCTCACCAAGCTAAAATCTTGCCCCTGCTCAGACTGCAATTTACTGGCCAAACGATTCTGCAAACCTAGGTCATCACAAACTGCTAAAAACAACTGTCGTCGCAGACCTAAACTCAAAGCCGCCACCAGCCGTTGCCAGGTTTTTTGGTTGGAACTGTCTATGCCCATATTACCTGTGAGAATCTGTGTCTATTCTCCTGTATTCCTAGTACTTCCAGTTAATTTGCCTTAGCTCAGGATATTTTGGTGAGTGTGTCAACTGTAGATACTGTAGGTAGAGAGCAGAGCATATAAACTAGTTGCCTGGGATATCGAGTTTATAGGGGGGCTACTTTTCCAGCAAGATTCCCGGGCAGGGGAGCACAGAAATAAGTCAGTGTGAACAGGGGGTATCAATAGATTGATGAGTAAGTGTAGATGTCTGGCCCTCCTAACCAATCACCTAATGTTCCCTCGCTACCGCCTTGTATTCCCTTGCCTAGCTCATCCCCGACTCCCTCTAGGTAAATATTACTTTCCTAAAAATTATGGACATGACGGATAAATGGGATACATCACTCAAGCAAGAGTAGACGTGTATTTGCATACTTTTACAATAGGATTTTAGATAATTTTAGTAACATAGCCCATGATCCTGAAAGCTATATTTATCTATATCAACTACAAGTAGTCTGAGGAATTTTGGTGATGCTACCCAGGATATCCTTGGGAGTAACCTACACTAACTTTGGGAACTAGGTCTGCAAAAGCGATCGCTATCAACAATTCAGGTATTAGATTGACTCCAATACCAAGACTAGTTTCAGCTTTCAAGATTCAACGCTACTGAGTTCAAGATTATTCACTGAGGTACAATGCCACCGCTAATTAGGGTATTAGAGAAATTTGAGAGTTGAATCTTCCATATATTTACTACAATTATCAATAAAATTAAGTTTAGTTAATTTTTGCGCTACTAGGGTAACAATTGAAAGCACTCCTGATAAAGGACATTTATAGATTCAGCAGTCTAATTATAAACTGCGAGGATTTAGTTGCCTTCTAACCCATCTTTATTTCTATGTAGTTCCTTAGATTTACCAATAGCAAATTTTCTTTATCAGTTCAATTTAATATTCATTTAATAAACCTATTGCTGTTCAGGGCAAGTTTCTTCAAAATCCTACTTAAGTTAACTAATCAGTTAATTCATTTAAGCGAGTGCAAAATAGATTAAAACTATGTCATTACATAAGAACGTTTCGCGTCGGAAGTTCATAGTCGCGGCTGGAGCTTCGGCCGTGGGTTCAGTGCTCCTCAAGAGCTGTGCAACGTCTCCAACAACTACCACGACAGCTAGCCCCGTAGCTGGTTCGGGTGGCTTAGAAACCACCAAAATAAACCTAGGCTATATTGCGATTTTTGAAGCCGCCCCCCTGATTATTGCCCAAGAAAAAGGTTTTTTCCAAAAGCATGGTATGGCCGAAGCCAAGGTGGTTAAGCAGGCTTCGTGGGGTGCGGCTCGCGATAATGTGGAAATTGGTTCCGCTGGTGGTGGAATTGATGGCGGTCAGTGGCAGATGCCTATGCCTCATCTGATCTCGGAAGGGGTAATTACCAAGGGCAATAAAAAGCTGCCGATGTATGTTTTGTTGCAGACTTCTACCCAGGGTAATGGAATTGCGATCGCCAACGGTAGGGCCGATGGCACTAGCCACCTCGGCAAAGGTATTGGTTTAGATGTGAGCAAGGCTAAAGCCCATTTTGATCAGCTCAAAGCTGGCGGCAATCCCTTTACAGCGGCTTACACATTTCCCTCAGCTAACCAAGAATTGTGGATACGCTACTGGTTGGCGGCCGGGGGCATCGATCCAGATACGGATGTGAAGCTGATTGTGGTTCCCGCTGCTCAAACCGTAGCCAATATGCAATCTGGCACCATGGATGGCTTTAGCACAGGCGACCCCTGGCCTTTCCGGATTTTGGCTGACAACATCGGCTTCATGGCAGCCTTGACTTCGCAAATGTGGCCTGAGCATCCAGAGGAATACTTAGCCATCCGGGCTGACTGGGTAGATAAAAATCCCAAGGCCACCAAAGCAATCCTCAAGGCGATTATGGAAGCCCAACAATGGTGTGATGATCCGGCAAATCGGGCTGAATTGGCGAAAATTCTGTCTGGCAGAGATTTTATCAATGTCCCTGAGCCGATCCTCAATCCTCCTTTGGCTGGCAACTACAAGATGGGTGACGGCAAGGCGGAGATCAACGATCGCACCAAGGGCCCCCTCTTCTGGAAAGGCAGCCGAGGCAATATCTCTTACCCATTCAAGAGCCACGACGCTTGGTTTTTAGCGGAGAATGTCCGCTGGGGTAAGCTCCCCGGCACCACAGACATCAAAGCGATCGTCGATCGCGTCAACCGGGAAGACCTGTGGCGTGAGGCTGCTAAGGAGTTGAACATCCCCGATGCAGACATTCCCAAGGAAACCACCAGAGGCGTAGAAACCTTTTTTGATGGCATTAAGTTTGATGCCAAAGATACTTCAGCTTACCTAGGCTCATTAAAGATCAAAAAAGTTAAATAACTTTGAGTCAATTTAAGCACATTTGAGTATTTATCTGGCAAGTTTAGGTCAAGTCTAGCTTGGCCTAGATAGGAGCGGCAAGTTGAACTAGGCGATCATCCCTTTGGGAATCGTCCTAATTAGCGCAAATTAATACGGAGGAGAGCAATGACTACTAGCATCAATAGCCGCAACAGCAGCGGCATCAATTTTTCTGAAATCTGGCAAAAGTACGGCACGGTGATCGTTCCCCCCATTGTTGCCGTAATCATTTTTTGTGTGATCTGGCAAATATTTTCCAGCGATAGCTTCCCTGGTCCTGTGAAGGTTCTCCAGGAGAGCTTTACCGAACGTGATGGGGTGCGATTGATTGACCCCTTTTTCATCAAAGGCAATAACCGGGGCTTGTTTTGGCAAGTATTTGCCAGTTTGCAGCGGGTGGCGATCGGCTACTCCCTAGCTGCGATCGTCGGCATCACCCTCGGCATAATTACGGGAGCCAGCCCAATCATGCATCGGGCTATGGATCCCTTATTTCAATTCCTGAGAACAGTCCCGCCCCTGGCTTGGGTGCCCATTTCCTTAGCCGCCCTGCGCCAAAATGAACCGGCAGCCCTGTTTGTGATCTTCATTACTGCCGTTTGGCCAATCTTAATCAATACCTCTGTAGGTGTGCAGCAAATTCCCCAAGATTACAACAACGTTGCCAAGGTACTGCGCCTGTCACGTCCTAAATACTTCTTTAAGATCCTTTTGCCTGCTGCTTTACCGTACATCTTCACTGGCTTGCGGATTTCTGTGGGTCTGTCTTGGTTAGCGATCATCGCGGCTGAAATCGTCATGTCTGGGGTCACTGGCATTGGCTTTTTTATCTGGGATTCTTACCAAAACAACTACATTGCTGAAATTATTTTGGCTTTGATTTACATCGGTGCGATTGGGTTGATTTTGGATAGACTGGTTGCCTATATCGGTCGGCTAATTGTCCCCGATGAACAACGCTAGGTCTTTTGAGGATATCCCTCTGCGGAGGGATTCCAGTTTCAAAAAGCTACGACCAATCGACACATTTGGAGGCAAGCATGTCTAACATTACTGAGAATTTTGTATCGATCGAACAGATCAGCAAGGTATTTAACCTCGCCAATGGCCAAGATTACATCGCCCTCAAGGGCATTGATTTGCAGATTCGCAAAGGGGAATTTGTTTCCCTAATCGGCCACTCCGGCTGCGGCAAATCTACTCTTTTGAATATGATTTCTGGTTTGGATGGCCCCACTGACGGCATGGTGCTTTTGGATGGGCAAAAGATCAGTAGACCGGGGCCCGATCGCATGGTGGTATTTCAAAATTACTCCCTCCTGCCCTGGTTGACTGTGCGGGAAAACATCGCCCTGGGAGTAGATGAGGTGATGAGCAACCTCTCTAAGGGTGAACGCCAAGCTATCGTTGAAGAAAATATCCAAATGGTCGGCCTAGCCCACGCAGCTAATAAACCACCCGGCCAGCTATCTGGAGGGATGAAGCAGCGGGTAGCGATCGCCAGGGCCTTGGCTCTGCGCCCCAAGGTGTTACTTCTAGATGAACCCTTCGGGGCCCTGGATGCCCTGACTAGGGGCAATCTCCAGGAGCAACTCATGCGTATCTGCGAGGAGAGCCATGTCACTGCCATTATGGTCACCCACGATGTCGATGAGGCTGTGTTATTGTCCGATCGCATCGTCATGCTCACCAATGGCCCCGCCTCTAAAATTGGCGGCATCCTAGAGGTAGACATTCCCCGCCCCCGCAAGCGCATGGCAGTGGTCAACCACCCCAGCTACTACAGCCTCCGCAGTGAAATTATCTACTTTCTCAACCAGCAAAAACGAGTCAAAAAACTCAACGCCCGTAAAAAGACCGCCGTGGCCAAGCATGGCCTAGAGAAAGTCAACCTGGAAATTGGCTTTGTCCCCCTGACCGCCTGTGCCCCCTTAGCGGTTGCCAGAGAAAAAGGCTTTTTCACAAAGCACGGTCTTGATGAGGTCAGCCTAGTCCGGGAAACTAGCTGGCGCGGCATTGTCGATGGCATGGCTGGCGGTTATTTAGATGCAGCCCAAATGCCCTCCGGGATGCCTGTATGGATGACCCTGGGCGGCAATGACAACCGGCCCCTACCAGTGGTAAGTGCCCTGACCATGACCCGTAATGGGAACGCTATTACCCTCGATCGCCGCTTCTATGAGCAAGGCATCCACACCCTAGCTGACTTTAAACGGATGTTGCAGGATTCCCCCAGTCAGCAACACCGCCTAGCCATGGTGCATCCCTCATCGATGCACAACATGCTACTGCGCTATTGGCTAGCTACTGGTGGTATCGACCCCGACCACGATGTGCTTCTCAAGACCATTCCCCCAGCCCAGATGGTAGTTGATTTACAAGCTGGTAGTATTGACGGCTTTTGCGTTGGTGAACCCTGGAACCTGCGCGCGGCGATGGAGAAAGTCGGCTTTACGATCGCCACTGATCTGGAAATTTGGCCTGGTCACCCCGGTAAAGTCTTGGGAGTACGGGAAGACTGGGCCATCGCCTACCCCAACACCCACATCGCCTTGACCAAAGCCCTTCTGGAGGCCTGTCAATATTGTGCCGACCCCGCCAATGCCGAAGAAGTCGGCCAGATTGTCGCCGGGCGCGATTACGTTAGCACTCAACCAGAATACATCCAAATCGGTGCTCCCAGTGCGATCGCCTGTGACCTAGAGGAGCCGATGCGGGAATACGCCCACCACCTCTTCTACGGTGAAGGAGTAAACCGACCAAGCCGCACCGAGCACCTCTGGCAAATGGTGCAGATGGCCCGCTGGGGTGAGATCCCCTTCCCCCGCAACTGGGTAGAAATCCTAGAGCGGGTGTGCCGAGTCAGTGTCTTTAGCACCGCCGCCCGGGAACTGGGCCTATCAGAAATCACCTACAGTCGCGGCGCAATTCAACTATTTGATGGTTCCACCTTCAATACGGAAGACCCCCTCGGTTATCTGAATAGCCTGGCCATCAAGCGTGATTTCACCGTTGCTGACGTGATCATTGATACCCCTAGAATCGCCTAGTCTTTTATCTTCAGGATGTAAACCCATGATTTCCACCCCTAGTTCCCAAACTGCCCAAGCAGTCAGTACACCAACCAATGAACAGTTTTTAGTAATCGATAATGTTTCCAAGACCTACCCCACTAAAACTGGTGAGTACGTAGTCCTTAAAAATGTTAATCTGCATGTCAAAGCTGGTGAATTCATTTGTGTGATTGGCCACTCTGGCTGTGGCAAATCTACCCTGCTCAACATGGTGTCGGGGTTTATCAAACCCACCACTGGCATGGTTACCGTGGACGGCAAAAAGATCACCGCCCCCGGGCCCGATCGAATGATGGTATTTCAAAACTACGCCCTACTGCCCTGGCTAACCGCCTACGAAAACATCTACTTGGCTGTAGATTCGGTTTACCCCAACAAGTCCAACCTGGAAAAATCGGCCCTCGTCCGGGAACACCTTAGCTTGGTAGGCCTCAGTGAAGCTGCTGATAAAAAACCACCCCAATTATCCGGGGGCATGAAGCAGCGGGTAGCGATCGCCCGCGCCCTTGCCATCCGCCCCCAAGTGCTGATCCTGGATGAACCCTTCGGAGCCTTGGATGCAATCACCAAAGAAGAGCTCCAAGAGGAACTACTCAAGATCTGGAACGACCATCGCTGCACCGTGCTGATGATTACCCACGATATTGACGAAGCCCTGTTCTTGGCCGACCGCCTGGTGATGATGACCAATGGCCCGGCCGCCAACATCGGCGAGATTATGGAGATTCCCTTTAGCAGACCGCGCGATCGATCCCGGATCATGGAAGACCCAGGATACTATAAGCTACGCAACTACGCCCTAGAGTTCCTCTACAACCGGTTTGCCCACGATGTTGACTAACTCCAAATTATTGTCAACATCAACTTTCAAGCTTCTTGGCTAGTCAGCTGACCTTAACTAGTCAAGTCCGATGATTGGCCTTGCCTCCTCCGACAAGACCTCCGCAGGGAGGTCTTTTTTTTGAGCCAATAACCCCATCAAATTCAATAGGCCTAGATTCCTCAACCCAGCAGGGAATTTCCGAGCTCTAACCAGAAACCAGTCATAACAATCCCAGAGTTACAGCAAATCAGAGTAGAGATATTGCTGGGTACTACAAACGGCTAACTTAAAAGATAATTGAAGGATAATCTGGACAAGGCTGGTGAATCTTTACTAAGCAAAACTCATGTTTCTTCAAAACAACTGGGCGATCGCTTTGCTGCTCAACACAATCCTGTTAATTCCGGTCTACTTTTCTCCCAAGCAGCTATTAACCAAGGCGGGGCTTATCCATGCTTGGGTTTTAGGGGTATTAATTTGGGGCTGCCTAGGCTGGCGGGGCTATGTGGTGGTGATGTTCTACTTCCTAGTCGGTTCCGGGGTGACACGGGTGGGCATGAAAGCCAAGCAGGAAGCGGGCATTGCTGAAAAGCGTGATGGGGTAAGGGGCCCAGAGAATGTTTGGGGGTCGGCCTTGACTGGGGCTTTGTGTGCTTTGGGGGTATTTTTCCTTGGCACTTCAACTCTACTGTTGGGAGGCTATGTGGCTAGCTTTAGTACTAAATTGGCGGATACCTGTGCCAGCGAGATTGGTAAGGCCTACGGGCAAAGGACGTTTTTAATTACCACTTTTCAGCCGGTGCCGCGGGGAACTGAAGGGGCCGTGAGCCTAGAGGGAACCTTGGCCGGGATAGGAGCAGCGGTGGCGATCGCCCTAGTCGGTTGGGCTACGGGTATGGTAGACGGACTAGGAGCCTTGTTCTGCGTAATTGCAGCGTTTGTCGCCACCAACATTGAAAGTGTGATCGGTGCCACTTGGCAAGCCAAGCTCAGTTGGCTGACCAATGAAATTGTCAACTTCATCAACACCACGATCGGAGCGGCAGTGGCGATGTTGTTGCTCTATTTCATCCCCAGTTGACAAATCCTACTCAATATTTCTTAATATTTGACATAGTTGACAAACCAGTTACAGATACTTAAGCAAAACCGAGCGGGTGATTTGGGCGGTATTCTCCCAGCTATACTGCTTGGCCCGCTCTAGACCCAACCGGCACAGGCGCGATCGCAATCCAGGGCTATTGATTAGTTCCGCCATAGCCGATTGCAGCTCTTCCACCGAGTAGGGATTCACCAAAATTGCCGCGTTCTTCCCCAACTCCGCTAAAGCAGCCACACAGGAGGTAATCACCGGGGTGCCGCAGGCCATTGCCTCTAAAACTGGCAGCCCAAAACCCTCCCAGAGACTAGGAAACACCAAGGCGATCGCCTGATTTAAAAGCACAGGCAAATCAGTCATAGACACATAATCTAAAAACTTAATCCGGCCCTCCAAACCCAAATCAACAATCAGATGGCATAAAAAAGGAGTGTAGCGATCGTCTCTGGCCCCTGCCACCCAAAGCTGGTAATCCTCAGGCAAACCCGCCATGGCCTGGATCACCCGCCCTAAATTTTTGTGGGGATTACTACGCCCCACGTAGAGGAAATAATTGCCCATCGGCAGATCCAAAGGCTGAAACAGCCGCTGATCAAAACCCAAAGGCGTAACAGTCATCGGGATACCCCGAATTCCTAAAAAATCTCGCACATCAGCCGCAGTAGCCTGGGAGTTGCACAAAATGTGCTGAGCCTGGTGCAAAACCCAACGCACATAGTGGCGGCAGTACAAAACCTGGCTAGCCGCAAAATACTGGGGCAAACGCAGCGGAATCAAATCATGAACCGTGACCACATAACGACAGCCCCGCCACAGGGGAGCCTCAGGAATAGGGGAAAAAAGCAGACTAGAACCCAAGAGGCAGGGGAGATGCCACTGCACCCACCAAAGACGGCGCAAATGTCCCTGCAAACCAAATTCATGGGTATAACCCCGACCCGGTTTGAGGAGATGGGGGTTAAGGTCTTGCAACTGCTCGACCAAATTTAAGCCATAGGTGGCTAATCCCGTGACCCGGGCTGAAACGAAGCTGAGGTTGACCGATAAACTCATGGTTATTTGCTGGGCATACTCCAGACAAGTTTACTTGTCATCGGCCACTTGTTTAATTTTGGTTTTGCGCTCTAGGATTTCTTTGAGCACTAGGGTAACGATCGCCAACAAAGCCAAAACCACTGCCGCTGAATAGGCCGCTTCCGTTTCATACTGCTTGTAGGCCTCTTCTACAAATAACGGCAAACTCTGGGTACGGTTGATAATATTTCCTGATACCACAGACACAGCCCCAAACTCACCCATAGCCCTAGCATTGGTCAAAATTAACCCATACAACAAGCCCCAACGGATGTTTGGTAGAGTAATTCGCCAAAAAATTTGCCAGTCATTGGCACCCAAGGTTTTACCCGCTTCCTCTTGATCAGAACCCGCCTCCTCTAGAACCGGAATCACCTCCCTGGCCACGAAGGGCATACTCACAAATGCCGTGGCTAAGACCATCCCCGGAAAAGCAAAGACAATATCAATATCGCGATCGGCAAGCCAGCCCCCAAACCACCCTTGACGACCATACAGCAAAATAATCATCAACCCCGCCACCACCGGCGAAATTGAAAAAGGCAAATCCACAATACTCAAAAACAAAGCCCGCCCCGGAAACCGATGCCGAGTCACTGCCCAAGCCACACACAAACCAAAAATGGCATTGACTGGCACAGAAGCGATCGCCAGCATCACAGTCAAACGGGCCGCACTGAGAAAATCCGGCCGGACTAAATTTTGGAAAAAAGGCCCCGGCCCCTTCCGAAAGGCCTGGAAAAACACATTGGCAGCAGGAATATACAAAATCAAAGTCAAGTAAACAATTACCAGCCCGATCAGCACCGGAACTACCCAGGAACTCCGCTTACCCAGATCGTCAACACCCACAGATTTATTCTTCATAACGCCTCCCCCAAGCCTGTAAAAGATTAATCACAAACAAAACCACCAGGGAAATAAACAGCAATACCACCCCAATTACGGTTGCCCCAGCATAGTCATACTGCTCCAACCTTTGAAAAATCAGTACCGGAGCGATCAAATCCCGAAAAGGTGTATTAGAAGCAATGATCACAGTCGAGCCATACTCCCCTACCGCCCGTGAAAATCCCAAGGCCACCCCAGTTAAAATTGCCGGCAGCAGACTTGGTAAAATCACCCGCCCAAAAGTTTCCCACTGGGAAGCTCCCAAACTCCAAGCCGCCTCCTCCACATCCTTTTCCATTTCAGCTAAAACAGGCTGCACAGTCCTCACCACTAGAGGTAAGGAGATAAACAGCATCGCCACTCCTACCCCCAAGCGGGTAAAAGAAACCTTAATCCCCAGAGGATATAGCAGAGAGCCAATCCAGCCCTTATTGCTGTAAACTGTGGCCAAAGTCAAACCAGCCACCGAGGTGGGCAGGGCCAAAGGTAGATCCACTGAGGCATCAACAATTCGCTTCAAGGGAAAGTCGTAGCGAGTCAGCACCCAAGCCACTAGGGTTCCAGCAAAACCATTAATTATGGCCGCCCCCAGGGAAGTGATAAAAGTGACATCATAGGTGGCTAGAGCGATCGGACTAGTGGCAATTCGCCAAAACTCATCAAAGGGTAAAGTCAAAGACTTGGCAAACATAGCCACAACTGGCAAAACTAGCATTACCACCAAGTAGGTAATGGCAATCCGCCAAGTCCAAGGCACATTAAAAAAGTTTTGTTTGGTTGTTGATGGAGTATTGAGCTGATTAGGAACAGTGGTCATATTGGCATATAAATTACAGAAACAGCACAGGGTAAAATATCATAAATCTCCCTGATGGAGAGGTTTTTATAGTTTGTTGTGTTTTAGTGAAATGAAATTTTTCATTTCGTTTGTGGGCCAGCCTGCCTACACTCCTAAACCCTCTGCGGTAGAATAAAATCAAATGTCTCCTGCATGATTGCAGAAAATTCTACAGAATTATAGGTGATTCTGTGAATATGAATCCCTAACAAAGCAACCCAGAATGGGTTCAGTAGTTCAAATCACCGTGCCCTAATTCCGGGTTATTGTAGTTGAGGCTAAAAAATCTCCACTACCGTCTGATTTGTGACTGGATTTTATCAAACACTGCTCCATCAGCAAAAAATTTCTTTTGAATCTCTTCCCAGCCATTAAAATCCTTCACGGTGCTTAGGGTCTGGATGGGGGGAAATTTATCGGCAAACTCTTTGGTTTGGGCAACACTGACTGGCCGGAATCCAAATTTAGCAAATTCCGTTTGGGCTTCAGGGGTGTAGAGGAATTTCACAAAGGCTTCAGCTATTTCCCGGTTGTTGTGCTTGTCTACGTTTTTATCTACAACGGCTATGGGGTTATCGATCGACACATTAACCTGGGGAATTGTGTAATTAGTTTTTTCTCCCTTTTGCCCGGCTAAGATTAATTCATTTTCATAGTTGATTAGAGCATCCCCCTGCCCCTGCTTAAAGAAAGCATCCGTCGCCTCACGGGCATCCCTCGTTAAAACTGGCACATTGGCATAGACCTTGGCCACAAAATCCATGGCTTTTGCATCATCACCGCCGGTCTTGATCACTGAGTTCCACAGGGCTAGAAAGTTCCACCGGGCTACCCCAGAGGTTTTGGGGTCAGTGGTAATCAGGCTGACTCCTGGCTTGGCCAAATCCGGCCAATCTCTAATGCCTTTGGGATTACCGTCACGGGTCACAATTACAGGTACTGATTTGGTGACGATCGCATCATTGGGTAGTTCTTGCTCCCAGCCGGGTTGAATTAAACCAGCCTTCTCAATCCTTTGCACATCTAATCCCAAGGCCAAGTGAACAATATCTGCCTCTAGACCATCAATAACAGCCCTAGCTTGGGAACCAGAGGCACCATAGCTTTGCTGAAAAATCGCCTTTTGATTTTGTGCCTTTTGCCATTTCTCCACAAATTTAGGAATAACTGCTTGGTAGGCTAATTTTGTGACCGCAAAGGAAACTAGGGTGACTTTAGCATCTGGCTTTTTGGGGCCAGCACTGGTTGCGGTACTAGTCACATCGCTACACGCGGTTGTGATGATACTTAAGCCAGCTACCAGTATTGTCAAGGCCATAAGTCTTAGCGATCTAATTACTTTGGCTTTTCTATGTATTTTGGTAGTCAGATTTGGTGCTAGCCATGCCCATGTTTTCATTTTTCACCCCAAAATCCACGGTAAGTCGGTAGAGGTACTGCACTTGTTGCCTTGATACTAAGGGAACTCTGAATCGGGTGTCAAGCCATTCCTCTATGATTAACATCAAGCATGTAATTTCAAGTACTAGACTAAATTGCGATGACTAAACGTGTTTTTTTAGCTGGGGCTAGCCGGGGTGTAGGGCGCGAAATTGCCCAGTTGTTGGTGAATCGGGGTGATCAGGTAGTGGCTTTGGTGCGATCGCCCCAACCAGAGTTAACCGCCATGGGCATAACCCTCCATATGGGTGATGCGCTGGATTTGGCTGCCGTCGAGCAGGCCATGCTCGCCCAACCCCTAGACGCAGTGATTAGCACGATCGGCGGTCTGCCCAAGGATGGTCAAAGAGCAGATTTTTTGGGTAATCGGAATTTGATTGATGCGGCCTCCAAGGCTGGGGTTGCCTATTTTCTGCTCGTGACATCCCTAGGCACAGGCGACAGCGCCCAAGCCATCCCGCCCCAAGCCCTAGCCACCCTCCAGGCTGTCCTCATAGAAAAAGCCCGAGCCGAGGCCCATTTGATTGCCAGTGGCTTGGCTTATACGATCATTAGACCCGGCGGTCTCAAGTCTGAGCCAGCCACTGGCACAGGGGTTTTGACTGAAGCAAGGCATGTGGCCGGTTCTATCCACCGGGCAGATGTGGCTGATTTGGTTTGTCGGTGCCTAGACTCAGAGGCCGCCCGAGGGAAGACCCTAGCAGCATTCGATCGCCATCAAATGTATGGTCAACCCGAATTCAGGGAATTTATCCCCTAACGATAACCCACAGCAAACCCCCGGCATTGACCCAAACTCTGGGGCTGATCAGTTAATTTCCAAGCCTCGACCCGCTCAAAACCACTACTTTTTAGCATGTAACCCAAGCAACAGAGGCTCGGTACCCAGTAGTTAGTCGGGTTATTGCCATACTCATTAGTGGGATAAAACTCCATCACCATCTGGCCAGGATAGCCGTGACCCATACCACCTCGGTAGGGGCTGTAGTCATCCAAAATAGCCGACTCCACATACATGGTCTCGTCACACAAGGCTGCTAACTTGTCTATGGCCAGTAGAGGATAGCGGAGGTGATAAATAGTTCCAAAACAAAATACCACATCAAAGCGGCCCAACTTTGCCTCACTGACATCGTACACAGACATTTCTTGGCGCTGACACACCCGATCGGAGTAACCCAGCACCTGCTGACATAGGTCAAAAGTGTCCCAAGCGGAGCGGGAGGCCGGGTTGGCCTGGTCAATAAAATCTGAAAAATCGTCGATCGCAACCACTTGAGCCGCCCCCCGCCGCAGAGCTTCAAACGTCCAATAGCCATCCCATGCCCCCACATCCAAAACCCGCTTGCCATGCAAATCCTTAGGAACACCATACATAGCTGGATCAATGGGGGCCCAGCCAGGAGTAACAATCCCATAGGGCAGGGGAATTTTGTGATACCAGTAGGTAAAGGAATTAACTCGCTGCTCAATAAAATCACGGCTGTACTGCATGGTATTTAGTCTTCAAAGTTTGTTCCTGATCTTTTTGTAGGTAGAAGATTTTATATCAGATTATTTCTATTTAGTTTTACCCTACCCATTACAAGTTTAAAGCCATAGTATATTTATCCATCAAAAGTATGTAAACTTACTAGGGATTAGGTGTGTATTATATGATGAGTTAACTCATATAAAATGTAACTAAATAGCAGTTGAGACTAGCTTAGTTTCTCCAATGCTTACCAAATATTAAAAATATCAGTGCTTGTATTCTAGTATGCTGTTATAATATTTACTTGAAAGCAAGGCTAGCAGCAGAATGCAACGATACAGCCTGACAAGTTACTATGTAATTATACGTGTGAGTAAACCCTATGCCAGTTGATCACGGATTTCAGACATTTTTACAACTAGAAGCGGATAAGCACAACATTTCTAAAGCTGAGCGGGCGGCTTTGAACCTTGTAGTTGATGGCTACGATGTCACCGCAGTAGCCCAGAAATTAGATGTACGCCCGGAAGCAATCCGACAGAGGCTGAGCCAGATCTATCATAAATTCAACGTGGAAGGTAGAGGCCCAGTCAAGCTAGGGAGGCTTTTACAGTCCTTGCGATCAGGCTATCAAGCCTACCAAGATCAAATTCAAAATCGCCCCAGTGAAGTTATCGAGTACACGGACACCAGCCACGAACCCCGCATTGATTTCAAGGAAGCTCCAGAAATTAGTAACTTCCAGGGACGGCAGGAGGAGCTAGAGGCGATCAAAAAAGCCATTAATAATGACAGTCAGAAATTAGTTTTACTGTGGGGAGCTAAGGGTATTGGTAAGTCAGCCTTGGCTTTGACCCTTGCCAAGCAACTTAAAGGCAAGTTTGACTGCTTGGTTTATCGTTCGATCGCCAGGGTAAAATCCACCAGTGAATTAATCCATAGCTTGATGCAGTTTTTTGATTACACCACTGAAATGCCAGAGGAAATCGAAGCCAAGATTAAGTTACTTTTAAATCAACTGCAAAAGCAGCGCTGCCTGGTGATTTTAGACGACTTAGATCTAGCTTTCACAAAAGCTAGCACGGAATACACAGAACTCCTTGAGCAGGTAGTTACCACCAATCACTCAAGCTGCCTGGTCGGAGTCGGCCAAAACCAAATCTCGACTATCTCACTGCCTAGCTTCAAACGCGAAATCAAAGGCCTGGCCCCAGAAGATGTGCGTCAAGTATTCCTGGCGGTCAAGGGCACAGTCCGCAAAGAGTGGTTAGAGCACCTCCAGTTGTTTGACAACAATCCCACAGCTTTACAGATTATGCTCAACACTATTCCCGATGGCAGTGGGGATTGGATTAGGTTTACTCGACAAAATTCATCACTCATCAAAGAGGTAGTCAAAGACTTACTTCAAACCACCCAGAGGTCATCGGATATCGTTAAACTCAAGGCTGATATTCTTGATTATTTATTGGCTAGGGGTGAGTCTCTTACTTTGAGGGATGTGGAAGATAGCTTGACTTTAGACAAAACAGACCACACCGTCATTGATACAGCCGACAGCTTTACTAACCGCCCGGCAGCAATTAAAAAAGCGATCGCTGCCATGATCAAAGATGAACTAATCACCAGTAGTAGTGATGATCTAGAGCATGCCCGATTCACCCTTGCTAAAGAATTTAAAAACAAGGTGACCAGTCGATTGATTGCCAGATACCTCAACCAAATCGGCTACAAAAAGTACATGGATGGCGACTTTCGCAGTGCCAAAGCCGATTTTTTGGCCGCCATTCAATTTAATGAGGAGCTGGCCGCTGCCCATTACAACCTAGGCTCCACCTATGAGGAGCTAGACGATTTGGATTTAGCCCGCAAGCACTACGATCTAGCTGCTAGTTTTACTGGTAAGGCAGCGGATGCGGCAATCAACAACCTGGCCCGCCTCTACATATTTGAGGGCAGCGCTGACAAGGCAATCATCATGCTGAACGATCGCATCGAAGATGAGGAAATCGAGGACAGCATCAGAGCCACCATGTACAAAAACCTGGGCTGGGCATACTGGCTCAGCAAAGATTACGCCAAAGCCGAGGAGTATCTAGAGCAAGCAGTTGAGCTAGATCCAGAGCGAGCCACCCCCTACTACCTGTTGGCAAGAATTGCCGAAGAATTTGGCAACGAGGACGAAGCCATGGAGTATTGGCAAAAGTGTATCGCCAAGGAAACTGAAAAGTCCCGTGGCAAATACCGCGAACTGGATGTCTGGCAACTAGAAGCTCGCCAACGCCTAGCCAACCCACCTGCCACTAAAAGAACCAACGGCAAATCCGCCCGCCGGACAAAGTAGTCTGCTTGGGCTGAGCCGTCTAGGCTTTGGCGGCAATATTTTCTCTATTACGGAGGTCAGCAGTCATAGCCAAGGGAGCAATCAACATCCTTGGTAGTTAACCCGGGATTACCACTACTGACGAGTTTCCTTGGCAACTAGGCAATAGGGAGGAGATGACAGCCCGCTCCTTCCTACATCAATTAATCAAAACCCAACAGATCAAAAATCTCACGGTCTTTTAGGGGAGTTGCATCTAAGGGCTGAGCATTTTCTAGGAGTCCCTTGGCCAGTTGCAAGTACTCCTTTTGCACCACCTCTACCTCTGGATCATCACCCATCTCAAAAACCGTGCATTTCTTGAGGCGGCTGCGACGGATCGCATCCACAGCCCGGAAGTGAGCCAGGGTCTTGAGGCCTACCCTGGCATTAAATTTATCAATCTGATCCGTATCTTCGCTGCGGTTGGCAATAATTCCCCCTAAGCGTACGCGGTAGTTTTTGGCCTTGGCCTGGATAGCAGCCACAATCCGGTTCATGGCAAAAATTGAGTCAAAGTCATTAGCTGTAACAATCAAGCAGTAATGGGCGTGTTGTAGAGGTGCCGCAAAACCACCACAGACCACATCTCCCAAAACATCAAAGATCACCACATCCGTATCTTCCAGGAGGTGGTGTTCCTTGAGGAGTTTTACGGTTTGGCCGGTAACATAGCCACCGCAGCCAGTGCCGGCCGGGGGGCCACCAGCTTCAATGCACAGGACTCCGTTATAGCCTTCAAATACAAAGTCCTCTGGCTTGAGTTCTTCGGCATGGAAGTCCACGGACTCAAGGATATCGATGACCGTAGGTACCATCTTTTTGGTTAGGGTGAAGGTACTGTCGTGCTTGGGGTCGCAGCCAATCTGGAGGACTCGTTTACCCAAGTGGGAAAAGGCCGCTGCCAGATTGGAAGAGGTAGTGGATTTACCGATACCGCCTTTGCCGTAGACGGCGATGACCAGGGCACCGTCAATATTTATGCTGGGATCCTGGTGAACCTGTAAGCTGCCTTCACCATCTTCACCTTTGGTAATGGGCGGGCGGAAATTTGTTGCTACCATGGGTTGACTCCTGTACCAGATACCGGGTTTATGAAAGTTGCTGGAGCGTAATCAAAGACTAGTTTTATCTTAGTTGAGAGCTAATCTCATCAAAAATGAATGTTTTTTAACAATCAATGATTATTGGTGACTATTTGCCGATTTGGGCTTTGGCTTCGTAGAGGGTTTCTAGGGTGATCAGGGTTATGCCGCGATCGCTAGCAAACTTCTCGGTGTTGCGCCGCACCTTTCCCCGCACAAAAAAGGGAATTTTCTTCAGTTCTGCCTCACCCTCAGCACTCCAAGCAATACCTGGGGCCGGCATTGCCTGGGGAACTGGCGGGCTATCCGGCGGGCTGGCGGTATGGAGATGGCTCATGTGCCCCTCGTGGAATTCAAAGTCTTCACGGAACATGCCGATCAGATGCTCCTCTAGACCCATCATCAGGGGATGTACCCAGCTATCAAAGATGACATTGGCCCCTTCCCAGCCCATTTGGGGAGAGTAGCGGGCTGGCACATCTTGGACATGGATCGGGGCGGAAATCACAGCACAGGGGATGCCCAGACGTTTGGCAATGTGCCGCTCCATCTGGGTTCCCAAGACTAATTCGGGGGCGGCTGCGGCCACCTTGGCTTCCACGGCCAAGTAGTCATCGGTAATTAGGGCTTCTAGGCCATGGGCCTTGGCAGCTTCACGCACTTCCTTGGCGAATTCCCGGCTGTAGGTGCCAAGACCAACTAGGGTGAAGCCTAGTTCTTGGGTGGCGATCCGGGCAGCGGCCAGGGCGTGGGTGGCATCCCCGAAGATGAATACCCGCTTACCGGTGAGGTAGGTGGAATCTACGGAGCGCGAGTACCAGGGGAGCCGGGAGGCTTGGGCTGGGTTGGGGGAGGTGATTTGGTTGATATTCCATAGGCCGAGGGCTTCGGTGTACGATCGCGCCAAGGCCCCACTTACATCAATTTCAGCTACCCGGCCGACCTCGGCAATAAAATCACGGGTGGCCCCGACCCCGATCGGCACTGTGCGGACCGTGGGCTGGCCAAAGTTGCGGCTCAGCCAAGTGCAGGTGGTCAGGGCAATTTCCGGGTAAAGGCAGATATTAAAATCTGCTTCAGGGATGCGCTGGAGGTCTGCGGGGGTGGCCCCCAGAGGAGCTATAACATTGACCCCGACCCCAATTTCCCCTAAAAGTTTGACCACCTCGCGCAGATCATCCCGGCACCGGAAACCCAAGGCCGTTGGTCCCAGGATATTGGCTTTGGGCTGTTGATCGCGCGATCGCGGCGGTGTCCCCGGCTTGGGTACCAGCGGCAGCAGCAGAGTCCGCACCAGGTGGTAGAGAGTTTCGCTGGCCCCCCAGTTTTCTTTTTTCGAGTAGGCGGGTAATTCCAAACTCACCACTGGCACGGGTAAGTTCATGCCCTTGGCAAGGGAACCCGGCTGGTCTTGGATTAACTCGGCAGTGCAGCTTTCTCCGACCAACATCACCTGGGGCTGGAACCTTTCGTAGGCATCCTTAACGGCGGTCTTGACCAGGTTTGCGGTGTCACCGCCCAAATCCCTAGCTTGGAAGGTGGTGTATGTCACCGGGGGACGGCGATCGCGCCGCTCAATCATCGTAAACAGCAAATCTGCATAGGTATCACCCTGGGGAGCATGGAGTACGTAGTGCACCCCTTCCATGGCAGTGGCAATTCGCATGGCTCCCACATGGGGCGGCCCCTCATAGGTCCATAGAGTCAGTTCCATAGGATATTTCGGTAAAGTTTAGTTTTAGTGAAGAAAGTTATACGGTCAGTCGGCTGCGCCGCTCTAGGGGCCGGGTAAATAGTTCTGCCAAGTCGGCTACTTGGTCATAGCCGTGGATTGCAGAAAATACCAGCTCGATTGACCACTTGGTAGTCATCCCCTCGGCCTCTAGGGGGTTAGCCAGCCCCAAACCACAGACGGTAATATCCGGCCGGGCGGCCCGGCAGCGATCGAGCTGCTTTTCTACATCTTGTCCCTCGGCTAGGCGAGTTCCCCCGGGCAGGAGATTAATTTCTTGCCCCAAGAGCAGGCGATCGATATAGGGAGTACCCACCTCCACCAGCTCCATGCCACATTCCGTAGCCAAGAAACGCGCCAGGGGAATTTCCAGTTGAGAATCAGGAAACATAAAGAGCTTACGCCCCCGTAGGATCTGGGCATAAGGCTCTAACCCGACCTTAGCCCGCTCTACCACTGGGGTAATCGTTTCCGTAAAATGCCGCTGGCTGATTCCCCAGGCCTCGGCGGCGGTCTGGAACCAAGCGGTTGTGCCCCCAATGCCCAAGGGATAGGGCGAGGGCAGGAGAGTCGCCCCCCTTTGCAGGAGCGATCGCACCGTTTCGCTCAAAAACGGCTGAGCCACCAAGAGCCTAGTCCCCTTACCCACAGGAGGAAGATGGCTAGCCCGGCGCGGCGGGAGAAAATGCACAGGCCCAATTCCTAGGCGATCGAACAACCGCCGAAACTGGTCTTCCACAATATCTGCCAAGCTCCCCACCACCATCAACTCCGGCTGGTCGCCACCCGGCAACCCAGGCACCATCGAATTTAAGCAAGCATCTTCCCCTTGGGTAAAAGTAGTTTCAATACCACTACCGGAATAATTGAGGACTCGCACCCCAGGGAAAAACCGCTGATTCAGCCGCTCCGCAGCCTTGGCCAAGTCTAGTTTAATCACCTCCGAAGGGCAGGAACCAACCAAAAATAAAGTACTGATATCGGGACGGCGAGACAGTAATTGATCCACCACGCGATCGAGTTCCTCATTAGCATCGGCCAAACCAGCCAAATCCCGCTCCCCCAGAATCGCCGTCCCAAACCTAGGTTCTGCAAAAATCATCACCCCCGCCGCCGATTGCAACAAATGAGCACAGGTACGCGACCCCACCACCAAGAAAAAAGCATCCTGCATTTTGCGATGCAGCCAAACAATACCCGTTAAACCACAAAACACCTCCCTTTGGCCCCGCTCCTTTAAAACAGGCAGCTCATTATTCAAAGATTTAACAGAATCCTCTGCACAAGGTTCTAGAGCCATAGCAACCCCTTTAACAATATCTTTTGTTAAATATCTACGTAAATTTTGATGATTTCAATTAATAGCAATCATTTAGATTCCCCTCACCCGGAGAAGTGGGCTAGGGCAACCCCGAACTAAATCTAAATTGAAATGATCATAAATTGTGAAAATCTTTTCTTTTTATAAAGAAACCACACCAATTCCACAGCTCCACATACTATCACAAGCCATTTCCAAGCCAAGTCAAACATTAAGAATTATGAAACTAATCCAGCAAATACCTATAAAATCTATGTTCTAGGAACTTTTCAATATATGAACTGCAGCTTTATGAGCAGCATAAATTAAGTCTGAGTCAAGATCGATTCATGAATAAAATGAATCTGCTCCATAGATTGATAAGAACCGCATCAGGTCTAACCCTTTGCTGCCCAGACTGAATTTAGTCTTTTATCCTCTTTTATCAGATTTAGAAATCTCTTTAGCTTGCCAATAATCTTGAAACCGCTACCTTGTCCATGACCCAAGCGGCACAACGGCTCTGGTCAGCAGTTGCCAGTTTTCTGCATCTCTCCAAGCAGCTTCGGTCAATCCGCTGCACAAGAATTGTTAGGAAGCGGTTGAACTTTAGAACTACTCAACAAAATCTGAAGCTCCTCAATGCTCAACGGAGGAAAGCGTCGATGAATCATCGCATGACAGTTAGGACACACAGGACATAAATCTTTTACAGGATCAACTTCATACTCTTCTGCAATCTCAGAAATTGGACAGAGGTGGTGTACGTGAATAAAATCCTCGCCTAATTCCCCAAAAACCTGACCAAAATTGAAGCCGCAAACAAAACAGCTTGCACCGTAGTATTTTATACACTTCTGACGAGCATGGGGATTGCGCCCATAAGCATTGACTGAAACTTTGCAAACTGCGCCTTCTCGGAAAACTACAGTCTCATCAACTTCATCAGGAAACTTAGCCGACAAAGAACTTTTAGGCGTAACCCAACCCAAAACTTCGAGAGCTTCTGCAACTTCTGGATGCATTTCCCATAGAAACCCTTTATGAGTCGAATATCCAATAGACCAAACAGTCCACCAATAAACATCTCCCTTTTTATCTTTACCCGCTTCACAAAATAAATACCCAAGTTTGCCATAATTCAGATTAATTGCCGAATATCTGCTGACACCAGTTAATTTTGCAAGCTCTGGTGCTGTAACTGATCTGTCAGGATCGCAATACTGCTCCTTAAACAGTCGCATTTGCAATCAATTCATTCATGCGACTTTGAGTTTTGTTCAGCCCCGCAACATACTCAGCGGGAGATGGTATTTTGCTCAGTCTGCAACTGCTGGGGGTTTTATAGGCACGAACCATGCTTCTGAATCCCAATCAATAATTTTAGTGTACCGTCTCCACTAAAGCCACCTAACTATTACGACTGAGCGGCTGCGAACAACCTTTGCAACCCTACCAAGATTTCTCAACAGCACGCTCCAGCCGGTTTGTTAGTCATAGGTTTTCAGTAACTTTCCCTATAAATAAGGATTAAAAATCCATCACCTTATCCGCAGTCAGGATAAGATTAGGAATATCCTGATCTTCCTGTGCAAGCCGAGCACCTGAACGCAGATTACTCGCAGTAAGCCCTACAGCTTCTGCACAAACTGGACAAACCATTACCTTACCCCCAGCAGCAACAAATTGATCGTATAGTTCACTGAGAGTCATCAAACTACTGCCCCAACGCAAGTTCAAGGGTTGATTTTTGTCGGCAATCCGAACCCCTTCTAGCGTCAAAACTAACATCACTTGAGCACCACGTTTTTGAAGGTTTGTTCCTAACTTCAGTGCCATAAATGCAGCATGAAGATCGTCAGTTCCATGATTTAGGTGCATTACAATAGTTTGCCCTCGCCCAGTTGTAGATGACCGAGGCTGAGTTGGCTGGTGTTGGGCATAGATAGCAGGAACACTAGTGAAGACAGGGACTAGCAGTGTTCCCAGAAGGGTGATCGTTCCGATCGCAAAGCCAGGATGAATTTTTCTCATTGGTGCATACCTCAAAATTTTGATGAAACTGCTTGAGCTTTGGAATTTGTAAAGAGTTCTGTAGCTAAACGCTACCATCTTAGTATCTTCCTAAAAGAGATTTGTCAAATTCAGAGTTGGGAGTGGGCATACTAATACAGCAGTTTTTACTGGAGTGAGGAACGACATGGCACTTGTAACGCTTGACCAGCAAGACTTCTGATGTAGTTCATCCATCCTGAAACAGCCATAGATTAAGGGTTAATGAGCTTGGTGGTGCAGAAAACTCCTGAAACCCTTGATATACAAAGATTTTATGAAAAGAACATTTTCTGCAATTTGACAATGTTTGGGTGCTAACCCAAGGAATCTAGGGCATTTCAGCGTTCACTTCTGTATATCGCATCGTCTCATTTGAGACTTACCTGAGTTTTTTCGCACCACTAAGGGTTAATAAGTTTGAGCATGAAGCAGGAGTAATACTACCGAGGCTAAAAGTATGAGTAACGGTTGAACTCACCCGCCGCAAGTAGCCCCTTTCGATCTAAACGAAAGGACTCTAAACGGTCGGGTGCAAGCGGACTGTCAGACATCTAACACCAACGGCAAACGGCGGATACGAATACGGCTCGGCTCAACTGTAATCGCTGATCCTTGCTCTATATCCTCGCCGCACTCAGCAATAACTGTCAATAAAAGGTCTGTGAGTGCCTTGGCACGTAAAAACTTTCAATCCGAATCCGAATGACTGAAGGGGTAGTTGCTACATTAAGCGCTAGCAGTGCGCTAAAATCTGCATCAAGAGTAACGACAACACGCTCCTAGTCTCTAACCCGCTGGATAATGCCTGCATCTTCAGCTGTAGACATCCTGATTTCACCCACATGAATCGTGTCGATGTTTGCATTCCGTAACAACGCTGCTGCAGAGGGTGGTAATCCCTGATCAAGCAACAGTTTCATAACGATCAGAAAGCTCAATGATGCGATCGTCCAAGTAAGAAGAGACAAAAATTAGGGCTTGTCGGATATCTTCGTCCTCTAGTTCTGGAAACTCTTGATGTAGCTCTTCTCGATCAGGATAAGTTGCGAGTAGCTCAATCACTCGACGAACCGTAAGGCGGAGGTTACGGATGCAAGGTTGCCCATTCATCTGGTTTGGATTGCTCGTAATCCGATCGAGTTTCATTAGAGTACTGCCAACTTCTCATTATCATTTTCACAGTCTCCACATACCCATTTTCTATCATCTTAATTTACGCAGAGAGGAGCCGAGGTCTTGGTGATCGCGGGTGGTGAGAATCCCTCCCCCCCGTTGTCTAAACCGTTGGATACCCTCGCAATCGGCAGTGCTGAGACCATCCCCCACATCTACCGCAAACAGCCATAGTTGACTGTAATCTGACTGATCAAGCTGGCTCAAAACTGGATCATCCCCGTCCTCGTTGGGTTGACGATTGCGGGACACCACGGAAAAAAGGGGTCTGCCATCCGAATTCATTAAAGAGCTTAGGCGATCCTTCAGCAGGGAGAATCGTTCGATAGACCAGTCATCCAGGTGATACGGAATGGTAGTTTGCAAGAGAATGGATCGAGACATACCAAGTTTCAGAACTCTCTAGTAAATAATCTCATAGACCCCGCCACTTCCTTGGTGAAACGTCCAGTATTGGTCAGCAATGTTTTGGCTGCTGTACTTTGGATCCTCACCGTTGACCGTGCCGCAGATGGTAACGGTACCCACTTTAATGGCAGACTCTTTGAGAGCTTCGTGCAGGGTATTGGCTAAGACCCGAATCCCTGCTTTGCCGATCGACAGGGAAACAAAATCGGGATGGGGATACATCGCAAAACCGCCCCCAGTGAAAAGAATCGTGCCCCTATTTTGGGCTTCCATGGCAGGTAGAAAAGATTGAACACATTCCATTGCGCCCGCTACATTGGCACGAAAATCCTCAACCAAAGTGGCGAAAGTTGTATGCAAAACACTCTCCATGCGGGGTATGGCAGTGTTGTAAATCATGACCAATGGCGTGCCCAACTCTGCTTTAATTTGCTGACAGGCGGATTGCAAAGCCCCTTGATCTCCAGAGTCTGCAAGAAAATAATGGGAGGTAATTCCTTCTTCTTGCAATTTAGATTGGTAGCTCTTGAGCTTCTCTTCATTGCGCGCAATCATAGCGATCGAGAAATTTTCTTTTCCAAACCTCTTGGCGATCGCCATGCCATTCCCTTCACCCATGCCAACAATCACGCATAGTTCAGTCATAATTGAACCTTCTTGAAAATTAACTTGCAGATGGAACAGTAATTTTAGGTAAGTTTATGTCTTTAGGTCAAAATCATGGGACTAAGTACAGGAGCCATCAGCATCTCAAATTCCAGATTGGTGGCACTGACAATATTCTCTACAACTTTACCGTTGGCAATTCGCATCACATGGGTTTCATGGAAGGTAATCGTGCGATCGCTTTTAGCGATTCCATAATAGTCCTTGGCATGTTTCTGAAATGACTTGAAACGCACCACCACCCGATCGCCAGCCGCAAAAATGTCTTCAATTCGCAAGGGTTCAACCGGTGGAAAAGCATCCAAGAAGCCCGAAAATACCTGCTTGTACTCTTCAATACCAACGATCGCTCCAGTCGGTTTCAAGCCTGTAATCACTTGAATATTTTGGTCTAAAAGCTCCTCAGCGAGTTCCATTTTACCCTGCCCTAGAAACTCCTCGATAAATTTACGGGCAATCAATAAATTTGCTTCTTCCATCGTTTTGATCCATAAATTAGTCAACTAAAACCATAGAAGATCAGCTAAAATAATTCAAATTGATAGTAGAAATATAAAATATCAATGTCGTCAATGGACTTGACTGCCGTTGACCTTAACTTACTGGTGGCGTTTGAGGCACTCTGGTTAGAGCAGAGTGTCTCAGGAGCAGCATTGCGCTTGCATTTGGGGCAACCAGCGGTTAGTTCTGCCCTAGCCAGATTACGCGGTATTTTTGAGGATGAGCTATTTGTGCGGGCGGGGCGAGAAATGAAGCCGACGGTAAAGGCGCAGGCGATCGCCCCTGATGTATTACAGTCTTTGCAAATCATTCGTTCTGTCTTGATGAATCACGATCGTTTTGAACCTAGCACTGCCGCTAGGGAATTTCGGATCGCCACTTCTGACTACTTAGCGAATCTCATCTTGCCTGAGATCGTTAAATCTATAACCAAGGAAGCACCGCATTTGAACTGGCGGATTTTCCCCTTAGAAAAAGAATCTTTCATTCGTGATTTGGAGCGGGGTAATTGTGATCTGGCGATCGGTACTTTTGGTCAACTGACGGACTCCATCCACTCTTGTCCATTTATCGATGATTCTTTTGTTGGTATTTGTCGAACTGGTCATCCTGTATTGTCTGAACCAATTGGCCTGGATTCTCTAGTTGCCTTTCCCCATGCCCTTTTCACACTCAAACGAGATGATCAAGGTATGATTGACGAGATTTTGGTGAGATACCAATTAAAACACCGTGTCGCCCTAACCGTTCCCTACTGGTTTGTCTTACCCAGTGCAATCCTCCATAGTGATTTACTGGCTATTATTCCCAACTGCTTAGCTTGTCATTTTGTTAATCATTACCCAGTAGAAAAGTTCACTATTCCCCTGGAATTGCCCCAAAATAATGTGGTCATGGCTTGGGGTATTTTACAAGCGGCCGATCCCGGACAAGCCTGGCTACGGGAAAAAATTCTCTCTGCGAAAGCACAACTCTCTTAAATATCCCTAGATTTTCTAGTGGCTTTACGCATGTGCAGGTTCAAGTTAGTTAGTACTTGCTCTGGCAGCGACTTCTCTTTTGCTTTGATAACCTAACACCCGAATTAACCGTCATGCACAAACTGCTGCTACGAACAAGCTCTCGACGAGAGGGCAGTCAATTGTGTGTCCAGTTGAGTGAGTTATTATATTTCTTTGGTGGCAATAGCCTGAACTACTGAGCCAATGCCAGTATGATAAACCCCTTCTCTTACATCACGCTCAAGTTCAGTCAAGTGCATAAACTTCAGTTCAGTCAACTCACTCCTTAAAGACTCTTCGGACTGCATCACATCAACTGAATTACCTCCGCCAGTACCATGCTTCAACTGATTGGGAGTGTAAGCCTCAAGCAGAAACACCCCACCCTGTTTCAGTCCTGCCATCACCTTCTTATGCAACTCTTTTCTTAGCGAGGAGGGTAGTGGACAAAATATAGATACGATTCCGTCCCATCTATTCTTGCCTAGATCATATTCCGCCAAATCAGCATGAATAAATTCGATAGTGACGCCATTTTTGTCAGCCAGCTTTCTGGCTTTATTTAAGCCAACTAGAGATGCATCCACGGCGGTTACAGCATAGCCTTGCTTCGCAAGAAAAACGGCGTTCCGTCCCTCTCCTTCAGCTAAACTAAGGACTTTACCCTTTGGAATATAGATAACTTTATCTACCAAAAATTCATTCGGAGTTGTTCCGTACGCGTACTCTTCCGCACTATATCTTTCATCCCACATCATGCTCCTCCAATTGTTACAGCCACATTTGAGTACCAAGAAATGTAATGGCTAAGTTCACCTGCTTACCCTAGTTTCAGCTTATCACCGATCGCCCAATTAAGTCAGGTGCAACGATGTGTTATGCCACGATCGCTTAGCAATTACTTACCTCTGTACCGTCCGCACCAACGCAGTGTTAGCCTGCGCCGCACAAGAGGGTTTTCTCGTCTGTAGTCAGCAAGGAAAGTAGGGAACTGGGAGGAATGAGTTCACTTCTTAATAAAACCTCTGTACCCAATAGGGCAAATTCACGGGGAATAGTCAGGACTTGATCTTGTCCGTTTGTTAGCAGAAAAACATGACGTGAATTTTGCATGAGTGAATTCTTTGTTCTTTGAAGTCTCAGAGGAGCCGTGAAAGTTTATCTCTACAGCACTATCAGTATCTATCAATCACATTCTCTTTTTAGTTAATGTTGGCTGTCACCAAAAATCTGGAATGAGCAACTTTAAGATCAACGCCAACACCAGAGAAATTTGATTCAAGCATAATTGTGTCCTTCATAACTTCCCAGATTGAACGCCATCTTGGTAACCTTTCAGGAGGTACGAAGAAATGAGGATCACAGCAGATTTTTTCGGCTAAACTGAGACCCATGACGCAAGAAATCGAGATTGCTGGTTTCCAGATCCCCCAAGCAGATTGGGAGGCTACCCCTGCAAGTGTCAAAGCCTTGGTGACACTCCTGTTGTCGTTGCTCCAGCAAACGCAAGAGCAGTTGGCTCAATAAGCTCAGGAATACTAGATTGAGTCACTTCCCAAGTCAGATCTACTTTGTTATAGTCATGCACGAGCTTATCGCGCATTCCAGCCATTTGCTTCCACTTTGCCCCGCCTGTGCTTCTTTCAAGTTAGCACCAATCGAAGTTCCAGAACGGATCAGTTGCCTACTCAACGTCCTACCCACGTCTAGCATTTCATCTAAGAATTGGCAGACCTTCACAATCGTACTGCAAACTCAAACCCCCTCTCCCGTGTATCCTTCATTTACCTTTGCCTTTTACCTTTTTACTTCTCTTTTCGCATAGGTTTTCTTGATAAAACTGCGGGTTCGCCGCACCATGTAGCGACTCATCAACTGCTGCCAGTCCTCCGGCTCTGGACTTTGCTCAAAGGCCAAGAGCGATCGCACAGTGCTATGCCTGCGGCGAAACTGCATCTCACCGCCAATGCTGCGGATATAGGCTTCTGGCTTAATGCCTAAATCGGCCTCTGGGCACAAAAATAATTGCAACTGTGCTGACAAATCCAGATAGGTCTTGTTATAAGGCGTTGCCGTCAGCAAAATACACCGACTAATGAGTTAAGAAAATTCTGGCAGTCTCAACAACCCTTGAGTTAACTTGGGGAGGAATAACAGCTCAATAACTGCTATGTCAGCAATGTTGTCGATCGCCATAGTTGATATTTCCCTAATTGCCCAAGCCCCCCCCAACGCCCTCAAGGAAATCGTCTTCCATCCAGTCATCCAGCCAATTTTAGGACTGTTGGGCATCGTCTATGTGGTGGTAATGTTCAACTACGTCTCTAAAGTTTCAGGTATTGCCTACTGGTTAGAGCGTAGCGTAGCCACAGCCTATGTCTTTTTGATCAGCGGCTTTACCGGTATCTCCACCAACCCCTTCAACCGGCTCTATCCCAACGAACTAGCCAACCAACAAACTTCCCCAACCCTCAAAGGGATGCTAATTGCCGTATATGTGCTGATATTGCTATTGCTTTCGCCCCGCCTGGCCAAGACCATGAAAAACTACCTCTACGCCTTGGCGATGTTATTACAAAGCGATCCAGCCCTATGCCTAATTTTGCTTTTAAATCTCTTTTCAGCAGCCTGGTCCCAGACCCCGGAGGTGACCTTTGGTTACAGTCTAGTACTAGTCATGGTCAGCTTAGTGGCAGTTTACGTCGGCAAACAGTTTTCCTGGACTGAAATGCACTTCATGCTACGCTGGGCTGCGGCTTTTGTGATTATCTTGAGCTTGCGTAACCAAAACATCGGGGAAGACGGCAACTGGGCCGGCATCTTGGTGCATAAGAACCCCTTTTCCTTTGCCATGTCCCAGGGAGTAATTTGGTGGCTATTGCAGGCAGTTTATCAACCAGAGTTTCGCAGGCGATCGCTCCTATTTGTAATTATGTGCTTCTACGGCCTGCAAAAAGGCGGCAGTGGAGCCAGCCGAGTCATTTTCCTAATCCTAGTGTTTCTTTGGTTTTACATCGGTGTCCTAAAGAAGTTACCCGTAAAATGGTCTTTTGTTTCCGTTGTAATCTTTTTGATTATTGGGGTCAACGCCACAATTTGGATCACCGACAACCTCCATTTCATCATTGTTGAAAAACTGAACAAAGACATCACCCTGACTGGGCGGACTGACTTTTGGCCACAAATTATTGAAAAAATCCTCAGCAACCCCATGGGTTATGGTACCCACAGTTTCTTCCAGCCCTGGCGGGGGCCAGACGACCCGGCTGGAGATCTGCGCACATTCACAGGCTACAAACCGCCCAATGGCCACAATGGCTTTTTGGAGATGGGCGCAGAGATCGGCCTACTGGGAGTCGGTTTCTTTCTAATTTCCTTTTTCAATAACCTGACTAGGGCGATCATCCACCTCAGCCGGACTCCCCAACCGGAGGCGAGTATCCCCCTACAATTGATGACCTATTTAATCATGACCAACCTGACTGAATCGGCTCTCATGGCAGTCAACACCACTTGGTTTTTCTACGTGGCCATGTCAACCCGGTTTAGCATGGATATTCGAGGCAACATCTTTGATGAAGACCGCCGTCGCAAACAGGCCGAAAGGCTAGCCGCAGAATCTGGGTAAACCCTACTGGAGCCGGGAGGGGATTTGAATTACAAACTCTGTGCCCTGTTCAAGGCTGGAAGTACAGTTAATCCTGCCGTGGTGGCGCTCGGTGATAATTTGGTAGCTGATTGATAAGCCCATGCCCGTGCCCTTACCTACGGGTTTGGTGGTGAAGAAGGGGTCAAACAACTTGGGCATATATTGTTCGGGGATGCCCGGGCCATTGTCACTAATCCGAATTTCTACCCAGTTGTTGTCTAGAACTTTAGTAAAAATGCTAATTTGACTGGGTTTAGCTTTGGCTTCCTCTAGGGGGCGGTTTTGATCTCGCTCTTCTAGGGCATCGAGGGAGTTGACGAGAATATTCATAAATACTTGGTTGAGTTGTCCTGGGTAGCAGTCCACCAGCGGTAGTTCTCCGTAGTCTCGGATTATTTCGATGCCGGGGCGATCGTGTTTGGCCTTGAAGCGATACTGCAAAATCATCAGGGTACTGTCGATACCTTCGTGAATATCCACGGCTTTTTGCTCGGCTTCATCCATCCGCGAGAAGGTACGTAGAGATAGAACAATTTTTTGGATGCGCTCTGCCCCGACTTTCATGGAGTTGAGGAGCTTGGGTAGGTCATCGACGAGGAAATCCACTTCAATTTCCTCAGATTGCTGGACAATTTCCTGGGCTGGTTCGGGATAGTGCTGTTGGTATAGCTCCAGTAGTTGCAGAATTTGGTTGGTGTATTGTCCGGCGTGGCTGAGGTTGCCGTAGATGAAGTTTACTGGGTTGTTGATTTCATGGGCTACCCCGGCCACTAGTTGCCCCAATGAGGACATTTTTTCTGCTTGGACTAGTTGAGATTGGGTGCGTTTGACTTCTTCAAGGGCACAGGTGAGTTGTTCGGTTTGTTGGCGCAGTTGGGCTTCGACGGCTTTGCGATCGCTAATGTCATCAATCACTGCCAAGGTATATTTGAATTTGCCCTGGTGATCCTCAATGGCGGCTACACTGAGGTTGACCCAAAGCACAGACCCGTCTTTGCGGATGTAACGTTTTTCCATGGCATAGGTATCGATTTGCCCATTGTGCATCCGAGCCATCAGTTTTTGGTTAGACACCACATCATCCGCGTGGGTAATGTCCCAGGGTTTTTTCCTGATCAGCTCCTCTTTGGTGTAGCCTAGAATCCGGCAAAATACATCATTGACCTCAACAATGTTGGCGTTGGTATCGCTAAGAACAATTCCCAAGGGAGACAGCTCAAAGATACTCCGGAACCGTTCCTGCTGCTCACGCATAGCCACTTCAGTTTTCTTGAGGTCGCTGATGTCTAAGGACACACCAATGATGCCGATGATTTGATTGTGGTCATCCCGCAGGGGAATTTTGGTGGTAAAGAACCAGTGGGTTTCACCATTGTCTTGGAGTTGCTCTTCAAAACTGATTTGGCGGGCTTGGCGGATAATCTGCCGGTCCTCCAAAATGTATTTGGCCGCCTCTTCGGGGGGAAAGATGCTCTGGATACTCCGGCCGACAATTTGTTCGGGGGTGAGGTGGAGGAAGGCCCCAAACATTTTATTGACGGTGATGTAGCTGCCATCTAGATCGTTGAGCCAAACCCGACAGGGGAGGTTGTCTAGGATGGCTCGCAGTTGGAGTTGCTGGAAGTGGAGTCGCTCTTCGGCGATTTTGCGATCGGTCACGTCCAGCATCACCCCGTCCCAGAGGGTACTACCATCGGCTAGCCGCTCTGGGCGTGATTGCCCCTGAACCCAACGTAATTTTCCAGAGGGGTTGACAATCCTGAACATCAGCTCCCAAGGGCGGAGGGTTTCTGCCGATAGGGCGATCGATTCAAAAAAGTTATCGCGGTCATCCGGGTGAATTTGCCCCAAAATCAGCCCCGCATGGCTAAGACCTTGATAGGGTTCCACCTCCAGAAGTTCCGTGCAGTAGGAACTCAAGTAGGTGAAGTTAAACATGCCCGAAGGCTCAATTTTGATTTGATAGATTACCCCCGGCACATTGGTGGTCATCTTTTGGAATTTTATTTCACTGCGGCGCAGCCCCTCTTCGGCTTCACGCCGCTCCTGATTTTCCTGCTGAAGACGGACGATCGTCTGCTCAAGCTGGCTAGCCCGCTGGGCAATCTTTTGTTCTAAGTGGCCGTTGACCTGCTCTAGTTCTTGGTAAGCCTTAGCTAGGGCTAGTTCGGTGTTTTTGCGATCGCTCACATCCTGAATCATCCCGAAAAAGAGTAAATCTCCATTGGGCAAACGCTTGGGGGTAGAGCTGACGTGCCACCAGCGCACTTGACCATCAGGCCTGATTAGCCGGCCTTCATAGCAGTGGTTAGTCATTTGAGCGATTGATTGCTGCGACTCCGCGTAATAGCGGGGTAAATCCTCCGGATGTTGCAGAGCAATGAAATTATTAATATCTGCCCTGATTGCCTCAGCAGTTATACCAGCAATCTGATAGATCTGCTCACTAACGTAGTCCACAAACCACTTGCCCTGGGATTCACGAAATTGGAAGACCACCCCCGGAATTGAGTTAATAATTTCTTGAAAATCACTGCTGGTGGTCTTTAGCTCAGCCAATTGCTGCTGTAGCTCGACATTTTCCGTCTCTAGTTGTTGCACCCGTTGCTGGAGGGCCAGAACTTCCTGGGGAGTCAAGGAGATTGTTTCGCTAGACATATAAAAATGGGAGCAATTTACGACTTTATTGTGGCACTGTTTTGTGGGATCTACGGTTTAATTTGCCGAGGAATTCTGAAGATAAACTCAGTTTCCGGCCCGCACCGACACCAGATATCACCCCCATGCCTGTCGGTGATAATTTGGTAGCTGATCGCCAAACCCAGACCAGTGCCTTTGCCTACGGGTTTGGTTGTAAAAAATGGGTTAAATAACTGACTTTGTAACTCCCGGCTAATACCGGGGCCATTGTCAGCAATTGTCACCTCTACCCAATTTTGTTCCACAAGTCTGGTCCGAATGCGAATCCGGGGTTGAGGCTGACCCTCCACAGCATCCATGGCATTGGTGAGGAGGTTCATAAATACCTGATTGAGGAGCGCTGGGTAGCACTCCACCATGGGCAGGGGGCCGTATTCGCAGACTAGCTGGATGTGGCGACAGCGATGCTGCAAAAGGAGTAGAGTGCTGTCTAGACCTGTGTGGACATCAACCGTTTTGATTTCAGATTCATCAATCCGGGAAAAAGTCCGCAGGGAGGTGACAATTTTCTGGATGCGGCTAGCCCCGTCTTGCACAGATTGCAGCAGGCGGGGCATATCTTCGCTGATAAACTCCCAATCAGTTGCGATTAGGGCGGCTTTGATTTCTGGGGTAGGGGGAGTGGCAGCTTGGTAGGTCTGTAAAAGCTGGAGGAGCTGATGGCTGTAGTCTTTGATGTAGGTGAGGTTGCCGTGGATAAAGTTGACTGGGTTATTGATTTCGTGGGCAATCCCAGCTACCAGTTGCCCCAAGGATGACATTTTTTCGGTTTGAACTAGCCGGGTTTGGGTACTGTGGAGTTCTTCTAGGGTCTGGGTGAGCTGGTTCTTTTGCTGGCGTAGCTGGGCGATCGTATCCTGGAGTTGGGCCGTGCGTTCAGCTACCTGTTGTTCCAGGAGGGCATTATTATTTTGGAGGACTAATTCGGCCTGTTTGCGGGCAGTAATATCAGCCACCGCTCCCCCAATTCCAATTATTTGTCTTTGGCGGTCTTGAACCGGAAACTTAGTAATTTCTAAATGCCGTTGGTCTTGATCCTCAGCACTCATCAAGTTTTCAGCAACTAGAGGCAGTTGGGTAGTCAAGATCATCTCATCTTCCTGCTGAATCTGCTGCACAATGGCTGGGCTGAGAATCTGTCGGACATTTTTGCCCACAAGTTGGCTATGGCTGTAGCCGAAGGTTTCACAAAATTTGCGGTTAACAATTAAATGGTTGCCGCTGGTGTCGCGTAACCAGATTTGGTAGGGTAAATTGTCTAGGAGTAATTGATACTGCTCTATACGATTTTCTAGGTCTCGGATGCGCTGGTCTGCAAGGTCTGAGGCTAGCATGATGAGGTTATGATTACTTTAACTAAAAGTTATGGAAGTAGAATTATCTGAAATAACTAGTCTGGTAATCTAAGAATCAACAGTTTGTTGTTGAAGTTGTTGAATTGTTAATAATTGGTAGACAATTGCACGTTTATTTCCAATTAGCTGGATAGGGGAATGGCAATCACAAATTCTGTGCCCTGTCCCACTACCGATTCGCACATAATTTTCCCACAATGAACCTCTTCAATAATCTGCCTGCTGATAGATAAACCCAACCCAGTCCCCTTGCCCACACCTTTGGTTGTGAATAGGTGTTCAAAAATTCGATTTTTAATTTCTTCTGGTATGCCCTTGCCGTTGTCTTTAATTTTAATTAAAGCTTGGTTATCACTGATGGTTGTAGTGATATGAATTTGGTTGGGTCGGTTTACAATTTCGTTGTAATTCAAGCCGTTATTCCCCTCTTCTAAGGCATCGATCGCATTAGATAAAAGATTCATAAATACTTGATTAAGCTGCCCTAGGTAGCAGGGGATCAAGGGTAAGTCCCCGTAGTTTTTGATGATTTCAATGGCTGGGCGATTGTTGTTAGCCTTGAGGCGATGCTGTAAAATCATCAGTGTACTATCAATACCATCATGGATATTAGCATCAATTTTTGCTTGACTATCAGACCGAGAAAAGGTACGCAGGGAATTACTGATATTGCGAATCCGGTCGGTACCCAGTTTCATCGAAGAAAGCATCTTGGGCAAATCCTCTAGGAGGTAATCTAGATCAATTTCTTCGGCCTTTTCCTCTAGGTCTTGATCTTGGTAGCGATCGCGGCAAATCTTCAAAAAATCCACAATATCCTGTAAACCCTGGGCCGCTAAATCAATATTGCCTGCAATGAAACTAACAGGATTATTGATTTCATGGGCCACCCCAGCCACCAACTGTCCTAGGGTAGCCATCTTTTCATTTTGGATCACTTGGATTTGAGCCTGCTGGAGCCTAGATTCCGCCTCGCGAATAGAATACACATGTCTGATGGTGCGATTAATGGTCAAAACTAAATCGTTAAAATCAATCGGTTTGGTAACAAAGTCGAAAGCCCCCCGGTGCATAGCCGTGCGGATATTCTGCATATCACTGTAGGCCGAAACAACCACAGCTTTTAGAGTTTGGTCAAGTTGGGGTAGCTTGTCTAGGAGAGTCAACCCGTCCATTTCTGGCATGTTGATGTCGGTAACCACCAGATCAACCGGCCCTTGGCTCTGGATAGCTTCTAGGGCCAATCGGCCATTGGCTGCAAAAATCAGCTCTAGTTCTTGATTGTGAATTTGCTTACGCAATCGCTGGCGTAGCAGTCGTTCTAGCTCCAATTCATCATCAACAAATAAAACTTTAGGGGGGTTCATAGGCTTTGCGCTGATTTATGGGGAGTATGTGGTAGATGCTTAACCGATTATGGGGCAACAACCTGGCTCATGTAGATGTGCACTTCATCAGGACGCAGGGGTTTGGCTATAAAGTAGCCCTGGCCGTACTTGCATTTAAGCGATCGCAACAAACTAATCTGACCACTGGTTTCTATTCCTTCTGCTGTCACCTCCAATTCTAGAGCATCAGCCAAGTTAATAATGGTTTTAACAATATTCACCTGAGTGTTTTGTTGCTCTAAATTAGCAAGGAAAACCTGGTCAATTTTCAGGACATCCACCGCAAAAGACTGGAGGTAAGCTAAGGAAGAATAGCCCGTCCCAAAGTCATCAATGGCAATTTGAATACCCTGGGCTTTAAATTTTGATAACACCCCCCTAACCACATCAGATTGAGTCATTAAAGTACTTTCAGTAATTTCAATTTTTAAGTAATGCCCTGGCAGCCCAGCCTGGTGGAGAGTCCGCTCAACTATGTTGACAATCTCAGATTGGAGCATTTGCTGGCTAGAGAAATTAATACTAACTGTTAAATTAGAATCATTGAATTGTTGCTGCCACTGGCATAGTTGTGAACAGGCAGTCGCCAGGGCCCATTCCCCTAACGGTAAAATCAAGCCAGTTTCTTCCGCTAGATTAATAAATTCTCCGGGTGAGATTTCACCTTTTTGAGGATGTTGCCAACGCAGTAGGGCTTCAAAGCCAACTACTCGGCCGGTGTCTAGGGCAACGATTGGCTGGTAGCGCAGGTAAAACTGTTGGTTGATGACAGCCCTCTGGAGGTCGGCTTCCCACTGGAGACGCTCTAGGGTCTGGTGTAGCATTTTGCGATCAAACACTGTCGTCGTGCCTACCCCCTGCTGCCCAGCATAGTGGGTAGCTAAATCAGCCGCCTGGAGCAATTCCTCCGGAGTTTCGTAGTCAAGACTGTTATCAACAATACCAATGTAGGCTTGGGCAAAAAGCACAGAGCCATTGACTACCACTGGCTGACTAAAGGTGCGGTGTAAAAGATCGGCGACGGCTTTAACTTCGCTTAAGGTGCAGTCGTTATTGATCAAGACTGCGAATTCATCGGCACCAACTTTGGCGATCGTATAGCAAGAAGGCAAGCAGGTTTGTAACCGCTGACTAACCTCCAAAAGAACCTTTTCTTGAACCTTGTGCCCCAAACCATACTTAATCGACTGTAAAGGGGCTATTTTAATAAACAGCAGAGCAAAGTATTCAGACTCCTCTAAAGCCAAAGCTAAGCGTCCGAGTAACAGGTGATGGTTGGCCAATCCAGTCAGTTGATCGTAAAAAGCTTGATGCCGTAATTGCCCCAAAGCCTGCTGGAGTTGGAGTTGTTTAGTACGGGCTTGCTGCACAAAGCTAGCAGTTTTATTGATAGTAATAGACAGATCGTGAAAATCAATTGGTTTTGTAATAAAGTCAAATGCTCCCCGATTCATAGCCTCGCGAATCTTAGGAATATCACCGTAGGCTGAAACCACAACCGCTCGCAGGTTTTCATCCAGCTTAGGAATCTCGCTGAGGAGGGTTAAACCATCCATGCCAGGCATGTTGATATCAGTCAATACCACATCAATGCTTTTCTCTTGTCCCAAAATTTCCAAGGCTGAAAAACCATTGGTAGCAAATAGGAAACTCATTTCCTTTTGAGCAATTTTCTCCCGGAAACGTTGAGTAATCAAGCGTTCCAATTCTATTTCATCATCTACGACTAGAACTTTAATGGGTGACATCTATCAAGTGATTTTCCGCTAGCCTACTAAATTTAACTGGTCAAGCTTGAACATGTATGGAAATACTTGGATTATGATAAGTTAATATTCGACCGTGATACTAACACATGCACTCTGGGCAATCAACGTGTTCTGCTATACAAGTTAATTGAGTTAGGGATTTGTGATCTGTTCATACATTTTAATCAATGACTTGGTGAATATAAAAAACATAATTGCCCGGTGATGCTTTAGTTTCATAGTGTTAGTACGTGTGGGGCAAAGTAATAACAAATTCTGTGCCCACATTGGTCTGAGACTCGACTGTCAACATCCCTTTGTGCTGGCTTGTGATAATTTCGTAGGTCATAGGTAATCCCAGACCTGTGCCTTCCCCGGAGGGTTTAGTGGTAAAAAAGGGTTGGAAAATCTTGGCTTTCACATGGTCTGGAATGCCTATACCGTTGTCTTTGATACGAATCTCTACGGATTTTTCTAGGTTGCGGGTGCTGACCCACAGGGTCGGTTCATAGGCCTCGGCTAGTTGTTTTTGCTTTGCTCGTACGGCATAGCAGGCGTTGTCGATCAGGTTGATGAAAGCTCGGCTGAGGTCTCCTGTGTAGAGATTGAGGTTGGGCACTAGGCGATCGTAATCCTCGTGGGCCGTTAGGTTGAAGTTACTGTCTTGGACACGACGACTGTGGTAAGCCAAATGAAGAGCCTGCTCCAAAAGCACGTTTACATCAGCAGGCTGTGGCTCCCCTTGGTCATCACGGGCCTGCTGCATCATACTGACAATAATCCCCGAAGCGCGTCGGCCGTGGCGGCTAATTGCTAGAGAATTTTCCTTGATATCCCCAAGGAGGCTATGCAGGTAATCAAAGCTACTGGCATCTGGACTAACTGAGGAGAGATGATCGACCTCAGCAATTAATTCCTGCACCATTTCTACAGAACTTTCAGCATAGTTGTTAACAAAATTGAGGGGGTTGCGGAGTTCATGGGCAATACCGGCCGAAAGAAATCCCAAGGACGCTAGCCTAGCGCTGGCTAAAACCTGTTGGCGGGCTTCTTCAAGCTGGCTGGCTAGGGCCCGGTTTTGATCAGAGAGGTGGAGAAGACATGCCAAGGGGCTGGCAACTTGGTGGCAGAGCAGTTGGCTAATCTGTTGTTGGTTTTGGTCGAAGGCTAGGGGCTGATCAGCATTTTCCAGGTAGAGTACAGCCACAGCTACACCGTACTGGATCAGGGGTATGCACATTAGAGACTGGGGTTTTTGGCTGTGGTAGTATTCGTCTGGCTCACGGTTGGGGTCGTATTGCGGCCAATCAACAGGGTTGAGGGTTTTCCAAGCTAATTGGACAGCTGTACTCGCAAAGGTAGTATTGATGCCACTGAGATCAATTTGGGTTTGATTAGAGGAATTTATGGCTACAGCCTGCCACTGCTCAGATACCAACAGGACTAATAAGGTTTTTAAAGCTTTGGTCTGGGTTGTGACTGCACTGAGGAAAGTGCTCAGGAGTTGTTCTGGATCAGTGGAGTCAACGATCGCTCGGCTGGCCGACAAGATCAAAGCCATGGGAGAAGGGGAAAGCTCATTCATTGGTGATGTTTTTGGGCAATTCAATGAGAAATTCTGTGTAGTGACCCGGTTCAGTCTGCACGTAGATATTGCCACCGTGCTGGCCCACAATAATATCGTGGGTCAGAGATAAGCCTAAACCCGTTCCTTCACCGGGGGGCTTAGTTGTGAAAAATGGCTCGAAAACCCGTTCTTGAGTGACTATATCCATGCCAATACCGTTGTCACGGATTCGGACAAGGACATTTTCAGGACGGTCTGCAATCTCCAAGTGTACAGTCGGGCCGTAGTCACCCATTTGTTTGTACTTAGCAGCTAG
>Ga0272446_1000679_pt1 | contig 52195 bp, 33 predicted proteins | sample YNPCB0061_FD_194587 | JGI IMG/M metagenome (GOLD analysis project Ga0272446, IMG submission 194587) | Hot spring microbial mat communities from Yellowstone National Park, WY, United States - YNP-CB-006-1 | ecosystem: Environmental > Aquatic > Thermal springs > Hot (42-90C) > Sediment | place... | reverse complement strand
CCACTTCTTTCTACGAGCATACTTATTCCCGGTATATTTTGCTTTAAAGCTACTTCTTTAATAATTTGCGAATAAACCTGATTTTTAGGATGTTTAGAAAAATCTAATCCATTGCACTGCACATCTACCTGAGGAAAGGGAGTTTCTAAATTAGTACAAGCAAAAAAAACAAAAATGCAAAGCAACATCACAAGATGGTTCTTAGATTTCATATTAATAAGTTTCATATATTTTTTTAAGTTTTTATAAAATTAAAATGAACGAAATCGGTAAGTTGTACCTATTTGCACACTTTGCCAAGGAAGTACAGGCAAAGCGTGATACAAGCCCTCTATTTGGAAGGCGTATTGTGTGTAAATATCAAAAGTATGATTAATTCGCGCACCTAATCGCAAGCGAGGCTGAGCGGCAAAGCCAGATAACCACTTGTTTTTATGAGAGGTATAGTTACCGCCACCATCAGAAATAAAGGTTTCTTTTTGCAAAATTGAGCCTGCATAGCCTAATGCTAAACTTGGTTCTACGAAGAAACTTCCTATGCCTATCCTACAAGAAATCATAGGCATAATCAAGACTGTGTTTTTCATCTTGTTATGAGAATAGAAACTAACATTTAGTCCAAGTTTAAAATAACTTTTATCCTCTAACCCGCCTATATTTCTTTGCAATTCACCTGTTAGCATCATGCCACCCTTTGAAACAGGCGCATTATGGAAAGGCGTACCTACACCATGTGTACCTAATGCCAAATCGGCACTCCATCTACTTTGCGTTTTTCCTATGAATGAGAGGAAAAACAAGACCAAAAAAACAGAAAAATGTTTCATGTGTTTTTATATAATTTAATTTGATTTACGATGCAAAAAACGCATGAAAATTACTATTAGATACATAAAAAAGGAGGATAAAAGGTGAATTGTGCCTCTCGAAGGGTGAATTGCAGGTTTGTAGAGGTGAATTGCAAGAAGAAATTTTTTGGAATTAGTAACTATCTATGGAAAGTAAGACTAAGGTGCATGCTTCTATGACTTCCATACCTTGTTTGGAGGCAAGTTGGAAAAATTCAGGGTTTTCTGTACCCGGGTTAAAAATGAGGCGTTTAGGTTTGAGTTGGAGAATATAATCATACCATTCCTGTTGATGCGAAGGATTAATATATAAAGTAACTGTATGAATATCATCAAAATACTTTTTTTCTGTATAAATAGGCACACCTGCTACTATACCTGGATTTTTCCCTATATTTACAACAGGATGTCCTTTGAGAGCCAACCTATGAGCGGCTATATTGGCATAGCGTTCAGGATTTTCCGAGGCTCCTATGATAAGAGTTTTTTTGGGATGCGTATTCATTGAAGATGGTACTTTACATTAAAAGTAAACATTCCACTGCAAAGTTGAAAACTAAATTTTAAAAAGGCACTTCATCAGGTGGAAAATTTTTACTGTTATCCGTATTCATTTTGCTGCTAAAAGTTACCATACTACCTGTATCAAATTCACTTGGAATCCCACTTACATTAGAGAAATTGCCGTACTCATAGCTGGTATTCCCCGCAATATCTATCTCCGCGTCTAAGAATTTTGTGTACTTACCAATGAAGCGAAGGTTCACACTGCCAAGCGAACCGTTACGATGTTTAGAGATAATAATTTCTCCCATGCCTTGCGTAGGTCTTCTCTCTGCATCTTCGGTAATACCGTAATATTCAGGGCGATACAAGAAAATTACCATGTCTGCATCTTGCTCTATTGCTCCTGATTCCCTCAAATCAGAGAGTTGAGGTCTTTTATCACCACCTCTGGTTTCTACGGCACGACTCAACTGTGAAAGTGCGATAATAGGTACATCTAATTCCTTTGCCAGCTGTTTCAAAGACCTTGAAATAGAGGCAATTTCCTGTTCTCTATTTCCACTTGAGTTTTTGGAGGTATCGCCTGTCATTAATTGCAAATAGTCTATGACGATAAGCTCTATGTTATTTTGTGCTTTCAGACGGCGTGCTTTTGCCCGTAGTTCTAAAATAGAAAGTGCGGGCGTATCGTCTATAAAGATTTTGGCATCACGGATTTTGCTTAGTTTCGTATTAAGTTGTTCCATTTCCCAATCTTGTAATCGCCCTGTTTTAAGTTTGCTACTTTCTATTTCTGCCTCCGCCGAAATCAATCTATCTACTAATTGCAAGGTCGACATTTCTAAGGAAAAAATTGCTACGGCTCTGCCAAAGTCCACTGCAGCATTTCGCAAAAGGCTCAAACTAAAAGCTGTTTTCCCCATAGAAGGTCGCGCTGCAACTATAATCAAATCTGACTTTTGCCATCCAGAGGTAATTCTATCCAAAGCAGAAAAACCCGTAGGCACTCCGGTTAAGCCGTCTTTATGCTCTTTTTTTGCTTCTAACTCCTTGATAGCTATCTGCATAGCAGAGCTAATATCCATGTAGTTTTTTCGAGTAGTTGATTCAGAAATTTTAAAAAGCGCCTGCTCCATTTGGTCTAAAAGGTTAAAAGCATCAGTAGCACTTTCGTAAGCATCTCTAAGCATTTCCCCAGAAAGTCTAATAAGTTCCCGCTTGATAGCTTGCTCTATAAGAATACGCGTATGATAGACGATATTAGCTGCAGAAGCTACATTACGCGTAAGGCTTACTACATAGCCCGCGCCCCCTGCTAACTCTAATTCTCCCATTTTTCGCAATTGATGTACTACTGTTCGAATATCTATGGGTTCGGACTTCTCAAAAAGTTGTTGGATAGCCCCGTAGATACTTTTGTGCGCTTCCTTGTAAAAAATTTCAGGAGTAAGTAAGTCAATTACTTCGTTAAAGGCATTTTTTTCTAACATTAATGCACCCAAAACTGCCTCCTCGAGTTCTATGGCTTGAGGAGGTAGCTTGCCACCCAAGTTTTCCAAATTTTCGGTGCTTGCTTTGCGTTTAGTTTTTCTCGTAATATTCTGACCGTCCATAACTGCCTGCTAACGAAGTTTTTATATTTTAAAATGATGAAGTAATTTTAGCTATTGTAATCCTAAGAATCAAAATAGCGGGAGGTAAAATTACGCAAAATTTGCACCATAAGAAAAATAAAAGTAAGGAGAAAAGTTTATTTTGTAAAAATTTCTCCTTACTACTTGTGAATCAATAGACTGAAGAAAGGCAATATTGATGAATTTCTTTTAGAACAGATACGTAGTAAATTTAATCACAAACAGAACAAGGTTAGACTAATTGTTTTTTCATCAAATACTCTGCTATCTGCACCGCATTAGTCGCCGCTCCCTTGCGAAGGTTGTCTGCTACTATCCACAAATTCATAGAGTTAGTCTGGGACTCATCTCTACGAATACGACCTACAAAGACTTCATCTCTGCCATGAGCATTCATAGGCATAGGATAAATGTTGTTTTGTGGGTCGTCTTGGAGCACTACTCCCTCGGTATTGGCTAAGATATTTCTTACCTCTGCTAAGTCAAAATCTCGCTCAAACTCTACATTGACAGACTCGGAGTGTCCGCCTATGACGGGGATTCTCACAGTGGTTGAAGTTACTCGTATGCTGTCATCACCCATGATTTTTTTGGTTTCATTGACCATTTTCATTTCTTCTTTGGTATAGCCATTTTCTAAGAAAACGTCTATATGAGGAAGAACATTCAGGTCAATTTTATGAGGATAGGCTTTCGGACTGTCTATACCTGCTCTTTCGTTCATGAGTTGGTCGACTGCTTTTTTCCCTGTACCCGTTACGGACTGGTAAGTAGAAACTACCACGCGTTTTATCTTGTATTTTTTGTGTAAAGGATTCAAAACCACTACCATTTGTATAGTTGAGCAGTTAGGATTGGCAATGATTTTGTCCTCCTTAGTGAGTGTGTGTGCGTTGATTTCTGGAACAACCAACTTTTTGTCAGGGTGCATCCTCCATGCAGAGGAGTTGTCTATGACGGTTGTTCCTACTTCTGCAAAGCGAGGAGCGTGTTGGAGAGAAGTTCCGCCTCCTGCTGAGAAAATAGCAATCTGAGGCCTCATCGCTATTGCCTCGTCCATGCTTTTAACGGTATAGTGCTTACCGTCAAACTCCACCTGCAAACCTACTGATTTTTCAGAGGCAACAGGAATCAATTCTGTAACAGGGAATTTGCGTTCTTTTAGCACTTTTAAGATTTCGCCACCTACTAATCCTGTGGCACCTACTACTGCAATTCTCATTGACAATTATAAATTTTAAAATTGAGGTCGCAATTTAGTGCAAAATTTTTATTTTTAAACCGCAATAAAAAATGTTTGTAAAAATTTGTCAGACCTAAACTCAATTTATCTATGCCAACTATCAACGCAAATGGTGTAAACTTACACTATGAAATCAACGGAAAAGGAAAAGAAACCATTGTTTTCTCACATGGCTTATTATGGAGCGGCAAAATGTTTAGAGAACAAGTCAAATATTTTCAAGACCGCTATACTTGTGTTACTTATGACCACCGCGGTCAGGGGCAGAGCGAAGTCCCCGCTTCGGGATACGATATGGAAACTGTTTATCAAGACGCAGTAGCACTGATAGAAAAGTTAAATCTCGCTCCTTGCCATTTTTTAGGACTTTCTATGGGTGGATTTGTAGGAATGAGAATAGCGGCTCGCAGACCTGACCTGCTCAAAAGCCTTATGCTATTAGAAACTTCTGCGGACACTGAGCCTAACAAGTCCAAATATAATCTGCTCAATTTTATGGTAAAACTCTTTGGCGTAAAATCTGTCAGTAAAAAAGTAATGCCAATTATGTTTGGAAAAACCTTTATGGAAGACCCTCAAAGGACAAGTCTTCGCAATGAGTGGAAAAATTACTTAGAAGCCAACAGAAAAACGATAACCAGAGCCGTGCAGGGAGTCATAGACAGGCAAGGAGTGTTTGATGAAATTGCGAAAATTACTCTGCCTACCCTGATTTTAGTAGGTAACGAAGATGTAGCTACTGTACCAGAGAAATCGCAAAGGATTCATCAGCAAATCAAGAACTCTAAGTTAGTCATTATCAACAATGCAGGACACTCTTCTTGCATAGAAGAACCTGAGCAGGTAAATAAAGCCATGGAGGAATTTTTGAGTAGTCTATAAAGGATTTTGAGAAGATTTAGAGAGTTTATTTTGCTCATATTCTTTCATGCTTTGTAAGATATTTTGCATCTGCTCCTGAGTAAAATCTTCTTTATACATTTCCTCAAAAACTTTCAACTTGAGTTCAATAGGGGAAATATCTGGATAAGTACGTCTAATTCTATTTTCTACTAATTTTTTGAATAGGCTTAGCATCTCGAAGCCCATTCTTGCACGCTCTTGCACAGGCTTGGCATAGATGATTTCAAACTGCTTTTGCAAGATATGCTTAGGCGTATCATGTACAAATTGCGACATCGTTTTATAGGAGTTGGAAAGTATTTAAATTCAATTTTTTAATCCAATACTGAAGATAATCATGGTCAATAGTAGGGTTTTGTAACAGGTTCTCAATATCTTTGGCTTGTCTTTCGCTGAACAAAATCTGTATCCATTTTAGTTTGGCAATGATGAGGTCTTCAATGGCTATTACCCAAACTTTTCCGTTTATATCTTCAAAACTCTGTTTCCTGCTCATTGCCAATTTACTATATTCTGTATTTTTCATCAAAATAAAATCTATCTTAAAGCCAGAGTTGTTATCTATTACATTAAACATTCCTTGCTGTTTTACTTCTTCTATAATAGTAGGCTTATGTAGGTAAAAATTTTCAAAAATGGCGATAAACTTATCTATGTCTGCCGCTTGCAAATGAATAACTATATCAATATCTCTTGTCATGCGTGAGGTAGTATAATAACTCATTGCCAAACTTCCTGAGAGCATATAAGAGATTTGGTTTTCTTCTAATTTTTTGGCAATCTTACCGAACAATTCTACCATGCTTTAATAATGAGTAGTTGAAAGTCTTTATTTTTATACCCAACCAAAAGTGGTTTTTAAATTTTCAGGCTTAAACCCTAAGGGTTTGCGAAAACCCTTAAGGTTCATTACAAAAATCAATTAATTTTGGGTATAACAAAGATAAGCAAAATGATAGCAAAAACATAAATTACTCTTTTCCTTATGCTCACTTCTTGTTGTTTTTTCAAAGGTTTACTTAACTTTGCGACCAATCAAAAAATAACCAATACTCATGGAGTTGAAAAAAGTAGCACTGAACGACCTGCACGAAAGATTAGGGGCAAAAATGACTCCTTTTGCGGGTTTTTACATGCCCCTGCGCTATACCTCTGATATAGAAGAACACCTGACCGTAAGAAATGCCGTAGGCGTATTTGATGTTTCGCACATGGGCGAATTTGTCATAGAAGGGGAAAAAGCCTTAGACCTAATCCAACGAGTTACTTCCAACGATGCTTCCAAACTTTATGACGGCAAAGTACAATATTCTTGCTTACCCAACGAGCAGGGAGGTATCGTAGATGATTTATTGGTATATCGCATGAATGCTAATAAATACTATTTGGTAGTAAATGCTTCTAATATTGAAAAAGATTGGAATTGGATTAGTAAATTCAATAGCGAAGGTGTAAGTATGAGCAATGTATCTGACCAAACAAGCCTATTTGCTGTGCAAGGTCCTAAGGCGCTCCCTACCTTAGAAAAGCTCACTGACTTAGACTTGGCTTCTATGGAATATTATACTTTCAAAATTGGCAAGTTAGCAGGCGTAGAAAATGTAATGATTTCTGCTACAGGCTATACAGGGGCAGGTGGCTTTGAAGTCTATGTAAACAACGCTGATGCCGAGAAAATATGGAAAGCTATTTTTGAAGCGGGAGAAGAATTTGGCATTAAGCCGATTGGCTTAGGGGCAAGAGATACTTTGCGCTTAGAAATGGGCTACTGCTTGTACGGCAATGATATTGACGATACTACCTCGCCTTTGGAGGCGGGCTTGGGGTGGATTACTAAGTTTACTAAAAATTTTACTAATTCTGAGGCGCTCAAAAAACAAAAAGAAGCAGGTGTAAGCAAGAAATTGGTAGGTTTTGAAATGGTAGAGAAAGGAGGTATCCCAAGGAGTCATTACGAAATAAAAAATGCCGAAGGTGAAACCATTGGGGTAGTAACTTCTGGTTCGCAATCGCCTTCTCTTAACAAGGGTATCGGCATGGGGTATGTGCAAGCCCCTTACAGCGAAGCAGGGACAGAAATTTATATCAATATTCGCCAAAAAAATGTCAAAGCACAAGTAGTCAAATTACCTTTTCTAAAAAAATAGCACGTATGAAAGGAATTATTCTTGCGGGAGGTTCAGGTACAAGACTTTACCCTATTACTATGGCAGTAAGCAAGCAACTTTTGCCCGTGTATGATAAGCCTATGATTTACTATCCGCTTTCTGTATTGATGTTGGCAGGGATTCGAGAAATACTCATTATCTCCACGCCTGTCGACTTGCCCTATTTCAAGCGATTATTAGGCGATGGTTCGCAGATTGGTTGCCAATTTTCTTATGCAGAACAGCCACAGCCCAATGGATTGGCACAGGCGTTCATTATTGGAAAAGAATTTATCAGAAATGAAAAAGTGGCGCTTATATTAGGAGATAATATTTTTTACGGCGCAGGACTCAGCACCCTCCTCCAATCTTGCAACAATCCCGACGGAGGAGTTGTTTTTGCTTACCACGTAGCAGACCCTGAAAGGTATGGAGTGGTAGAGTTTGATAAACAAATGAATGCGATTTCCATAGAGGAGAAACCCAAAAATCCTAAATCTAACTATGCCGTACCGGGTTTGTATTTCTATGATAACGAGGTAGTTCGGATTGCTGAATCTATCAGACCCTCAGCCAGAGGAGAGTATGAAATTACCGATGTAAACCAAACGTATCTACAAAATAGTAAACTTAAAGTAAAAATTCTCAACAGAGGCACAGCTTGGTTGGATACAGGCACTTTTACTTCTTTGATGCAGGCAGGGCAGTTTGTGCAAGTAATAGAGGAGAGGCAGGGACTAAAAGTAGGTTGTATAGAAGAAGTTGCCTACAAAATGAAATTCATCTCTGCCGAGCAGTTAGAGAAAATAGCCCAGCCTTTGCTTAAAAGCGGCTACGGAAGATATTTGATGGAACTATTAAAGTAATCTGTATCAACAAATTACATCTATGTTTATACCTACTGAGTTTGAAGGTCTTTGGATAATCGAGCCTAAGGTATTTAGCGATGCCAGAGGCTATTTCTACGAAAGTTTCAATCAGCAAGTTTTTGAAAAAGAAACAGGTATCTCTATTTACTTTGTTCAGGACAATCAGTCTATGTCGTCTTTTGGCGTACTAAGAGGTTTACATCTTCAGTTTGGAGAATATGCCCAAGCCAAGTTGGTCAGAGTACTAAGCGGTGAAGTACTTGATGTAGTAGTAGATGTACGTCCTTTTTCTCCTACTTTTGGCAAATCTTTCAATATTTTGCTTTCTGCCGAAAACAAAAAACAGCTATTTATTCCGCGTGGCTTTGCGCATGGCTTCGTCGTAACTTCGGATACGGCAGAGTTTTTCTACAAATGCGATAATTTCTATGCCCCTCAACACGAAGGAGGAATCATCTATAATGATATGGACTTAGCCATAGACTGGCAGATAGAAGAAAAACATCTCATCGTTTCGGAGAGAGATAAAAAATTACCCACTTTTAAGGAGTTTTGCGAGAAAAATAGCATTTCCCCATAGTAAAAGTAAGGCATTTACTATGGGAAATTTATCTATCAATCTTTCTGCTCTTCCCCTTCTACATTTGGTACACTTATCAGTCCGCCTAAGAGTAAAGCATTGAGAAAGAGTTTATTTGTTCCATACCAAGTTCCTCTAAAATTAGGATTGTCAGAGAAAAGAATGATTCTCCCTGCGCCCTCGCTACTTACTAAAATTGCGGCAGAATTAGCTAATTTTCTTAAATTATCTTTGGAAATATAACCACTAATACGAGGGTTAGCAGTGTACTGCCCTACGGTACTATAAGGATTGGTACTTGGCTCTAAGATAGTTATACCATTTCTGTATATAGAAACTTTGCGGTTGGTATAGCCAAAACCTATGGGGTGCGTAGTATCTAAATCTATTTCAAATATTGCTCCATTGATACCTTTTGCTCCTTCGGTGGGAGCGGCTTTTTCAAAGTCTATACGAACAGTTTTTACTTCTTTTTTATCCTTTTCGTCTTTTTTCTCTTCTTTGAGTTTCTCTTTGGTCAGTCCTTGTTTGATAGCCCATTCCGCTGCTCCTTTGAAAGTTATTAGTGTACCACCATTTGAAATCCAAGACTTTAAACGGTTTTTTGTACTTTCATCTATGCTGTTATAACCTCCTCCTCCAAAGCCACTGCCTACCATGACAATCGTAGTGTATTTGTTTAGATTAGTGCGTCCTAAATTTGCTAACTCTGACTTGGTAATAGGCATTCCTATCCTTTGGTCGAGTAGATGCCAAACCTCTCCCACTTCATAAGCGTTAATTCCCGCTCCTACTAAGATTAAGGCTTCGGGTTTCTTTACTGTTCTGATATTATTACTCCCTAAATCTATGCCTGAGAGGTTGTAGCCTGTACTTACAGAAAATACGTCAATCATAGCTGTTTTACTTACTTTTTGCAAAAGAATAAACAAGGAATCCGCAGAAATTTTTTGTTGTTGAACAGGAATTACCAAAGTCCCGTAGCCAAAGGTTCTTTCTTTTCCACTCACTATTGTGCTAAAAGGCTTAAAAGCAGTTTGTACAATAGCTCCCTCATTCACAAGGTGATACAAGGCTTTTGGTGCATAATAATCTGTCCAATCTATTAAGTAAGCATAGTTAGATTTTTCTACATTAGCAGGTATTTTTACTTTGGCTTCTATTACTTGCTTCCCTTTGGCAAAAGGCGTTTTTAGTTCTGCATGAGGCAAGCCAAAAGCATGAACCAAAGTCCAAGTAGAGGCATCATAGAAAATGCTGTCAGCAAAAGTAGTTGTTTTCTCGAAAATGGACTGAACCATTACGTAGTTCAACTGCTCGGTAGGAACGATATAGGCTTTGCCTTTTTCAAACCTTTTACCTTCTATATTTTGGTCGCTTTCTACCTCATAGCACTCAACTTCGTGGCTTAGTAGCATATTTACAAAGGCATTGGTGCGATTCTCATCTTTGCTGTCGCCAAATATATAGCCTTTGATAGGGCTTTTCCTTGCGTTTTCTAATGCCGAGCGATAAAAATCCCTGCGGTGTTTGATGAGTTCTGCTCTCTCTGCTATACTTCCACGAATCGTAGCTAAACTTGCGGCAACTTGGTTGCGGATAGTAAAAGCAAAAGTAAGCGGAATCGTGGTGGTTTCCTGAATATGTCCTCTGGAACTTGCTTGCTCAAACAAAAAGCCAATGCCACCATAGAAATTTACGTAACTGGACCCATATCCGGGATAGAGTTTATCGAAAACTTCTTTGGTAAAATATATAGAGCCTATTTCGTTCATGCCTTTTTCAAAATACTTAGCAAAGCGAATATGTAGATTTTCGTATAAGTTTTTGGGAATGAGAGGATTATTGCTTGAAGGCAGGCCTGGGTCAAAGTAGAAAGAAGAGTTTGTACCCATTTCGTGATGGTCGGTATTGACATAAGGTTTCCATCGGTGAAACATCTTCATGCGGTTACGAGTTTCAGGGTGGACACCCAAGAACCAATCCCTATTCAGGTCAAACCAATAGTGATTGGTTCTGCCTCCAGGCCATACCTCATTGTGTTCTCTATCCAAAGGGTCAGCGACCATAGGCGTTCCTTTGTGCATATTTGCCCAATGCGTATGCCTATCTCTGCCGTCAGGGTTAATCACGGGGTCAAAGGTTATCACTAAGTTATTCAGCCAGTTAAGTGTTTCTTCACTCTCCGAAGCAGCTAAATAATAAGCAGTAAGCATAGCGGCTTCAGTACTGGACGGTTCGTTTCCATGCACCCCATACCCCAAGTGAATCACCAAAGGCTCGTTGTCTGCCACATTTTGCGTAGCCCTTTGGAGGTGCGCTTTGCGAATATCCTCCAATCGTGCATGATTGGCTGGGGAGGTGATTGTAAGCAAGATTTGCGGGCGATGCTCATAAGTCTGCCCAAAAATCTCCGAGCTAATCCTATCTGACAAGCGGTCAAGTTCTTGCAGATAGGCTACTACGCGGTCATGTCGCGTGTGGTGCGTGCCTATAGCATAACCCAAAAACTGCTCAGGCGTAGGAATAGAGGGGTTAAATTTTTCTGCTTTTGGGAAAAAATAGGCATTTTGCGCCTGTAAATCAAGGCAGGAAATGCCTAAAAACAAGAGTAAAATCAAAAGTAAAGCTGCTTTTTTCATAGATTTCCTTTATTAGTGAGTTTATGTAGTCAAATATGCTTAAAAACTACGAAAAAAGGAGGGAAGGAGCAGAATATTGTTTTCTTTTTAAACATTTTTGTTGCGTTGTGGACCTTCCACACCGCGTTCAATATACCGCAACAGCATTTTAGCATTACTTGTTACACACTATCAGCACTTTTATATTATTGCCTCGTTCTCATAAATAAAAATCTCCCGACTGATTTCTATAGCTTCATGCAAGGCTTCTAAGTTGAGGTGCAAGTCTATGCCTTTGTATAAGAAATGTTGAATCATCTTTTCTGTAGTAATGTTACCAGTGAGTTCATCTTTCGCCATAGGGCAGCCTCCAAAGCCACCTATTGCTCCGTCAAAACGCCTGCAACCAGCCTGATAGGCGGCTTCTATTTTTTGCATAGCTGTTCTTGGATTCGAGTGGAAATGCGCCCCAAACTCTATTTCAGGAAAAGCAGGATTGAGTTTGGTAAACAAATCTACAATTAGGTAAGGTTCTGATACGCCAATAGTATCGGAGAGCATAATGATTTTTACCCCAATTTTATGAAGCTGTTGAGCAAACTTTTCTACTATACTTTGGTCAAAAGGGTCTCCATAGGGATTGCCAAAGCCCATAGAAATATACACTACTAAGTTTTTTCTTGATTGCAAGCATAAATTTTGTATTTCTTCAAGCGAATCAAACGACTGGGCTATGGTCTTATTAGTATTTCTCAGCTGAAAAGTCTCTGAAGCGGACAATGGAAATCCTAAGTAAGTAATTTCGGGAAACTGGCAGGCATTTTTTGCTCCATTAACACTTGCCACAATCGCTAACAGTTTAGTTTTAGTAGAGGATAAATCTAAACGACGCAATACTTCTACCGTATCTTGCATCTGTGGAATGACCTTAGCAGACACAAAACTTCCAAAGTCTAAGCTATCAAAGCCAACTTTAAGTAACTGATTGATATATCTTACTTTCAATTCGGTAGGAATCCACTCCTTTATGCCTTGCATAGCATCACGAGGACATTCTATTAGTTTTATCATGGCTGTTGTCTATTGATAGGTACAAAAATAAAAAATCTGGGGGAAAAAACAACTGACAGCATCAACCATCGCTTTTTTAGCGCTTTTTTATTATCTATAAAAATAGCAATACCACTAATATCAATAGTTTACAAAATAACAATACGCACTTCATAGGTATAATTTTAAATTTTTATCAATGGAATGTTAAAAAAATTAAATTTTAACTTTTTTAAACTTTTTAAATGTTTTTCTATTCTCTTGTAAATGAGATTTTTAATCCAAGTTTAGAAATATTCTAAATAAATTACTCGATTTATACCTTCAAATTAACTTAAAAAGCGGTTTACATAGCTCACCCATTTTTGTACTCGGAAAAAATCAAAATTTCAACACTTTATTTATTTTCTAAACATGAAAAATTTTAACAGATTTAATTTGCTCTTTATACTATGCGTAGCCATAGCTGTAAGTAGCTGTTCTAAGACTGATGATGCAAAAGTCAATGAGGTAGTATTAGCCAATCACTCCGTTACTCCCGCTTTAATCAAGAAAATGCCCGGTTTTGAAAATGTAGAAGTTTTCTCATTGTTGAGTAGTGATGACAAGCTACCCCAATCTCCTAACTATGTATTTGGTGGCTCTGCTGATGGCGCTGGACTTTTGAAAGATGGTGATAGGTACATCATGTTGGTTAATCATGAAGACAATTTTGCTGTTTCTCGTATCATCTTAGACAAAACATTTAAGCCTGTAAAAGGAGAATACTTGCTTAATTCTACTGGAGGTCTTTGGAGACTTTGCTCTGCTACTTTAGCTACAAGAGAAGAGCATGGATTCGGTCCTTTGTTCCTTACTTGTGGTGAAAGTGGACAGGAATCTCGTACACACGCCTTGAACCCTTTTGATGATGTTAGTAGAGCTACCCAATCTCGTGAATTGCCTGCATTTGGTCGTTGGAGTGCTGAGAATGCAGTTCCTCTGCCTGCAGCTTCCTATCCTAATAAGACCGTCATTTTGATAGGAGATGACGACTTTGGTAGCCGCGATGGTGGTCAAGTAGCGATGTATGTAGCTAATAGCGTTGGTGATTTGCAAAATGGAAGCATTCACTTCATGAGGAGAGTAGATAGAAATACAAGGGAAATGGATATGGTAGAAGAATTCCTGTTTTATAGATAAATGATTTTCTATTCACAATAGAATTTTGATTAATAAATTACTGTAAATTTACAAAATTATCATCAAAATCTAAGGCTTAGCACAAAATAGGATATAAAAACATAAAATTTCTTTTGCAGACTGTAGTTGCACTATTTCAACTATTTCACTGCACTTACTACCTTCATTACTCCATTCATGATGCGCCAGTGTCCTGGGAAAGTACAAACAAAGACATATTCACCTGCTTCAGTAGGTGCAGTAAATTTGAGGCGGTAACTTTGCTCAGGATTTACCAGAGGGGTAGCGGCAATTACTTGGGGAATAGCAGGAACATAGTTTTTCTCTGCACCGTCTTTTTGCGTAATCATCTTATCTGCCTCTTTGCCAATAATTTCCAAGCTATACGGTTGCCCAATCACTAAATTATGTTGCATTGCATCTGGGTTCTCAAATACTATTTCCACAGGCTTCCCCGCAACGACCGTGAACTCCCGTTTATCAAATTTCAAGGTTTCTTTTACTGCTTTGAGAGTAATTACCTGTGCATTGGGGTTGCTGATTTCATTCGGAGAAAGCACGTTCCAACCTACCAAAAGACGAGCAACTCTTTCCTTGTGTTCGCTGGCAACGCCTTGATAAAAAGAGGTCAGGAAAGGTTTATCTTCTGCTTTGGGGGTGTCTTTGCGCTTGGCGTTCCACCCTGAACTTAGCCCTTTCAATAGTGCATTGCTGTAGGCTTGGTCTAATTGCGTGCTGTATTTCAAAAGGCTTACCGCAGAGTCTATGCTGGCAAGCGAGGCGTAACTCCTTGTGGCTTTTTCCAATACAAAAGCGGTCATGTTAGGCGGCGGAAGATAAGTGAACTTTTTGATAAAGCGATTGTTCGTCTCATTTCCTTCCTCAATCTTGTTATCTTTATCTACTACGATATCAAGCACGTAATCACCCGCTTTGTCAGAGCTATACCCTAAGTTAAAAGTCCAAGGTCCATTGTTCCCTTTGGTAAGGGTTACACTTTTCCCTGCTTCTATTCCGTCCATGTAGTTGCTTACTTGCTCTACTTTATAACCTTGTCCTATCAGATTGATTTGAACTACAATGAGTTTACCTTTGGGAATATCAGTTTTCCCCTGATTTTTTAACACAATATTGTATCCAAAACCTTCCCTGACCACGGGTGTAGTGGTAGTCATATTTACTTCCTCTACTACCAAGTCAGCTTTTTCACTCACAGGGTCTTGTGGCTTATTTTCATTAGCAGTCATTTGATGATGTTGGTGATTCATGCCCCCATCATTTGTTTTTGAGTTTTCTTTTTTGCCTAAATATTTCTTAATCACTTGCTTATACAACTTTCCATCTTTGCTTGTAAGGGCAATAGCAAAGGCATCAGGCAACCATCTGTCATTGATTTCACGGTAGCCCTCGCTATTAGACTTTTCTAACCTTTGTAAGATTGCATTTTCTGCTTCTACATTCAAAGGCATAGTAGAAAGTGCAAGCAAGGTATTTAAGACCACCAAAGGTTCTTTGTCATTCAAGCAATCATTGGCTAATAAGGCTTTTACAGAATTTTCCTCTTTGGGTAACACTTGTATTGCTGTTTTTCTAACGCCATAGCAAGGATGTTTGAGAGCAGATATGACTGCTTCCATTACTGCGGGATTGGAGGCTGTAACTGCCCCTAAACCTTCCAAAGTTCGCAAGGCATGAATCGCCGCAGGATTGATACCGATTTCGTCTAAGGACTGGTCTTTGACCAAAGCAATTAATTGAGGGACAACATCTTGCTTATTTCTTTCTACTAACAAGCGTTGAGCTGTCATTCGCCAGAACATATTATTATTTTTCAAACCAGCTATCAATGTTTCAGGTTTGTTTCTTTCCAGCACCACAGGCTTATATGGCGGTGCATTTTTCCAACTTACTCGGTATATTCTTCCATGAGTATAATCTCTTAAATCAGTTTCATACGCATTGCCTGCTCCATTAGTAAAGCCCGGTGGTGTAGGGTTGTGTTGGATAATAAAGCTATACCAATCCGCAATCCAAACTGCTCCATCAGGACCTACTTCTGCGAAAACAGGGGCTACCCACTCGTCTGCCCCCGCTAAAAGATTAAATGCTTCTTTGTCAGCAAAGTCAGTCCCATTTTTTATCATATTATTTTGATGAACTATATGTCCTGTGGGTTCGCAAACGAATGCAATTTTATTCCAATATTTTTTTGGGAAAGCCCTTGCAGTATAAAAATTATGTCCTGCGGCGGCAGTAAATCCCCCAAAAGCATCTACTTGACGCACTTTGGAAGTAATCGTTTTCATGTCTTTGTGCGTATCGGTACTGCGACTGCCATTGTCCGTACCTCTGGCAGAGTTAAAATATTGGTTGGCAATAGGCATATACCAGCCGTGCGCATTGTTGGCAGTAGAACCAAAAACGTCCCCTGTTTCGTTGAAGGCAAAGCCCCAAGTATTGTTATTGGTGCTTGTAACGTACTCTAATTGAGAGCCATCAGGTTTGAATCGGAAAAATCCTTGTCCAAATTCTAAGGAATCTTTGCCTACTTTTCCTTTAAAACCTGAATAGCCTATGCACCCCCAAATCCAATTGTCAAAGCCGTAATGTAAATTGGAAGGACCTGCATGGGTATCAAAAGTACCAAAACCTGAAAATAAAATTTTCTTTTCATCAGCTTTATCGTCGCCGTCAGTATCTTTTAAAAATAGTATATGAGGCGCTTGGGAAACCACCAAACCACCATTGGCGAAAGTCATGCCCGTAGGGATACTCAATCCGTCTGCAAAGCGCGTGAACTTATCTGCTTTTCCATCTTTGTTGGTATCTTCACAGAGCAATATATAATCGCTTCCTCCTTCGTCTTTTCTTTCATTAGGGTAGTCTTTGGTAATGAGTACGTATAAACGCCCTTTTTCGTCCCAAGTCATAGCGATAGGGTGCATTACATTGGGTTCACTGGCAAAAAGTTCTAAATTAAACTCAACAGGTACTTGAATATGTTTCATAGATTCCTCTGGGGAAAGAGGCAACTGTTTTAGTTGGGGACCAGAGCGTTGCTCATAGTTAGGAAGGTTTGCTTCTATATACTGAAAAGCTTGTGGTCGTAAGGCTTGGTGTGCTTTTTTAGCTTTGTCGTCCACTGCCCACAAAATTCCTCTTTCTATTAACTCATGAAAACCTGCATGATTCCAAGTGCGCTCGTCATGTCCGTAAGCGGTGTAAAATACTTTTCCTTTGCCGTAAGTGCGCGTCCAAGTATAGGGTTCTGTTTTTTGGTTGGGCTTGTCATTGGCTTGGTCTGCTTTGATTTCTCTCACTGCCAGCACGTTGTTATCTGCTTGCAGTTTATCGTGTAAGTAAGTTTCATCGTAGGCTGTAAAGGGTTTTAAGCCATTCAAAATAGGGTGGTTGGGTTGGGTAAAAGTAGTCGTAATGCTATCCATTTTGTGTCGCCAAAACTGCCCACCCACCATTTTTACATACTCAGCAGAATTTCTAAAACAGTAAGACGCACAATGTACGGCAATCAATGCCTTGCCACTACTTACGTAAGTAAGTAATGCTTTTTCTTGGGCAGGAGGAAGGCTATCCCAGTTAGCATAGATAAGTAGGGCATCATATTGGTTCAGATTATCGAGTGTAAGGTCTTGCAAATTGTCAGTATAGGTAAAATTAATTCCTTTGCTACCCAAAGCCATCATAAGCGAAGGAATACGCTCTATTGGCTTGTGATGTCCACTGTCCCCCAAAAAGAGGACTTCTAAGCGGCGGGCATTGCCCTGCTTTTTTTGCTTTTGGGCAAACGTCTGTGGTGAAAGACAGGCAAGGCATAGCAGTAAAACGTTAATGAGAAATGTTTTTTTCATGCTAAGTATAAGTTTAACGATTAAAAGAAATCAGTTTGTTAGTTTAGTGTAAAGTTTGTCGTAATAACGCTATTCTCTTAAAGTACTTGGCTTATATAGACTTCAAAAATCTATAAAGTGTACTTCATTACACATTCTTAAAATCAGGAAGATACATAATTTTTCCGCCTTGCAGGGCAGACTCATGCGCCAAAATACCTACACTTGTCCAATTAGCTGATTGCCAAGCGTTAGGGAAAGGTTCTCTGTCTTCTACTATTGCCATGACAAACTCATGGGCTAAGTGTGGATGTGAACCACCATGCCCACTTCCCTGAACAAAAGAAAGGTGTTGGTTTTCTCCCATGTCATACACGCCTTTGGTCGTAAACTGCTGGATTCCTTCAGGCAAGAGATGTGCATAATCAGGAACTTGTACTTTTTCTGGAATTTCGTGTTCGGGTTTCTTAGCAGTGTGCAGTACATGTTCTTCACCTTCTATAAGCGACCATTCAAAGGATTTTTTAGAACCATAAACTTCAAAACTTTCTCTGTACTGACGCGCTACATCAAAAAGAGAGCGATAGACATAAGCCGATAAATCGCTGTCTTTGAACTTGATATGCGCACTTTCTACTGCAAAAGGAGAATTGTAGTGTTTGATGAGTTCTTCTCGGATAGTCCCCGAACCAAAGCATGAAACGTACTCTGCCTCTAATTTGAGCAAGCCTGTAACAGGACCTACGCAATGCGTGGCGTAGTGCATGGGCGGAAGCCCCGGCCAGTAGTCAGGCCAGCCGTCCATATCTTGCTGATGGCTTGCTTTGAGGAATTGGACTTTGCCAAGCTCGCCTTTTTCGTACAACTCTTTGACAAACAGGAACTCTCGGCTATATACTACCGTTTCCATCATCATGTACTTTTTTCCTGATTTCTTGCAAGCTTTTACGATTTCCATGCACTCCTCTACGGAGGTCGCCATAGGTACGGTGCAAGCTACATGTTTGCCCGCTTTGAGTGCTTTCAAACTTTGCTCTGCGTGATTATGAATAGGAGAGTTGATATGGACTGCGTCAATATTAGGGTCTGCAAGCAACTCATCGTAATTGGAATACCTTTTTTCTATGCCAAAAGCATCGCCAATTTGGTTTAGCTTTTCCACATTGCGCTGACAAATTGCATACATATTGGTATGCGGGTGCCGCTGATAGATAGGGATAAACTCAGCTCCAAAGCCAAGCCCTACAATTGCCATGTTCAGTTTTTTCATATTTACTTTAATGGTTTGATTGTTGAACGGTTGATTGTTGGTTGTTAGTTTATAAAATACCTTATAATCTATAACTTTTTTTAATAAAATGAAGACTATCTTTCATCAGCTGTTCCTCGGAATCAAACATTTGTCGCCAGATATTAGCTACCGCTAACTTGGGACTAAATGCTTCTACACTTAGCCAACCTTCATAATTAATTGATTTTAAGGCAGAAAAAATATCTTGCCAAGCTACATTTCCCTTGCCTACGGTGCTTCTGTCGTTTTCAGAAATCTGTATGTGAATCAAATATTTTGCACATTTTTTTATTGCTTCTCCGATATTTTTTTCCTCAATATTGGCATGAAAAGTATCTAACATGAGCCTGCAATTGGAGTGATTAACTGCCTCCACAAAATTGAGCAGTTCGTCAGCACAAGAAATTAAGTAACTTTCAAAACGGTTAAGGTATTCTAAACCCAAAGTAATATTAAACTGTTGGGCATATTCTGATAGAGCGTGTATATTTTCAACAGCCCATTGCCATTCTTCTTTGGTAGCGGCTTTCCCTGTGAACACAGATAAAGCAGAATGATAAGGTCCTGTCAGTATCTCTGCTCCCAAAACTGCGGCACACTCTACGGCTTGCTTGTTGCGTGCTAAGGTTTTTTTTCTTATTTGGGCATCGGGACTGATTTGGTTAAATTCTGCTCCGCAAATTGTTACAGCAACTCTTCCTAATTCCAGTTCATCTAATTTTTTTGTCCAAACCTTCCAGTCATTGGGATTCGTATTAAAAATAGGAACTTCGACACCGTCAAAGCCTATTTCTTTGATTTGGTCTAAAACAGGAAAAAGCGATTCGTCTATTTGAGTTCCCCAAAGCAGGAGATTCATGCCAAATTTTGTCATTATTTTGCATTGATAAAGTTGGAACAATATTAGAATAAATTTAAAAACATAAATAGGTCTATTTTTGCTAATTTTGACTGTATTTTGACTTTATTTTTATCTTTGATGATAAAGTAAAGCAAAATAAATCTAAGTGAGTATTTGTATCGGGTTTTAATGATTGTGCTTTTTTAGAGATAAGGATATTAAATGATAAAGACAGGATTATTTGGTTTTTATGGTTTTTTCATAATTTAATCACCGAATTAGCGAAAAGTTATACTTAATCAAAATTGGTTTTGATTGAAAATTAACGTTTATAAGATTTCAAACCTTATAGAGGTTTGCAAACCATTTTGTTTTAAGTATAAATAAGGTATAAGACAGAACACCTCCCTTCTTAATCAACCCTTATGATAGCAACTTTTTGGGTATAGAGTTGCTAAAAAAAAAGTTATTTACGATATTTCACTTTTATCAAATATTTTATACTCTGCTTGTAATTATATTTTATGACTAAATCAGAACTTTTTAAACAAATTACTCAAAAACAATCCTATCTTTGTGTAGGCTTGGATACAGATATTCACAAAATTCCTCCTCATCTACATAGAGAACAAGACCCCATTTTTGCCTTTAACTGTCAAATTATTGATGCTACCATAGATTATTGCATTGCTTATAAAATTAATACTGCATTTTATGAAAGTTTGGGAGCAAGGGGGTGGGAGAGTTTAGAAAAAACTTTGGCATATATTCCCTCTTCTATCTTTACGATTGCCGATGCTAAGCGAGGGGATATTGGCAATACTTCTGCTTTGTATGCAAAGGCTTTTTTTGAAAATATGAACTTTGATAGCATTACTGTTGCGCCCTACATGGGAGAAGACTCTGTTACCCCTTTTCTCACATACTCTAATAAGTGGGTGATTCTCTTAGCTTTAACTTCTAATAAAGGTAGTAATGACTTCCAAATGCTTGCCGTAAACAGTAAGGTAGATGAAGAATATTTATTTGAAAAAATCCTAAAAACAAGTCAATCATGGGCTAATGAGGAGCAGATGATGTACGTAGTAGGAGCAACCCACCCTCAACTTTTTCAAAGAATTAGGAAAATAGTCCCACAACATTTTTTATTAGTACCGGGCTACGGAGCGCAAGGAGGGGATTTGCAAAGCATTTCTCGCTTAGGAATGAACAAAGAGTGTGGTTTATTAGTCAATTCTTCGCGAGGGATTATTTATGCTTCCTCCGAGAAAGACTTTGCTCAAAAAGCCCAAAAAAATGCTCAGGCTATTGCTGAGGAGATGAAAAAATATTTGCAAGAAGAAATTTAAACAAAAATTAACCTTTACAAGGTTTTAAGCCTTATAAACGTTGGCAAACCATAAAAATATTTTTCTACTTTTTGCGCTCGTAAGCTCCTAAATCAGGTTTAGCATCTCTGACTACTCCTTCTAAATCGGTGGTAATGCCTACGGGAATGCCTTTATCTATGGCAGGACTTAGAGAATCCAATTGGAAGTTGGAACGGAAAGCGCTTTTAAAACGTGGTCGTTGGTTAAGAATGTTATCATTATTATTAAATTGATTATCAGTAGTTTTGAGTAGAGAGTTTCTTACTAACCATTTAGCGGGTACATCAGCGGCACTGTTTAATTGGAAATCGATGGCTCGGTCTCCCCAAACTATGCAGTTTATCATAGTGAGCGAAAGAGGCGATTTGAGTACACTCTCATCGGGCAATCGATAAAAATTAGCCATATACACCGTAGGTTCATCAGTAAAAAATCTCGTTTCTGTATTGGCAAAAGTACAATGTAAGAAGGTGTAATCTCCGCCTGCCAGACAGGCTACTACATTTTGCGTACAGTTATTTATCAAGGTGTTTGCCATATAAACATCTGAACTAAAAGAAATAAGCCCGCGAAATCTCATATTTTCTATGATGGTATTTTCTACCATTAGTTCGGGAATGGTGTCATTGTCCGGAGGCGCGCCTATGCGTAGTCCTACATTGCCGTTGCGGATATGGGCATAGTTGATTTTATTGTTTCTACTCCCTGCATCAAAGTAGATAGCGTCCCACTGTCCTGCTACTTGCTCATATCTTCTATCTAAGCGTACACCTCTAAAATTTACTTTATCAAGTACTGTTCCGTTGATAGTCAGACTTCCTTTGACCAGTATTGCTGCATTAATATCCATATAAACAGTTACTCCTTGCTCAATAGTTAGGTTTCTCAGAGAATCGACTTGTAAGATGCCTGAGATAATGTAAGGTTTTTTTCCAGACCACACCGTATTCTGACGAATACGCTGGTTTCTAAGATAATGAGCATCCTGTCCCCAGCCTATTATTTTAACTTCTTGGCTCTTACCATTGATACTGAACAAAATAGAATCTCTCACGATAAAAGGTAAGTCTTGTTGCTTAGGATTAATACTGGCATTAAGCAATACAAGTAAACTATCGTTACCCAAAATACGAATATTGCGAAAGGTAGTTTTCGTTTCTCCAAATACAGTAATAGAGTAAGGTGAGTTTTGCCCACCTGCGATATTCATTTCATTGATAATCAAGGCGTTTTTATTTCTATTATACACCACTAAACGCCTTGTAAAGGTAGGTTTGGCAGTAAAAACTGTATCAAAAAGTACCGTATCGCGAGAGAAGGAAAGGCGTAAAGGGCTTGATGTATTTAAAATCTCGTTGGCGGGGGTGCAAGAAATTAGATAAAATAAGCATGATACAGCAAAGCAAGCAAACGTAATTTTTAAGAATTGCATAAATTTAGGATATTAGAGTAAATGCTGAGGTAGTTATACCTAACCCTATAATATTTTTAAAACATTATAGGGTTAATAAATAGATTATCAATAATTTACAATTTTTATTTTATCAAAAATCACTTTTTATTCTTTAACTATTTTTCGCCAAACTGTACCTTTTTCTGTTTGAATTTCTGCCAGGTAAACTCCTATGGGCAAAAGAGTTAAATCTATGGTAAATTTTTGATTTTGCTGATTTTCTATGTTGATTTTCAGATATTTACCTGCCATTTCATAAAGTTTTATCTCTTTGATTTTTTCCTTAGTACTTTCTATGGAAACTACCGAATTTGTTGGGTTAGGATATACTTTGAGGGTTTGATTGAGTAATTCTTCTTCTGACCCTACTAAGCGGTGGTTATATAGTGCTGAGTAACTACGACAGCCGTTCTCATCAGTAACTCTCACGTAATAAACACCTGATTCTGTGGCAGTAAACTCTTTACCTGCCGCATTAGGGATTATATTGTTATTATAAAACCACTCGTAATTGCGTATATTTGGGGTAGAAGTTTGAGCGGTAAGCCTGTCTTGATTGGCTACTATGCTTACCTGTGGAGCGGTAAAACGGCGAATGGCAACAGGTCTGGAAGTAGTTACGCAATTTTCGCGGGTAATGAATTGCACGGCATAACTTCCTATTTCTCTTACAGTAATGCGGTCGCCAGTGGCATTAGCTATCTGCACATTATTGAGTAGCCAACGATAGCTTTGCACGCCTGCGAATTCAGGAGCAACCAAAATGGTATTAATAAGTTCGTCGTTGCAGTAAATAGTTTGACCTCTTACTTCTATCTCTGGAATCCTACTGCTCTGCTCACAATCTGTTCTTACCACAAACTCGGCACTTTGCAAAGTCAAAGCAGGAACTTTCTTATTAGTAATTATTAACACATATACGCCTGCATCTTCTCTGTTAGCCCTTTGTTTAGCAAAAGTGTGTTGATTAGCCCCTACTATTGGGGAGCCATTTTTTAACCATTGGTATTGGTTTTCTTTCCCTCCTGTAATGACTTTTAACTCAAAAGGAGAACCCAATGCTACGTTCAATTCTTGATTTTCGCCTATTGGGGCTTGTGGGGCATAGACAAAATCTAACTTAGGCAGTGCTTTCTTGTAAAAATCTACTAAGTCTTCTAAATCACCAAAATCTAAATTGTTAAAGTCGATAGCAAAAATTTGTAGGTTTTCTAAGTCTTTGAGGTCTTCGGGCAATTCGTCTATGTAGTTGGCGTAGGCATAGAGCCTTTCTAAATCTTCTAATCTGCCTATTCCTTCGGGGAGTTTTTCTAAAAAATTATTAGAAATGTCTAAATATTTGAGTTTGATAAAGAATACGATACTTTGGGGGAGGTCAGACAGAAGGTTATCCCCAAGATTTAGTATTTCCAAATTTACCAAATCTCCAATATCTTCTGGAATTTCTTCGAAGAGATTACTATTCAGGAACAGGTTGCGAAGTTTGTTCAGTTTACCAATTTCCTCAGGTAGTTTAGTAAAGAAATTATAAGAAAGCCATAGTGTTACCAAATCAGGGAAATCTCCTATCCACGTAGGGATTTCTCCTTCAAACAGATTTTGACTTAAATCGAGATAAGCAAGTTTTTTCAATAACCTTAATGAAGCGGGAAGTTTGCCGAAAATTCTATTGTTAGAAAGATTGAGATAGGTTATATCCTCAAAAATTTCTGCACTAAAAATATCAGGGATTTCACCTTCCAAGCCATTATCAGGCAGGCTAATTTGTGTGAGATTGCCGTTTTCAAATGTTAGTCCACACCACTCACTTACAGGAATGTTTCTACTCCACTTGCATTTCCATTTCTGATCGCCTCCTAAGGCATTATAAAAAGCAAGTAAGGCGCTAATATCTATTTCTCTTAGTTCGGGTACGATAGAAAGTTTAATATCGGCACGCTTCAATATTAGGTCTGGTACGCGAGCATTTTCTACTAAACAGTAGTATATGCCTTCGTCTGCTAAGGTTACATTTCTTAGTATTAAAATTGCTTCATTTGCTCCCTCTATATTTGTTCCATTTTCCAAAGGCTCATCGTTTTTATACCATTGGTAGCGGTTGATGCTCCCTCCGGTAAGGGAGGTAAAACGCACTGTCATTCCTTGATTGGCTTTTACATTTTCTGCATTATAGATTTCATTTTGAGGGGCATACTTGAAATTAGGCAACCTGCCTACAAAAGGTTCTAACTTGTCAAAGGTAAGAAAGTTATCGCTAAGGTCTATACGCCTTAATCTGTTTAATCGCAAAATACTTAGAGGAATATCTCCAAAAAGCCTGTTATTGGATAGGCTAAGCCCTGTAACTCTGTCCCCATTAATTTCTATGCCAAAGTAGTTGCAACTTTCATCTTCTAAGTCCCAAGGAATGAACCAATTTTGCCCATTTAATCCTCTGTAAATATCTCCTAAGACTGCCAAATCCTCCTCGGTAATGCACTTATTATCTACTACTACTGTGGCACGATTTTCCAAGATAACAAAACAACCCGTAGTTTTATTTTTAGCAACTACTTGATAAGTAAGGGTTTCACTTAGTTGCTCGGTAGGAAGTTCTATGGTTGCACCCGCTTGTCCTTCTATGGCATTCCCTACTAACAAGTCGTTGTCTGTTCTTTGCAGTTGATAGGTAACTCCTGCTTCTACCTCCTCGATAATGATATTGGTTCTTTGCCCGCTCTCAATACCGTCTAATTCAGGATAAACAACAAGTTCATTGTTAGGAAAGGGGAGTACAGGGTAAATATATTCAAAATCAAGGGTATTACTAAAACAATTTAATAAAGGTTGGCTTACCCTGATGCCTGTAATGATAGTTCCTCCGCTGATGTTTTCAATGCTCAACACATTATTTCGTGCCTGGACTGCCTCAAAATCAGGCTGTCCGTCCTCATTAATATCTACAAAATAAAACTGCCCGTCTTGCACATTTCGCATTTGCAATACTAACCTACCATTAGGAGGTTCGCACTGAGTAGGGTCTGTCGCTGAGGCAGAAACGATAAAAGGAGGTGCTAATGGCGAACCTATGAAGGGGACTAAGGCAGTAGGGAAAGTATTAGGAATACAACCTATGGTTCTTGTTGGGTTAAAATAAGCCCCAATTCCATCAAAATCAAAGGGAGGCATCATAGGAGGAAGTAAGCCAGAAAGCACAATTTTGTTGTTTACCGCAATAGCATTAGGTATGTCATTGTAAGCGATGTTACCAAAATCGATGTAATAGCTACCATCAGGCGAGTCTGGAGAAAGTGTAATTGTTATTTTCTGAATAAAGTTGTCGCAAGTAGGATAGCTCTCATCTACTACAGAAAGGATAGTAGGCTTATTAAAAATAATGACTGTATCAGAAAACAGCGTACTATTACCTGAGAGGTCAGTAGCGTGCAATACGAAAATGCCTCTGCCTTTATTCGTGCTATTGAATTGGAAAGTACTCAAGGGTAGTGTAGCATTCCAAGTATAGGGAAACATTCCACTGAAAACAGGAGTAAAAGAACCAATGTAGGTTTTCCCTTGATTGGAAACGGTACAGTTGTCATCTATCCTGTAAATATCAAAACTCTGCCCGTCTATAGGGGGAGGATAATTTCCTGTTAGACTGACCTCATTAAACATAGTACAATCATACCCCGATACTGCGGCAGTAAATGCAAGGGTAGCGATGCCGTTATTTGCGCTATTGGTAATGGAAATGCCTCTATCTGCTCCTGTTCCATTACAGAAAATTGAGTTTCGTCCTATGGTATTATTATTTGTGTTATTGAATCCTACGTCATTTATCCAAACACCTCTTTGTGAATTAAAAGCAATGATATTTGCTCTTGCGGGATTGCCAACTTCTCCTATTTTATTGTTGGAAGAACTTTCTATTTTTATCCCTTCTGTATTGGGGATTCTTCCTGTGCCAGCCAAATTTGTCCCGATTTTATTACTAAAAACTCGACATTCTTGTAAGGCAGGAGCTTCTATGAGTAATCCTATGCCTGTATTGCCTGAGATAAGGTTATTTTCTATTAAACCTCCTGCTCCTGAGAGTACTAAACCATAATTATTATTGGGCAGGGCGGCTGTGCCTGCGGGGTTTGTGCCTATTCTATTATTTCTAATGACGTGACTAATTCCTTGGTTGATAATGATACCTCCATTTCCATTTCCGCTAATTACATTATTATCAAGCAAGATTTGGTCTGTTCCAAAGTCAGCATATACACCGGTAAGCGTATTCCCAAGATTGGCACCGCTTGGGTTAGTCCCTATAAAATTTCCTGCAATGTTTACCCCGTCACATTCGTTAAAAAGGAAAATACCAGAGGCTTGGTGTCCCGCTATGATATTCCCTCTACCTGTTGCACCTATCTGAATTCCGCTTCCCACTGTAAGGGCATTGATGCCGTACTGCTGTGTACCAAATATACTTGTCCCACTCGGATTCGTACCTATCTTATTGCTTTCTATAATTATATTGCTTGCACTACTTAGCACAATACCATTTTCATTGTTATTGGAAATGGTATTTCCTCTAATAATGCCCCCGTTAGCACTTTGTACATTAATCCCAATCAAAAAATTACTATGTATGTAATTCCCTTTGCCAATATCTCCAATTTCAAAGTTAGTAGCCGTATTATCAACATAGATGCCTGCCCCTCGGAAAGCATCAAAGTTTTGTATATTTCTGATTTCTAAGCCGTAAATTTTACATCCTGCACTTGTGATGCGAAAAGCCTCAAAAACATTGAATTCTCCCTCTCCATTAATCACTACCAAAGGCGTACCTGTATAACCTGCTTGTGTGGTGCCGTCTATGATAATATTAGGTGCGCTCAAATGTTCGTAAGGATTATTGCTGTTGATACTGATAACAAGCCCTGTATTAGGTAGGTTAAAAGCAATGGTCTTATTGCCACCATACTCGTTAGCTAACTTGATTGCCTCTCTAAGGGTTAAATTTCCTACGGTGTAATTCCCATCATCTATATCTCCGTTGTTATCTACTACAAAAGCATTAGGTAGAGTATTGATAGTGAGAACGGTAGTTTCCAAAGTCAGGTTAGGCACACAGGCAGTAGTAGCCTTGAGTACGTACCTGCCCGTGTCTGCTAAGGCAAAGGTGGAAAAAGCAAGCACTGCATCAGTAGCTACAGGCGTGGTCAAGTTGGGAAGTTTGAACCACTGATGATTGACGATGCAAGAGGTACGACTGATATTAAAATTGCGGCTATTGTACTCCAAAGGTTGCCCTACAACTCCAAAAATCGTACTGGGATTAAGCGGAATAGGCTTTTGTGGAGCATATTGACTACTATTAGCAAAAAATGAGTTACTCCCTATTTGCTCAACTAAGCCATTGAAATCTAAGAAATTATTGCTTACATCAAGTACATCACTTGGGAAACTACCCTTGCTATTTATTTCTGCATAAGTACCAGTAATGTCATTATTACTTAAATTAAAACCTCGCCTATTGGGAAAGTTGATAGCCTCGATAGCTGTAAAATCTCTAAAATAATCATAGGCAAAGTCGCCATAGAATTGGTTGTGGCTCAAATCTACACTTTTGAGGGTACTGCTATAAAAGGAAACATAATATATAAAAGACCCTGCATAGTCATTCAGAAGATTATTGTTCAGGTGCAAAATCTCCAAAGGAGCGGTGCTATATACCTCGTTAGATGATAAATCTATGCCTGTAATTTGATTATTACCTAAATCCAAAACTCTCAAATCTTCCAAAGGCTTTAGCGTATTATCTACGTTTCCTACTAAGTTATTGTTAGGCAGGCGAATAGCTGTAACTCTAAAATTTTCCACTGTAACACCAAACCAAGTACTTACATTCGCTGAGGTAAGCCAATTAGTTTTATTTGTCCAATTATCTCCGCCCATAGCATTATAAAAATCAGCGAGGGCATTGTAGTCTTGTTGGAAAACTCCGCCTACATCAGTAGCCACAAGGACGTTTGCGCTTTTTAGCTCAAGTCCGGGCACGCCGCTATTGGTTGCTATACAATAATACACTCCTGCATCATTAGAAGGATTATAATTAGTAATGGTATAGCTGGAGGAGGTGGCGCCAGTAATAGGGACATCATCTTTGTACCACTGATAGGTATTCGTAGGAGGAGTAGCTGGGTTAGGAGTACTGACAGAAAAACTTTGCGAAGCCCCGCTGACGAGTGCAAAGTTTTGGAGCGTACCAAATTCTGCTTGAGGTGAATAACCACTTGAAGTAAACAAAGTAAATTTTGGTACGTTAGGCTTAATGTCGTCAAACTCTAATTTGTTGTAAGCAACATTCAAAATAGCAGGATTAAAAGAAGTTTTGGAAGAAAAATCTTCCATGTCTGTAAAAAGGTTGTTGTTAAGACTTAGTTCAGAAAGATTCAAATCTCCTAAGGTATTAGGAATTGTACCACTTAAGCGATTAAAGGAAAGCCTGACTAAGGTCAGATTAGGGAAATTGGTCGTATTGAAAATGGCAGGGTTAATGCTTCCTGTAAGGTTGTTGCCTTGAATGTATATTTCTTGAATACTTGATAAATTGGCAAAAGTTGTAGGGATTTGTCCAGTGAGTTGCATATCGCCAAATCCTAAAATTTGCAGATTAACTAAGTTTCCCATGCTTGACGGAATCTCCCCACTAATCGGGTTATCATACAAGCGTATATCTACCAAATTAACTAAATTTCCTACGGAGGAAGGGATAGTATCAATGATGTTATTTCCCATTACCCAAAAAATGCGTGCATCTACCAAATTTCCTATCTCTGTGGGCAATCTACCTGTTAAATTATTGCTACCCAAACGAATTTCTCTCACTCTTCTTGTTGCACTTGGAGGTGAGCCGTCTGTGGTAATCCCATACCAATTTTCTACGTCTGGGTCTGTCAGCCAGCCTGAACTGTTAAACCAATTCGCTCCATTAGTAGCATTATATAGGGCTATTAGGGCAGCGTAATCGTCGGGGTGAATTCCTTGTAATGGGAAAACTAATAGGTCTTTGGAGAACTCTGAGGTGTTACCGTCGGCATCAATAGCAGTGGCTACAATTATATCTCCTATATTAAGCGCGACAGAAGGCGTAAAATTAAAGGTCTTATCAGTATTTGCTTCTGCGGCAGTGTAAGTATCAAAGCCTAAATAAGTCCTACCTTGCCTACTGTTTGCATCTGCTTTAAAAAACTCTACGCGGATAGGGTAAGCAGAATTCGTCAAAGAGGAGGGGACTTTGTAGGTAATAGTAACTTGTCCACCAGTAATTGGTACTGCGGAGCCTGTAAACTCAGGGAAATTTTGAAGGTTATTTTCTCCTGTATCTCCATCATCTGGGTCATTAAAATTAATAGCAAAAAGATTAAGTTTAATGCCAGTTTCATTGGCAAAAATAGAATTTTGGGTGATTCTTGTTCTGATAGCACTACTTCCTTGTAGTAATACGCCAATTTTATTGCCTGTGTTGTGGTAAGCAATTGTGTTCTGCTGTACAAGTGTTCCTTTTGAGCGAATATAAATTCCAGCTACTGAATTTTTTAAATTACTCGTTCCATCTACTTGTGTACCAATAAAATTACCTTGTATAGTATTATTGTCTGCGGCTGTGCCTTCTATCCAAATACCATATTGTTTATTTCCTGAGATGAGATTTGCCTGTCCAAGGCTAAGCCCTCCTATGGTGTTATTTGTAGATGTTCCTATTAAGAAAATACCATCAAATTCGTTCGGTATGGCTGCAGTACCTGTGGCATTCGTTCCTATATAGTTCCCGTAAATAAAGTTGCCAGCGCTATTGTCTATTGAAATTCCTTTATCAAGATTTCCTGAAATCAGGTTGCCCTCCCCAGTAATAGCCCCCCCAATGATATTTCCTGTATTATTGCTTAAGTATATCCCTGAAAAGGCATTGGCTAAGGAGGCTGTTCCACTTGCATTTGTACCTATGTAGTTTCCTTTGATTTGATTGCCAGAAGTACTATTGCTAATACCAATTCCTTGCCCTCCATTCCCTGAGATGATATTCCTATCCGCCACGGTGCTTCCTCCTATGATGTTATTATTGCCTCTGATAACTACTCCAGCTCCTGCATTTGCTTGCGCAACAGTGCCTGTGGGATTTGTTCCTATAAAACAACCGCTTAACGTAACATTATTTACACCTATATTTACATTAAAAGCCCCCAAACCCGGATTGTTAAATCTATTTATTACTAAGCCCTTCACTATTGAATTATCGCTACCTGTGTCAAAAAAGAAAGCATAGGCAGCATTAGTACCATCAAGTTCTATATTAAGGACTGCGTTGTTTCCCACAGTCAAAGTGTTAGCAGAAGAACCGGGTTGTGTATAGCCATTGATAGTAACCTGTTCATTTATATTAGGTAAAGGAGAAAGTAAAGAAATTGTTTGTACGCCAACTCCCGGAATTTGGAAATTGATTACATCTGCTCCAAGCAAATTATTAGCATCTAAAATCGCTTGTCGCAAAGAACCTGCACCTGCATCATTAGTATTGGTAACGAGCAAGTTGCTCTGTATGGTTTCTGTGACGGTACCGCAGTTATGAAAGCGAGGGGCGACAATGTAAGGAGCAGCACCATTGGTAATTTGTCCGCCATTATAGACGATAAGTTCGCCTACTACATAGTCAAGTGCAATATTGGCAGTGATATTATTACCGTTTCTTATCAATACTTTCTGGTTAGCTACGAGGGCATTTTCTCCTGGATAGTCCCCTGAACCTACCCAGCCAAAACCATTGAATTTCTGCCAATTCCCTGCGATTGCCCAGTTGCCAGAAGCATTGCTTCGGTAAGAACCCGTGGTAAGTTGTGCTAACTTTCCTACTGTTCCTGTAATACTCCCTGAAGTCGTCAGCGTACCTGTATAAAGCAAAATTTGGCAAGCAGAAAGGTTCAGCGTACCGCCTGCATCTATAGCAAAATTAATGATATACTCTGTAGGACTAACGTTGAGGGCAACATTATGCGTATTGCGTATCGTTACTACTGTCCCAGGTGTAGCAGCGATTTGCCCAGGATAATTAGCTGGAGTACCCCATGCAGTTCCGTCCCACTGCTGCCATATTGCCAAATTAGACCAGTTACCAGAGGCAATGGTTCGGTAATCGCCTATGGTCTGGCTATGGGCGGGGTGGTAAATAAGAAATAAAGCTGAGAAAATACTTAGTAATAATAAATATCGCTTCATAGATTTAGTTTGTTGAGAATTGGAGTTCTTGAAATGGTAGAAGTTTATTTTATTTAGCGATTTCTGCGTAAAAATTGAATTTGGGGCATGATACCTGTTAGAAAATGTTACATACACTGGCTATTTATGAAATTACCTGATAAAACAATAAGCATATTTTATAACTAACTAATTACCAATAATATAGAATTTTAATCTCTATCTTATCGAGAAAGCAAGGCGTCTTTTTCACGCAAAATTATAAAAAATCCACCCTCCTAATCATTATAAACGCAAAAAATTCTCTATCATAACTCTAAATTACTAAATTTTTCAAAAATAAAAGAGAGAAGTATTGCTTTTTAACAATAAGCGCTGCGTATGAAGATTGGAAAAAAACTTGCTCAGCGAAGTTTGAGAAAATATTATGCAACTTTTTCCTTTTTCTTTACTTTAAATTGCGATTTTTGTATTTACGTCCATGTATGCTACTTGCAAAATTGAAACAAAAGTTTTGTTAAGGGGGTTAAATAAGCTAAAAAAGCACCAATGAAAGAACTTAAATATCTCAATAAATATCTTTATCATTATAAATCATACCTTATCTGGGGAGCTATTTTTGTAGTTCTTGCTAATATTTTCGGCATCCTTCCCGCCCAGATTGTGCGTCATTCTTTTGACTTAGTAAGTGAAACTATCGGGATTTATCCGCTTTTCAGAGGTACAGCATCGCAAAGCATACTTTACCAGACTTTTACTGATGTAGTATTGATTTACGGAACGGTAATAGTAGTTATGGCTTTGGTTCGTGGGGTTTTTCTCTTTCTGATGCGTCAGACAATTATTGTCATGTCGCGATTGATAGAATATGATTTGAAAAATGAAATCTATTATCACTATCAAACCCTCCCGCTGAGTTTTTATAGGCGAAACAATACAGGCGACCTTATGGCGCGTATCTCGGAAGATGTAGGGCATGTACGCATGTATTTGGGACCTGCGATTATGTATGGACTCAACGCCGTAGGTTCTTTTGTATTAGTGCTGATTTACATGTTGATTGTCAATCCTACGCTTACTTTTTACGCTATTCTACCCTTACCTATTCTTTCTGTAAGTATTTATTATGTCAATAATCTGATTCACAAGCGTTCTGCGGAAATTCAGCAAAAACTATCAGAAATGTCCACTTTTGTCCAAGAATCTTTTTCGGGTATCAGGGTGTTAAAAGCTTTTGTAAGAGAAGAAGATTTTGCTAAAAACTTCGCAGAAATAAGCAATCAATACAAAATCAAAGCGTTGCGTTTGGCAATGGTCAATGCACTTTTTTATCCTTTGGTATTTGGACTCATTGCGCTTAGCACTGTTTTGACGGTGTACATAGGAGGGTTGGAAGTAATAGATGGTACAGTAACCGTTGGGAATATTGCCGAGTTTACTATTTATATTGGAATGTTGGTGTGGCCTGTAACTTCTTTGGGTTGGATTACAAGTATGACAGAGCGAGCCGCCGCCTCGCAAAAACGTATTAACGAGTTTTTATTGACAAAGACCGACATTGTTTCTTTGGAAAACATTGATAAAGAAATCGTAGGAGATATTACCTTCAAAAATGTAAGCTTAGTATATCCCGACACAGGCATTGTAGCATTAAAAAATGTCAGTTTTGAGGTAAAGCATGGGGAAAGTTTGGCAATACTTGGCTCGACAGGTTCAGGAAAAAGTACCATTGCTAATTTGCTTTGTCGCTTGTATGATGCTACCGAAGGCGAAATACTCATAGATGGTATTGATATAAAAAAATATAAGATTGCTACTTTGCGTCGGCAAATAGGTTACGTTCCTCAGGACGTATTTTTGTTTTCTGATTCCATCAAAAATAATATTACCTTTGGGGCGGTAAAAGTAACAGAGGAACAGATTATCCAGGCGGCAAAAGATGCTGATGTGTATCATAATATTCTTGCTTTTCCCAAGGGATTTGATACAGAGTTAGGGGAGCGAGGCATTACGCTTTCTGGTGGGCAAAAGCAAAGGGTTTCTATTGCAAGGGCAATTAGTCGCAACCCAAGTATTATTATCTTAGACGATGCGCTCTCGGCAGTAGATACCAAAACAGAAAACACTATCCTCAATAATTTGCAGAAACTTATGATAAACCGCACTTCTGTAATTATTTCTCACCGCGTTTCTTCTGCCAAGTTAGCTGATAAAATCATCGTGCTGGAAGACGGTAGAGTAGTGGAAGCAGGTTCTCATGAAGAGCTGATGCTCATCGGGGGAGTGTACAAAGAAATGTATGAGAAACAGATGCAAGGAGAAGAAGAGGTCTTTAGCTAATATTTTTCTCATAAAAAAATTTTTTCTATCTCTATCCAATTGTTTACTCTTGTAAAAGGCTCATATTCATCTCTCAAATTGTGTGGGGCAGTAAATACAATGGCTTTTCCATCAAAATTCTTCAAGTTTTTTATCCGGTCGTCTATTAAATAGTCCGCCTTGATGATGCTTTTGCTCCCACAAAAAACGATATAATGCCACGAAATAAAAGGGAAATGTTCGCTCATCCATTGGTACTTTTCGCTCAAAGACAGAGGAAATTCCATAGCGGCAGAAACAATGAAAATTTCATATTTTTTGCTTAACCTAAGCATTATTTCCTGTGAATGGGGGATTACATGAAGGTCTTGGAAAAAGCCCTTGCGAAAAGGATACTCATAAACAAACTTTTGGTGTTCCTTAGGCACTACCTCATGAAATTCCTTGCCCAAAAAATCATGCTTGGCTATACGTATGCCAAACTCTGCCTCATACATATCGCAGAACTTTTGGGTAGCGTCTGCTATCACATCGTCCATATCTATGGCTATTCGCTTCATATTGCTTATTTGAATTTGAGTTTGAAAAACAATAGGACTCCTGCAAAAATTAATGTGCAAGCATTAGTTACAATGATGGGAGTATCTTTCATCAATAAGCCATACACAAACCAAAGGCTTACTCCCACAAAAAATAAGGAAAAAGTGCTAAGGGACAAATCTTTGGCAGAGCGCATCTTCCAAGTTTTTACTACTTGCGGCAAGAAAGCAATAGTAGTAAGCAAGCCCGCCGTTAAACCTAATAATTGTACCATAGTTTTTGATAATTTGTTAAAATATTTGCAAAATACCGAATAAATACGCAATTTTGCAAATAAATAATGATGAATTTTTTGTTAAATACGCATAAACAGGAATAAAAACGAATAAGCATGCTTAGAGAAGAAAGGCTACAATACATACTCCAAAAGTTAGCATCGGAAAAAAGACTTACTTCTATGGAGCTAAGTTTAGAACTACAAGTTTCAGATGATACCATTCGCAGGGATTTGAATGAGTTAGCAGAGCAGGGCTTGATAAAAAAAGTACATGGCGGTGCGATTACTATACCTCCCGCTCCAAAGTCTAACATCCCTCTGAACTACGAAATGCGCAAACTATATGCCCAAGAAGAAAAAAAGACCTTAGCTAAAAAAGTACTTTCTATTTTTGAAAATGGACAAGTAATTATCTTAGACGGTGGTAGCACAACCAATTTTCAAGTAGCCCAAATGATTCCTGCTGATTTGCAAGCGACTGTTTATACCAACAGTTTGCTTATAGCCCATGAGTTAATCACTCATGAAGGGATAGAAATAATCATGCTTGGAGGCAAAATTTTTAAAAATATTTATGCCACAGTAGATTTTAAAGTAATAGAGGCTTTGCAAGAAATTAGGGCAGATGTATGCCTGCTCGGAATTTGCAGCATTCATAGAGAAATCGGCGTAACTAATCCATATAGAGATGAGGCGTTGCTCAAAAGAAAAATGGTAGAAAATTCAAAGCAAGCGGTCGCCTTAGTAACTTCTGATAAAATTGATACTGCGGAGAACTACTTGGTGTGTAAATATACGGATTTAGATATTTTAGTTACTGACGATAAAGTTTCCCAAGAGGTATTGAGTAAATACGAAAACAAAGGAGTAAAGATAATATAGTTCAAGAGATGTACTTTTTCACTTTCCATAGCATATTTACCCAGATAGACAAGTGATTATAGTTCAAAAGTATAGGATAGGGAATCTCCTTAGCTCCAAAACTTTTATAAAAATAGGCAATCTGCTCAATTTCAGGACTTTCAAAGTCAAAAGTATAGTGAGAGTCAGCATAAGTTTTTATGATGTAGTCTATCAATAATGTCCTTCCGTTTTCCTTGCGTGCTGCTTGATAGCAAGCATTGAACAAATAGATGATTTGATTTTGATAAAAAACAAACAGAGCGCCCGCACCGATTTCTCCTTTGGTATTTTTGGTATAAAAAAGTTTACACAATTTTCTTGCTTGCAATGCTTTGTAAACTTCTCTAAATAATTGATACGCATGAGTGGCTACACCTCCTTGAAGTTTGTGGGCTATGTCTTTTTCAAACATGTTTAGCAAAGGCTCAATATCCTCACATTCAACAATTTCAAGCTCAGCTCTCTTGGCTCGTCTTAGGTTCATTTTCCTATCTTTTGAATAGTTTTGATAAAGCAAAGGATAGGGCTGTGAAAGCGCAAGGTGATGAGTGGTAAAAAATGTAAGACACTTTTTATCAAATGTTTGGAATAATGTAGTATTTGAGTCCTTGAATAGATAAATATTATGCACATTCCACTGATAGCGAGGGATAAATGAGTATATTTCAAAGAGTATTTTTAAAAAATGCCTTATTTTTTCTATCGGAATCTCCTCTTCTACGGAGAATATGCCTAATTGCTGACAAAAAATAGGTTGGTGCAGGAAAGTAATGCCGTACTTTTTTCTCCAAGTTAAGGGCAAAACCGTTAGGTATTGTCCATTGTCTTCCTCTACGATTGCTTCCCAAAAAGGAGAAACTATGTCCAAATAAAAAGCATGGGCATAAACTACTGCTTGGGAAGACTTAGTAATACAAGTATCCCAACTTTCTTTGTTGATTTGGTGATGCCTAAGGTATTTGATAGTATTCAATGATTTTGCGATTTTATAGGATTTTATTGTTTTTAAAAATAATTTTGTGTGCATTTCTAATCACATTCAAAAATGATGCAAGGCATTTTTTTACTATTGGGAGGCAATATAGGCGATAGGTTAGCTTATTTGGAGTCAGCAGCCAAACTTATAGAAAAAGAAATAGGAAGTATCTTACAACTTTCTTCTTTGTACGAAACTGCTCCTTGGGGTATCAGCGAGCAAGCAAACTTTTTGAATCAAGCCGTAGAGATACAAACCAATTTAGTGGCAGAGAAATTATTGGAAAAATTACTTTCCATAGAACTTGCCTTAGGAAGAGAGCGGCATCACAGATGGTATGCTCGCACCATAGATATAGATATTTTACTCTTTGGAAATCAAGTAATTAATATTCAAAATCTTCAAATTCCTCACCCGCAGATGCAGTTTAGAAGATTTGCCTTAACACCCTTGCAAGAAATTGCCGCTGAGGTAGTCCACCCCTTGCTTGGCAAAACTATTACTCAAATTTTAGCTGAATGTGAAGACAGTTTGGAGGTAAAACCATTGGCATCTTCCCATTTTCTAACACATAGTCGCTTAGGTAATGATAAATAAATTAACCAAAAACTTTTACACGATTTTGAAAATCAAACAAATAACTAATATACCAATCAAATGAATAACATGGAATTACGACAACTCATAGAAACAGCTTGGAACGATAGAAATTTGCTCAAAGAAAAAAATACCGTAGAGGCTATTCATACCGTCATCGAGGAACTTGACAAGGGAAAGCTACGCGTAGCCACACCCACAGAAAGCGGTTGGCAGGTCAATGAATGGGTAAAAAAAGCTGTCATTTTGTATTTTCCTATCAGAGAGATGAAAGTATCAGAGGTCGGCATATTTGAATTTCATGACAAGATGAAACTCAAAACAGGTTACAAACAGTTAGGAGTGCGGGTAGTACCTCCTGCCGTAGCACGTTACGGAGCATTTATCAATAAGGGAGTAATCTTAATGCCTTCTTATGTCAATATAGGTGCGTATGTGGACAGTGGTACGATGGTGGACACTTGGGCGACGGTAGGCAGTTGCGCCCAAATAGGCAAAGACGTGCATTTGAGCGGAGGGGTAGGCATAGGAGGCGTATTGGAGCCTGTGCAAGCGGCTCCCGTGATTATAGAAGACGGGGCATTTATAGGGTCTCGCTGTATAATAGTGGAGGGTGCGAGAATAGGCAAGCAAGCAGTCTTAGGGGCAAATGTGGTCATTACAGGTAGCTCCAAGGTCATAGATGTTACGGGGGAGCAACCCATAGAATACAAGGGTTACGTTCCTGAGCGTTCGGTAGTGATTCCCGGTAGTTATGCTAAAAAATTTCAAGCAGGAGAGTACCACGTGAACTGCGCCCTCATCATAGGAAAGCGAAAAGAAAGCACTGACCTAAAAACTTCGCTGAATGAGGCTCTTAGAGAGAACGAAGTAACGGTGTAGAAGAAAATGTATGATAAGCCTGTGGGGCTTTGCAAGCCTGACAAGAACTATGTGCTTAACCTTATAAAGTTTTTAAAACTTTATAAGGTTAAATCATTGATTAGCAATAGCTTGTAAATTTTTAAAAAACTAATTTCATTTGAGTATAACTTGTTTACTCATTGACTTTTTGCGTATTAGTGGGTTCTACTCTTGGTAGTAGCCAGAGTTTAGTTTGCCTTCCGTCTATATACCAAAATTTTTCTCCATCAAAAAATCCATCTTCTTCCAGCATGATTCTAACCAATTTGTTGTTCCACTCAGGCACTTCTACTGCTGCATTGAGTTCAATAGAATATGCAGTATTAGGATACAAAGGATAATCTCCTGCTCCTTTGGTATCGCCTTGGTTATCCCACATACCAATAGTAGGTCCTGCGGCGTGTCCGTGCATGCCAATAGGGTGCGTATAAATTGTACCATTGATACCTTCTGCCTTAGATTGGGCAAGGGCATCTCTAAGGATTTCATTTCCTGTTTTTCCTGTTTTAAAATTATTGGTGAGGTGGTCTTGCAAGCGATTAGCGATTTTCAAAGCATTTTTTAAGCCTTCGGGAGCATCTTTTTCAGTGGGTTTTAGCACGTACAGATGTTGTTGTGTATCTGTATTTAAGCCTAAATAAGTAATACCAAAGTCCACATGTACTAAATCTCCAGCTAAAATAGTAACCTCGTCCGGACGAGTAGAAAAATTACTATCTTTTTGCAAAGCTCCATCTTGTCGCTGAATAGTAACAGAAGGGTGAAACCAAGTATCCAGTTTCAACTCTGCTATTCGTTCTCTGTACCACCACTCTACATCTTTGGAGGTAGTGATTCCTATGTGTATAGCCTTTTCAGAAAGTCCCTCCTCAATAATTTCATGCGCAATACGGCAAATCTGGCGGTAAATCATCATCTCCTCTGGAGTACGTGTTTCTAACCAAGCCACAGCCAATCTTTCTGCTGACACGATTCTATCATGAAATTTGGCAGGCAAAGCATTTTTGAAAAGTTCATATTCTGTGTGGGTAATACCGTCGGCATGACCGTAATTGACTGAATAGTTCAAGGCTATTTTCTTAGGATTTCGGTCTATGATTTCCCTTGCTAAGCGTTTGAACTGGTCGGGTTCTCGCTCAGGAATCCATGCTCCTTTGAAAAATCTGCCCACATCGTAGCGTGCAATAGCGATTTTTTCTACCCCTTGTGCTTCTCCTTTGTCGTGAAAAATTAAGATAGTGCGGCGGCGTGCAGAAAGCCAAGTGGCAGGAAGCATGGTTTTGAGTACAGGGTCTTCGTTGTACTCTCTGCAAATCAGTATCCACATATCTATTCCTTCTCTACGCATTATTTCAGGGATAACTCTTTGAAAGCGAATATCTAAAAGTTTATCCTCTATTTCTGCTCTCTGACGCATAGAGAGAATAGCATGTTGGGAGAAACTTGTAATAGATGCTAACAGCAAGAAAATCAGTAATAGTAATTGTTTTTTCATCTTACATTGGATTATTAGTGAGTGAATGTAAAATAAGTAAAATTTTTTGCAAGAAGCATAAAATTTAAGATGCTTATTAGGTAATTTTTTTGAGTAAATGTAGAGAAAGTTAGTAAGCACTACCTACTTCTCTTATTACTTACAGGTTTTGCGTAGATTGGACAGACGATTTGGTCTAACTTGCGAGAGCGGGTAGCGTATTCGTAGATGATAGTAATTTCGTGTGAGCCACCCGTCAGAGGAGTAAGTCCTGAGATAGTCAAATCATAACTGTATCCAAAAGTCCAGTTTTCTGTGCGCCAGCCCATAGTAAAAGCCAAGGCATCATGATTGATACTTCTGCCTGCATTAGGCAAAATAGGCAAGCCTCTGTAAAACACACCCATCTCCAAAGGCAAGTCATCTCGCATAAAACGGCATCCTATATCTAATTGCTTAGCAGAACCTTGTGCTTTGAAAAGTAAGGCGGGCATCAAATAGAGAAAACTATTCATAGCATATACTCGAAAATTTCCTCCAATTTGGGCGGAGTATTTAGTAGGTAAAACTGAGCCTGTTCCTATCAAAGATTGGTCGGGGCGATTAAGATGGTGTGCCGCAAAACCAAACCACATATTTTTATTGTACACTATCGCTCCCGAACTAATATCAAAAAATAGCGTAGAGCCGCCTGAGCCGCTTTCATCTACATCTGGCTCGTCGTCGCGTACTTGACTTACAAAAACTAAGTTTCCTCTATCTATACGGCGGGTGGTGAGTCCTCCTTGAAGCCCTAAGCGGATTTGCCAACTTTTGAAAGGCACATAAAAAGAATAAAGCCCAGAGAAACTTGTCGCAGAAATTTGGTTGGTACCTGCATTGTCATAGCTTGCTAAAAAGCCAAATCCACTTCTTAGGCGATTGGCATTATAATCAAAACTAAATGTAGTGCTGACATAGTTGGAATTCATCAAAATCCATTGGTTACGGTAGTTAGCCGCTCCTCTAAACTGCTCCGTAGAGCCTGTAAGGGCGGGATTGAGTACCAGTGGAGCATTGTAAAACTGTGTAAACTGAGGGTCTTGCGAGAAAGCAAACTGAGTAATGCCACATAGCAGTAAGAAAGTAAGTTTTTTCATTTTTAAGTAAAATCTTTGTAAGAATAAATCTCATACATGCACTTCAAAACTCGCTATCTCTTAGCACCTTTACAAGAATCTGACCAAATAATTTTTAATATGTTAAAAAACAATAAAAATCTCCTTGCTTTGCAACATTTTACATTTGGTTTGGGTCTTAATATCAAAACAAAATAATGGAGATTATGGCAAGCAAGGAAATTATCAAAACCTCATTCAGATTACTATTTTTCAATTTGATAGTACTGGCTTTACTCATGCAATTACTGATATGGTTATCTCGGGCTTAGTCAGAGGGCTATGCCAGTGATTGCTTTTTTACTTTTACTAAGGCTTGGCTTCTTTTTTATCTTTCTCTACGACTTTGATTCTTTTAAAACTTCCGTCTTCTTGGATTTGATACCAACTTTCTCTGCAATACTGCATATCTCCTTCTCCTGAATTAATAAGCATGAATTGTTTATCAGTAGGATTTATGGCGGTAAGCGAATTGTCGTAGTTTACATCGAGAAAATATAATTGATTTTTACTAACAAATCTTACATAGCGATACTCACTTTGGAATAAATTTGCTGTACTTTCTTCTGACTCATAGCTATTGCGATAGGAGAGTAAGATTCCATCAATAAATTTACCTTCTTTGGTATAGTTCAGCAGATAGTATTCCCACTTATGAGTAGGGTCGCCCTCTGTGTTAGCTGAAATCACCAAAGAGTAAAACCGAGGACTAAGCGATAAAGAAAAAGCATAGTGATAGGTGAAATTGCGGTTGTCGAGCAGGTTAGTATCAAACTTTATTCTTTGTAAGTCCTTATCAAGGAAACTATTATTTTGCAAAAACTCTTGGAAATAGGCAGTATTCATCTTTATACCTCCTTGAAAATCAGCACCATTTTCCGCATTAATTCCTTCTATTACACTACTTTGCGGAGGAAAATGCTCCAAAAACTGCTCAAAGGTCGTATTGCTTGTATCTTTTTCTGGCTTCTCTACACTCTTAGAACAAGAGGTAGTCAAAATGGCAATATAGGTAAATAAACAAAATACCAAAAAGAGGGTAATTTTTTGACAATTTTCTATCATAAGTCAGTTTATTTTGATGTAATTAATAACAAGAGTGATGCAACTTATTATTAGTAGTATTGTACGTAGATAGAAAAAAAAAGCTACAAAAATTATATCTTTTTTTTTTACCACATATTGACTGGACAGTACACACCAAAACGATTGTTTAACCGAATGCCTAAAATAACTTCATGACTGCCAATGCTCATTCTGCCTAAGGGATTTCTGCCCATGTCGTAGGAGTAGCTGAGGTCGAAGGCGTTGTTGAGGTGAATGCCAGCCATAAGTATAAAATCATTATTTTGACGATAAGAAAATCCCGTCCAGATTCTATCACTATATAAAATTCTGAGGTTATAGTCCATAGAAAAGGGGAGGGGAGAGGCTACTTTGGCAAGAAGCGAAGGAACGAAAGTGAATTTTTCGCTTGCATGAAACTTATACGCTACGGTGGCAAAATAATGCCTTACTGAGGGATTCTGTTGGATAGTATTTGCTCCAAAATCAAAGGTATTACCTGCTAATTGGGTGATACTCAAACCCGCATAGAATTGGGTAGCATACAGCCATAATCCTGCACTTACAATAGGTTTAGTCAGTACAATATCAGCCGCTAAGTTATCATTAGGATTGGCTAATTTAAGTTCGCTCCCACGCATAGCATACTGAGAAATTCCTGCGGAAACCCCTCCTGAAAGTTTGACTTCTGGACTAAGCAAGATGTGGTATGCGTAAGACATCACTGCTTCTGTGGTGCTAAAAATTCCAATTCTATCGTGCAAAATCATGCCTCCTATGCCGTGATGAGGTTTTACTTTTTTATACGCATTGTATCTTTTTCCTTTGGGAGCGAAAGCGTGCAGTTTATCATCTACTTGGCTTGGATTAGCGATATTGACGTTATGCCCTAAGCGGGTGTGTGCTGTTAGGTAATAGGTAGTCGGCGCGCCTTCTATCCCCGCCCATTGGGTGCGGAAACTCATTTTCAGGTCTAAATAATCTTCTATACCTGTAATAGCAGGATTAAGCAGGTAATTATTGAGCATATATTGACTATATTGAGGGCGTATTTGTGCTAAGAGCAGATTGACACTTGCCGTGCTTAGTAGTACGATGAGCGTAAGCCATTTTTTGAGGAAAGAAACAGTATTGGTATAAGCCATAGAAAAAGATAAAGATTAGGGCATGTTATTGAATCATTGACAAAATAGCTAATTTTTGATATTTTGACAAAATTTATAATCAATTTTCAAGGTATTTTGTTTATCTTATCTTTTACTCGCTTGGCTTTATTTTTGAAAGTAAAAGAAAATAGAATTATCTTCCAATGTTTTTAAGCTTTTGAAAAGTTAGAAAAAATAAATTTTATGTTAAAAAGTTAAACCATAGAAAATTTAAAATCGTACTTTCAACAAACAAAAAGCCTGTTATTTATGAAGTTTTTACGTATCCTATCTTATAGTATTTTCTTGTTGCTGAGTATTTTTACTTCCCGACTATCTGCTCAAACTTATGGTAATGAGTGGATAGATTATAACAAGGTCTATTACAAAATTCCAATCAACAGAGAAGGCATCTACCGTATCAGTTTTGCACAGTTGCAAAGTGCAGGATTTCCCGTAGCTACGACAGACCCTCGTAAGATTCAAATGTTTTTTAGAGGGAAAGAAATTCCGATTACAGTAGCAGGAGAAGACGACGGCACCTTTAACACGGCAGATTACATAGAATTTTATGCTCGCAACAATCGTTTTGATTTATTTGAGGAAATGTTCGATTCGCCTGCGAACATGCCAAGAGTATTCAATGAAACTTATCCTTATTTTATTTATTATCCTGATTTTGCCTTTTATTTTCTCACTACGGCAAGGGCAAATGAAACTCCTAAAAGGATAAAAATATACACCGAAAACAATCCTAATATCGCTCCTGAACTATTCCACACTCAATTTGTCCATGCTGACAATGCCATAGGTCCTAATTTTTCTTTCGGACCGCTCAATCCAACAGCCATTAATGGTTTAGATGAAAGGGGAGCTTTATTTTCTCACTTTACCGAAGGAGTAGGTAGCGTAAGTATTAATTATGCGGCTTCTCCTACAAAAATTAATCTTCCAGTAGATTTGATTGATGTAAAGATTAGGGAAGCAAGAGAAGCCAAAGTACAACCCAAGTTACTTATGAAAATTGTTGGGAAAACTAATACCCCGCATAGCGTCAGTATTTTTGCTGATATACTTCCTGATTCTCAAAGAGTTGTCTTAGAAACTGCTCTTTTTAACAATCGCAGCCTTTTTACTCTTGATAAAGAACTGCCAGAGGCTCGTTTCCCAGAAAGAAACGGAAGATTTTTTATTAGTTTTAGGGTAAACAGAGTACTGCCTACGGGAAACGAGGTAATTGCCATAGGAGCGGCGATGCTTTCCTATCCACAAGGTTTTGATATGCAAAATGCTACCAGACGTAGATTTTTATTGAATGCCAATCCTAATGGCAAATCCAAAATCCAACTGACCAATGTAGCAAGTGGTACACGAGTTTTTGATATTACTAACGATTATGAGGTAGTTCAGATAGGAACAACAACTACCAATAATACCACTTTGACAGGCATTGTCAATAATACTAACATACCAAGAACGCTTTTGGCTGTGAGTACGATTAATAATCTTGGTTATGGCATATCGAGAGTAACTTTCCCACAAATCAATCCCTCTGGACGATTTGATTATTTGATAGTAACAGATGAAAGACTGTTACAACCTGTCAATGGAGTAAATGCTGTACAGGCTTATGCAGACTATCGCGCCTCAACCAAAGGAGGAGGGCATCGCCCCTTGATTATTACTTTTCGCCAACTTTGCGATATGTTTACTTACGGAGAGTTGCTTCCTCTCTCTATGCGGCGCTTTGCCAACTACATGGTCAGAACACATCAGTCCAAGTATCTTTTTTTAGTAGGCAAAGGCTTACAGTTTGGTTTTTACGAGTTTCATGGCTTAATGTATAACCCTACGGCTACTTTGGCAAGACCTTTCCAAAATATGGTGCCGCCTTGGGGAGCAGTAGGTTCAGATAACGAAATTACGGCAGGGCAAAATGGCTTTCCTCCGTTCGTCCCTTCTCTGGCTACTGGGCGTTTATCAGCTAACAATCCTACGCAAGTATTGAATTACTTAAATAAAGTCAAAGAATACGAAGCCCCAGAGTTTGATGAGCCTTGGAAAAAAGAAATATTGCATCTTAGCGGCGGCTTTTCTTTGAGCGAAAATCGAGCTTTCCGAAACTACGTAGATGGCTTCAAGCGAATCGCAGAAGGGAATTTCTTTGGAGGCAATGTAGAAACCATTTCAAAAAGGACTACTGACTATGTAGAATTTATTGACGTTACTCAGCAAATCAACGAAGGAAAGCTATTAGTTACTTTTTTCGGACACTCCTCCGTAGAATCCTCTGATATAGAAATAGGTAAAGTTTCTGAAGCGCGTCTCGGATTCAGGAACAAAGGCAAATATCCTTTCATGTTAGTTAATGGTTGCGGCTCGGGTGATGCCTACCAACGCACAGTTTCTTTGGGAGAAGACTGGATTATTACTCCTGACAAGGGAGCGATAGGATTTATTGCTCATGGGCATATTGGCTTAGACGGACCGCTAAGAGCTTATACACAATCTTTTTATGAAACACTTTTCGGTATAAGAGGAAACATCAACAAGCCGATTGGGATAGTAATGCAAGAGTTTTTAAGAAGGTATTTGAGTACTTTCTCTGACCCCACAGCGATTTCCAACGCTCAGCAGTTTGTTTTGCAGTGCGACCCTGCCTTAGTACTTTTTAAAAGTACACTTCCTGATTATAAAACTTCTGATAGTGAAATATTTATCAGAGCTATAGGCAACCGTGCTTTGACTGCTCAGGCAGATTCTTTTAGGCTGGGGATAATAGTAAGTAATTTGGGCATTACAGATAACCGCAGTTTTAGTATTTCTGTCAGACGTACTTACTCTGACGGAAGCTCCGAACAGTTGAGAAGCCAAAGATATAGACCTGTGAATTTCAGAGATACGCTTTACTACACAGTTGTCAATCCGAGAAATGCACAAGAAAAAATCGTAGGGCTGAATACTTTTGAAGTAATGCTTGACTCTGATAATCAAATAGCAGAAATGAGAGAGGATAACAATATCGGTATTCTGACTTATACTTTCAGGCGAAGCAACATGATTAACATTGCGCCCAAAGATTTTAGCATAGTCAGCAAGCAACCTGTTACCTTCATTGCTCAGAATACCAACCCTTTTACCAGAGAGCGACTGTATCGCTTTCAGTTAGATACGGCTCATACTTTTAACAGTCCTGCCCTCAAAGATACCGTAGTGTACGGCTATGTTACTCCTTTCTGGACTACTCGCTTATTAGCAGACAATCAGCAACATGATAGTACTGTATATTATTGGCGGATTCGCTTTGCAGAACTTACTGCCGAAGATGACCCTGCTTGGGCAGAGGCTTCATTTACTTATATCAGAAATAGTCCTGACGGTTGGTCGCAAAGTAGAATGCCACAGTTTGCCAAAAATAATTTAGAAAGAATAGTAGCTAATATTCCGCAAAGAAAATGGAATTTTACAGATACTAACTTGCGAATAGAAGCCAAAGCCGTAGGAGCCGCAAGTCCTAACTGGGCAAATTGGACATTGTCTATTAATGGGCAGACTTTGGCAAGTGCCGCCACCTGTGCGGTAGCACAGCCCACTAATCGCTGTAATTCAAGTACTGATAAGTTCATTATGGTTTCCATAGATGGAGAAACAGGTAGAGTGTATAGGGAGTTTTTAAGCACCTTGGCTGATGCCTGCGGAAGCAATGCCTTAGTTACCTCTCTCGAGCAGTGTTTGACTCAGCAGAACCCCAGCCTACTGCCTACTTACATGAGCAATGTTAAAACAGGCGATTATGTAATCATTATGAATAGTAGAACCGTATCTGTAAATTCTCTTGGGAATAATGGAGGTAGCATATCTGCATTGAGGCAGATAGGAGTCAATACAGATGAACTGAGAATGAGGTTAGGGAATGGCTTTCCGTTTATCATTATCGGACGGAAGGGTGCGCCCATTGGCTCAGCAACCGTGCAATATGGAGCGAATAATACGCAGGAAATCAATCTTAACACTACGCTCCGCATTACAGCAAGCAAAGGAACAGTTACTTCTACTCTTATAGGACCTGCCGCTGAGTGGGGCAACGTGTGGAGGCTAATTAATAACGCAGAAAATCCAAATAGAGAAAGTTGGAAATTAGATGTAATAGGGGTCGATTTTGCTAATAGAGAAAGGGTATTAAAAGAAAATGTGAGGGCAGATGGATTAAGCCTCACAGATATTAATGCAAGTGCTTTTCCTTACCTAAAACTTCGCCTCCAAGTAGAAGATACTGAAAATCGTACTCCTTATCAGTTACAGCGTTGGCAGGTCATTTACAAAGAAGTCCCCGAAGGCATCTTGCTATACGATACTCTGACTTATAGAGAAAATACCATACTGGAAATTGTAGAAGGGGATTCTATCAAAATAGGTTTTAACTTTGTCAATATCTCAGGCAATGACTTTAAAGAGAATAACTTAGTAGTAGAATATGACATTAATAACTTAACCTCTGGAAGGCGAACGCGTATTAGAGAAACAATTCCCGCACCTAAACGCAACCAAATTACTTATTTTAAAACTAAGTTGTACTCTTTGGATTACTACGGGCAAAATAGAATGATAGTAACCGTTAATCCACGTTTACAACCAGAGCAGATTTATGAAAATAACCAGTTAGAAGTCCGATTCAATGTAAAAGAAGATGATATTAATCCTATCTTAGACGTAGCCATAGACGGAAGGCATATTATGAATGGAGAAATAGTTTCGCCCACGCCGCTGATTTCTATTGGTCTAACTGATGAAAATAAATACTTGGTCAACAGAGATACTTCACACATTATCATTACCTTAGGCAAAGACTGTCCCAACTGTACACCCAAGCGAATTTACATGAATAATCCTAATTTGGTTTGGACAGTTATCCCTGAGAAAAATAAAATACAAATAGAGTACAAGTCAGACCAATTGGAAAATGGAACGTACAAACTCACTGTACAAGGGCGAGATGTGAGAGGAAATATTCCCGGATTGCAATCTTACAGTGTAACATTTAGGGTAATAAATGAAACAAAAATTTCTAATTTTTACCCCTATCCAAATCCATTTACGACCAACATGCGCTTCGTATTTACCCTTACTGGCGAAGTTCCTGATGACATACGCATACAAATCATGACTATTACAGGCAAGGTGGTTCGCACTATTCATAAAGAAGAGTTAGGAAATTTACGGATAGGAGATAATATTAGTGAATTCAGTTGGGACGGCACCGACCAATTCGGCGACCAGCTGGCAAGAGGTGTTTATCTGTTCAAGGTAGATGTGCGCAAACAAGGCAGAGATTACGAAAGGTTTGAAACAGCAGGCGACGGCTTGTTTGAGAAAGGATATGGGAAGATTTACTTAATGAGGTAAGATTTTTTCTAAAATCTTGTTAAAGTAAAAATTTTTCTTCAAATTGTGCAACTTTCTATTTGGAGATGCGTTAGATTTCTTATATCAGTTCTAACTTTCTTATTGCCCCTTATTGAAAACCCTTATTAAGTTAAAAACTATGAAACAGCCTTACTTATCGTTTAGTAAGGCTGTTTTTTTTTAATTTAAAATAAGCTTTAAGTAAACAAATAAATGTTATCAGTGTTCTTTTGGTAAATAAAAAATATATTAATTTGCTACCAGACCATTTTACACAAAAACAATGAGCAAAAGACTAACCCATCTATTTATCTTTGTATTTATCAATATTCTTGCTTTCTTTATCAATCCTTTTCTTTCTTTCTCTCAAAGTATTAATCCTGAGCAAATTACTATTGCCAGAGATAAGTGGGGTGTACCTCATATTTTTGCCAAGACCGACGAGGAGGTCGCTTACGGTTTGGCTTGGGCTACGGCAGAGGACGATTTTCAGAATATTCAGTTTAACCTACTTTCAGGAAAAAGCATGCTGGCTCAGGCTTACGGCAAGCAAGCGGCAGTGTTAGATGTACTTAATTTTATTATTGCCTCCAAAGAAATCGTCGATAGCCTATACGACAAAAGTTTTTCTCCTAAATTTAAGCAAATGATTTCGGCTTACGTGGCTGCTATCAATGACTATGCAAAAAAACACCCACAAGAAGTGTTGGTCAAAAAAGCTTTTCCCGTTACAGAAAAAGAAATGATACAAAGCTATGTACTGAATATGATGCTTATTACAGGCGTTCAAAACTATTTTGCAGAGGTTTTTGATGGCAAAGTCCCTAATATTTTCCAAGAAAGAAACTCAGGTTCTAATGCCATTGCGATTAGCAAAAATAGAACAAATGATGGCAAAACCTACTTAGCCATCAACTCACATCAACCTCTCGAGGGTCCTTACTCTTGGTACGAAGCACACCTGCAAAGCGAAGAGGGTTGGAACATTTTGGGTGGACTTTTTCCCGGTGGAATGTGCGTATTTCATGGCGTAAATGAAAACTTGGGCTGGGCGCATACGGTCAATTATGCCGATTTTGCCGATGTTTTCCAATTAGAAATGCACCCTACGGACAAACTTTTATACAAGTTTGATGGAAAGTGGGAAAAACTCCAAGAACGAACTATCAAACTCAAAGTAAAAATTGGCATGGGACTGAAAATTGGTGTGAAGCGTACTTTTTATTGGAGTAAATACGGTGCAACTATCAACAACGGCAGAGGTTTTTATGCTATTCGCTTTGCCTCTAATATGAAAATCAATGCAGTAGAGCAATGGTATAGAATGAACAAGGCAAAAAATCTGACCGAGTTTAAGGAAGCCTTAGCTATGCAGGCACATGCAGGTCTAAACCTTGTCTATGCAGACAAAGAAGGCAATATCATGTATGTGAGCAATGGGCTTTTTCCTAAGAGAAACCCTAAGTACAACTACCTCAATGTATTGGAAGGCAATACCTCTGAAAATCTATGGCAAGCCGATTTTCTGCCTTTGGATTCTTTGGCTATCTTAATTAATCCGAAGGCAGGTTATGTCTTTAACTGCAACAATACTCCTTTTAATGCCACTGCTTCTGCAGATAATTTGAAAGTCCATCAGATAAACCCAAGCATTAACTATATCAAATTTGATAATAACCGAAGCCTCTCTTTCCAAAGCCTCATTAGCAAGCATGATAAATTGAATTATGCAGATTTTAAAGCTATCAAATACGATTTATCTTATTTGAAACCAGTGTATTTTTACAATGCTGTCAATGCTGAGGATGTATTTAGCCTCGATGAGAATCAATACCCTGAGGTAGGCGAACTTATCCGAATGCTCAAATCTTGGGATAGAAAAGCCAACAAAGAAAGTACTGAGGCAAGTATATGGCTACTTTTCAGAGATTTTGTAGGAGAAAAAATCGCCAAAGAAGGTCGCAAACAAGGGGCACAAGTTAGCACGCAAGACCTTATTGAGGGTTTACAATATGCCAAAAACCACTTATTAAAACATTTTAAAACTTTAAAAGTACCACTTGGAGAAATCCAAAGACATGTAAGAGGCAGTAAAGACCTGCCAATGAGTGGATTAAAAGATGTTTTAGCTGCAATGAGTTCTAAACCCTACAAAAATGGAAAATTTCGCACTGATTCAGGAGAATCCTATATCAGTTTAGTGCAGTTTTCTTCTGATGGTGTAGAAATAGAAACAGTAAATGCTTACGGAGCTTCCAATAAAAAAACAAGCCCACACTACACTGACCAAATGGAAATGTTTGTGAATCAGCAGTTAAAGCCCATGACCTTGAAGAAGGAAAAAGTTTTGAAAGAGGCAATAAGAGTATATTCCCCGAAGTAATAAGCAATAATCTTTCAACTTTTCAAAAGTCAATGACTTGTAAATCAATGTTTTTTATTCCTTTACTAACTTTTTTATTGCTTTGTAATCTTCATTATAAATATAAACGAGGTAAACACCACTTGATAGCGAGTCGAGCAATAAATCTTTGTGCAGTACATCTGTATTTTTGTTCCAAACCTCACTTATCATTATCCTACCTGTAAGGTCTGTAATACGTACTTGGAAGTTGCCCTGCTTTTTAAAATCCAATTTGAATGAAAGTCTATCAGCAGTAGGATTGGGGTAAATGTTTAATAAATTAGAAACATCTGTTTGATTCAAAGCAGTAACCACTACACTCGCCTCATTAGAATAAGCGGAGTTACCTGCGTTGTTATAAGCCCTGACTCTGTAAAAATAGGTCGTTCCTGCCTGCAAATTAGTATTGCTAAAAGTAGTTACGTCTGCACCCACTTGGGCGATTTCGGTAAATCCGCTTCCTGCGGTAGTAGAGCGTTCAATTTTAAACCCTGTTTCATTAGTAGCATTATCTGTCCAGTTCAGGGTAATCTGGGTATTAGAATTGGTAGTGGCAGTTAAGCTACTGGGAGCGTTAGGTACTGTGGGAGTACTAACTTCTGGCACATACTCAAAAGCCCCAATGTCGCATTGCCCTATTCTTCTCTGCCCTCTTTGGTCAGTAGGTGTGCAGTTATTGCCCGCATCTATCGCTGGACTCCCCTTCTGCAATGCCATAGTTCTGGTATGTCCTCCGTTGTCAGCTAAGGGTAGTAAAAGCGGGTTGGTAACCCTAATGGTAGTGGGCATGTACCTATCAGCTTCTCCACTTTTAAATTGTATATTATTCCCCAAATCTACAAGACTCCCCGTAGAACCAAAATGATGCTTACCTCCTGTCCCAACATTATTAAAAAATATACAATTTGATGCTGATACAGAACCGCCACTGGTAATACCGCCTGTACCTGTGGTAGAAACATTATTGGCAATGGTACAATTTTTTAATGACAAAGAAGAAGAACCCGCTGCTATGCCTCCCGCGTCCCCTTTATTATTGGAAATGGTAGAACTCTCTATCTCTACTCGTATCCGACCAAGCCACAGACCACCGCCTTGTGAAACAGAGGTGTTGTTATCTATGAGTGTATTAGTAACCTTTACTATTACATTATTAACACCATTACTTCCAGAGGCTCCACCAGATAAATATACTCCTCCTCCAAAGCTGCTATTTCTTCCATTGCCCAATAAGACATTATTACTTATATCACATTGGTCTATGAACCCTTCATTGTTATTGTATAAAAATAGCTGTAGCCCAGCAGAAGAAGCATTTGCCTTGTTGTCGGAAAAAACACATTTTGAAATGCTTATTCTACCCTTTCTTCCATCATCACTTCTTGCACCATCAACAAAAAGCCCTCCCCCCTCCATTTCA
>Ga0272446_1000678_pt1 | contig 52210 bp, 41 predicted proteins | sample YNPCB0061_FD_194587 | JGI IMG/M metagenome (GOLD analysis project Ga0272446, IMG submission 194587) | Hot spring microbial mat communities from Yellowstone National Park, WY, United States - YNP-CB-006-1 | ecosystem: Environmental > Aquatic > Thermal springs > Hot (42-90C) > Sediment | place... | reverse complement strand
GAGCGCAATGCTCACAACTTCCCCTTGGATTTAGCTTCTGTCGAAGCTCCTTCCATCAATGGCTAATTCCTGCTGACTCTTTTTCTTAGTTTCCTTGCACCCCTCCTCTGGGGTGCTTTTGTTTTTGACGTGACGAAATCTAGCCTAGTCAGTGGCAAAAAGAGCTGCGGTAGACCGGGACAGAATATCCCTTGAATCAAAAATAAGGTCTGGAATTCGTCCGTGAATTCGACAAATAAGGCCCCGACTATTCAAAAAATTAGACTTGGGTTAATTTAATAAAAACGCTGATGCCTGCGCCTTGGAATAGTTTTAGCTGATGCTAGAAGATTGATTTTGGTTACATCTTACCGCCTGGGGATGACCCCAAATCACCTTTTCATGTTTGTAAATGACCATACCCGGCTTGGCTCCCTTGGGTTTATAAAGATATTTAGGCTTGGTGTAAACCACTGGTACTCGATCGCTTTGGCGGGCACGGCTGTAGTAGGCACTTAGGTCAGCAGCCGATTGCAGGTCAGGGTTCTCTAGGCTAGCTCCGGGGGGCAAGCGGAGTAGGACATGGCTACCAGGGGTTTCTTGGGCATGGAGCCATAGGTCGTAGTCGCTGGCCAAACGGAATGAGAGTAAGTCATTTTGTCGATTATTGCGGCCAATTAAAATTTCATAACCGCTGGGGCTGGTGTAGCGGTGAAATTGGGTTTGAGGTGGGTCTTGACGGTTCTCATGGCTGGTTAGATAGCCCTGCTGGATAAGTTCATGGCGGATTTCCTGCAGGGCATCAAAGTCTTCTGGGCAATTTTCCATTTGGATCAGTTGGCTAGCCACTTGCTCTAAATAGGAGGCTTCTTCATCTAATTTTGCTAGCAGGGGTAGTACAGCACTGCTAGTTCGTTTCAATTTCTGATGCTGTTTGTAGAAGAATTGGGCATTTTGGATGGCATTTTTGTCTGGCTGGAGGGGGATACAAATTGGATGGCCAGAGGTAAAGTCCTCTAGGGTGATTTTAGTCATACCCGGTTGCCACAGGTGTAAGTGAGCCATCAGTAAGTCTCCTTGGTGGCGGAGAATATCGGCTTTGTCGGCTTTGCTGAGGCGTTGTTTGAGTTCTTGGTTCTTTTGCTGGAGTTTGCTGATGTGAGAGTTGACCTTTTGCTGGAGTTGCTGGTGTAGGGCTTGGAACTGCTGCTGACCTAAGCTGGCGGCATAGTATTCCCGTAGGAGGGTGGAGGTGTCTGGGGATGGGGCGATCGCACCCCAACCCATGACTGTATAAGCTTCTGCGGTTTGTGCCGGTTGAAATTGGCGATGGGTCAACATTCCTAACCACTGCTGCCAAGTTTGCCAGAGTGCTCGCCATTGATTTGGAGTCAAGGTTGAAATCTCAGTATCCGGGTCGACTCCAGTCTGCTGGAGGATTTCAGCCACTAGGTGGGGGCTTAATCCCTGGTAGGTTTTGAGGAGACCAGTGCCAATCGGCCGGGGAATTAGGGCAATGCGCTGCTGCCAACTGGGGAAGTCTTCTTGGGGATTGGGGCGATCGCCCGGCGGTGGGGGCGGCAATACGTAGGCTGCTCCAGTTTGGATAGTCCGAACCCTGGACTGTTGGGCACTGACTTGATGGCCACAGGTAATAATTTGGCGATCGCCCGTAGTCAAAATTAAGTTACTGTATTTGCCCATAATCTCCAAATACAGATGAAACAGAGGATCACTGCCGGGGCGTTGAGCAAAGGCTAGGTCTACCACTCGCTCCCAGGGCTGAACCAAGCTAATTTCCACTAGGGCCAGACCATGCAACTGATGGCGCAACTGGTCACTAAACGTAAAGGTATCTGGCTGGCGGGGAGGAGCTTGGTCTAGACAAAGCCTCGCTGCTTGGGGATGCCAGGCTAGGGTTAACCAACCACGGTTTTGCAGGGTACGCAAGCCCAAGGACAGGGTATAGCGATCGCGCTGATACACCTGCTCTAACTTGGCCGGTAGCCAATCCTCAGCCAACTCCGTCACCACAGCTATTAAAGTCGTCAGATCAACCTGTTGCATACGTTTAAGAAACTCCTAAAAAAACCTCATGTTGATCTTGAATTATCTCGGAGCTTGCCATCAAATCAGCCCGAATTCCCGGGCTTAGTTACTGTAACCCTCTAAAGTAAAGGGCTTAAACTGCCCCTTAACAGTTGTAGATCAATGCAATAGCAGAGAATCATAATTCTCAGCAATCCAATCACAGGCTAATTTCCCCCACAGCGATCAAAAGAGATCGAACTCCCCAGACCCCCAACTCAAACAAAATCAATCAGCTATTTAGTAATTAATTATTTTGACATATTCTCCTCAGCTATTCGGTTGGTTGTAACCAGCGTAGGGTCAGTTATGGTTTCCGAAGCCATTAGCCAAGAAGCATTTGGTATCTGGTCTTTACAGTTAATCAGTAACAGCACCAGTAACTCAAATAAATTGCCTGGCTTCAGAAATAAGCCCCACAATAAAAATGTCAGATCGCCAAATGCAGATATGATCGGCAATAATTGATCCTACTGGAGCCATGCAAAAGTAAATCACCCTATGAATAAAGGTAAACTAATCGTTCTAACTGGGCCTAGCGGAGTGGGCAAAGGCACTCTGCTAAAGTCTTTAATTGCTCGGCATCCACAGTTATATTTATCGGTATCTATGACCACTCGCCAGCCCCGTTTGGGTGAAATGGAAGGCAGAGACTATTATTTCACTACAGTTGCTAAATTTCAGCAGATGATTACAGCCGGGCAGTTTTTGGAGTGGGCTGAATATGCTGGTAATTTCTACGGCACCCCCAAGCAACCGGTGTTAGAAGCGATCGAACAGGGAAAAACTGTAGTTCTAGAAATTGAGTTACAAGGGGCTAGGCAGATTGCCAATAACTTTCCTGAGGCACTACGGATTTTCATTTTGCCGCCTTCGATCGCCATTCTAGAGCAGCGCATCCGGGCAAGAGATCTGGATGACCCGGCGGCCATTGCCAAACGCCTAGAGCGGGCTAAGCAGGAACTAGCCGCCGTCAGTGAATTTGATTGGCAAATCGTCAATGATGACCTTGGGGAGGCACTCCAGAAAATCGAAGCCGCGATCTTTACTCCAATGGCGATCACCCATCCCAAATAAGCCAAGTAGATTATGTCTGACCAGTCACTTCCACCCTTTGCCAGTACCATCAAACGTTTCATCCTTGTGGTGGTCACTATTTTGGCTGCCACAATCATGCTCAGTTCCCTAGCAACCAGTTGGCAACAACCCCAAATTCAAGACCGCTTTGAGCTGTATCAAACTAACTTACTATTGCGGGCTAGCCAAGACACCCCCAAGGCCAGATCACCCCTGGCCAAATCAATTTTGGGTGAAAATCCCCTCCAAATCGCCACCGAAAAATACCGGAGTGCTCGCCAAAGCAACGCTCGCATACTCCAAAATCTGCAAAAATCCAACAGCAGCCCCCAGGCGATCGCCCAGCTCCAAGAACTGATCCCCTACCTCGACCTGTGTTTAGGGATCCTCGAAGCTAGCCAAAACCACCTAGATACAGCCAGACAAATCTGGCAAAATATCGACCCCCCCGGCCGCCAAACCGCCCAGGTACTACTGCGGCTCTGGAGTAACCCCCCCCAACCCGCCCTGGGTGATGAACCGCTAATCCAGGGTAATTTGATTAGCTGGTTTCGCGATCAAGCTCTAATCCAGCTTTATCAAGCTCAATCTAATACCAGCCTCCTAAATGCCCTAAAAACCCAAAATCAAAGCCAAGCCGAAGCCGCCCTCAGACAACTCATCTGGATTAGCCTAGTTCCCAGCATCGGCAGCCTAATTGGTTTACTACTAGTAATCTTTTTAGTAGGGCAATGGCTCTGGAAAAAATCAAATAGCCTACTCGGCGCGCCTCCACCCTTGACCTGGAGCACCCCCTGGACCAATGAAACCGTTTGGGAAGTCTTAGTAGGTGGCTTTTTTCTAATTGGGCAACTGGTAGTACCCTACACAATTTCGCACCTGCCTTTAGACAATTTCACAACAACAATCCGGGGCAAGGCTGCCTTAGTCTTACTAAGTTACGTCATCATGGCTCTGGGTAGCTTAGGGGTGATGTATGTAGCCTTGCGATCGTTTCTCCCCCTGCCCAAAGGATGGTTCGCCCTGCGCTGGCGCAGTCCCTGGTGGCTGTGGGGTTTTGGAGGCTACCTGAGCGCAATCCCGCTAGTTGTCATAGTTTCTCTCCTAAACCAAGCCATCTGGCAAGGGCAAGGCGGTAGCAATCCAATTTTGCCCCTGGCAGCCCAGAACGACGATACCGTAGCATTTGGCTTATTTTTACTAACAGCAGCCCTTGCTGCTCCAGTGTTTGAGGAAATTATCTTCAGGGGGTTCCTACTGCCATCCTTAACCAAAAACTTCCCAGCATGGGGAGCAATTAGCATCAGCAGCCTGATATTTGCCCTAGCCCACCTGAGCTTGTCAGAGGTATTGCCCCTGTTTACCTTGGGGTTAATCTTGGGTACAGTTTACCTGCGCTCTGGCAGCCTCTTGGCTCCGATACTACTCCACAGCCTTTGGAACAGCGGCACTATGCTAAGCATTTACATCCTGAGCCAAGGAAGCAACTAGATTCCTAATTTTCGCCATCAACCCGACTAAACTTTAGCATTTCCAATAATTACTTTGTGAATCGTCAATCCAGATATATCTGGAAGTTACTATCATTACTATCAATGGATAGATAGGCATTGTATTCTACGTATTGCTGTATGTGGTTTGATATCATTTCAAGTATAAACACTGATAAGTTTAGCGAAACCACACAGAATACTGGTTATATTTACGGAAATTGTCTAGCATTAGATGTATTGACTCTGTATAGTTGCCTGACTATTGTTACAGTGGATACTAGGCTGTACATTTAAAATTTTAATCAGCTAAAAAATAGCCTCAACCTATGGAAATGTCCGCTAGGGATTTAAGTAGAATATCTCAACTGTTAAGCCAGTATCCAGGGATCAAACAGGCTGCGGTGGTAGAAAAGCAAAATCATTTGGTGGCTTACTTGGTGGGAGATTTGGCTGTAGATCGCCTCCCGTTTCGGGGTAAATGTGTTTGTCGAGATCAAGCTGGTCAAGCCTGGGTACTGGAAATTGCGGATATTTCCGAGCAGGGTCTTTGCTTGTTTGATGCCCCCAGGAGTTGGCCGATCGGAAAAACCATCACCATTCAGCCAGACCTGCCGGAGTCCCCAAATATTGAAATTAGTGGACGGGTAACGTGGCACAACCATAACAAATCCAACTGGGATTATCTGCTCAAACACATGGGCTGGCAGGCGGTGATTAAGGGTTCGAGTACCGATCGCACCGGGATTGCCTTTGACCCCAACTGTCCAAGCATCTCTAAGGTAATTGACTCCTTTTGGCAGATCAGCCGTAATACCGAACTGAAGGTGCAGGACTTGCGCCGTAACGAACTCCGTGTTCCTTGGTACACCAACATCAGTGTCCGGCTAGCTGATGGTCGTACTTTTGGTCTAGGCACGGTGAATATTTCCCTGACCGGAATGCGGTTACAGGGAATGCCTAGCCTATGGAAAAAAGGCCAAGCCCTGGTTTTGGGGGTAAGGCTACCGGGTACTGACCAAAAGATTAATATTGCTGCTACTGTGTGGTGGCATCGCGATTCCCAGGCAGGAGTTAAGCTCCACCCGACTCCGGCCCAAGAGCAACTTTTGCACCGAAGCATGGATTATTTGATCAGCTCCCAGGGTTTATCTTTGGGCAACCTCAAGCATATCCTCAAGCTGAGCTTGCCCCAGGATCAAATTCCCCAAACCTTTGTGATGCTAGAAGAAATACCCATGACGGATGATGGCCAAGTAGACTATCAATCTTTACCCAACCCTGAATTAAGTCCCTAGGGTATTTGCTAGACTAGGCAAGTAGCCTTTCCAAGGGAATTAAGTTTGTGGGAGGTGTTTATGAAGAATAGGTCAGTTGCAATTTTGCTGGCCTTATTTTTGGGAGGTTTAGGAGGCCACAAGTTCTACTTGGGGCAAAATATTGCTGGTGTTCTCTATTTTTTATTTAGCTGGACGTTTATTCCTAGTATCTTTGCCTTCTTTGAGTTTCTGGGGCTATTAATGATGTCGGATCAAGCCTTTGATGCTTGCTACAACTCCCGTAGTTTGGGGGCTTGGGGATCCGCAAAAGAACGGGTTTCTATCTTGGCTGAATTAAAAAAGCTCTATGATGCTGAGATTATTACGGCTGAGGAGTATGAGGAAAAGCGGCGGAAAATACTAGATTCTTTGTAGTGAGGATATCTGATGTCAGGTGTTTGGTTGCGGCAGACTCCTCCCTGGATTTGGTGGTCGTTGGTACCAATTTTTGGGGGCTTGGCGATCGCCTACGCAGGAGTGCGGGTCAAATCTCCGGGTTGGTTGGGTTTGGGGTTAGTGGTTACTACGATCGCTGTATCTTCCGCTAGCTCTGCGTGGATGCCGATCGCGTGGTTGTTCCAAGTCGGCTTTGCCCTAGGCCTACGCCGTTCTTTTTTAGTGAAAACCTGCCCCAAGAGTCAGCTTGTTGCTCCGGATGTATCTACAGCCAAGTTAATTGCTGCCCATCGGGGCCGGGTAAATCTCAATACCTGCTCCAAGGACGACCTAGTGTATCATCTGGGGCTACCAATTGTGTATGCCAATAGAATTGATCGCCTACGCCGCGACGGCTTTGTATTTCGTAATCTGCAACAATTACAAACCTATGCGGAGTTGCCGGCCAGCTATCTACCGAAGTTATCACCTTTGATTGTCTGGGAGCGGGGTCAAACGGTTACCGATGATTTGGACTGGCAGTGCTTGAACACATTTTCAGTTGATGAACTGGTTTTGTGTGGTATGAGGCCAAATATAGCTGAAGTGATTGTGGCTGAGCGCGATCGCAATGGCTACTATCAATCTTTACAACAGGTGAAAGAACGCACAGGTATTGCTTTGGGAGAATACGCCAAGTTGTTTGCCTAGGTTGAGTTTTAAGAGATAACGGGGCTAGGGGGCCAGGGCACTGCTAACGGCGGTACGCAGTTGCTCATGGGTAAAAGGCTTAAGGATATAGCCAAAGGGATTAGTTTCAATTGCCCTTTGCATTTCTTGATCATCTGCCTGGGCTGTCAGATAAACCACTCTCACCTGTGCTTGGTTGAGCTGCTTTGCTGTAGACACTCCGTCTAAGTCCCCTTGGAGGTGGATATCCATCAATACCAAGTCGGGTTTTTGTTCAGCGACTAGGGCGATCGCTTCTTCCCCGGAGCCTACGGTGTCGATAACTTCGTGACCAAAGGCTTGCAAAATTTCTTCAATGTTCCAAGCAATGATAAATTCGTCTTCTACAATCAATATTTTTGCCACAATCTTATCTAAAAGACCATATAACTACAAAGAAATAGATAAAGACTTTACAGCCTTATCTAAACCAAAATTTTAATTCTTACACCTAATAGATATATATAGATATAAATAACATGACTCTGGTTACCCAAGCTAGGGCTATGAAAACCATGGGTAAAGCTAATTATTGAAATCAAGATAAAACATAGTACGGGTGCCATTTCGCTCGATTCTAATTTTTCCTTGTATCTGCTTGACTAGCTTAAGTACCAGTTTTAGACCTGTGGAACTTACAGTTTTGTGGATATCAAAGTTCGGTGGTAGGGTATCACCCGCGTTACCTATGCCTATGCAGAGATTTTGATGGTTCTCTCGACTCAAGGTAACGTAGATTTGCCCTTGGTTTTGAGGACAGCCGTACTTGAGGCAATTGGTAATTAGTTCATTAATGATCAAGCCCAAGGGAATCGCTTCATCTAGGGAGACGTGAATTGATCGATCCACCTGACTGATCAGCTCAATTTCAGAACTAGTACCGATGAGCAGGTAGCTAGCCAAGGATTGGATATAGTCGGCTAGGTTAACTTCCCCAAAATTACGAGAAGAGTAGAGTAGTTCATGGACAAGGGCCATAGCGTAAACTCGATTACGACTATTCCACAGGGCTGCCCTAGTGTAGGCATCTTCAACTCGGTTAGTCTGAATATCTAGCAAGCTAGAGATGATTTGCAGGTTGTTTTTGACTCGGTGGTGGACTTCGGTAAGCAGCACTTCGCGATCGGACAAGGCAGCCTTGATCTGCTCTTCAGCATTCCTGCGATCGGTCACATCGACACTCACTGAGATCACGGTAAGACAGCCCTCAACTTGGCGGGAGGCCAATTTGGTATAGGTGTCGATCCAGCGGATGCGCTCATCCTTATGACGGAATCGGTAACTGAAGGTTACTAATTCTTCACTGCGATCAAGCACCTTCCGCCACTGGGGCAAAACCAAGTTTTCCATGTCCTCAGGGATGATTCTCTCCTGCCAAATCAGTGGCTGGGCAATAAATTCCTCTGGGGTATAACCAAAGATGGCGGTTGATCCTCCAGAAACATAATCGCATCCATAGCCAAAGTCTTCGTACAACCTCAGGCTAGTCACAACAACCCCAGCACTGTTGATGATGTGTTTGAGCTTATCTTCAGAAATAGCCAAGGCAGTCTGCATATCCGCAAAAGACGATCGCACCTGCTCAGCCATCCAGTTAAAGGCCCTAGCTAAGACAAACAACTCCTCAATCAAAGAATTGGTGGGCAGGTACTGGTCAAGATTGCCCTCGGCCATGGCCAGGGCGGCGTGGTTAAACCGATTCAGCAACCGATTAAAGCGCGCAGCCAGCCAAACCCCCAGACCAATGACCAGCAAAACAATCACCCCCGCCAGCCCCCATATATTCCAAAATGTGACTTGAAATTGTTTTAGGAAGCTAGCTTCTGGCACGATCATCCCTATCCGCCAATCAATTCCCCCTGGATAGGTAAAGGGACGCACATGCACATAATACAAATTACCTCGGAAAGTCAAAGGTAGAGTGACCGGAGCTTCGATTGCGGCCAAGCCGCCTTTGGTTTGAATAATCAATTTACTGGTCTCCCGGATCAGAGGATTTTGACTATCTCGGCTGTGGAGGCGGTGAAATTTAGAGTTAGAACCGGGAATAATTTGAAAAGGCTGGGCATCACCAGAACTGGCAATTAGTTTGCCATCGGGTTCGGTGATGAAGACTTCACCGGATCGTTTACTCAGTAGCGGTTCTACAAAGTCAGTAAGGGTTTGTAGGCTTACATTTGTGGCAAAAACCGCTTGCAATTCTCCCTGTTGGAAGACTGGCTGATAGGCATTAATGGTCAATACATCTAGGCTGCCAAGGGGAAACACTGGACTCCAGCCTGGTTGTTTGGTGGTGGTAGCTAAGGGGTACCAGGGGCGATCGCGCCTTACATCCACAGCAAATGTTTTTTTCAGACCCAGTTTTTGCCCTTGGTCGTTGATGTTGTAGGAGTAGGTATTGTCACTTTTTGCATAATCCCCCTCCGTAAACTCAAGCTGACTAGTCTCGCGGTAACGGTGAAAGTTACGGAAGATGCCTTGGGGAGTTACATAAAGTAGGGTATCTACACTGGGAAACTGCCTAAAGTTATGGAACATCATTTTTTCAACTTCAGGCAGTTTAGTAGGATCACTCAACCCTTCATCGAGGTAACGTTCGGCATTCAAGCGGTTAAGCAGGGGCGGCATAGCCAAAAAGCAATTTAACTGCTCTTCGACACGTTTGTTTACCCCATCAAACAGCTTGGTTGCAGTTTCTGCGGCCATCCGCTGCGCCCCTTGGTGAGCGATGGTAGCGATCGCCAAAGTCGTTATCACCAATAAGGCCACAAGGGGCAAAGTTAACAGTATCGCCAAGGGCAAGCGGGGGCGGGTTGGAATTCTAGAAAACATGGGAAATAATTAGTAGAACAGAGAATAATTACACCAAGCCAGATGTAATGGCAATGCTGGTTAGTTAGATGTAGAGGTCTAGGTCAATATCGAGCTGTCGTAAGTTAATAGCTGTTCTTAGGACGGGCAAATCGACAGCCTCCCCAGTGATCCCTATAATGCAGGGGAAAGATACTGGATACACACCTATGGAAAAGTTAATGCACTACCCGATGGTGATCAATGGGGAACTGATTACCCATGGCAGCCAAGATTTAATTGACCCCGCCACCGCCACAAGATTTGCTACGGTGGCTGTGGGCACACCTGAGGATATAAACCAAGCGGTGGCTGCTGCCCAGCAGGCTCAGCAGGATTGGGGCCGGTTGCCTTTGGCTGATCGCAGCTATGCCCTGCTACAGTTTGCTGATGCCCTGGCTGCCCACAGCGATCGCCTTGCTGAGCTGGAAACTCGCAATACCGGTAAGCCTATTAAGCTTAGCAAAAATAGTGATGTGCCCGTAGCTATCGACAACCTGCGCTACTTCGCCGCTACCCTACGCCGCCAAGAAGGGGTGGCTGGGGGTGAATATCTGGGCGGTTACACCAGTTTTATCCGCCGGGAACCGGTCGGGATAATCGGGGCAATCACCCCTTGGAATTATCCATTGATGATGGCTGTCTGGAAAATTGCTCCAGCGATCGCCGCTGGCAATGCGATCGTCCTCAAGCCCGCCCCCAATACCCCAGTTACCACAATCGAGCTAGCCAAAATTGCCCTAGAAGCTGGTCTACCTAGTGGTTTGATTAATGTCGTTACCGGAGAAGCTGCGATCGGCGAGGCTCTCTGCACCCATCCAGGAATTGGCATGATCAGCTTTACTGGTAGCACCCGCACAGGCAAACGAGTCATGGAATTAGCCAGCCAGTCCCTCAAGCGCGTTACCTTAGAGCTTGGCGGGAAGGCTCCTTTTGTAGTATTTGCCGATGCAGACCTCGAGGCCGCTGCCCGTGGAGCGATCGTCGGAGCCTTTGCCAACACTGGCCAAGACTGTACCGCCGCTACCCGCATCTACGTCCACAGGGATGTATTTGATAAATTTTTAACTCGCTTCCAGGAGCTAATTGCCCAAATTCGCGTAGGCGACCCCTGGGCTGAAACCACCGATATGGGTCCCCTACTCAGCCAGGCCCAGTACCTAAAGGTGAAAGGCTATGTGGAAGAGGCCAAGCAGCAGGGAATCAAGGTAATCGCTGGTGTACAGCCCGATTTACCCGGATTTTTCTACCCGCCGACAGTCCTATTAGAGCCAGCCCAGACTGCCAGTTGTGTTCAGGAGGAAATTTTTGGCCCGGTGGTGACCGTGCATAAATTTACTGACGAGGCTGAGGCGATCGCCCTAGCCAATGATGTTCCCTACGGTTTAGCTGGCAGTGTCTGGACTAGCAATGTACAGCGAGCCATGCGGCTGGGGGCTGCTCTCCAGTGTGGTACGGTGTGGATCAATGACCATTTGCCCTTCACAAGTGAAATGCCCCACGGCGGCTTTAAGCAGAGCGGCTTCGGTAAAGACCTCTCCCACTACGCCCTAGAGGAATACACCACCATTAAGCATGTGATGATTGAAAACTCCGGCACCGCCGAGAAGCCTTGGCATTTTACGGTCTTTGGCGATCCCCAGTAAAAGCCCAGGAGGGAGTTGTGAACCAGGAGAAGATTGCGATCGTCCTAGCCACCTACAATCCCCACCCCGAATATTTGGCAGTCCAGTTGGAATCCATCCAAAATCAGAGCTGGCACAATTGGGTCTGCTTGATTGTGGACGATGCTTCGTCCCAGGAGGGGCGCGATCGCATCCGTGCCATGGTAGAAAAATTGGCAGACCCCCGGTTTGTTTGTTTTTGGCACCAGGACAACCTCGGCTCATACCACAACTTTGAGCGGGGCTTATTCTATTGTCGGCAGTTGGAAGTAGGGGCAATCGCCTTTGCGGATCAAGATGACCTCTGGTATCCAGATAAGCTAGCTACCCTGTGGCGGGAGCTGCGATCATTCCAGGCCCGATTAGCCCACTCAGACCTGGAGGTAATTGATGCCCAAGGCCAGTTAATTCACCCCTCCTGCTGGGAATACGAAGGCCGTTACCCAGAAAAATTAACCACACAACTGCTGTTGTTACGCAATTGTGTAACTGGCTGCGCCCTGATGTTTTGTAGTAGTCTTTTACCTTGGGTGTTACCCTTTCCCAGGCAAACTAGGGTGGATTGGCACCATGACCTCTGGGTGGCCTTGGTCGCTAGCCATTTGGGTACGATTGTCCACCTGCGTCGTCCCCTGCTGGGCTATCGTCGCCACAGTCAAAATGCGATCGGTGCCACTAAGGATGCTGGCAAGTTCCGCCAAGAACTCCGAGCTTGGGCCAGTAAGAGATTTCGGATCACAGGCAACAGCTATTGGATTCACCAACGGCTCAGCCGGGCATTTTACGATCGCTTCCCCAGTGACCAAGTTAACCCCTTTGACGATCGCCCCCTAGATTTTGGACTGGCAATTCTTCGACTAGGTTGGCATGGCTATAGGCGCGGGTACGGCTCATTAGGGATTACCCTGCGCTTAGCAACCCTAAAATTCTTCTACGATTGGCAAAGACTGCTGGGGCATCGGAAATATTTCCCTTAAATATGCACCAGTCTCCAGCCCCATGGGTCACCCGGGATTCGAACCCGGAACTAATCGGTTAAAAGCCGAGTACTCTACCGTTGAGTTAGTGACCCATTAATTGACCTTGATAAAGATAACACAAAAATGATTTAAGGGGCAAATTACCACGGGGTATAAAACCTTGTCCCCTAAAGCGACTTCATATTACCCAAAACCTTGTCTAGGTTCTTACATAACAAAGTAGATTAGCAAAACAGTACGCAGGGGCACTGTGGAACTGCCTCGAAAGCTGGAACAGCCAGAGAGATAATCATCTGACAGCAAGCCTGAATTAGCGTGAATTCGAGATAAGCCAGAAGCTCGATTATCCCGTTGCAAATTTATTCACTTTGGCGACGCTATTGCTTAGACCTCTTGCGTAATTAGCTGGAGCCTAACAATCTCCTAACAATACCATGCTGCTTTGAGGGATTTGTGCAAGAGGCCTCTTGACTTCAGCCGAATTTCCTTGGCTCAATGCCCTTAAGCCGAACTGACGTTGAATTACCAGTCCACGATAAACTCCCAGCCCCTCCGTTCACAACGGACAGATTGAGAAAATCATTCCCTCTCCCACTCTAGAAAAAGGCTGGGGGTGTAGCTTCTCGTAAAATCGGCTTCAACTGGTCGGAGTAGTAACAGCAACTATATTCATCCTGTGGATACGTTAAAGAATTCCGATTAGAGCTGAAGCACCCATGGGTAGAGTTGTGCTCCAGCGAAAGGTTAGTCGGGGTGTAGAGAGGGATTGCACGTAGGCTGGGCTGAGGAACGAGTTGTAGTTCCATGCTTCGGGGGTGCTCTGTTTAATCATGGCTAGGCTGATGCCCTTGACTATCTGTTGGATTGGTTGGGCAGCGTTGCCGAACAGCTCTGGCATGAGGGTATGGCTGGTAATGTTGTGGTTGAGATAGTTGGGGTCACTGACGCTGAGGTGGGTGCCACCGATCGCAGTCAGCAGGTACTTGGGCCCGCGAATCTGCTGGAATGCCTTGAGCTGGTGTTCCACTGGCGGAGTTACCGCATCTTGGGTAGCACTAAAAATCAGGGTCGGAATGTTGATTTTACTGAGGCCTTGTTTGCCAAACAGCCTCCCAGAGATTGGGTTGAGGGCAATTACCTGCTGGATGCGGGTATCTTGGAGTTGGAATTTCTGCTCTGGCAGCCGGGCTACACTGCACTGAAACCAGTCGGCTGGGGTACGCTGCCAGGGGTGTCGTTGTTGGCAGAACTGACGGACTTCTTCTATATCCATCTCACCACCGGCCAGGGCAAAGGCGGTGTAGCCTCCCAGGGAGTGGCCAATGATGGTCACTTTGGAGGTATTCAGACGGCCGCGCAGCCGGGGCGATCGCTGGTTGATTACCTCTAGGCGATCAAGCACAAAACTGACATCCTTGGGGCGATCGATAAACTCGCTGGCGGGTAGCAAAGATTCCGGGTTGTGGCCGGTAGCAATGCTAGCCACCCAATCAATGTTACTTTTGGGGTGCTCAATGGCCACGACGACGGCCCCGTGGGTCGCCAAATGCTCAGCTAGGTAGCTCAAAAATCTGCGATCAGCAGCAAACCCATGGGAGATCACCACCAGCGGAGCATCGTCTACGGGTACGCCCTGTCCATCAGCACTGCCCCAGTAGATATCAATGGGGATAAACCGTCCCCGCTGGCTATCACTGAGCACCCAGCTACGCCGCTGTAAGCTCAAGCTGCCCTTGGTAGTGGGGTTAATGGTCGAGGGCTGGGGCGGGGCATCGACCTTTGGCAATTCCTTGGCTAGCCATGGGCTGAGTAATTGATTTTGCAGATAGGTAGTCTTTAGTTGCCAGGCGATCGTCATCACACCGCCCATATCCACTGTCACCCTAGACACCGGATAGTGGCGCAGCAGAGTCAGGAAATTCAGACCAGCCGGGTCTTTGCCCCCGTGGTGCAGTGCAAAACGCAAATCAGCCAAATCAGCCTCAGGAATGGTCTTTTTCAGGCTTTCCAGGATCCGCTGCCCATCATCGGTGGGCAAAAGATCATCAATGAATCGCTCAGCCAATTGGGGCGGAATTTTCCAGGGATAGTGCAACAGTTGCTGCATCTGGGAGTTGAGTACAGGTGCAAAGGGGCGGAGATTATCAGAGATTACCCCCCGGCGACTGAATTGTTCTAATTCAGTGACCGTTACCGTATGGGCCAGGGGGCCAAGGCGGAGGGTAACATGTTCAGCAGCAACGGCTGGCCCAGACCAGACTAATCCACCCAGAGCAACCCACAAACAAAATCGCCTACGCATATGGTTAACTACTCGCCGTTATCGTTGGAACGCATTGCTTTCATAACTTCGTGCTCAGCCGGGGGATCCGCTGGCGGAGTGCGGCGGGTGTCGGTGATCAGCCAGTCTAGGGCTGCGGCTTCCACGTCGATCGTTGACCCATTTTTGTCCACGCAGTAGCGACCAAACACCAACTTATCGACTAACCTTACCCCTTCACCCAAGCGAGAATAGTCAAATACAATACTATTTTCCACCGTCGCACCATTACAAACCCAGCAGTTTTGACCAATCATACTGGGGCCAACGATCATAGCTCCATCCTCAATCCGGGTCATGCCTCCAATGTACACAGGCCCTTGGATATTCACCTTATCCCAATTGATGGCCACATTAAGGCCTGTAAAAATCCCTGGGGCTACCTGTTGGCCAGGGACTGTGACATTTTTAACTTGCCCTAGGAGGATACTGCGGATGGCTTGCCAGTAGTCGGGGACTTTACCAATATCAATCCACTGAAAGTCGCTGGAAAAACCGTAGAAGGGGGCTTGAATTTCCACCAGTTTCGGAAAAAGCTGACTGCCCAGATCATACTCTACACCGGAGGGGATGTAGTTGAAAATCTCCGGCTCAAAAATGTAGATGCCTGTGTTGATGTTGGTACTTAGGGCTTCTTCTACTTTGGGTTTTTCCTGGAAGGTTTTAATTCTACCGGACTCATCAGTCACCACGACTCCGTAACTGGAGACTTCTTCCCTGGAGACTGGTTTGGTGACGACAGTGGCGATCGCACCCTTTTGTTTATGCCACTTGACAGCAGCGGTCAAGTCGAGGTCGATCAGAGCATCACCGCACAGCACCACAAAGGTGTCGTCAAAAAAAGGGTTAAAATCTTGAATGCGTTTCATCCCGCCCGCCGATCCCAGGGCCTGGCCGACCAGTTCCCCATCAATGATTCGGCCTTCAAAGGAGTAGGCAATTTGGACTCCAAATTTTTGCCCATCTCGAAAGTAGTCTTCAATTTCTTTAGCTAGGTGACTGACATTGACCATAATCTGATCAAAGCCGTGCTGGCGCAGCAACTCTACCAAAAACTCCATAACTGGTTTTTGAAAGATGGGAATCATCGGCTTGGGACTACGATAGGTAATTGGGCGCAGGCGCGTACCCTTACCAGCCGCCAGAATCATTGCTTTCATTAAACTTTACAACCCCCCACGTCAGTTAAGTTTGCTGCGGTTTTGTTTGATTTTAACCAGCCCCATGGCCAGTTGTCGAACCCTATTGTTGTTGGTTGTTTTTGGGTGTCCTAGAGGCGATGGATATGTATTTATTCTTAGAAGTTACCACCTCCCGCTGGGAGTATCAGGGTAAATCCTGGAGACCTGGCTTGGCTTGATAGTGACGGCAGGAGCGGCAGGGGCCGTCGGGGTTAACGGCGCAGCGCAGATGTGGCGATCGCGCATTAAACACACAGGTGATATCCCCGATCAAATAACCCACCCCCGATAGATAGTAGCTATCTTGGGCTAAACTAGGGGGCAATTGGTGCCTCATCTGACCGGCTCGCTGCAATTGCCGTAGTGATCGTCGCTTGATCAACTCCGTCAGCCACAAAGATAACAGAGCCGGCCCAATTCCCAATAAAAAAGTCGCAACGATCGCGAGAGTTTTCACCTGTGCCATTAACCGCAACTTCCCTCTGTGCCTCTGAGCAAGTATCTGGTTTGATTGTAGTCCTACACGGTTACGGCGGCACTGGCCAGGGACTAGTACCCATAGCCCCGCAACTGCGCTTCCCCGACTACCAATTTTTATTTGTAGATGCCCCCTTCCCCTGGGGAGGCTCAGGCAAAATGTGGTACGACCTAGAAACCAATGATCCCCAAAGGTTGGCCCACAGCCGCACCCTCCTCAATCAATGGCTCCGGGAATTACCCAGCCAGACCAACATTCCCCTCGCCAAAACCTTCCTGCTGGGGTTCTCCCAAGGGGCGGCAATGACCCTAGAAGTAGGTTTGTCATTACCCCTAGGGGGACTGATTTCCCTGAGTGGCTACTGGCACGGACAACCCCGCCCAGGAGTGGCGGAATTTCCAGCGGTATTGATTGTCCACGGTCGGCTAGACCAAGTAGTTCCCCTCGCAGCCGCTGGGGAAATTAGACAGGTATTAGACGAATGGGGAGTTTTCTATCAGTACGAAGAGCTGGCCATAGGTCACGAAATCACCCCAGAAGTTTTAGATTTAGTCCATAATTTCATTGTTAACTGTACCCAATCAAAGGGGTAATATTGAAGTTAAGGACTGTCAATGACAGGGTTAATATACCGTAGGAGGCTGGGGGATGAACACTGCTACCTCTCAAGATGTGGCCCAATTAACGCCGGAGGATGTGGCCCGACTGGCGGCTCGCCTAGAGGCTGATGATTATCAAGATGCCTTTGCTGGTTTGCAGGATTGGCACTTGATGCGGTCGATCGCTTTCCAGCGGCCGGAACTGATTGAACCATACCTGTACCTACTGGATATGGAGGCCTACGATGAAGCTTGAATTGGCTAGCTTTGAAAATGCATATTGTCCAAGATAGGTAATCAGCCTATCTTTGTTTTTAGCCATTTCCTTGGGTGGGGCTTTCCAGAATACTTTGTAACTTAGGTAACATTTCCCTGGGGTGACTGGGTTTAGTATCTACCTACCAATCAAACTGAAGATGGAATGAGGTAGATATAATCCAATGTCCAGTAGACGCAAGTTCCTTATTTATGGCGGTGCTAGTGTCGGCGCTAGCTTATTACTAAAGGCCTGTGGCGGCGGCCAGCCGGCGGCTACAGCCCCAGCCTCTCCCGGCACTACATCTCCGGCGGCTGGTGGTGGTGACAAGATCAAAGTGGGGATTCTCCATTCCATGACCGGCACCATGGCCATTAGCGAAAAAAGTGTTGTTGATGCCGAGCAATTGGCCATTAAAGAAATCAATGCCGCTGGTGGGGTATTAGGTAAACAAATTGAGGCGATCGTTGAAGATGGAGCCTCGGATTGGCCAACTTTTGCAGAAAAAGCCAAGAAATTAATTAACCAAGACAAGGTAGCCACCGTATTTGGTTGCTGGACCTCCGCTAGCCGCAAAGCTGTACTGCCTGTATTTGAAGAGAAAAAACACATGCTCTGGTACCCAGTGCAGTACGAAGGCCAGGAGTGCTCCCAACACATTTTCTACACCGGGGCGGCTCCCAACCAACAAATTGAACCATCGGTCGATTGGCTTTTGGAAACCAAGGGAAAAGATTTTTTCCTAGTCGGTTCTGACTACGTATTTCCCCGCACGGCCAATACAATTATCAAAGCTCAACTGGCAGCCAAGGGGGGTAGAACAGTCGGCGAAGATTATCTGCCCCTGGGCAATACCGAAGTAACCCCAATCATCACCAAGATCAAAGCAGCTCTTCCCAATGGCGGGGTAATTTACAACACCCTAAACGGGGATAGTAATGTGGCTTTCTTCAAGCAATTGCAGGGGGCTGGGATTACTCCAAATAAGTATCCAGTCATGTCGGTGAGTATTGCGGAGGAAGAGGTTAAGGCGATCGGCGTAGAATTTCTTAAGGATCACTACGCTGCTTGGAACTACTTTATGACGGTGGATTCGCCGACTAACAAGAAGTTTGTTGATGCCTTCAAAAAAGCCTACGGGAACGATCGCGTCACCAACGACCCCATGGAGGCGGCCTATATTGCGGTGTACCTCTGGAAGGCAGCGGTGGAGAAGGCTAAAAGTACCGACATCGAAGCAGTCCGCAAGGCAGCCTACGGCACTACCTTTGATGCCCCTGGCGGGATGGTGACCATGAACAATAACCACCACATCTCTAAGATTGTCCGCATCGGCAAGGTCCGGCAAGATGGGTTATTTGAGATTGTTAAAGCCACACCCCAACCAGTAACCCCAATTCCCTGGAATCAGTTTGTAGCTGAAACTAAAGGATTCGCCTGTGATTGGTCTGACCCAGCCAAGGGTGGTCGGTTTAAGACTAGCTAGCCTCCCTCTAGTAAAGTTGGGGTTCGGAGTTCCTTGGTGGACTCCGAATCTCCTGTCTGGCATTTTTTTGATTATGAACCAACTAGGAAAGTTGCTAGCTTGGTTGGGGAGCCTCAATTAACGCTGGCAAGACATGGTGAACTCCGCTTAGTTGGCACTCTTTGCTCTTAAAAAAACATCAGTCCGGGTTAAGGGCATTATTGCAACGGAACTTGGCTGAAATCAAGCAATATCCTTGCCAAGGTGACTAAATTTGCAACGGGATCATCCGGTTTCTGGCTTGCCTCGAATTCACGTCAAAAAAGAAGAGGCTAGGTATGTCTCAATCTAGAACGGCTACTGGCTTTTGTTACTGGGTTCTATGGGCGGGAATCGGGTTTTGGATTAGTTGATTAGATTAATCAAGAGGGGTAATTGTGCAAATAGTCCAAACTTTATTGGAAGGTTTGTTTAATGGGGTCAGCATTGGGGCCGTACTTTTGGTCGCTTCCCTGGGTTTGGCGATCGTTTTTGGGCTGATGGGTGTGATCAATATGGCCCATGGTGAATTCATGATGCTGGGAGCCTATGCTACTTTTGTTGTCCAAAATTTTTGTAAAGGTACGCCCTTAGCACCTATTTATATTTTGCTGGCTTTGCCGATCGCATTTTTATTAACCGCAGGGTTTGGGGTGGTGTTAGAGCGGGGGGTAATCCGTCATCTCTACGGGCGGCCCCTGGAAACTCTCTTGGCTACTTGGGGAGTGAGCCTGATTTTGCAACAATTTGTCCGTAGCGTCAACTGGGTAATGGCGGCTGGCATTGTTATATTTTGCCTGTTATTTTTTGGGGGATTGTGGCTGTTAGGCCGCCGTCCTGGCTATGCCCAGATTAAGGCTTGGGCTTGGGCTGTGTTGATGCCCTTGAGTGCGGCAATTAGCTTTGTGACTGGTTTTGCCATGGCCCAGACTTTCAAGCTAGTTGTGACTAAGCCTTGGTTTGGGGCCCAGAATGTGGATGTGACGGCTCCGGCTTGGCTGCGCGGTGGGATTCGCCTAGGAACTTTTCAGTTGCCCTATGCCCGTTTGTTTATCATTGCCTTGACGATTAGTTGTGTGGTTGGGGTTTACTGGTTTTTACAGAAGTCGCGCTGGGGCTTGCGAATTCGCTCGGTGACTCAAAATCGGGCGATGAGTTCTTGCCTGGGGATTCCCACAGCCCGTGTGGATGCGTTGACTTTTGCGATCGGCTCTGGGTTGGCGGGGGTGGCTGGTTGTGCGATTAGCCTGCTGGGTTCGGTGGGCCCAAATACCGGACAAAACTACGTGGTGGACACCTTCATGGTGGTAGTGGTCGGCGGTGTTGGTAAGTTGGTGGGCAGTATTGTGGCGGCGATCGCCATTGGTACAGTTAATTATTTCATCGGCTCCGGGACGATCGCTTTAATGTTGCAGCCAATTAAACCAGCCTTTGATCTGTTCACTTTCTTTGCCACGACCAGCATGGCAAAGGTGATGGTATTTGCTCTAATTATTGTCTTTTTGCAGTTTCGACCCGGCGGCATCTTTCCCCAAAAGGGTCGGACAGTGGATGCGTAGCAACTCACTCAATGGTTAATTATCTATGATAACTGGGGCAGAAATACGGGAAAAGTCGCGCCGCACTCTTTGGTTAGAACTAGGAATTGTCACCGGAGTAATCTTGGTTTTGATCTGGGTTGCACCCTTGGTTTTAACAGGGTTTCGATTGAACTTGCTGGGACGATTTTTGGCCTTGGCGATCGCAGCTTTGGCAATTGATTTAATTTGGGGCTACACCGGGCTACTCAGTCTTGGCCATGGGGTGTTTTTCGCCCTTGGTGGCTATGCGATCGCCATGCATCTGCAACTTGCGCCCCTAGAGGCAGGCAGACTCCCGGAATTTATGGGTTTATACGGCGTTACCGAATTGCCGTTTTTCTGGCAGCCCTTTTACAGCTTTGGTTTTACAGTTATTGCTGTAATTATTCTGCCCTGGCTTTTGGGGTCAATCTTGGGTTATCTAGTTTTCCGCAACCGAATTCGGGGGGTTTACTTTTCAATTTTGACCCAGGCCGCAACGATCGTATTTTTCAACTTCTTCAACGGGCAACAAAAACTTTTTAATGGCACCAATGGCTTAACCAACTTCAAGACTCTCTTGGGAGCCACCGTCAGCCAATCTAGTACCCAGTTCATCATCTATAGCTTGACGATCATCACCCTAGCCCTCACCTACGGTATATGCCGCTGGTTAACTAAAGGCCAGTTTGGGCGGCTATTGGTGGCAATCCGCGATGACGAAAGCCGGGTCAGGTTTTCTGGCTACAACCCGACGAGTTTTAAGGTGGTGGTTTTCGGCATCTCCGCTGCCCTAGCCGGAATTAGCGGTGCTCTTTTCACCCTCCAGACTGGTTTGATCTCACCCCGAGCCATGGATATTGGCTTTTCGATCGAAATGGTGATTTGGGTAGCCGTAGGCGGCCGGGCCACCCTAGTGGGGGCAGTCCTGGGGACAGTGGTCGTTAACTTTGCCAAAAGTCTTTTAAGCGAACAATTCCCAGACATCTGGCTATTTTTTCAAGGGGCATTGTTTTTGATAGTGGTGACAGTATTGCCAGACGGGGCAGTCGGCTGGGTGCGATCGTCCGGTTGGCCTAAACTCCAACGAACCATCCTAGGCGTACCCAAAAGCAATACCTACCCCAGCTTAGAAACTGATCCAGAAATAAATCGCGAACGGGAAACCCTAGGCAAATAAGCTATGACCGCAAATTTACTAGAAATCCAAGACCTGACAGTCAGCTTTGATGGTTTTAAGGCCCTCAACAACCTCAACTTCACGATGGAAGTTGGAGAACTGCGGGTGATCATCGGCCCGAACGGAGCTGGTAAAACCACTTTTTTAGATGTGATTACTGGCAAGGTCAAGCCGACTCAAGGTGATGTCTTCTTCCAGGGGAAAAATCTGCGCCGGTACGCCGAATATCAAATTGCTCGGCTAGGAATTGGCCGAAAGTTTCAAACTCCCCGTGTGTATTTGAACTTAACCACCAGAGAAAACCTGGAGATCGCCGTTAATCGCAATAAAAATGTCTGGTCTACTCTAATTAACCAAGTTCCAGCTCAGGAGAAGCAGACGATCGCCGGACTTTTAGAGACGATCGGTCTAACCTCTAAGATCGATATGCCAGCCAACCTCCTCTCCCACGGGGAAAAGCAACGCCTAGAAATCGGCATGTTGGTAGCCCAATCCCCAGATTTGCTATTGGTAGATGAGCCGGTGGCCGGTCTGACCGACGAAGAAACCGAAAATGTCGGAAATCTTTTGCTGGCCCTAGCCGCGAGCCACTCGATTATCGTAATTGAACACGACATGGAATTTGTCCGCCAGATTGCCCGGAAAGTAACAGTACTACATGAAGGTTCCGTATTATGTGAAGGTAGCATCGCAGAAGTGCAGAATAACCCCAGGGTAATCGAGGTATATCTGGGTAGTGAAGACCAACATAGCTAGAGGTAAGCCAAGTGTTAAAGATCCAAAATCTCAACGTTTACTATGGAGAAAGCCATATCCTCCGCGATGTAGACTTAACCGTGCCAGAGGGTAAGATGGTTTGCTTAATCGGCCGTAATGGAGTTGGTAAAACCACGCTGCTCAAAACCATTATGGGACTACTCCAGCCCCGCGGTGGGGCGATCGTCCTCAATGACCGGCCTTTAAATTCCCTATCCCCAGACCAGCGGGCCCGCTTGGGTATCGGCTATGTTCCCCAAGGACGCGAGATCATTGCCCGCCTGAGTGTCAAAGAAAACCTGCTAATTGGCCTAGAAGCCTTGGCCAATCCCCCCAAGAAACTCAGTATCCCCGATGAAATTTTTCAGCTATTTCCAGTGCTGGGTAAAATGCTGAACCGGATGGGGGGCGATCTCAGCGGTGGTCAGCAACAGCAACTGGCGATCGCCCGAGCCCTAATGGGTAAACCCCGCCTCCTGGTACTTGATGAACCCACTGAAGGTATCCAGCCCTCAATTATCTTAGAAATTGAAGCAGCGGTAAAACAAATTGTCGCTACCACTGGGGTATCAGTACTGTTGGTTGAACAACATTTACACTTCGTCCGCCAAGCTGACTGGTACTACGCTATGCAAAAGGGTGGCATTGTTGCCTCTGGAGCCACTAGCAATTTGAGTCGGGATGTCATTCAGAAATTCCTTGCGGTTTAGGGCTAACCTAGAGACCGTAGCTATCCTATTTCCTACTTAGGAAAATGGAAGACCAGCCGAATGTCCCCCGCCTGCCTGGCCGATTTTATCTACTACTAGCAATTTTAATTTTTGCAGCTGCCAACTCCATAACCCGTAAACTAACGGAGTTGGGCAGTCAGTTAGTGATTGAGGGACGTAACCCAATTTCAGTGTGCAATGTTTTGTTTGTGGTTATTCACCGGAGACTACTGCGATCGCAGCCTTGGCGGCAGTTGAGTTTTGGCAATTGGATAGCCTTGTCTATAGACACGCTCTGGGGGCGGCGATCGCCCCAGCATTGATCTTCACCGCCCTATCTTTAACCATGGTCAATAACATCACCATTATTGTAGTTGGTGGACAATTTTTCTGGTTTAACGGGTTGAAATTCAGCAGTGCTGGTGAGGTTGCCCTGGCCAGCGCCTTTAGTCCGATCGCTGGAGTTCTGGCAGCCTACATGATTTTGGCTGAGGCTCCAACCCCAGCCCAATACCTGGGCGGATTTGTGATCATTTGTGGTATTGGCCTCAACCAATTTGGGCTATCTCGTCTGCAACACCCAGCCAGCCAAAAACCCAAGGCTATTGATGCAGCGATCGGCTTCAAGGGCATACAAAAACCCGTGGTTCTAACTCGGCTTTGGTATAATCAATGCTGCACTATGTCTGCTGGTTATTTTAAGATTTCGGCTAGTTATGGGGAAATTATTACTATTGGCTGCCCTAGCCTTGGGTGGTACGGGGCTTTTCTTAGAAATGCGCTATCGGCTACGTCCCGGCAATGACCTAGAAATGACGGTGGGGGAGTGGAGCTATGAAGTTTTTGAGTCGACTCGATACTTACTTGTGGGCAAGCTGGAGCTAATTAACCACAACCCCTACCGAGAGGTGATGGTTCCCCAGCTGAGTGCCCAGGTGACTCTGCTTTCTAGTAAAAGCCTTGCTGGCATCAGCCACACCTGTACAGTCACTCCCCTCCACAGTGATGCTAAAGCCAGAACTGATGGTTATTGGTCTGGCTATATTGTGCAACCGGCGGGCAAAACTGCTATGGAAATCCGCCTAGAAATTTTTGGAGAAGATTTGAATTCTTTGCAGAGTGCTTGGTTACAGGTAATCTACGACACCTATGGCCCAGAGGGGCAAGTTGACAAAATTGGTCATGTGGTTTTACCCCTGAGCTTTCCAACTCCAGACCAGAATCCCCAGTGGCGATCGACCCCGGTCAGCCAAGTTTTACCGATTAAAACCCACATTCTCTCCCAGATCGATCGCCCTACCCAGGTGGTGGAGCGCTACGTTTTACCCCATGCCCAACCTGGAGACATTGTGGCAATCAGTGAAAGCCCTCTAGCAATTATGCAGCAGCGATTGGTCTATCACCGTTCGGTACAAATTGGCTGGCTGGCTAAGCGATTGTGTCAGTTTTTCTACAGAACCTCTAGTTTTGCGACCGCTGGTGGTTTGCAGACTCTGATTGACATGGTGGGCCCGTGGCGGGTGATCTATGCCTTTATTGGCGGGGCGATCGGCAAAACTTTACTCAAGCAGCCGGGTTTGTTTTACACCTTAGCAGGGGATCAGGCCCGCTTGTTTGATGATGTGACGGGTACCTTGCCGCCCTACGATCAATTTATCGTGTTCGGCCCCACTGACAGCCAGAAGGTAGTGGATGAGATTAAGGCTAAAACTGGGATTGATGCGGCGATCGTCGATGCCAATGACCTACAGGCAGTGGACATCTTAGCAGCTTCCGCTGGTGCCTCCCTAGAAGTAATCAGGGAATCGCTGCGGAAAAATCCAGCCGGTAACTCTGACGAGCAGACCCCAGTGGTGCTGATCCGCCCCAATAACCCCAATAAATAGAGAATAAATAGGGGGGCATTACCTGGGATCAGCTTGGGGATGTTTTTCTGGGGCTAGAGCTGGCACATTTTCTGATATTACTTTTGGAGTTGGCTTATTGAACCAAGCAGCAATTTGTTCACGTTGGTTGATTAGATAAATGCTGATCACTGTTAAAGTTACCCCCAGCCACTGCTGGTGATTTAGGGTTTCTGATAAAAGCAGCCGCCCAAACAGGAGAGCAAAGACTGGGGTTAAAAATGTCAAGGAGCTGAGGCTAGTCAGGTTACCTTGGGCTGCAAAGTAGAAGAATAATCCGTAGGCGATCGCACTACCCATGACCGTGGCGTAGGCCAAAGCAATACCATCTCCAAAGGTAAGTTGGCTCCATTGTCCAGACTCATGCCAAGCAGAGAGTAAAAACAGGGGAATTCCCCCCAAAACCATGTGCCAACCCGTGGCAATTACCGCATCGGCGTAGCGGCCAACGTAGGGCATCAGGATTGTTCCTACGGCCATGGCTAGGGCTGCCAACAGCATCAACCACTGACCATTGCTAAACAGGGCGGTCAAATCCCAGTTGGTCAGGGTATTTAGGGTTGTCCAGCTCTCTGGGGGCAGACCAATCAGGCTAATTCCGCTAATCCCGACGGCTAAACCCAGCCAACCCCAAGGGCCAATCACCTCCTGAAACAACCAAGCTGACATGAGGGCGATCGCAATTGGTTGAGAATCAATCATGACACTGCCCAGACCTGCACCGGTACGTTGCAGACCCTCGGCCAAAAACCCCTGGAATAAAGCCGCATCAACTAGGGCAAATAAACCAATCCAGCCCCAGGCCCGCCACCCTTGCGGTTGGGGCCGCCCCTGGATGATCCCCACCAACAAGACCAGAAGCCCCGCAGGCACAAGGCGGATGCCAGCCAAGAATAGAGGGGTCGTATGGTCGATCGCTCCCTTCATGGCTACCATGGCTGTGCCCCACAGGAAGAATGGAGCAATTAAAAATAAATTTGCAAATAGACTTGCCGAGATAGAGCGATTATGGGTGAGCATTCTGTAATTTTTCTTAACTAACCCCAATATTGTAAAGCCAACTGCCAAGCCCAGTCTAGTCCAGTGAGCCGCTCTGGGGGAATAATTGGTCGATGGGCAATTCAGCAATCCCTGCGCTTGATCCAGTTGTATTTCTCCGACCTGTAACAATTCTTAATTCCTCCCTCCGCCCCTGACCCCCAAGAGCTTGATAAACTAGGCAACAATTCAGCAAAAGCCGTCAAATAACTATTCTTTAAGAGCTTTAAGAAAATGGTCAGTACTCCACAAAAGTCAAACTTTGATGAAGTCCGCCCCGGTATCAAAGTCCCCGCCCAAGAAACTCTCTTGACCCCCCGGTTCTACACCACAGATTTTGACCGGATTGCTGAGATGGATATTTCTCTCAACGAAGACGAACTCAAGGCAATTCTGGAGGAGTTCCGAGTAGATTACAACCGCCATCACTTTGTAAGGGATCAAGAATTTGCTCAATCCTGGGAGCACATTGATGGTGAAAAGCGCCGTCTGTTTGTGGAATTTCTGGAGCGATCCTGCACCGCTGAATTTTCTGGCTTTTTGCTCTACAAGGAATTAAGTCGGAAAATCAAAGCCAAAAACCCACTGTTGGCCGAGTGCTTCAATCTCATGTCCCGTGACGAGGCTCGCCATGCTGGTTTCTTAAACAAAGCCATGGCAGATTTTAACCTGTCTTTGGATTTGGGCTTTTTGACCCAGCACCGCAGCTACACTTACTTTGAGCCAGAGTTCATTTTCTATGCCACTTACCTATCGGAAAAAATCGGCTACTGGCGTTACATCACCATCTATCGCCACCTAGAAAAACATCCCGAAGACCGCATTTACCCGATTTTTCGGTTCTTTGAAAACTGGTGCCAAGATGAAAATCGTCACGGCGACTTTTTTGATGCAGTGATGCGGGCTTGCCCAGCCATGCTCGATCGCCCGAAGAGTCTGTGGCAGAGATTACTGGACTTTCCTCGCAGTTTCTCCGGCAAAGCTTGGCGACGCTACTTGATGGTGTCGATAATCTCGCCCAAGGCCTGGTGCCGCTTCTTCCTACTGTCAGTATTTGCCACCATGTATCTAAATGATATCCAGCGGCAGGATTTCTACGCAGCGATCGGTTTAGATGCCCGGGAGTACGATATCTACGTGATCAAGAAAACCAATGAAACGGCTGCTAGGGTATTTCCAGTGATCTTGGATGTGGAGCATCCAGATTTTTACAAACGCTTGGATACCTGCGTAGCCAACAATGCCAAACTGACGGAAATTGCCAACTCTGGTAAACCCAAGTTCGTCCAATTATTCCAAAAGTTGCCCCTGTACCTGTCTAATGCCAAGCAGTTGCTGAGCTTAGCTTTTCTGAAGCCCATTGCAGTGGCAACTGGGGCAGTCCGCTGACTACTAACTCTGCTTCTGAGGGAGGTGCTGATTTTTGCAGCACCTTTTTTATGGCTATGTATCTAATCACTAATGATGACGGCATTGATGCACCGGGAATCAAGGTCTTGGGGGAAGTGGTTAAGAACTTGCATCTACCGGCGGTGGTTGTAGCTCCAGCGGACCCCCACTCCGGTTGCGGCCACCAGATTACTACCCGCAGACCTGTGACCTATGAGGAGCGATCGCCCCAGGTTTATGCGATTGGCGGTACCCCGGCCGATTGCACTCGTTTGGGGTTACGCTATCTCTGCCCAGGGGTAAAAGTGGTTCTATCAGGGATTAACGAGGGGGGGAACCTGGGGGTAGACGAATATATTTCTGGAACGGTGGCCGCGGTGCGGGAAGCGGCGGTGTTGGGGGTTAAAGGCATAGCAATTTCCCAGTATCTAGAGCGGGATGGGGAGATTGATTGGGCTTGGTCACAGCGGGTGAGTGAGATGGTCTTGACGAAATTGCTGCCCCTGCCCCTAGGTGTGGGCGAATTTTGGAATGTCAATCTGCCTTGGCCGGGTAGCCAAAAGCCAGAATTGGTTTTTTGCACTCCTAGCCGCGCTCCCCTGCCGACTGGCTATCGCCATGAACCGGGGCAGTTTTGCTACGAGGGCCGCTACACTCAACGCGATCGTGTGCCAGGGAGCGATGTGGATGTTTGCTTTTCTGGTAATATTGCCGTAACCAAATTGTCCCTGTAGGAGCCTATGCGCGTTTTAGTCATGGGGGGAACCCGGTTTATTGGGGTGTACCTGACTCAAGTTTTGGTCAAGCATGGCCATGAGGTGGTTTTATTTAATCGGGGCAATAACCCGCCGCCCGTGGCTGGAATTCGCCAAATTCTGGGCGATCGCACTAACCCCCAAGACCTACAGGAAAAACTGGCTAGAGAACCCTTTGATGCGATTTTTGATAATAACGGCCGGGAACTCAGCGATACCCAACCCCTGGCAGACCTCTACAGCGGTAAAGTAGAGCACTTTGTTTACATGAGTTCGGCGGGTGTCTACCTAAAAACTGACCAGCCGCCCCATGTGGAAGGGGATGCCATTGACCCCAAAAGCCGCCACAGGGGCAAGCATGATACCGAGAGCTACCTAGCCCAAAGTCAATACCTGCCTTGGACTTCAATCCGGCCGACATACATTTACGGGCCTAAGAATTACAACGATTTAGAGGCATGGTTTTTTGACCGGATTGTCCGCGACCGCCCGGTGCCGATTCCTGGTGATGGCATGGTAATTACCCAACTGGGTCATGTGGCCGATTTAGCCGAGGCGATGGTGAAGATTTTAGGCAATCCCAAGGCTAGGGGACAGATCTACAACCTATCGGGCGATCGCTACGTTACCTTTACTGGGTTAGCCAAGGCCTGTGCGGCCGCGGCGGGCAAACCCCCAGAAAGCCTCAAAATTATCTATTACGACCCTAAAAAATTTGACTTTGGTAAGCGCAAGGCCTTTCCCCTGCGAGGGCAACACTTTTTCTGCGATATCAGCAAGGCTAAGCGGGAGCTAGACTGGGTTCCCCAATACGACCTACTCAGCGGTCTCCAGGATGCTTTCCAGGAGGATTACCTGGCTACGGGACGCGATCGCCAGGAGATTGATTTTTCTGTAGATGACGAAATTATTAATGCTAGCTTGGCCCAGTGAATACAAAAAGCCCCCAGAGGGGGCTTGGCTTGTGGGGCTATTGGTTAAACAGCTTTTAGAATTGGGGGACGAACTGCTCTTTTTCAGGCACAGTCGTGTATTCAGCCACGATCTGCCGGAATTCTTCCCCTTCGATCGTTTCCTTTTCCACCAATAGGTCGACTAGGCGATCAACAGCCACCCGGTGCTCTTTGACCATGGCGATCGCATCCTGGTAGCAGCTCTCGGCAATTTGGCGGATCGCTTCATCAATCCGGGCGGCAATTTCCTCAGAGTATTCAGCGCGCGTCACCATCCCAGAGCCAAGAAACACCTCGCCACTCTGGCTTTCCAGGGATACTGGGCCAAGCTCAGACATCCCAAAACGAGTCACCATCTGCCTAGCCAAGCCAGCTACCTGTTGCAGGTCGCCACCAGCACCAGTAGTCACTTCCGCAGTCCCAAAAACCACTTGCTCAGCAGCCCGGCCGCCCAAAGCCGCAGTAATCCTAGCCTTTAGAGCGCTCTTAGTCACCAAACCCTGTTCTTCGTTGGGGGTAAACCAAGTTAGACCCTGGGCTTGGCCACGGGGAATCAGGGTGACTTTTTGGACTGGTTCGTGATCCTTGAGCAGGGTGCCCACTAGGGCATGACCAACCTCATGGTAGGCAATCAACCGCTTGTTTTTGTTGTCCACCAGCGGCGGACGTTCCATGCCCGCCACTACCCGGTCGATCGCGTCGTTGATTTCTAGCATGGTCAGGGCTTCCTTGCGGCGGCGGGCCGTGAGAATAGCCGCTTCATTGAGCAAGTTAGCCAAATCAGCCCCCGTGAACCCAGGGGTGCGGCGGGCGATCGCCTCTAGGGAAATCTCTGGAGCCAGTTTCTTGTTGCGGGCGTGGACTTCCAAAATGCTCTTGCGACCCTTGATGTCAGGAGCATCTACCATGACTTGGCGGTCAAACCGACCGGGGCGCAATAGGGCCGTATCCAACACATCTGGGCGGTTGGTGGCAGCAATGATAATAACCCCAGTATTGCCCTCAAAGCCATCCATCTCCGTCAGCAACTGATTGAGAGTTTGTTCCCGTTCATCGTTACCGCCGCCGATCCCAGCACCGCGCTGTCTGCCGACTGCATCAATTTCATCAATAAAAATCAAGCAGGGAGCATTTTCCTTAGCCTTTTTGAACAGGTCGCGCACTCGGGAAGCCCCGACCCCGACAAACATTTCCACAAATTCAGAGCCAGAAATTGAGAAGAAAGGCACACCAGCTTCCCCAGCGATTGCCTTGGCCAAAAGAGTCTTACCAGTCCCCGGCGGGCCGACCAGAAGTACACCCTTAGGAATTTTAGCGCCCACGGCAGTGAATTTTTCTGGCTGCTTCAAGAAGGTGACCACCTCTTGGAGTTCTTCCTTGGCTTCATCGATACCAGCCACATCATCAAACTTGATGCCAGTTTTTGCTTCCATCAAAAACCGGGCCCGGGATTTGCCAAAACTCATGGCCTGGCCGGGGCCGCCGGGGATATTGTTGGAGCGGCGGAACAAAAAGAACAAGCCGCCCAGCAGCAATACTGGAAACACCAGATTACCTAAGATTCCCCAAATTGCCCCGTTGTTAGCAATTGGATGGGAATCTAGGATCACCGCAGAATCACGAATTTTTACGATCACTTCCGGGGCATTGATGGGCAAATCTACCCGGAATCGCTGGGTGCGGTTGTCTAGATCAGGATCCGTGGCTTGGACGATCGCAGTCCGGCCGCCTTCATAAAGATCTACCTGTCTGACTCGACCAGCATCTAGATATTCTAAAAATCGGCCATAGGTCATCCTAGTACTAGCAGTGTTCATCCCTGTAGCACCGGAACTTCCGGTAAAAGTCCCCTGCCAGAGGAAAAACAAAATCACCAAGGCCGGCAGAGTCCACAGTAAAATAATTCGCCAAGACAGTTTCATTAATTTATCCCTTGTCTATTACTGGTTTTAGCAACCCTAGTTTGAATTTATCTGTAAGTTTGCTTACTAAGTTATGAAAAAATCTAGGGATTACCTCAGGATTGCTTCAGCTTATACTATCTTAACCAAATTTAATCTAGTTCTCAGAAATCCCCCCAGACTTATCCGGATGTCCACCCTGACTTTCTACGGCGGTACTTACAGAGGCTGGATTCTCATTGATTGCTTTAATGCAGCCTAAGGTAACGCCTGTAGCTTCGGCTTAGCTCAGCGTTCAGTAAATTGGCATAAGCAAGATCGACACAAAAGCTCTAAATTCGCTCTAAATTCAAGGCTAAGTTGGCCCAGTGTCACGGCTAACTACCACCCATGGTGTTAATGGCAAGGTTTTGCATAACTCTCATAAATCTGAGCTTGCCCCGGTAGGCTTGCCAACTATGTATCCATGGCTAGACGCTTGAATTTTATAAAGTTCATAAAACAGTTTAGTTTGACAAACCAGGCCCATCTGCGCCTAGGCTAAACGCCCCAGTAAAGAAAAAACCCCAAAAACAATTAAAATTACCCCGCTGGCGGGGGTAATCCAGCTACTCCAGCGCCGCAGGGAGAGTAAGTGCTTGATGGTAGCCGTGAAAGTACCAGCAATGATCAAAGGAGTTGCATAGCCGATACTGTAGGTTAGTAGTAAAAGTGCCCCTAGGGTGAGATTTTGCTGCTTGGCCACCCAGCCAAGGAGAGTTGCTAAAACCGGGGTGCTACAGGGGGAGGCAACCACACCAAAACTCAAGCCGACTAGGTAAGAGCGCATCCCTGCGGGTAGATCGGATTTGATCCAGTCCATGCTGCCCCAGGCTGGTAGGGGGATCTGGATAATTTGCAATAGATTGAGGCCCATGACGATCGCTAATATGCTGACAATGACTGGTAAACCCCAACCTACCTGGCCATAGATTTTGCCAAAGCCTGCGGCAATTAAGCCCAATACTGCCAAAGTGGTGGCTAAGCCGAGGGTAAACCATAGGGATTGAATAGCTGCCTGTAGACGATTATCAGCAGTGTAGCCGCCAATATAGGCGATCGAAATCGGCAGCATCGACAGCAGGCATGGTGAAAAACTGGTCAATAGCCCGGCGGCAAAGACAACGGCTAAGCTCAGGGGGGTGATGTGCTCTAACTGTCGATTCACCAGTTGGTCAGCCCAAGTGGCCCATTGATAGAGAGCGATCGCATCCATAAAGATTTACCTCTAGCGGGCTTTTAAAAAATCTTGCCCAATCTGAATAGTAATATCAGATCTAAAGCTACCGCTACTGTCTACGCGCACCTCCCCAACGCCGATCGTACTTTTGATGATCTCGGCACTATCGCCATAGCCACCCTGGGCCAAAATGCGTGTGGTGGCTAGCGGTTCACTCCAAGGTTCATCTATGTAGACTTGGTAGCCAATTCCCTGTAATCGCTGGGCGAGCGATCGCACCGCTGTCCGATTTTTAGTACTGTCTTGGATTGAGACCCGCACATCAGCCGGGTTGATGATAATCGGCTGGTTAAAGCCTTGATCAAAATACAGGGCAACCAATTGCTTGATTTTAGTCTGGTTCGGCAGCCAGTAGCTCACTCCCCGACGGCCATCCCCATTAAACTCCCCTGGCAACAGAACCGTTTCAAACTGTGATCGATTCACCTGCACCCCAAAGGCCCCCAAGGCCACAAACTCCTCGACACTTAGATTAGTATCAATGTTGTTTTGAATCACGCCCACAATTTGTGGTATCCGAGTCAGGGTAACCGGGTTGAGGGTCTGTTCTACTAGGGCCCGCATTAACATCTGCTGGCGTTGCACCCGGCCAATATCGCCATTGTCATCATTACGGAAACGGAGAAATTGCAAGGCCTGACTGCCATTGAGCCGTTGCCGCCCTTTTTTCAGGTCGATGTAGAGACGCTGGCTGTCGTCTTGGTACTTCATGTCTTTGGGCACGTAGACGGTTACCCCGCCTAGGGCATCAATTAATTTTTCTACTCCCTGGAGATTAATTCGTACATAGCGGTCGATCGCAATCCCCTGCAAAAGGCGGCTGATTGCCTTGGCTGCCCCCGCGGCCCCGCCCACATCATTGGCTTCGTTAATTTTGGTTTCCCCCCGGCCATCGACGATCGCTTTGGTATCCCTAGGGATTGATAGGGCGACGACTTTTTTATTGACCGGGTCAAAACGTAGTAGCATTATTGTGTCGGTCAGACCTTCAAAGGAGTTGACTAACTGGAATGCTTGACCAATTTTAGGAGTCGCCCCCAAATCCACATCCGTTACCCGGGCCCCTAAAACAATGATATTTACCGGGCGGGTCAACTCCGGCAAACTAAGGGTACTCCGGCTAATTTTCTCGCCATCGAATACGGCTTGTTCTTCGGGACTGAGTTGCACCTGTTGTAGAGGTGTTGTGGAGAGGGAAACCGCCAACATCCCTCCGGCGATCGCCGACAGGACTGAAACTGAAACGAATAATAAACCAATCCAAATCCAATGAAGTCCTAATTTTCTCTTCACCTTTTTCTGGGGCGATCGCGGAGGGAATTTCTGGGGTCTGACTTTTTTACTTGACACAATGGTTTCTAGCTAAAACTTCTGCCTGATTATACCTAAAGGGCTAACTTGCTTTATTTTGGAGTCTAGATTTTTAGCCTAGGGCTTGCGATCAAGACTATCAGCCACTCGACTAAAACCAACCAGCCGGGGCGACTTTCCCCTGGCCAACCGCCAGATCAACCACAAACTAGTCAAAAAATAACCGGAAGTCAACAGACTATTGGTAACCATTAACCGCATTGACCAAATCTCTGATGTGGGCCAATCCAATGACAGCAGGATATAGGCCGCCAACCAAGTAGCACTCAGGGTAACAGACAACCGACTCACTTCCCGTTGTTCCCGATCGCCCCGGCCCCAAGCCAGAGTCCCCAGGGAAATCATAGCCCCTAGGACTGGGGCTAGGTGCAGCATCAGTTGCAGATTTTTTTGTTTAGCTTCCCAAGGTTGCTGATCCATGGCATTATCAGGGTGATTTTCCTCGATAATAGCAACTACCTGATAACTCTATTGTGGCTAATCAAGTCTGGTTCCTCGGTAAAATTTGGCTGATTTCCCTAGCGATCGCCGGAGCCATTAAGCTGGCCAGCACTTGGCCAGTGGGAATTCCTGCAAATTTTTGGGTAGTTGCGATCGTCTGTGCCCCCACATTGATCATGGCCGGTATCTTTTTGAGGCGCAGCAAGTAGCCAAATCTCAGTATATCCACTAGATTTGAAAATCTTCCGGTAGAAGATCTACTGAGATCGAAATGATATCCCCAAGGGGGTAATCCTGCTGTAAAGTTATCTTAATTGGTTCAGTTGTAGAAGTTTTTAGAAACTCCTACCATGGACAATAGTCAAGACTCCTCATACAACACAAATGGCCGTGAAATTCTCGTAATTTTTGCGGCTTTTTTATTTATATTCATCTTGGCATTCAGCAAAAATCAACCCAGCACGATTTGAGCTATTGAAGTTCAGTCCCCCAGCACCTCGCCAAGGGTAAATCGCCAGCTCTGCAACCTAGACATCCGAGAACGCCAATAATTGCGTGTATCCCCCAACCCGGTATGGCCCGTGAGACTCTTAGAGCTGATTTGTAAACTTAACGCCAGTTCCGGTTGAGCACTAGGCTCTTTGAGTCGGTGGCAGTAAGCAATGAGACCTCCGATCGCATCCGATACCCTAATCACATTGCATTGGCCGGCGGCGAGAATGTTCAATTGGCGGGGTATTCGTGCGATCGCAGGCTTAAAGACTCAATAAGGGTTTGTGACTGAGTAATCAAAGTGGCTCCCCGCTGAAATACAGCCATGTCCAAGGTTTGGCCACACTTAGGATTTATTTTGCAAATTAGTTCTAACTCTATCCAACTACAAGATGCAGAATTCAATAACCCGCCATCCCATGGCATTACCCACCCACAAAACTCAAAACCCCTAGTCGTCGTCGCTGCCGCCAGAGCTACTGCTACTTGCTGATGCGACCTTACTGTTGATAATTTCTTCAATTTTCTTTTGCATAAAAGCACGACCATAGGCAGTACGAGCAATCAGGACTTTGCCAGTTCCTTCGTAAACGTTGACAAATCCTTCCCCAGATACCACGGATCCCAACAGACTTTTGGCTGCTTTTTCTACCCGATAGGTTAAGTTGCCTTGCCGAGCCACTGCAAAGTTACCATCTACCACAAGGCGATTATTTTTTAGGTTGATTTCCCGGATTGGGCCTGGAGTCTGCAAAACCACTTTGCCGCTACCCCTAGCCATAGTTTGAAACCAACCTTCTTTGCCCAGGAACCCGGTAATTAGGTTGTTGCGTTTAGCGGTAATTTCCACGGTTCCTTCAGAAGCATAGTAGCTGCCTCTATCCATTACCCATTCTTCCCCTTGGAGTTCCAGGATATGGAACCCAGCGAAGGATGGTTCTAGATAGAGTTCACCGGTACCTGTGTAGGTAGGTCTAAAGAGTGCTTCACCGGTGACCGCAGATTTAATTAAACCGCCAAGTCCACCAGTACCCTTAGATTCCATTTGAATTTGCCCGCGCATGTAATACATTGCCCCCGCTTCGGCCCGGACGGTCTCATTTTGCATGGTGATTTTGACCAGCCGCATACCTTCACGATCGATAACTTCAAACTTTGCCATGGTTCGAGTTGTGTATAAATTGTCAAGTTAATTCTGGTTTTAGCCGTCTATACGGCCCAAAGCTGTCGGAGCATGGTCACTTCCCAGTAGGCATTGGGAGCCAGTAAGACTGTACCTGTGCCCTCGTAGGTATTAACTAACCCCTCTCCGGAGGTGACAGTACCAAGGAGAGATTTAGTAGCCTTGTTAATAGTGTAATTTAAGCTGGCAGTGCGAGCCACTGCAAAGTTACCATCCACCACTAGGCGATCGTTCCGTAAATGAATTTCCTCCACCGGGCCTGGTGCCCTAACTACCACTCTTCCCTGCCCTTGAGCCGTAGTCTGGAATAGCCCTTCCCCGCCAAACAAACCCGTCAGTAACTTATTGCGCTTAGCACTGATCTGCACACTTCCTTCTGAAGCCCAGTAACCACCAGTGTCCATGACCCATTCTTTACCTTGCAAATCCAAGATATAGTAGCCTTCAAAGCTTGGTTCTAGGAAAATCTCGCCAGTACCGGTGAAGCTGGGTCGGATAATGCTCTCCCCGGTGGCTAGGGATTTGATCATGCCGCCCATGCCCCCCGTGCCTTTAGATTCCATTTGAATATTGCCCACATAATAAAACAATGCCCCCGCCTCAGCCCGGACGGTTTCATTGTTAATTACGATTTTGACAAACCGGAGACTTTCATCTTCAACAATTTCAAAACTTGCCATAATTATTTGGAACTTTTGAATAGACCAAGGAAAATATGCGTGGCAACCTTACCTCAACCAATCAGCTAGACTCTGCAGTTGGTGCTTGAATTTTATCGATCAGGTTGATATTGGAATAATTATTCGCCAATCCTAGCAAAAAAGATCCCCTGGATGTCAATGGTGGAGTTTGGCCCTCCGGCTTGCAGGTTTGTACGTTGCTACATATTCATAGATTATTAACTTTGGGTTGTGGTACAGTTTAGCAGGCCTCTGGGGCCGACCCCAAGTATCCAATAACTATCCAATAGCCCACTTAACATAAACGTTGCAGGTTTTGCAACGACATCCTTAAATTGCTGTTTTATGACCAGACTGCCAACGTGTGAACCAAGACAAATGCTGTCAGCATCTGTACCACCCCGGTTGGATTGCTGCGATCGCCAAGCCTTGATTGACTACTTCGATAATGCTTGGCAACTCGAAGAAGCTCTAATGCAGAGTATTACAGCAGAAAATACCTTCTATCTGCGCCCAGACCCACTACGAAATTGCCTGATTTTTTACCTCGGACATACCACGGCTTTTTACATTAACAAATTACGTTTGGCTGGCTTATTGACTGAACCAATCAACGCAGATTACGAAAAATTGTTTGCCGTGGGAGTAGACCCGGCTAGCCCCGAAGAACTACAACAGCAAGTTGCCCATATCCAATGGCCCACAGTTAGGGCCGTCCATGACTACCGAGCCAAGGTTTATCAGGTAATTCGAGAACTCTTGGAATCTAGTTTGTGGCCCCTGCCAATCCATTCCCAGCATCCATTCTGGGCACTATTGATGGGCATTGAGCATAGCCGAGTACACCTAGAAACCTCCTCGATGTTGCTGCGCCAACTTCCCCCTGAGAAACTCCAATGCCCCGCTGGTTGGGCCTATGCTCCCAGCCATGGAGCGGTCCCCGCCAACCCCATGCTAGAAGTTCCCGGCGGGGTTGTCACCCTGGGTAAAACTGAGCCGACCTTTGGTTGGGATATGGAGTATGGCAATTGCACGCGCTCTGTTGCCCCATTTTTGGCTAGCCAATACTTGGTTAGTAACGGCGAGTTTTTAGAATTCCTTGAGGCAGATGGCTATCATCGCCAGGAATACTGGAGTCAAAAAGCCTGGAATTGGCTACAACGTCACCAGGTTAGCCATCCTAAGTTCTGGCTACCCACCTCTACAGGCTATCGATACCGGGCTACCTTTGAGGAAATGGCACTTCCTTTGGATTGGCCCGTGGAGGTCAACCACTACGAAGCGATCGCCTTTTGTCGTTGGAAGGGGCCGGGCTATCGCCTGCTTGGGGAAGCTGAGTGGCAACAGGCCCTCAGGCACTCGACCCAAGACCAACACAACTTAAATCTGCAATTTGCCTCCCCCAGCCCGGTAAACCTGTCTGCCACCAACGGCTTAGCCGATCTGCGGGGGAATGTCTGGGAGTGGTTACAGGATACTTTTGCGCCCCTGCCTGGGTTCCAGCCCCACCCCCTTTATGCAGACCATGCGGCTCCATTTTTTGATCAGGCCCATTACCTGATGCTGGGGGGGTCTTGGATTTCCAATGGCAGTATGGCTGCCTCTTCCTATCGCAACTGGTTTCGTCCTTATTTTTATCAACATGCTGGCTTTAGACTCTGCCAGAGCTTTCTTTAAAAATTAAGCTTACCCATCTACCACCATGATTACCACCAATTCCCTGGTAGTTCTTGAGCAAGACTATCAAGAACTCAATACTGATGGTCAAGAGATTCTCCAGGGGCTGAGCCAGACCCCCAAGACCTTGCCCTGCCGTTTTTTCTACGATGATCACGGATCTGAGTTGTTTAACCAAATTTGCCAGTTGCCGGAATATTATCCGACTCGTACAGAGACCGAAATTTTGCGTGAATCTGCTTCGGCGATCGCTCAAATGACTGGCCCTTGCACCTTGGTGGAGCTGGGTAGTGGCAACTCCACAAAAACCCGCCTGCTTTTAGATGCCTACCAACAGGGAGATTACCTGCCTATTGATATCAGTGCTGGCATCTTGCGGCAGAGTGTTGACCAACTGCAACGGGAATATCCTAGTTTTAGGGTACAGGGGTTGGTGGGTACCTATGACCAGGGCCTAGCACACCTGCAAACCTGTAGCCTAGGACCACGGATGATTTTCTTTCTGGGCAGTTCTCTGGGTAATTTTAATGTTGAGCAGTGCGATCGCTTCTTTAGCCAAATTGCCCAGACCCTCAAGCCAGGGGATTATTTCCTGTTGGGTGTAGATCTAGAAAAAAGCCCAGAAACTTTAGAGTTGGCCTACAATGACAGCCAAGGAGTGACCGCAGCCTTTAACTTGAATATCCTTAACCACATTAACCGCTGCTTTGGGGGCAATTTTAACCCTGAACTGTTCCGTCACAAAGCTATTTACAATCCGGTGGCTTGTCAAATTGAGATGTATCTGTACAGCCAGGCTGACCAGCGCGTTACCCTCAATACCCTAGAGCTAGAAATTAATCTAGCCGCCGGGGAAGGCATCCTCACTGAGATTTCCCGCAAGTTTAACCTAGCAAGTCTCCAGGCTCAACTGGCCAGCCATGGGCTGCACCCTATCCGGGTGTGGATAGACCCGCAGCAATGGTTTGGGCTGGTACTCTGCCAAGCTCACCAGTAGTCTCAGGGCTGGGTTGGTAGCCCGCCCCAAAAACCCTTGACCGTAGGCTTGGAGATTCAATCTTGCAGTCAGTCTTGTGTGAGTATGGAAGCTTATATGATCGAACCCCTGGCCCCAAAGCACCTAGCTGCTGTGGTGGCCCTAGACCGCCTGTGCTTTGGGGGGCTTTGGTCTGAGGACAATTATCTAAGGGAGTTGAGTAGCCCCAATAGCCATTTTTGGGTGATTGTAACCGGGGGAACGATCGTCGCGATTGGGGGATTTTGGGTAATTCTAGAGGAGTGCCATATCGTGGTTTTAGCTGTGCATCCCCAGCACCGACGCCGGGGCCTGGGAGAACAATTACTCAAACAAATGCTCGAAACTAGTCGATCGCTCGGTCTCGCCTGGGCTACCCTGGAGGTGCGCGCCTCTAACCACGCAGCCAGCCAACTCTACCAGAAATTTAATTTTCAAATTGCCGGCCGTCGCCGTCACTATTACCCAGACACGAAGGAAGATGCTTTAGTTTTATGGTTGAAGTTAACTTAAACTTGCCGCCCCTTACGGATTCACACCATAAACATCATATGTGGTGACTAAGACCGGTAATTCTAAGTTAAGATACGCTACATTTAGAGTCTTAGCACTTGTGATGCCTCTCAATCACCCAGAAATCACCTACCAGCCCCTGACTCAGGAAGGCCTCAAGGATGCGGCTTTGATTATCGGCCAGGCATTTGCTAGCGGTGAACCCATGGCCTCCGCCTTGGGTATTTCCCCTGTGGAGATAGCAGGCTTGATCGAGCAGTTTGGCGATCGCGTCTTCAACCTCAGCTTTGTCGCCAAGTTCCAGGAGCAGACTGCTGCAGCAATTTTGGCAGCGGACTGGTGCACCCCCTACACTGGTGCAGTCAACCCCAAGTTTGAGCCAATTTTGCATCTCCTCAGCCAGCTGGGTCAGCTCTACGGTATGGAGTTTGTACCCCAAACAGCCCTCCACATCGAAATTCTGGCCGTTGCCCCCCAATATCAGGGGCAAAAAATTGCCCAGAGGCTCCTGAGCACTTGCCTAGACCAAGCAATCTGCCAGGGATATACCACCGCCCTAGCCTAATGCACTGGCTCCACATCCCAACACATCTTCGGAAAATTTGGTTTTCAAGACCGGGCTGCGATCGCCTACAAATCCTTCTGCTACAGCGGTCAACCAGTTTTTGCCAATTTATCTGGCCAGGCAATTTTGCTAACCAAATCTCTACTTTGAATTGCCCAACTCCCCCAGCCAAATGGTATCTTGAGCAAAATAACTCCAAGCATCACTATGGCACAGGCAAAGATCGGCATCATCGGCGGCAGCGGTTTGTATAAAATGGAAAGCCTCCAGGAGGTAGAGGAATTGAGTATCGATACCCCCTTTGGCAGGCCCTCCGATGCTCTGATCTACGGCAAGCTAGAGGGCGTACCCGTAGTCTTTTTGGCCCGCCATGGCCGCCACCACCACCTGTTGCCCACAGAGTTACCCTTCCGGGCCAATATCTATGCCATGAAGAGCTTGGGAGTAGAATATTTGCTTTCGGCCTCTGCCGTTGGTTCCCTCAAGGATGGGGTCAAGCCTCTGGATATGGTAATTCCTGACCAGTTTATTGACCGGACGCGCGATCGAGTCTCCACCTTTTTTGGGGAAGGGATTGTCGCCCACATCGCCTTCGGAGATCCGATTTGCCCCCAGCTAGCCCAAGTCCTGGCCGCCGCCGTTGAAAGCCTCGACCTCCCGGAGGTTACCCTCCACCAAGGCGGCACCTACGTGTGCATTGAAGGGCCGGCCTTTTCCACCAAAGCCGAATCACACCTGTATCGCAGTTGGGGAGCCACGGTCATCGGCATGACCAACCTCCAAGAAGCCAAGCTGGCCAGGGAAGCTGAAATTGCCTATGCCACCCTCGCCCTAGTCACCGACTATGACTGCTGGCACAGCGACCACGACAGTGTTACCGTCGACATGGTAATCGCCAACCTGAGTAAAAACGCCACCAATGCCCAACAGGTGATTCGGGCAGCGGTGCAGCGCCTTGCGGCTAATCCCCCAAGTTCAGAAGCCCACTCGGCCCTCAAGTATGCAATCCTCACCCCCCTAGACCAAGTACCAGCGGCCACTAGGGCCAAACTAGCCCTTTTACTCGATAAGTACGCTGGTTAGGGGTTTATCCATGGGACAACGCCTGTCCGTATTAATGAACGATCCGGGATACGCTTTCTCCCGCAAGCAAGATTAACGATTGGGAGAGGGTTCTCGGTTGGCTATCCTGGAGTGAATCTTTGGGCCAGAGTTAATTTTTATTCCCTGTGGGGGCTTTGGTCGGGCTACCCTGATTTTCCTTCAATTATTGCCTCTGCTTCTAGGGCGATCGCCCGGAGTCGGTCTGTGGTTTCCGGGGAAGCATCCCGCCAGATACCCCGCTGCTGCGCCTCTAGGAGGCGTTCGGCCATGTCCCTAGCAGCCCAGGGGTTTTGGGCTTGCATAAATTCATAGACCGCCTGATCGAACAAATAAGCCTGGGCGACTCCTTGGTACATGTGGCCGGGTACACAATTGGTGGTGGCTCCGTAGGCAAATAGAAAATCGATCGTTGCTGACATTTCAAAGGCTCCCTTGTAGCCATGGCGCATGGCTCCAGCGATCCACTTGGGGTTGATTACGCGCGATCGATACACCTTGGCAATTTCTTCGCCCAAGGAGCGGAGCTTGGGATTCTCAGCTAGGGCATGGTCGCCAAAGTAGGCGGCGGGGGTTTGACCACTCAGGGTCTGCACGGCCACGGTTAATCCCCCCTGAAATTGGTAGTAGTCATCGGAGTCGAGGAGGTCATGCTCCCGATTGTCTTGGTTTTGGAGGACGATTTGGGTGTTTTGCAGGCGTTGGACGAGGGCCTCGCGGCTGGCTGCCCCGCAGGTTTTACCCGTGTAGGCATAGCTGCCCCAGTCCAGGAACACCTCTGCTAAATCAGCTTGGGTCTGCCAAGCCTGGGACTCAATCAACTCCTGGAGGCCCGTGCCGTAGGCCCCGGGCTTAGCCCCAAAGATGCGGTAGAGCGATCGCTGCTGAGCTGGCTCTGGGGCTAGGCCCTGCCCCAACCAAAACCGGTAGTCCTGCTCGACCTGGGCCCGGATTGGATTATCCTCAACGGGTTCATCTAGGCTAGCCACAGCCATGACTGCTTGGTCAAATAAATCAATCAAATTGGCAAAGGCATCCCGGAAAAACCCCGAGATTCTCAGGGTAACATCAACCCTAGGCCGCCCCAGCACCGAGAGGGGCACAATTGCAAAATCCACAACCCGCCCTCCATCCCAGACTGGGGTTACCCCCAAAAAAGCCAGGGCCTGGGCAATGTCATCGCCGCCCGTCCGCATGGTGGCGGTGCCCCAAACCGACAGGGCCAAGCTGCGGGGATATTCACCATTCTCCTGGCAGTAGCGCTCCACCACTAGTTCTGCGGCTTGCCGGCCCACTTGCCAAGCCGATTGGGTGGGCAGGGCCCGTGTGTCGACTGCGTAGAAGTTGCGCCCGGTGGGGAGGACCTCTGGGCGGCCGCGAGTTGGAGCACCGGAGGGGCCGCTGGGTATGTATTGCCCGGCTAGGCCCCGGAGTAGGTTGGTGATTTCTTGGTCAGTGCTTTGGAGGCTGGGGATCAGGTGCTGGGTAATCCAGGTCAGCTCTGGATTAGTGGCTGGGCCGGGGTCGGGGGTTTGATGGTTGAGCACCTGCTCGACTAGGCGGGCTGCGGCTGCTTCGATCGCTGCGATCGCATCTGCCAGATTACGGCAGCCCGCCAAGGGATGGCCGGGGGTAAAGGAGATGGCGGCTGTGGGATCAGCGGTTAACGGGTCTAGGTCTAAACCCCAATCCTGGGCGATCGCCCTAGTCAAACCTTGGTAGCCGGGGCGGGGGCAGCGGGCGATCGCCACAATCAAATCCCTAAGTTGTACACCCGCGGGGCACTGTCCAAACACATGCAGCCCGTTGCGGATCTGGGCCTCCTTCAGGTCACACAGGTAACTGTCGGTGCGGTTGAGAAATTCCGTAAACTCGCCGATCGCCCCCAATTCCTGCTGTAGATGGTTTTGCTCAATCAGCCCGGTAATCTGCTCGCGAAGCAGACCCAAACGACTTGGGTCCAAAGCTTCAGCCTGGTAATATTCATCCACCAAGGCCTCCAAATGCAGCAGTTCCCCGTAGAGTTCGGCCCTGGTCATGGGTGGAGTCAGGTGATCGAGGATCACAGCCTGGGAGCGGCGCTTCGCCTGGCAGCCTTCGCCGGGGTCGTTGACGATGAATAGGTAGAAGTGGGGCAGGGGCCCGAGGGCAATTTCTGGGTAGCAGGTGCGGCTCAGGGCAATGCTTTTGCCGGGGAGCCATTCCAGGTTACCGTGCTTGCCCACATGGACGATCGCCTGGGCAGCAAAATTTTGACGCAGCCAGTGGTAGAAACCCAGGTAATCGTGGGGCGGGGCCAGGTCGGGGGAGTGGTAGCTCAAGCTAGGATCCTGGCCGCGAGACGGCTGGATTCCTACGAAAATATTGCCAAATTGACAGCCAGCGATCGGCAGATCCTGGTCGGGCAGTTCCCAGGGCAGGTGGACTGGCAAGGTTTTCAGATAGGCTTGGTAAGCGGCCAAGGGTAGGACTTGGCGCCCTGGCCGCAACTGCCGCCCCTCTGGATCATTGGTAATCCCCCCGGTTAACTGGGCAATCAGCTCGGCCCCATTGGCTGGCAGGTCTCCAGTGCTGTAGCCTGCATCCCTGAGGGCGTGCAGAATTGCCACACAACTGGCCGGTGTATCAAGACCAACGCCGTTGGCCAGGCGGCCATCGCGACTGGGGTAGTTGGCCAAGACCAGGGCAATGCGGCGATCGCTGGCGGGGGTCTGTTGCAGATGCAGATAGTTAGCTGCTAACTGAGCAACAAATTCCAGGCGATCGCTGACTGTTTCGTAGACCACCACATCGGTTTGCAGCATTTCATGGCGAGTCTGCACCGCCTTAAAAGCCACCGCCCTAGTAATCACCTTGCCATCCACCTCTGGCAGCACCACATGCATGGCCATATCGCGGGGATTCAAGCCCCGGCTACTTTCTTGCCAAGCTTCCTTGGTGCCGCCACTAAAAATCACCTGTAAAATCGGCACCCCCAAGCGAGTCAAGGGATTAGTACCGGTTTGACCAACCGTAAAACTAGTTGTATTCAGAATCAAACCTACCCCCGCCAGATACTTCAGCAATTGTTCATGGATACTCTGATCCCGCAGGGAAGATACATATACCGGTAGGGGCCGCAGATTATGGGCTGCCAAGGCCTGGCACAGGGCGATCACCGCCGCCGTGTTCCCCGCCAAGTAATGGGCCCGGTAGAAGATCACTGCCACCTGGGGAGCCGCAGTACTAGCGAGAATCCCCACCTTGGGTACCGGCTGGGGAGGATTAGCCTGGCCGGGGTAAGCCAAATATTTGTGGGCCAGAAATTGGAAACAGTTAGCCAGATTGCTGATGCCCCCTTCGGTAAAGTAGCGCCACACCTGCTCAGCGATCGCCACATCCACACTAGAGTGGCTGATCAGCAATGGGTCTAGGCGGTTATCCCCCGGAATCACAATCAGGGTAGCCGCCACTGCGGCAGTCACCTCCAAACCGTAGGGCCAGTAAGAAACTCCCCCCAGAAGACGCACAATAATCAGCTTCGCCTGGCTTAAGACCGTTTCTGCGTAGGTGTCAATGGTCAACTGCTGCTGGAGTTGTAGGATGTTCACCGCCCGAATTACCGGAAAATCTTCAGGCCAGTCGATCGCAGCTAGGGTTTGAATATCCGTATCAGCCGCCGTAATTAAAACGATGTCTCCGGGGGTCTGGTCAACAAAAATTACCCCTTCTAGGTCTGGGTTCCAGCCGCCGGGGAGAGTCGCAATCCGATGCATGGGTTAGCCTTTCTTTAATACATCATTAACTTCATCTTCATAGCCGAGGGCTAAGTTGTCCTAGGACTGGACCCACCCAGCTTCTACTCAACTGTTTGTTTGGGATTTTTTATGAAGAAGAATCTACTGAAATATATCAGCCTAGCCATTGTAGCTTTGGGGGCATTGGTATTTATGCAAAACCTCAGTGCCACTGCCACGACCTTGACCGGCCGGCCGCCCCTGGTCATTGGCCACCGGGGTGCCAGTGGTTATCGCCCAGAGCATACCCTCGCCGCCTACGAATTAGCGATCGACATGGGGGCAGACTACATCGAGCCAGACTTGGTCATTACTAAAGACAGCGTGTTAATTGCCCGCCATGAGAACGAAATTTCTGAAACCACTGATGTTTCTGAAAAGCGGGAATTTGCCAGCCGTAAAGCCACCAAAACCATTGATGGAAAAAGGGTAGAGGGTTGGTTTGCCGAAGATTTTACCCTCAATGAGATACGCACCCTGCGGGCCAAAGAGCGGCTACCCTTTCGAGACCAAAGCTATAACGGTCGCTTTAGTGTGCCTACCTTACAAGAGGTTATTGACCTAGCCCAACGCAAGAGCCGTGAAACTGGCCGGACGATCGGCATCTACCCAGAAACTAAGCACCCCACCTATTTCCAGTCAATTAACTTACCTCTAGAAGAACCCCTGGTGGCGGCACTGCGGGCTAATGGCTACAATAGTAAGAATTCCCCTGTATTTATCCAATCCTTTGAGGTGGCTAACCTTAAGAAATTGCGCCAGATGACCGAGGTGCCCCTGGTGCAGTTGCTCAGTTCCCCAGAGGAAAAGCCCTACGATTTTGTGGTTAGTCGCGATCGCCGCACCTACGGAGACCTGACCCGCCCCGCCGAACTGCGCCAGATTGCCCAATACGCCAATGGTATTGGCCCCTTCAAGCGTCTGATTGTGCCCGCCGGGGAAGATAATCGCCTCAAGACTCCCACTAGCCTAGTCCGTGATGCCCACGCCGCTGGTTTGCAAGTCCACCCCTGGACTTTCCGCAATGAGGAACGCTACTTGGCCGCTGATTACAATCGCGACCCCAAGGCTGAGTATCTCCAGTTCTATCGCTTGGGGGTTGATGGGCTGTTTAGTGACTTTCCTGATACCGCAGTCCAAGCCCGCAGAATGATGGGCAACTAACCTACCGGCCTGATATCTAGGTTTAAGTTTTTCAGCTAATTTTCAACTAATATCCCCTCCCCTAGCCCTAGAGGAGGGGTTAATTATGGCATATCCTTAAATCAAAGAGCGGATATTTATATTAAGTTCAGGTTAGTTTCAGTAATTGTGGGGTGATCGCCAAATCTCAGGGAATCGCCTCGACTCTTGCTTCCTCTTGATTGAAACCGACTACAATCCTCGCCAGACTGATTAAAAAGCAGTATTTGGAAATTTCTATGGGCCAGGTTATTCCGTTTGTTTCCGTTGCCTATGCACACGATGGTACCTCCACCAAAGCCAATACTTTGGGGATGCGTCCGATGCAGGAGCGGGCCTACCAAAAACGTGGTGAACAATACTTACTAATCAAATCACCCCCCGCCTCTGGTAAAAGTCGGGCCCTGATGTTTATTGCCCTCGATAAACTCCAAAACCAGGGACTCAAGCAGGCAATCATCGCTGTACCTGAAAAATCAATCGGCTCTAGTTTCCACAGTGAGCCCCTCAGTCAATTTGGATTCTGGGCTGATTGGTGGGTTGAACCCCAATGGAATCTCTGTGATGCCCCTGGGAATGATGGCGGTAAAGTCGGGGCAGTCAAAAAGTTCCTAAGCAGCAGTGCTAAGGTGCTGATCTGCACCCATGCTACCTTCCGCTTTGCCGTGGATAAGTTTGGCCCAGAAATATTGGACGATCGCTTGATTGCAGTAGATGAATTTCATCATGTTTCTGCTAACCCCGACAACAAACTCGGTGACCAAATCCGTCAGCTCATGGCCCGCGACAAGACCCACATTGTCGCCATGACTGGCTCCTACTTTCGTGGCGATGCAGAGTCAGTTTTACATCCCGACGACGAATCTCGTTTTGAAACCGTCACCTACACCTACTACGAACAACTCAATGGCTATCAGTACCTCAAACAACTTGACATTGGCTATTACTTCTACTCTGGTAGCTACATCGATGCCATCATGCAGGTACTTAACCCAGACGAAAAAACCATCTTGCATATTCCCAACGTCAACTCCCGCGAGAGTACTAAGGACAAAATTCGCGAAGTGGAGAATATCATTGGGTTGCTTGGGGAATGGCAGGGCACTGACCCGGTTACCGGGTTTCATTTGCTAAAAACCACCGACGGCAAAATCCTCAAAGTTGCTGATCTTGTTGATGATGACCCCAGCAAGCGAGATAAAGTCGCCGCTGCCCTCAAAAACCCCGCCCACAAAGACAACCGAGATCACGTGGACATCATCATTGCCCTGGGTATGGCCAAAGAGGGTTTTGATTGGATTTGGTGCGAACACGCCTTAACCGTGGGCTATCGTTCTAGCTTGACGGAAATTGTCCAGATTATCGGTCGGGCGACCCGTGATGCTCCCGGCAAAACCCGGGCCCGCTTTACTAATTTGATTGCTGAACCGGATGCCAGTGAAGAGGCGGTGATAGAGGCAGTTAATGATACTCTCAAAGCCATAGCAGCCAGCCTACTGATGGAGCAAGTCCTTGCCCCCCGCTTCGAATTTAAGCCTAAAACTGCCAATAGTTTGCCTGCTCCGGGTTTTGACTACGGTGAGGGGGGTTACGACCCTAATCGCTGCAATGTGGGCATCAATCAAGAAACTGGTCAGATTCAACTGGAAATCAAGGGGCTAGCGGAACCCAAAAGCCGAGAAGCCCAACGCATTTGCCGCGAGGATCTGACGGAATTAATTACAGCTTTTGTACAAGATAAACCAGCGATCGAACGGGGGCTGTTTGATGAGGAACTGGTGCCGGAGGAATTAACCCAAGTACGGATGAGCAAAATCATTAAAGAGAAGTTCCCCGCCCTAGAAGAGGAAGATCAAGAAGCAGTGCGTCAACATGCGATCGCCGCCCTCAACTTGGTTCAACAGGCAAAACGAGCTGTCAACGAGGCAAGTGGAGCCTACAATCTTCTCTACTCTTCCGAATCGAGAGGGGGTTCAGAGAATATAGGCGATCGAGAACCTCCTAAAAACACAGCTCTGATTGATGGGGTGCGGCAATTTGCCCTCTCTGTAAAAGAACTAGATGTTGATCTGATTGATCGCCTCAATCCCTTTGGGGAAGCCTACGCCATCCTGGCAAAGTCCATGAACGAAGAGCGGCTAAGACGGGTTGCCGAAGTCATTGCCGCCAAACGGATCAACCTCAGCCTAGAGGAGGCACGGGAGTTGGCAAAGCGTGCCCTCCGTTTCCAAAGGCAGCACGGTCGGCTACCCTCTCTTAGTGCGGCCGATCCTTGGGAAAAACGTATGGCAGAAGGAGTTGCCTTCTTGAAACGCATGGCGGCTGAGCATAAAAAAAATGCTTGATATTGTTGATTTACCATAAATTCTGCGGTTAGAAAAAGGACATTAGTTGGTTTATCTAGCTTTGCTGGGAGGGTCGACTTTATCGCTTTTGACCTAATCCTGATTTGGATAGATCGACTAGCCACCCAAGCTAATACCTGTCAACTGGCTAATTTAGTAAACCCAAAGCAATATGTCTAAGGAAATTACAGAGGAAGATCTAGAGTTACTCGCAGCCCTAGGCGAGGATCCCACATCAGAGCCATCCGACCAACATTCGGCTCGTGAAGAGCGGATTATTGCGGGCTTTGAGGAAATCGTAAGGTTTGTGGAAGAGCAGGGCAGGCTACCCCAGCACGGGGAGGATCGCGATATTTTTGAGCGGCTCTATGCGGTGCGATTGGAGCGATTGCGGATATCAAAGGAATGTTTCGCAATCTTACAGCCATTCGACCCACACGGACTTTTGGAGTCTGGCAACGATGTTGAGTTAGGGATGGAATATATCACGGATGAAGAGCTGCTGGCTGCGCTTGGATGCGAGACAGTGCTAGAGAGTGATATTACTAAGCTGACCCACGTACGATCGTACCAAGAAATTAAAGCTGCAGAGGAGGTCGCCCAACGGGTTCCTTGTCAAGACTTCGAGCAATTCAAATTCTTCTTTGATGAGGTGCAATGCCAGTTAAAAACTGGCGAGCGGCAAATTCTAAAATATAAAGACAATGCCTCTATTAGTCAGGGTGATCTGTTTATTTTGGACGGGCAGAAGGTACTGGTGGCCGAGATGGGCAAGTCTTTTATCAGTGATTATGGGTTGCCCAACTGTCGCCTGCGCGTAGTGTATGACAACGGTACTGAGAGTGATTTGTTGTTACGATCGCTCCAGCGAGCCCTCAATAAAGATCAAACCAGCCGCCGGATCATTACCTCCGATCCCGGCCCACTTTTTTCAGGTTCCGGAGCAGTGGAAGATTTGACGACTGGCTATATCTACATTCTTAGGAGCCAATCAACTGATCCTTTTATTGTTGAGAATCGATCGCTAGTCCACAAAATTGGTGTTACGAGTGGTGATGTGGAAAAACGGATTGCCAGTGCTAAAAAAGATGCCACTTACCTACTGGCTGATGTGGAAATAGTCGCAATCTTCAAGTTAACCAACATTAACCCAAAAAAGCTGGAGGCAACCCTGCACAAGTTCTTTGAAAATGTCCGCTTGGATATGGAATTAAAAGATCGTTTTGGCACACCTGTTAAACCGAGGGAGTGGTTTTTGGTGCCGTTACCGGCGATCGAGGCGGCAATTGCCAAAATCCAGGATGGTACTATTGAGCAGTTTCGGTATGATCGTGAAACAGCAAGCCTGACAAAATCATGAATGCCGTTGAAATCGAGGAAGCTGTCTCCCAACTGGCCGCCGCCCCCTTTGATCCGGAGGAGTTTCCCTGGGACTTTCTGGAGGCTTTTGGCAACAAAGCCACCACCATCAAGCGGTTGCAAAGTCCAGGGAAAGACTCCAGCAACCAATCGGACTTAGGGGGGGTTCTCCAGCGCAACAACATTCACCTCAAAGTTTGCCCGCCGGGGGAAGTAACCGCCACTCTGAATGCTTTGCGGGAGAGTGCGGCGACCAAACGCCACAAAGTCAAGTTTATTTTGGCCACAGATGGCCAATATGTAGAAGCCGAAAACTTAATGGAAGGGGAAACCCTAGCCTGTGCCTACACCGAGCTTGCCGATCGCTTTAGTTTTTTCTTGCCGTTGGCGGGCATTACCACGGTCAAGCAAATTCGCGAGAATTCTTTTGACATCAAGGCCACGGGGCGACTCAATCGGCTGTATGTGGAGTTGCTCAAAGACAATCCAGACTGGGACAAAGACGATCGCCGCGAAGACTTTAATCATTTCATGGCGCGGTTAATTTTCTGTTTTTTTGCCGAGGATACCAACATCTTTCATAGTGAAGGCTTGTTTACACAGACCATTGCCCAGATGAGCGATGGCACCAACACCCATGAGGTGATTGCCGAGTTGTTTCGGGCGATGGCGACCCCAATCGAGGAACGGGAAGCGGCCAAGATTAAAAATTGGGCCAATGGGTTTCCCTATGTGAATGGGGGGCTGTTTGGCCCTCATCCCCTAACCCCTTCTCCCAAAGAGGGCCCAGGGGAACAAGAAGACATCTCTCCCCTCTCCCCACCTGGGAGAGGGGCCGGGGGTGAGGGAGTCCCCCGGTTTAGCAAAGTTGCCCGCTCCTATTTGTTGCACATCGGCAATCTGGATTGGAAGCAAATCAATCCCGATATTTTCGGCTCCATGATCCAAGCGATCGCCGAAGAGGAGGAACGGGGTGCCTTGGGGATGCACTACACCAGCGTTCCCAACATTCTAAAAGTCCTTAATCCCCTTTTTTTGGACGACCTGCGCCACAAACTGGAAGAAGCGGGCGACAACCCCCGCAAACTGCTGAACCTGCGGCAACGACTCGCCAAAATTCGCGTCTTCGATCCGGCCTGCGGTTCCGGGAACTTTTTGGTCATTGCCTACAAAGAAATGCGGGCGATCGAAGCCGAAATCAACCGGCGGCGGGGGGAAATGGAGCGCCCCTCCGTCATTCCCCTCACCAACTTCCGGGGGATTGAAATTCGCCATTTCGCCTGCGAAATTGCACGCCTGGCGTTGATTATTGCCGAATACCAGTGCAACGTGTTGTATCGCGGGCAAATGTTGGCCTTGGCCGAATTTTTACCGCTTAAGGATGAGAACTGGATTACTTGTGGGAATGCGTTGCGGCTGGACTGGCTGAGCATTTGCCCACCCACCGGCAAGGGCGTAACGGTGCAGCGCCAAGATTTGGACCTGTGGCAAGAAACCCAAAACCAGGCAGAGATTGACTTTGAAAACGAGGGCGGCGAAACCTATATCTGCGGCAATCCACCCTATAAGGGCAGCCAAACCCAAACAAGAGAACAAAAATCCGATCTTGAATTTGTTTTTAATTCCTACAAAATTTCATCTAAGCAAGTTGACTATGTCGGTGGTTGGTTTATGAAAGCTTCGGAATATATGCAGAGTTCACCAGCGGAGGCAGCATTTGTAAGTACAAACTCAATTTGTCAGGGGCGCATTATGCCAATACTATGGCCTCCAATTTTTGAAGCAGGTGTATTTATTCGCTTTGCATACACATCGTTCAAATGGTCAAACCTAGCAAGCCACAATGCTGGTGTCACCGTTTCCATTATTGGTCTCTCTCGCTCAAAAGACAAAAAGCGCTTTATTTGCGAGGTAGAACCCGATGGAAAGCTTGCGATAAGGACAACGGAAAATATCACACCCTATCTCACTCATGGAGAAAATTTAATCGTTACAAAACAACAAAAAAGCATTGCTGGTCTGCCGGATATGTCCTTTGGCAATATGCCAACTGATGGCGGGCACTTGCTCTTAACTCGGCAGGAAGTCGAGCAGTTGGGGCTTACTCCCGCTCAACACCAGAAATTCATCCGTCGCATTTACGGTTCTGCGGAGTTTATCCGCGGGCTGTGCCGCTATTGCCTGTGGATTGAAGATG
>Ga0272446_1000677_pt1 | contig 52236 bp, 50 predicted proteins | sample YNPCB0061_FD_194587 | JGI IMG/M metagenome (GOLD analysis project Ga0272446, IMG submission 194587) | Hot spring microbial mat communities from Yellowstone National Park, WY, United States - YNP-CB-006-1 | ecosystem: Environmental > Aquatic > Thermal springs > Hot (42-90C) > Sediment | place... | reverse complement strand
TTTACCGTAATGGGTATGTCCGTATTTGATAATTTGGGAAGATTGGCACTTAGGACAGTTCATTGATTTGGTTGCAACGCTTGATTCTCCTAGTTTATCAAATTACCATTACTATGCATTGCTACCTGAAATTGTTCTATTTACCAAGGTTGCCAAGATAAGTGTGTAGTAGGTAATCTTATACTCCCTATCACTATCTTCGTCAACTCTTGTTTCAGTTTTTTCTATCACTCTGGCCCCTTGGAGTCTTGGAATAAAAGTCCTCTCCTTAACCTTACCTAGCCAATTGACGGAAGTTAGATTACACTCCACTTGCTTAAGTTCAACACGCTTACAGTCCAATGTTTTCAGTTCGCCAGAGAACAACGGCCACAACACTGATGAAATAACTATCCCTAATATCACATTAGAGATAGATAACCAAACAAGAACAAAATTTATACTAGCGTTATTCTGAAGGACTAGGGTTGTTGGGGTTTGCTTCGTAATTTTCATTGTCAGTACTCTCCAGTTCGATATTGCTGTCACAACAGAAAATACTTAGATTCAATTTTATAGCAATTTTCTTATAGCGTCCATAGGTCAACCAAATTGGTTAGCCTAGTACTGGGGGCAACCCCGGTCAGAATGTATCCGAATCTCATTTACCCAGAAATTTATTGATGGCTTCAGCGATCTCTTGCGAGTTACTACCGATTGTCTACCTGTGCTGGTGAGGTTGACGTTTGATCCAGATTAGGAATGGAATTGCCATGGATTGTAGAAGCACAGAAAACAGGATCAACCAGCCAATCGATTTATCATACAGCGTGCCCATCAGGGCACTTCCCAAAAACCAAGCAATGCCATACCCGGTATTGAAAATGCCATAGGCAGAACCGCGACGCTCTGGCGGCACCATGCCAGCTACTACTGCCTTTAGGATTGATTCTTGCGCTCCCATGCCGATGCCCCACAGTACCATACCCACAATTGCAAGGTTAGATCCTCCCAAGAAGACAAGGGGGGCAAATCCCAAGGAAAATGCGATCGCAATCATCAGCATGGCAATTCCAATTCGGTCAAACCAGTAGCCAAAAACCAATGCCGCGATCGCATCTACACCCATTGCCAACGCATAAAGCAAGGGAATTTGAGTGGGCTGAGTCATGCCTGATTGCTGGAGATGAAAAGCTATCAAGGGGAAGTCTACAAACCCGGCGGCAACCAGAGCCACTGCTGTCAAATAAACCCAAAAAAGGCGAGGCAGTCCCTCTCCCTGTAAGTCTTGAACAGTTGGCTCAAATTCCCGTGGGTTGGGATAAATTCGCTGCCCGATTAGCAATACGGTCAACCCCAAAACCGCTGGAATCACCAAGACAGCAAACCCCACCTGATAATTTCCCCAGGCAGCTAAAACCGCTGTCACCATGAGTGGTCCTGAAACCGCTCCGATCTGATCCATCGCTTCATGTAGACCAAAGCCAAAGCCTTTACCAACCCGCATTACAGCATAGGAAAGTAACACATCCCTGGGGGGGGTGCGAATGGCTTTGCCCGTGCGTTCGGCAATCATGAGACTCGCCAATACCTCCCACCGCCCGGCGGAGGCCATTAGGGGAACAACAGCGGTGTTGAGGGCATAGCCCAATGTGGTGATACCCCAGTATTGTCGGGTGCGATCGCTAAGAGAACCCGTCAACAAGCGCAAACCATAACCGATTAACTCTCCTAGACCCGCAACCAATCCAACAACTGTTCCACTAGCTCCCAATACTTCCAGGTAAGCTCCTGTAATACTTCGTGCCCCTTCATAGGTGGCATCTGCACAGAGGCTGACAAACCCAAGTAACACCACAAACCTGAGCGCATTAGATTTAGCCATTTAGCATCCCATAGCAAATTTTTATAGTTGGGGATGAGGAGTCTCTTGCCCACCATCCTCTGATGACTCAATCCTCTGCAATCATTACGTCCGAGGTTTTTACAATGGCATACACTTGCCCTCTGCCAGATCTGAGTTGTCAGCAGAAGCTTTTTTAATGACTGCAACGACCTCCACACCTTCAGACACCTCAACGACGACTTCGCTAGTGACGGCTCCTCGCACAAGAGTTTTACCACGGCCTTTGAACACATTACAAGCACTTGTTTTCATAGATTTTGATCTTTATTGGGTTAGCGCGGCTCAATCAAGCCCAGTATTCCAATCCTTTGCCTGATAACCTGTGAACAACTACAAATTTGTTCAGCCAGCTACAGAATGAATGCCGAGATATTAGGATTGTGTAGATAGTACTGGCATAAGTGCTTGAGTTATGAGTTACAGCTTATTGAGCGAACAGAAGGTACAGTAGCAATAAAAAATAAATTGCTCACAAATTCATGCCATACTATCTAGATTTAAGAAAAAAGATAGTATCCGCCTACACAGCAGGAAAGACATCAATTCGTAAAGTTGCCAAACAGTTTATGGTCAACCAGAAGACAGGTTGGTCAAGCAATACGCAGAGTCCAGCAACTGAAGGAAGCGGGGCTGACCGCCATGTTAGGACTCTGGCGGTAGCTCATAGGACACCTTGGTGCCATCAAATAGACCTTCACGATGCTGCGATCGCAAAGCGAAGCGAACAACTGAGCAGGCTGCTGCTCGGTGAGTTCATTCTTGAACAGGGAGTGCATGGTGCTTAGCAGTGTCTTCTGGGTTCGTGGCTTCGATGCCTTACGACGCACGAGATCCGCAGGTGGCAAAGCCTACACTGCAACATAACTTAGTTCCAGCAAACGGCTATCAACTAGCCTGGTTATTTAGTTAGTTCTTGGGGGGATTACTTACCAGGTAATTGCTGAGGGTAATCCATGCATCTACGCTCAAGTCTTCAGGGCGGCAATCGGGGCTGAGACCCAGACTGACCAGTAAGTCGGTGCAGAAATTGCGATCGCCCAAACTGTGTAAATTGTTTTTCAACATCTTCCGTTTAGCCGCAAAACCCAAACGCAGCAACCAGTCTAGATGCTGAGGCTGCTGGGCAGCCAAGGGATAGGGGCGGGGCTTCAAAGAAATCACCGCTGAATCTACCTTGGGGGAGGGCTGAAAATCTTGAGCTGGCACCTCGCAGACCACATGACAATCGGCCAAATATTGCACTCGTACCGACAAGGCCCCAAAATCTCGTGTTCCAGCCGTTGCCGTGATCCGTTCGGCTACCTCCTTTTGCACCAAGAGCACAATTAAATCGTAGCTGGGCTTGACTGGCCGAGCAATTTCCCCTAGTAGCTTCGTTAAAATTGGCCCGGTGATGTTGTAAGGGATATTGGCTACCACCTTGGTGATTCCCTGAAATCGTGGTAGTTGCTTAGTTTGCTCGACTAGGTCTAAATCTAAAAAATCCCCTTGTAGCAACAAAAAATTCTCTGGCTCACGGAATTTTCGCACCAAACGTTTACACAGATCTGCGTCTAGCTCCACTGCTAGCAGGCTATCTACCCAGGGCAGGAGTCTCTCGGTGAGAATTCCTGTGCCGGGGCCAATTTCTAGCAGGCGATCGCGATCGTTCAACTGGGCTGCTGCCAAAATCTGCTCTAGGGCCGACTCACTTTTTAGCCAATACTGGGCAAATTTTTTCCGGGGGCGCATGGTCTGGCAAATTCACCAAAATCCTCGAACTACTTGGTTAGAGAGCTTCACCCTCCAGCAATAGCTATCTTAAGCGAAGTTGGCTACTTGCTGAGAATTTTGCCCTAAGCCACGGTGGTCTCTATCCGTTCCAGAAATAAAGCTTCTCTAAATCAAAGATGAGTCAGTGATCCCTCTACAGAGACACTTGGAGATACTGAGAATTTGAAGAGGCGACACCCGGATTTGAACCGGGGAATGGGAGTTTTGCAGACTCCTGCCTTACCACTTGGCTATGTCGCCATTGCTATTTTCAACGTTCTCAAATTATAGCAGAGAACTAGGTTTAGGGATTGTGGTTAATGTAGCTAGTCAGGGTATTCTCCATGAGCATGGCTACGGTCATCTGTCCGACTCCGCCCGGTACTGGGGTGATCAGGCTGGCCAGGGGTTCTACACTCTGCCAATCTACGTCTCCGACCAGACGGGAGCCTGTGGCTGTACTGATTCGGTTGATCCCCACGTCTATGATGACGGCACCGGGCTTGACCATCTCCGCGGTAATTAACTGGGGTTTGCCCACGGCTGCCACTAAGATATCGGCTTGGCGAGTAATTGCTGCTAGATCCGGGGTCTGGGAGTGGGCGATCGTTACCGTTGCATCGGCAGCCAACAACATCAGCGCTAAGGGTTTACCCACCAATAAACTCCGCCCAATTACCACTGCCTGCCGTCCCGGTATTGGTACCTGATAATCTTCGAGCAGCCGCATCACCCCCGCTGGGGTGCAACTACACAGGCCCACTTCCCCCCGGACAAGCTGCCCCAGATTCAGGGGGTGTAACCCGTCCACATCCTTGTCTGGGGCAATCTCTTGGAGTAGAGATGCCGCATTCAGGTGGTTAGAAATTGGTAGCTGCATTAGAATGCCATCTACTAAGGTATCTTCATTGAGGGCATTGATTAGGCTGCTGAGTTCTCGCTGGCTCACATCCGCCGGGTAGTGGTGCCGAAATGAGGTGATTCCCACTTGATGGCAAGCTTTTTCCTTGTTGCCCACATAGGCGGCACTGGCTGGGTTGTCGCCGACCATGATCACTGCTAAACCAGGCGGACGGCCGAATTTAACTTGCAGTTGCTCAATTTGCGATCGCACCTGTCTATAAACTTTTTCTGCTACTGCTTTGCCATCTATGATTGCCATTAGCCCTTCACCCCGCTACTTACATCTGTTGGCACAATATAACGCTGTAAACCGATAAACAACACAATAACTGGTAGCACAGAAATAACCGATCCAGCCGCAATTAACCGCCAATCTAAAGAAAATGTCCCCGCTAACTTGGCTACCCCCAAGGGCAGGGTATAAAATTCTGGGCGATCGAGCACAATTAGAGGCCATAAAAAATCGCTCCAAGAACCGATAAAAACAAAAATTGCCAAAGTCACCAGCGCCGGGCGCACTGAGGGCAGCATCACATGCCACCACACCCCCAAATCATTGCAGCCATCCATACGGGCCGCCTCCTCCAGCTCCTTGGGTACCCCCAAAAAAGCCTGTCTTAATAAAAATATCCCAAAAGCTGAGGCCAAACTGGGCAAAATCACCCCCCAGTAGGAGTTTTTTAGACCCAGTTGCACTGTCAAAATATACAGCGGGATCATGACAATTTGAAAAGGAATCATGATCGTGGCCACAATCAAATTAAAAATTAGCTCCCGCCCTCGAAATGATAGTCGAGCTAGAGGATAGGCCGCCAAAGAACAGAAGATTAGATTAATACTTACTGTTAAAATGGCTACGATCGTACTATTCCAAAGATACTGACCAAAAGGGTTAGTCTGCCAGACCCGCACAAAGTTTTGGATTGTAGGCGATTGGGGCAACAGTTGTGGAGGAAATTGAAAAATATTTTCCGTCGGAGCCTTGAATGCAGTGCTGACTAGCCATAGCATCGGAAATAGCATTGCCACAGCCAGTAGCCCTAAAATAAGGTAAATTAAACCAGTTTGTAACCCCTTATAATTGAAAAATAACTTCATGTCTGGATGGATTGTCAGCAATTAACCAGTAATTAAATGGAGCTAAAATCTAAACTTATTAGGGTTATTAGGGTAAATTTAACAGACTTATAAAATATTTTACAGATTTACAGGGCATTTAAAAAATCTCTAGTACTTGCAATTGTTCGTGGTTGTTTGCAACTAAAGCTGTAAAGATAAAAAATATAGAGCCTTTCTCCATAAAATTCACAGGCATTAATTTTATGAATCCCTGTGATTGGCCTGGGTAAGTTTCGCTCCTATGGTTGCCGAGGCTACTTAGGTATTTTGCATGAAATTTATCATATATCCATAGGTATGGTCAAGCCTTCTTAAAGGTCATAGGAATGTTTGTGGGGATTGTGTTAATAACATATTAAAACAATGGATGATTTGATGATTTATGCAATCTGGGTATTAGCTTGATATCATCAAATATTTATCATCAAATATTTAAAAACTGTGATTTTGGAAACTACAAACTTTGGAGTAAATCTCCTAGCGGCTTCAAATTTTCAATTCCCTGCAATTATCCCAAATCCCAGCGGGCAATAATAGGGATACAGAAATATATACTAACTGAAATATTTTGTCATATTTCTTGAGGATGTTAGCTTTATCCCCACATGGCTTAAGACAAGTTGAAAATTAAACAGCTATTAAATAACTAGTGATTAGGATGCAATATGCAAGGCTAGCTACAGGATATGGAGTTAGATGATAAATACTACAAATTGAACTACTGGTTGATGGCTAATAACTAGTTTCCTCGCGTAGTTAAGCGTAGTTAAATTTAGTTACTGAATATACAAGGTGGAACCGTAGCAGCCAAGCGACTCAAGTCTTACCTAAATCAAATAGTGGGGATAGCTTCATTATGCAAATTGCGATCGCTAAAGAAATAGAACTAGAAGAACGGCGGGTCGCTGTAGTACCTGAACTTGTAGCCAAGCTGGTGAAGCAAGGCCTCCAAGTCACCGTAGCCAGTGGGGCTGGGGAAGGTTGCTACTACAGTAATCAGGCCTACACAGAAGCCGGAGCCACCATCAGCACTGACACAATTCAAATGTGGCAGAATGCAGATATTCTCCTCAAGGTCAGACCACCCCAGAGTAGTGAACTCCAACACCTCAAACCCGGCAGTACTGTAATTAGCTTTCTAGATCCCCTGGGGAAGCCTCAATTAATCCAGGAGTTATCGCAGCGGCGGATTAATGGCTTTAGCCTAGAGATGATGCCCCGCACCAGTAGGGCCCAGAGCATGGATGCCCTGTCTTCCCAGGCGGCTGTAGCTGGCTATCAAGCTGTGTTGCTGGCTGCCGCCGCCTTGCCGCGCTTTTTTCCGATGTTGACCACCGCGGCTGGTACCATCAAGCCTGCTAAGGTGTTTGTGATTGGAGCTGGAGTAGCTGGATTGCAGGCGATCGCGACAGCCCGTCGTTTAGGAGCGATCGTCGAAGGCTTTGATATCCGTCCTGCGGTGAAAGAAGAAGTGCAAAGCTTGGGCGCTAAATTTATCGAAGTGCCCCTCCAGGAAGACACGGCCGGAGCCAACGGCTACGCCAAGGAAATTTCCCGCTCAGCTCAAGAGCTTACCCAGCAGGTAATTGGTGAACACGTCAAAACCGCCGATGTGGTGATCACTACAGCCCAAGTGCCCGGTAAAAAAGCTCCTTTGCTAGTTACTGAGGAAATGATTGCCCAAATGCAGCCAGGGTCAGTAATTGTGGATTTGGCTGCCGAACAGGGGGGCAACTGTGCTGGCACCCAAGCTGGCCGGACTGTCCAAGTCCATGGGGTGACTGTGTTGGGAGTAGCCAATCTGCCTTCTGAAGTCAGTGTTCATGCTAGCCAAATGTACAGTAAAAATATTTGCACTTTTCTGCAATACCTACTGAAAGATGGGCAACTGAATCTGGATTTTACCGATGACATCATCAGCAGCACCTGTGTTACTACTGGCGGCGAAATTCGTAATGATCGCGTCAAATCTGCTCTAATCCCAGTCAATGCTTAACTAAATTACACCCATGGATACTATTCTCATTACCGGCTTGGTTGTTTTTGTCTTGGCCTCCTTTGTGGGCTTTGAGGTGATCAACAAAGTTCCACCGACCCTGCATACTCCCTTGATGTCTGGTTCCAATGCCGTTTCTGGTATCTCAGTGGTTGGAGCCATGCTAGTGGCTGGGGCCGCCACTGGCTATTTGCCCAAGATTCTGGGTTTTGTAGCTGTGGTTCTGGCTACAGTCAATGTAGTCGGTGGTTTTTTAGTGACCGATCGCATGTTGCAGATGTTTAAAAAATAAAACCAGCAGATAGAGGCAATTTCCCCGGAAATTGCCACGACTCAAAAAAATTCCCAATATCCAAATATTTCAGGTCTATACCTATGCCAGAACAGCAACTCCTCCCCTGGATTGAATTGAGCTATCTAATTGCCGCTAGCCTGTTTATTCTGGGATTAAAAAAACTCGGCTCACCGGCCACGGCCCGCCAAGGTAATGTCATTGCAGCCGTGGGAATGTTTGTGGCGATCGCGGCTACCCTCCTAGAGCAGCAGGTAGTTACCTATCAAGAAATTTTTCTCGGCATTGCCCTCGGCTCTGGAATTGGAGCAGTGATTGCCTACCGGGTGGCGATGACAGCCATGCCCCAGATGGTTGGTTTGTTAAATGGCTTGGGCGGCGCCGCCTCAGCTCTAGTGGCGATCGCTGAATTGCAGCGACTACTAAGCACCCAAGCCAGCCTTAGCAATGCTGACTTAATCACAATCTTGCTGAGCGTACTGATTGGTGGGGTCACCTTTACCGGTAGCTTTGTAGCCTTTGCTAAACTCCAAGGCCTGATCAGCGGCACCCCAATTACCTTCCGGGGGCAACAACTGGTAAATTTTCTACTCCTAGCAGGTTTTTTAGCAGGTAGCGGCTACTTTCTACTTCATCCCAGCGACTTGGCAGTGTTCTGGGACTTGGTAGTGGTTTCCTGCGTTTTGGGCGTGTTGTTTGTCATCCCCATCGGCGGCGGCGACATGCCCGTAGTCATTTCCCTACTCAACTCCTATTCTGGCTTGGCAGCGGCAGCAGCCGGGTTTGTAGTCAGCAACAACGTTCTGATTATCTCCGGGGCCCTAGTGGGTGCCTCAGGGATCATCTTGACCCAGATCATGTGTAAAGCCATGAATCGATCGATCACCAACGTGCTATTTGCAGGCTTTGGCAATGTCAGTGTTAGCGACGGCGGCACCAGCACCACCAAAGATAAACCCATCCATACGATCGACGTGGAAGAGGGGGCCATGATGCTCGGCTATGCGCGATCGGTCGTAATTATCCCCGGCTATGGCATGGCTGTTGCCCAAGCCCAACACGCCGTTAAAGAACTGGCGGATCAATTGGAAAATAAAGGGGTAGAAGTCAAATACGCAATTCACCCCGTTGCCGGCCGGATGCCGGGGCACATGAATGTGTTGCTAGCCGAAGCCAACGTCCCCTATCCCCAGCTCTACGACATGGACGACATCAACCCCCAATTTGAGCAGACTGATGTCGCACTGGTGATTGGAGCTAATGATGTGGTCAACCCAGCCGCCCGCCACAATACCGCTAGCCCCATCTACGGAATGCCAATCCTAGAAGTAGAGAAAGCTAAACATACGATCGTAATTAAGCGAGGCATGAGCGCTGGCTTCTCTGGGGTAGAAAACGAACTCTTCTACCAAGACAAAACCATGATGCTCTTTGGGGGAGCCAAAGACATAGTGAATCAGCTAACCTCAGAAATTAAACAACTCTGAGCAAATTTAAGAGTAAGCTTAGGAAAATCAAGCCCACCCTGGGGATCAGGCATCTCGGCAAGTACTTTAATAATGAAAAATATCCGAGAGTTGAACTGAGATGACTAGTCCCCAAGGGAACGAACCTACCATGTCTGATGTAATCAGCAGACTGGATAGCCTAGCCGGGCAAGTCCAAAATCTAGATGTCAAGGTGCAAAACCCAGATACTAAAGTCCAACACCTTGATATCACGGTGCAAGACTTGAATGTAAAAGTAAGAGACCTAGAGTAGGCCATGGGCGGGCTAGCTAGGCAGGTGCAAGACCTTTCCCAGGAGTTTGTAAAAGTCTCCCAGAGTTCAGATAATTTCAATGACCGCTTTGCTAACTATCAGCAGGCAAACCAGTGGGTGGCACAACTGGCCTTTGCCTTAATTGGCGGTGCCACGTTTACTGTGATTGTTGCTTCCATAGTCCGTCGCTAGGTGTTCTTAGCCTCCGCCCCCAAACTAGGGGTTGTGGGCTGCATCGTTAGAGATGTTAGAAACAGTAACTTAGGCAAAAGAAATAAAAGGATAGAATAAAAAGATGAAGTTCACAAAACTAGACTGCTGTCAATACTTAATTAAGTAGTCAAGTAAACCACACAGTAACTAATTTAGCAGAGCACATAGAAAACCAAAGCCACGATGGGATAAATCATTATCTAGCAGCCCTAACACCCAATTTCCTGTGGAATAATGTCAAAGACAAAATTAAATTGACGACAAAAGGCTGAATTTGACGATAGCGTTTTAGATAAGAAGTACTCAAAGAAGATTGAAACAACTCGAAGGCAATATAGTGGGAGTGAGCATCGAGTAATCAAAGGCATAGGGCTAGTTAGTTGTGTATATGCTAATCCTGAGACAGAAGAATTTTGGGTAATAGACTTACAGAGTGTATGACCCAGATGCAGATAATAAAACCAAGCTAGACCAGGTAGAAGCCATGCTCTTGGCAGCTGTCAACCAGAAAAAAGTATTATTTAGCACAGTCCTCATGGATACGTGGTATGCCAGGCGTATCATGATGAATGTGATTGATAAGTTGGGCAAAATATATTACTGTCCTTAGGTAAATTGGTAAAAATCAGTAAGGTGAAATTGTTCCCAGTGGTTGTCTCTCCAGATAAGACGGAATATATTTTGACTAATCATAGAACTCAAGCAACTTACTGGAATTGAAGCCTGTCAATGTCCCACAGCACGGATTCAGAGAAACCCTATTGCCTATAAAACTGGCAAGACTGTTTATCAAATCAAGGCTCAACTCCTCTCTGGCTATTTCCTTTGCCTAAGTCCTGAAAACAATAAAATCGTTTGCTAGGGGCTGCCTTAGCCCTATGATAATTAAAAAAAAACTACACAACCCAAAACAATTTTACCCTATGCATCAGTGGTATTGGCAAAGTTGGCAAGGACAACCCTACCTACAATGCAGTTTGCTACAAGATTGGCTACATGGTTTTTTTACCCAGCACTTTGATCCCCAAACCCCAGAGGATTTGACCACAATCCTGGCCCCAAAAACCATAGCCTACCGGGTCAAGCAGGTGCATGGCAATTGTGTATTGTCAGCTCCAGAGATTCGCCAAACCATAGCCGCTTTACCAGAGGCCGACGGCGTTTTAGTCGACCAAGCCCACGAATCAGCTTGGGTGTGTAGTGCCGACTGTACCCCTGCTTTAATTGCCGATCGCGCCACCGGTCAAGTGGCTGCGGTTCATGCCGGTTGGCGGGGTACAGCCCTACGGATTTTGCCAGAAGCAATTAACCGTTTCCTAGCCCAGGGCAGCCGAATTGAGAATCTGTTAGTTGCCTTGGGGCCAGCTATTTCTGGCCAAGTTTACCAAGTGAGCGAGCATGTGGCTGCCCAGGTGGGGGCTAGCCTCTTAGCAGATACTGAAAATCTCAGTGATGCCGAGGTGCTGAGCACCTTAGCAGATTATCCCAATTCCCCGCTGCTGCCAGACCCCCAACCCGGTCGTATCCGCATTGATATCAGACAGGTAAATTTACTCCAGATAGACCAACTGGGGGTTAAGCCCGACCACGTGGCGATCGCTCCCCACTGCACCTACCAAGACCCAGTCAACTTTTTTTCCTACCGCCGTAACCCAGAGAAAAAAGTCCAGTGGTCAGGTATCGTCTGCCATAGTCATTAATTAGTCCTGATTCCTTAACAGGCCCTGAACTGGGCATTAGGGAATATTTAACACCAAGCAGTGGCCAAAGCCTGCATCTGGTTTAGCTTTGAATCTTAACATTGCAATATCGGGATGACAGGATTTGAACCTGCGACATCCTGCTCCCAAAGCAGGCGCGCTACCAAGCTGCGCTACATCCCGCAGTCCACACAGTTAATTATAGTACAGTAACACGTAACAAAAGATATTTCTATTGCTCAGTGTAGCTATGCACACCATTCCAGCTATTACCGGGGGGATTTTTTAGGTAGTAGTGGCAACGATCTAGGTGCATTTTTAGAGGATGGTCGTGGGGTTTGAGGGTTTTGGCATCCTGGAAGTAGCCGATCGCCCGCTGAAATTCCCCGTCTAGGTAAGCATCACGCCCCGATTGGTAGAGGTGGAGGAATTTTTCCAGTTTGGGTTCTAGGGCATCGGTGCTTTTGCCAATCAATTCATAGATTGTCAGGGATTGGTTTTTACCCTTGACCTTGAGCCGGTCTAGTTCCCTAGCGACGATGCGATCGCGACACAACCGATAGGTATGTTCACTTAAGATCACATCACACAAATACTCCTTGGTGGCACTTTCTAGGCGAGCACTCACATTCACCGTATCGCCGATCACCGTGTAATCCATGCGCTTCCGCGAACCAATGTTGCCAGAAACTACCTCCCCAGAACTAAGCCCAATTCCAAAACGCACTTGGGGTTTGTTGGTTTCTCGCTGGTGCAAATTAAACTCCTTAAGGCGGCGACGCATTTCCAGAGCAGACTGGACAGCTTTCCAAGCATGGTTTTCACTCAAGGGCAGGGGGGCCCCAAACACAGCCATCAGGGCATCCCCAATAAACTTATCTAGGGTACCTTCATGGTCAAACACCGCCTCGACCATGGTTTCAAAGTACTGATTTAACAGTGACAGCACCTCCGAGGCTCCCAAACTTTCAGTTAGGGTTGTGTAGCCCCGGATATCCGAGAACAGGACAGTGACTTCCTTGCGTTCGCCCACCATCAGGGAGTCATCCCCCAAAGCCATGACCCGTTCAGCAACTCCGGGGGTCATGTAACGGTACATCATACTTTTCATCCGTTTTTCTTGGCTGATGTCTTCCAAGATCACCAAACCGCCCCGGACACTGCCCTCTGGGGTCATTAGGGGATTAACAGTCAAGTTGACACTGCGTTCAATCACCTGCACTTCTGCCTTGGGTAAATAGTGCATTCCCTGGTCTTGTTCCCAGCCTTGCTCATTCCAAGGAATATACAGTTCAGGATCATCAGCATCGGCAAAGGCTAGGGTGTAGATCGACTCACCACTGGCATCGGTATCGCAGGCTAACCCCACTAGTAGGGGCTGCTCTGGCACGTAGTGCTTAGCCCCAGTCTTGAGGCTATCTTGGAGTCGAAACTTGATGTGGTCTACGGGTAGGACTTCCCAAACGTATCGCCCTGTTAGTTTATAGAGCCACAGCCTGCCATTACGGGCCGAGTGAATTTGGTCTTCCGGGCAGCCCAGTAGGGCGATCGCCGCATCATTAATTGTGACAATCCGGCCTTCTAAATCCGTGGAAATAACCGCATCGGAAAGACTCTCTAGAATATCTTTTTGATATTGTTTTTCAACCAGGAGATTCTCAAATAAGCGGGCGTTTTCTAGGGCAATACCCGCTTGGATATTAAAGGCCTGCATGAATTCTTCATCAGAACCAGTAAAACTACCCTGTTTTTTATTAATTAGCTGAGTGACGGCAATCAAATCCCCAGAGGAGTTAAACACAGGCATACAGAGAATGTTGCGAGTGTTGTAGCCAGTGCGGCGATCGGTGGTGGGATCAAAGCGGGGGTCTTTGTAGGCATCAGGGATATTTAAAGGCTGCCCTGTAGAAGCCACATAGCCAGCAATCCCTCGGCTCACAGGGATGCGGATTTCCATCATGGTTTTACCGTCGGCAGTGGCCACTTTGCTCCACAATTCGCCCCGTTCCCGGCTGAGCATAAATAGGGTGCTGCGATCGGCTTGCATTAAATTCCTGGCCTGGTCCATCACTAGCTTCAGGGTCGCCTCCAGATCTAAGCTTTGCCCCAAGGAAGCTGTTGCCCGCAACAGGGCCGCCGCTCCCCGCTGGTTACGAGCAGCCATGTAAAATGACTGGCAGGTTTCTAGGATGATCCCAATCGAAGCTGCAAAATCGCGAAAGCGTTCTTCGTCTTGGGTATCAAAACCCTGGCTGCCATTTTTATTAAGTAATTGCACCACCGCAACAATCTGGTTGCCACTGCTAAAAATTGGCATACACAACAAGTTACGGGTGCTGTAGCCGGGGCGCTCATCAACTTCTTTGTTAAAAAGGGGATGGCAGTAGGGGTCGGTGATATTAATGCATTCTCCCGTGGCGGCCACATGGCCTGCTATGCCCACGGGCACAGGGATACGTAGCTCCAGGGGCCGGACTGAATCCGGTTGGGATACCTTAGCCCAGAGTTGATTTTTTTCGCTGTCTAGCAAGAAAATTGTTGCGCGATCGGCCTCCAGTATCTGGCCAATTTTGAGCGTGAAGGCATCCATGATCTGCTCTAGCATTCCTTCAAGGGCTTCGTTGTTGATCATGTCGATCGCCCGTAGGAACTGCTGAAATTCCGCAGTGATAAAATCTAGCAAACAGATAAACTCAGGAACCGATAGGTCTTTGACCCGATTAGCAAGATTGGTAGTCCGGTTTAGCTGGGTTAATTGCGTTAAAGTCGCGAGGATGCTGCCAGTATTGGGTGTCATGGTTGGGTAAGGTCACTCTTCCATATATTAATTACTTTAACCCTGATGACAAAACTGGAATTATTAGTTAGACATTTACTCTAACCCTAGGTATATCTTGTGATCAGAGAAAACTTTGATATCCTTAAGCATCCAGCAACTAACAACATCGCTGTATGATCGCTGATTGTTGTTCACTATGTATTCTAGCAGTCCTCAAAACTAGGATTGTTGAAGTCTAGCAATCTGTAACGGCTGACTACCAACGACTGGTTATTTGAAGACTTTCATGGTTAACCCAGAAAGGTATAATCCTTCAATAAAAATTCAATTAAATTATCCTGTATAAATTTTCAAGACCGCAGGCTTCTAGCTATTGCCTTTCAATAATTAAGAATGATTTTATGTGTCAAGATATACAAAAACCTCAGCCCCTAGAAAGCTTGGGTTAACTCAATAAATTCAAAGTTTATTTATGGAGCGATCGCCCTCAACGATCGAGCCGCAACCACCAGTATTATTAATTAGCTAATAGATTTAAATTCCAAGCATTAAAATTTGATTTTTACAAATACTGAGTTTAGAATCAGCCCCAGCAACTCGTAACCGCTTGGGCGAAATTCATGTGTATAACTTGATGAAAATTGCAGATTATTTTCAGTCTAATCATCTTAGATGTATAATTTACTGAAAATTTTTCTAACCTTTTTACTGTGCTCTAGATGGGCTAGAAGTATGGATTAAAGACAGACACTTCCCAAGGGGCAACGGACGACCACTAGAGCCTTCTTAAACTAACATGATTTCAGGATAAGCCAGAAACCTTATTATCCTGTTGCAAATCTAGTCAACTTTGGTAACAATATTGCTTGGTTTCAGCCGAATTTTGTGAGATCAATGCCCTTAACCTAAACTGATGTTAAATTTAGTCTTCGACATATCAAAATTATCTATAATTGGGTTGTAGCTAAATCATTTCAATACATAAACTAAAGGGGGATCCGTTGACCCCCCTTAACAATCAACCACACACTTACTGGTATGACTAGTTGTCTTTACTACCGAGGATTTGATTTTTCAAACCACGGAAATCTTGAACCAACTCCTGGCGAGTTGAAGCCTTTAATAAATAGCGATAAACAAACCAACCGGAGTAGATAATCCCGACTAATTCAAACAGGGGAGATAACAGGGGAATGTCATTAATTGAATCTAGAACTGCCAAAACCACTTTGACACTGATTACTCCAGACAATAGCAGGAGAATAGTAATCAAAGGTTTTTGGTAGTCAGAGACAAAACTGCCCACATAGTCTGGCATACTTGCCAAAAATGAGGCTACTGGTTCTAACCATTCCTGCATCACCTGATCATTTTTGGAACTTTTAGGCGGAATCTTGATTAGGGTGCCGCCCTGTTCCAAGTTCACTGACACTGAGGATGCAGCCCCTTCAACTGGGTTGGATTGGGCTGATTCATACTGTTGTGGGTTGGATTCCATATATTCCTCAAATTGCGCTTGATATATAGTCAAGGCTACTAGTAGCGGTGTCAAAACTACTACTTTTGCCCATGTTGCCAGATTAGTTTATGTATGACAACTATTTATACCAAATCTGGTTAACTATTTGGTTGTTTTGCTTGCAAATCCCGTTGACAGGAAATAATTTAAGTTATTAAGCTTGCTGGCTCTTGGGTGGTGATTGCAATTTGTCTAGAAAATCATGTCATGGGGTATTGATCTTCCCAGATTGGATTGCTCCGGCAATTTGTTCGGCGATGAATGGGAATAGTTGTTCATTTTGGCTATTGGCGGCTCCATCAGTGAATACGACCAAGGTACTGGGTAGGCAATTGGGAATCTCTAGGTAGGCGGCATCGTGCCGGACTTGGCTGGTCCAGCCGGCCTTGGACCAAATTTTAGTTGATCGCGGTAGTCCTTCTCCCAAGAAGCTGAGGATCTGATCGTCTGTAAGGGTCTGCTGGTTTAGGGGCCGATGCATCAGGGCTAACATTTGTTGCGATCGCGCGGCCGAAACAGCCACACCACCAACAATTCCATGCATTAATCGGGCAGTGGCATCGGTGGTTAGTTTGTTGCGATTTTGTCGCTCCTCTCCCAAAAATAAGCGCTCCCGACCGTAGGGGCCATCTCCCCAGGTTTTTTGATTGATATTAATTCCTTCAAACTCTGGCCAGCCCCAGGCTTGAAAATAACGATTTACTATATTGCGCTGCCACTGCCAAGTTTGAAAGGGTTCTGCGGGCAACTCTGGGCCGCTGGTTGTGCCGGTCAGTACGTCTACCACTAGACTGGTGGCATCATTGCTAGAAACTGTGATCATGTCTTTAATGGCCCGCTCCAGTTCCGTTGAACTCTGCACCATTCTCCGTTCTAGCCATTCATGAATAGCTACTAGATAAAAAAGCTTGACAATGCTAGCCGGGTAAAATAACTCTAAGCCCCGGTAGCCGAAGCCACGCGGGGTGTATTGCCAAAATTCATGACTTGCGATCGCTCCGCCGGTATTAATTGGCAGCCCTGGATCATAGACTAGCCAAGTCATGGCAATTTGGTTACGGGCTAGGGCGGGAAACTCCCGCCAGGTAGCTTTTAAAATCTGTTCGCCAATTTCCTCAAGCTGCGGGTCTTTTTTGTAGAAGGTCATAAATTACTCGTCAATTGCTGGTCACTGAATACACTGAATACAGAGAATCCCAGTTTATTCCAATGATCTAGGGCAATCTACGAAAAGTTTGAGTGGGCTAGCTACCCCTTGACCACTTGGCGGAAAAATTCCTCAAGGGCAATTACACAGGCGGGGTCATCGTAGAGGCGTTGGCTGTTTTGGGCTAGATGGGTTTTGACTCCGGCGCGCCATTGGGAATCTAGGCCTAGGCGGGTGGCGATCGCAATGTATTCAGCTTCGGTTTGGGCGATCGTCTCTGTCACCCCGATCCGCTGGAGCATGGCCGCCGACATCCGCCCCCGCATTAGCTCGATTGGCAGGGTGACCACGGGCAAGTGACAGGCGATCGCATCCAAGCTAGTGTTGCCGCCAGTGTAGCCGATGGTATCCAGGTAGACATCACATAGGCAATTGAGCATCAAATATTCATCCCTGGGGGGAGGCTCCAGGAAATAGCAGTAATTTTCCATGGTCAAACCAACCTGGGAAAACGCTCTGGTGAGGCGGGGTTGGAGGAGTTTGGTGCGCCGGAAGAAAATAAACTTAGCCCTAGGAACAGCTTGGGCGATCGCCGCCAAAATATAGTCATATTGAGGTAAGTACTTAAACGGAGCTTGGCAACAAAGGTACAGCAGATCATCATCTTGCAACTGCCAGTCCGCTCGATTTTTAGTCAGGGCCGGCAGAACTGGTCGGGGGTAGGCAACACCAATGTGGGGTAAGCGGACTAGGGTTTCTGAGTAGTGATCTTGGCCCGTGTCTGGCTCCATTAATTCCCCAGATAAGTAGTAATCGACATTTGGTAGGCCACTGGTGACCGAATGCCCCCAGTCAGTACATTGAACCGGAGCTAGGCGCAGGGCAGCCATAGCAATGGTCTGAGCATCCATGCCAATTTCAGGAAAGATTAAGACATGCAATTGATCGGCCAAGATGCGCTGGCACACCGCCTCAAAATTGCCAGGAATTTGGTGGAAGGCGTGGCTAAGATGACGAAACTGTTCAGTGACATCATCAACGATCGTACCCGTGTGATAGCAGTAGATTTCAAACTGGTCGCGGTTGTGGTGCTTAAACCAGCCCAGTAGCCAATAGGTACCGCTATAGGAGTGCATGAAGGCCGAGGCGTAGCCGATCCGGATCTTGGTTTTAATTTCCGGCATGGCTAGGGGGCGCATCCAGTCTGGGTAGTTGGCGGCCAGGATTTTGGTGACTAGCTGGCCATAGCGTATTTGTAGGTTTTTAATGTTCTGGGGCTGGTGGGCAAGGTGGAAGTTACCGACCCGGCTGATTCCAGCAAATGCCTGGCGGGCTTTTTGACTATTGCTCAAATCGAGGTTAGCGATCAAGTCTTCTAGCCCTTGACTAAAGCGATCGTAAAACTCGGTCATTTCCCCTGGAGTATCGTAGATGATCGGCAGCAGGAGACGACTGAGCAGTTGGAAGGTGTAGTCCTCTGGCAGCCGGGCTGCGGCAATTTCAGCTTGGGCAATCCCAGCTTTGGTCTGCCCAGTTTGTTGGTAGTACATCACCAGGGTAAAGTGCAGTTGGGGATCGTCTGGATATGCAACCAAGCCAGCCTCTAGGGTAGCGATCACCTGATCCACATCCCCCAAGTAATGATGGCATTTACTGATCTGGTAATAGGTGTGGGCAGATGCAATTTGGGGCAGTTTAGCGTAGCAAACCAAGGCTTGGGAGTAGTTCTGCTGCTGATAAAACCTTTGGCCAAAGTCTAGCCAAGTTTGCTGGGGATTGGCCTGTAGGTCTAGGGCTAGCTGTAGGTTGTGTTGAATATCAGCTTGCTCTGGTGCTAGTTGTAGGGCCTTGCGATAGTTGGCGATCGCCTCTTCAAGTTGGGCTTGGTCGACCAGCAAGTTACCCAAATTTAAATAACAGCCATAATGCTCCGGGCAGGTATCAATACCCCGGCGGTAAACAGCTTCGGCTTGGCTGATTTTGCCCTGTTTAGCCAAGAGAATGCCAAATAAATTGTAGGTATCTGGCAGGTTGGGAGCCATTTGCAGAGCCTGAGTATAGGCTGTGATCGCCCCTTGCAAGTGCCCCAACTGCTCTAGGGCAAAACCCAAGTTGGCGTAAAGATCACCCCGTTCTGCCAAGAGTTCTACCGCCCTAGTCAGGGAGTCGACTGCCTCCCCAAACCGGCCAGTTTCCAAATACAAACGCCCTAAATTCGCCCAGGCCTCCCCGTCCTCATCTTGCCAAAACAGATAGTCTAGATACTTCCGCTCAGCCAGGGGTAGTTGGGCACGATCACCATGGAGGACGAGTGCTTCTGTGTAAATCTCCCGCAGCTGATCGTAGCGACGCTCCAGCATTTGCAGATTGTAGATCGCTTTTAGGAAACAGGGTTGCCGGTTGGGCCGACAAAGCTCATGGGAGTTGGGGGTTTGCTTTTGACGCTGCCACGCAATCAACATTAATCCATTCCAAAAGGAAGCGTAGCGGGGAGTAGGTGTACCCAAATCCATAACCAGCTCGGCCTCTGGGTTGGTGGCAAGGAAGTCCCAGACCGCCTGCTTAGTGGTCTGCCAGTTGCCATCACCTACCACAATTAGGGCTTGGTCTGCTAAAAATGGCCGGGCTAGCATTAGCCCCAGTAGTTGTGATCGATAATCATGGGCACCATCGTAGAAATACACCCCAATCCGATCAGTTGTTGCCAACTCCTCCAAGTCCCCAAAAAATTCCTCAAAGTCCTGTCTACAGAAATAAACCCGTTCTTGAAGGTTAAATTGCCGCAAGTTTTCGAGGAGATAGTTCTCATTAAGCCCGGTTGGATCCAGCTCAGAAAAATCATCCACAGCGTAAGCCAAGCAATTCAAGTTGCCGAGCATCGCTCCCACTAAGGTAGCCCCTTGGTAAGTCCCCACCTCGCAATACACCTCTTCTGACCCCAGGCAAGCCACCCCCCAATTCAGTAGCTGGATCACACAGGGGGTAGTCATAGCTGAGATTTGCTTGAGAGCCTCCCGAAACTGATGAGACTTGGGAGTAACCTGGGCACTGCCCCAGTGGTGGTATAGATCTGGCAGGTTTTGAATGAACTTTTGTAGATCCATTAAGATACTCAAGCACTAACAATTCAGCGCAGTTGGTAGGCCCGCCAAATATACCAACCGACTGTGGCAAATATCACCACCACGGGGGACAAAACCACAAACGAGTTAAAAGGAAAGCCGGGTAAACTGGCGGCTCGGACTACTTGCCACTGGATAAAAGCAAAAATCCAGACAAGTTCAGTTTTCAGTAACCCCATAAATAGCTGCATTAGTTCGTACTGGCGGGGGGCATTTTCTGAAGTAATTGCCACTGGGTAATTGGTAATCTGAGGAAATTGGCTAACCACGGTGAGGAGGGCATAGAGTGCCGCACTCACGACAGGAGCTGACCACAGCCAGTGCTTGGGGGCAAAGTTGTCAGCTTTTCCTTGGATATCGAAGTGGATCGGAATCGTTTCGGGCAAGCTGGGGTATTTGGTAATGATTACAGCCAAACCAGCAACAAAGCCAATTAAGGCTAAGATTTGCAAGATGTTGGTCGATCGCATCAAGAATGGCGACTCTTGGCTCATGGGGAATTATTTACATCTGTACAGCCTATAATCGTAGCCAAAGACCAAGGAATCCTCAATATCTTCTAACTGACATTTATCAATCTTTACAGGGGCACGGAAATTAATTAGCCAAAGATCAAAAGGGCGGGAAATGGGGGCGATCGCCCCAGCCAAAGTTTCACTTGCTAAACAATGCTCCCCTTGACACTCAGCCTGGGTTTGGTGAGCCAATAAAAACATTGGTGGAGGAGCATTGCGCCACTGCCAACCAATACCCATGATCTCGCCCGTTTGTACCAAGGTATTGTGGGTAGTGGCAATCACAGGGGTGTAGCGACTGTGAGCCTGGATAATCGGCAGCAGTAAATCCGGGCGGTAATACTTTTGATAGCCCAAGTTGAGGGCAACTCCAAACGAGCCAAATAGAGCAAGGACAAGGACTAGGGCTACACCGTTTTTCCCGTGGAGATAATGCTTAAAGCTGCCCTTCCATTGCCAATTTAGGCCTGCAGGCCGCTGCCACTCCTTACCGAGGCCCAGGGCAAATAGGGCAATTACCCCCGGAAAATACACAAAGCTATAGCGCGCTCCTCTGGTGATATCCATACCCAGCAGGTAGGTAATGAGGAAGAATATCAAAACTGCCGCTGCCACAAAGCCGCCCATGAGTTGCACTGCAAAATGTGTGTCTTGGGTTTGCCAAGCTTGACGAATGGCCCGGTAAAGCAGGGGCAATATCCAGCCCAGCATCGAAAAAACTAATAGAATGCCGGCGGCGATCGCCCCCGGGAGCCAGGGAGATTCAATGGGCGGCAGATTAATCATCGTCACCCAGGCCGCGAGAATTTGAAATGGCGGGCTAATTAACCCCAGCAACCATTCCCCAAAACTCTTGGGATTACTTCTAAGCCACTCGGTCATCTGATCGTCGCGGCTGGCCAGCCACAACTGGGCCCAAGCGGCGGCCCCCGCCATAGTGCCAGCGATCGCCCCGCCAATACCCAGCCAAGCTCTCCAGCCCCGCCAAATCCAGCCCAAATAGCCTAGCAGTAAAGTCTGGGCCCCCAGAGTTAAAACAAAGAAGTAATGGGTACCCAAGCCGATGGTATTGACCACAACCCAAACCATGGCCACACCCCAAGACAGAGCTTGGCCCGCCCTCAGTTGCCTAGCTGCAATCACTAAACAGCCCAAAGAGGCAATTACCAGCAAAACCATAGCCGTGTAGTGGCGGGCCTCTTGGGCTAAAAACACTCCGTAGGGAGAAACAGCCAACAAAGCGGCGGCGATGTGGGCAAAGGCCGACTGGGCCACCGCCAAGCGGATTAGAGCATACATAGCCGGGATAGACGCAACTCCCAAAAGGGCGGGCAGGGCCCGGGCAGCCCACAGGTCAACCAATTCTCCTGGTCTGGAAAACCAGCTTGTCCAGAAATTTGCCAGGGCAAAGTAAATTGGGGGGTGGTGGTCTTCGTTGATTAGGGCCGTAATCGCCGTCTGGGGGCCGTGCCCGGCCACGCGCAGAGGCTGCATTAGGGTTTCGAGGCTAATTACCTGGTCTAGGGGCACGGCCTGAAAGCTGTTGCCTAGGCTAAAGACTAGGGTGGCAAACTCGTCTGTCCAGGGAGGCTTGCCGTCTAGGTTGGTAAATCGAACGATCGCTGCTACACTAATCCACACCAGCAGCAGTAGGTAATCTTTCCAGCCAGTTTTGCCCATGCGATCGCCCGAACTAAATACGAGAAAATTTTAAGCTGTAGCGGGGAAAACATTCCAAAATGGAAGCAGTTAATCGGGCCAAAAATTCACAATTTACCATGCACGACTACCTAGAGCTAATTCTCAAAGCCAAGGTCTACGACATCGCCCAGGAAACACCCCTAGAGCTTGCCCCCAACCTTTCCCAGCGGTTAGATAATCGCATCCTCCTCAAGCGCGAAGACATGCAATCGGTATTCTCCTTCAAACTGCGGGGAGCTTACAACAAAATGGCCCACCTTAGTGACGAGATTTTAGCCAAGGGAGTAATCGCTGCATCTGCGGGCAACCATGCCCAAGGGGTAGCTCTGGGAGCCAAACATTTGGGAACCAGAGCAATTATTGTTATGCCCGTAACGACCCCCCAAGTCAAGATAGATGCGGTGCGTAACTATGGAGCCGAGGTGGTTCTCTATGGTGATACCTATGATGATTCCTATATCTATGCCCGCAAGTTGGAGTCTGACAAGGGTCTAACTTTTATTCATCCCTTTGATGACCCGGAGGTAATTGCTGGGCAGGGAACGATCGGCATGGAGATTCTCCGCCAATACCAAAAGCCAATTGAGGCAATTTTTGTCGCGGTGGGGGGCGGTGGTTTGATCGCTGGGATTGCCGCCTACGTGAAGCGATTGCACCCGGAAACCAAAATCATTGGGGTGGAGCCAGTGGATGCTGATGCCATGACCCAATCTCTACAGAGGGGCGAGCGCGTCCGACTCAATCAAGTGGGTTTATTTGCCGATGGGGTAGCCGTGCGCCAAGTCGGAGAGGAGACCTTCCGGCTATGCCAGCAGTACGTAGATGAGATGATCTTGGTCAATACCGATGACACCTGCGCGGCCATTAAAGATGTGTTTACCGACACGCGGTCAATCCTAGAGCCAGCTGGTGCCTTAGCCGTGGCTGCCATCAAAACCTATGTGGAGCGCGAAAACATCCACAATAAAACTCTAATTGCCGTGGCCTGCGGAGCCAACATGAACTTTGATCGGCTCCGATTTGTGGCCGAGCGGGCTGAATTGGGAGAAAACCGGGAGGCAATTTTTGCAGTCACGATCCCAGAGCAACCCGGCAGCCTCAGAAAGTTTTGTGAATGTATCGGCAAGCGGAATTTAACTGAATTTAATTACCGGATTGCTGATGCCCAGGAAGCTCATATTTTCGTGGGTTTGCAGGTAATCAATCGGAGCGATCGCCACCAGATGGTTACGGATTTCATTGCCTGTGGATTTCCCACCCTAGATTTGACCGATGACGAATTTACCAAACTACATCTGCGCCACATGGTCGGCGGGCGATCACCCCTGGCCCAAAATGAGCTACTGTATCGCTTTGAATTCCCAGAGCGGCCCGGTGCCTTGATGAAATTCGTATCTTCCATGAGTCCAAATTGGAATATCAGCGTCTTCCACTACCGCAACAATGGCGCAGACTACGGGCGAATCGTTGTCGGCGTACAGGTGCCCCCCGCCGAAACTTCCCAGTGGCAAGAGTTTCTAGATTCCCTGGGCTATCCCTACTGGGATGAGAGCCAAAACCCTGCTTACAAGATATTTTTGGGATAGCCAGACCTCAAAACAATGAGATTTACAAACTAACTCAAGTTAATTCAAGCGGGCTGTACACTCTAAAATCAGGCGTTGATTGGCGATCGCATAGGGCTGAATTTCTAGGGCTTTGTGAAAGGAGCGAATTGCTGCCCCATAATTACCCAGAGCCGCATGGCACAAACCCAAGCCATGGAATGCCCCAAAATGGTAGGGGTTGAGGCTGATGACAATTTGGCAATCCTCCAGGGACTTGTGGTACTTACCTTGGGAATAATACAGCACAGCCCGGCGGTTCCAAGCTTCGGCAAAATCCGGCTGCTCTTCAATTAAGGTAGTAAGAATTTCTTCCGCTTCCCGATACTCCCCCGCATCCATAACTACCTGCGCCTTTTGGAGAATCTCCATACCATAGTTACCCTTTTGATAAAACCACATTTGCCAGAGTTGGGCAGTGGCGCGATCGCGCACTTGCTGATCATCACTTTTTAGGTCTTCAAGAAGCGATTCAATAGGAGACATGGGCATAGACCAGTGAGACTATACACTTTATGTTAACCTCCGGCTCAGAAATTGGGCAATTGTCCTTACCCAGTGCAGATGGGCACCGGTCAAAATCCCACAGTCCACCACAACCCCAAGCACCCAGGTTAATAATTTGTAACTCTTATCTACACTCAAAATCTAATCTATTTTAAGTTTGTCGGGGAATCTAAAAAAAATTGGAAGAACAGTGGGATAATGGCTGGGAGGTTTCCTGAGTTCCTTAAGGAGGATTTATATGACAGCGTTTGCCAAAGAGCTAGAAGCTACCGCCCAAGCCATGGTAGCTCCCGGCAAAGGGATTCTAGCGGCAGATGAAAGCTATAGCACCTGCAATAAAAGATTTCAAAAGCTAGGTATCCCTACTGAAGAAAATGTCCGTCGTGACTACCGCGAAATGCTGCTAACCGCCCCTGGGGTAGGCGAATTTTTCAGCGGGGCAATCTTATTTGATGAGACAATTCGTCAAAAAACCCGTGCTGGTGTACCGTTCGCAGAGGCCATGCAAAAAAATGGCATTATCCCAGGGATCAAAGTTGACACTGGCGCTAAACCCCTAGCCACCTGCCCCAATGAAACTATCACTGAAGGTCTAGATGGTCTGCGGGAACGGGTCAAGGAATACTATGAGATGGGTGCCCGGTTTGCCAAGTGGCGGGCTGTGATCAGCATTACCGATACCTTGCCTTCACGCCGCTGCATTGAAACTAATGCCCACGCCTTGGCCCGCTATGCCACCCTCTGCCAAGAAGGCGGTCTAGTGCCGATCGTAGAGCCTGAAGTTTTAATGGATGGCAACCATACTATCGATCGCTGCGATGAAGTCACCACCGAAACCCTCAAGGTTGTGTTCTGGGAACTATACCGCCAAGGTGTTGTTCTCGAACAAATGGTGCTCAAGCCCAGCATGGTGATCTCCGGTGCCGATTGCCCCCAGCAGGCCAGCGTTGAGGAAGTTGCTGAACGTACCGTCAAGTGCTTGCTACGGACTGTGCCAGCAGCCGTACCTGGCTGTGCTTTCCTCTCTGGTGGTCAGAATGACGAAGTTGCTACCCTGCACCTGAACGCCATGAACCAAATGTTTGGTGATAAGCTGCCCTGGCGGCTGACCTTCTCCTACGGTCGCGCCCTACAGCAGCCCGCCATGGAAGCTTGGTTGGGTAAAGATGAAAACGTCACCAAGGCTCAGCAGATTCTCTACACCCGCGCCAAGTGCAACGGTGCTGCTAGCTTGGGCAAATACTCCAAGGAAATGGAACAAGCTTAAGATTTAGAATTGCCCTTGATCTTTGCCACTTAATCCAACTTCCTATTCCATAGTCTGCTTGAAACAGGAGTGAATTCACTTCTGTTTTTTTATTCTAGTAAAGGGGCAATCCGGCGGCGGTACTGTCTGGTATCTAGACCCCGCCCCACGTAGGATTCACTGGGGGTAATCTGCTCTAGGAGGGAGTTGATCCGATCCTCTGGTGCTGGGTGGGTACTAAAAATAGTTGGTAGGCTCGGCCTGCCAGTTAGTTTTTGCATAAAGTCAACCATGGGCATGGGGGCATAGCCGCTGGCTTTGAGGTTTTCTAGACCCAAACGATCGGCTTGAAATTCATCTTCCCGGCTGTTGGGCAAGTTTAGGGCCAGCTCAATGCCGAGGTTCACCACTAGGCTTTCATCTAAACCGGCGGCTGTGATTAAGCCCCGGGCGATCGCAGTTTGCTTGAGCCGCTCGATCACGTGGCGGGCAGCGATATGGCCAATTTCATGGCTGAGGACGCTGGCTAATTGGGCTTCATTTTCTGCGGCGGTGATTAACCCAGAGTTGACATATACAAATCCGCCCATGGTGGCAAAGGCATTGATGCCTGGATCATCTACCACCTGAAATGTGTAGGGGATATTGTTGCGGCGGCTATTGCTGGCCAAACGCTGGCCAATTTCGTTGATGTAGTTGTTAATCTGCCTATCCCGGAGGATACTCACTTGCCCATTGGTGATTTGGCGGTTAATTTGCCGGCCGATCGCTACTTCTTGATTGTCGTCGATGCTGGTTATCTGGATAATTTGAATGCCGCGAAACAGTAACTCCAAAAGAGGAATGGCATGACTAGTCTGCTGAATCCCCAGCCAAATCAAAACCGCAGCTAGACAGCCACACCACCAGTACCAACCAAAGCGTTTTTTCTTAGCCATGATCTTAGCCATAGTTTACTCCCGCTCCTTACCGATTGCTTGTCGGGGCTTAGCCGCTTGGGGTTCCCTAGCCAGAATTGGGATTGTATCCTACTATCTCTAAAGGTAGAGCATTTAGCAAGTTCAATGTCCACACCTCCTTTGATTAAAGAGCCGCAGCGCCTAGAGTTGCGCTTGAAGGAAATTCCTCCGGTACCTGGAGTGTATCTGATGCGTGACCAAGATGACCGGATTCTCTACATTGGCAAATCTAAAAAATTACGATCGCGGGTGCGCTCCTACTTTCGCGATCCCCAGAGGTTGAGCGATCGCATCCACATGATGGTCTACCAAATTGCAGAAATTGAATTTATTGTCACCGACACAGAGGCAGAAGCCCTAGCATTGGAAGCCAATTTAATTAAGCAGCACCAGCCCTACTTCAATGTGCTGCTCAAGGATGACAAAAAATATCCCTACCTCTGCATCACTTGGTCAGAAACCTATCCCCGGATTTTCATTACCCGCAAACGGTTTCTGGGCAACCAGCGGGATCGTTACTACGGCCCCTATGTGGATGTGCGGGCCCTGCGCTACACCCTGCATGTGATTAAAAAAATCTTTCCCCTACGGCAGCGTCCCCAGCCTTTGTTTCGCGACCGCCCCTGTTTGAACTACGATATCGGCCGCTGTCCGGGAGTGTGCCAAGGCCTGGTCAGTCCCGATGACTACCGCCAGACCCTCCAAAAGGTGGCCATGATCTTCCAGGGCCGCAGTAATGAGCTAGCTGAGCTGCTCCAGGGGCAGATGAATGCTGCGGCAGCGGCCCTTAATTTTGAACTGGCTGCTAAGTTTCGGAACCAACTCTCGGCCCTCAAGGCTCTGCACGCCGACCAAAAGGTTTCCCTGCCCGATGATACGGTGTCACGGGATGCGATCGCCCTAGCAGCCGATGCCCAGCACACCTGTGTACAACTCTTTCAAATTCGCGCCGGTCGATTGGTGGGCCGTTTAGGTTTTTTAGCCGATAGCCAGTCGGGAACACCGGGAGCCATTTTGCAGCGGGTTCTAGAGGAGCATTACCAAACCGTGGATGCAGTGGAGGTACCCCCAGAAATTTTGGTGCAGCACGACCTCCCGGAAGCAGAGATGCTGGCAAATTACCTAGGCAGCCATAAGGGGCGCAGGGTGACAATCCTCAATCCCCAACGTCAAACCAAGGCCGAATTGATTGAGATGGTCGAGAGGAATGCCCGCTACGAACTAGAGCGGATCCAACGGGTAGGTGATCGCAACCACCAAGCCCTGTTAGATTTGGCAGAACTTTTAGACCTGCCGGAACCGCCCCGCCGCATTGAAGGCTACGACATCTCCCACATCCAAGGTTCCAATGCCGTAGGCTCCCAGGTGGTATTTATCGATGGCTTACCCGCCAAGCAGGCCTACCGCCATTACAAAATCAAAAATCCCGCCGTCCGTCCTGGACATTCCGATGATTTTGCCAGCCTAGCGGAGGTGATCCAGCGTCGGTTTCGCAAGTACATCCAGAATCCCGATCGCACCGGAGAGGCAGATTTTCCAGATCTAGTAATGATCGATGGGGGCAAGGGACAACTTTCGGCAGTGGTCGAGGTTTTACAAGACCTAGATCTTTTGGGGGATGTGCGGGTGATTAGCCTAGCTAAGCAGCGTGAAGAGATTTTTCTGCCCGGCGAATCTCAGCCTCTGGCCACTGACTCGGAGCAACCGGGGGTACAACTTTTGCGCCGTCTCCGGGATGAAGCCCACAGATTTGCGGTCAGTTTCCATCGTCAACAGCGCAGTGACCAGCTCAAGCGATCGCGCCTAGATGAAATTCCCGGCCTCGGATTCCATCGCCAAAAGCAACTCCTAGCCCACTTTAAATCCATTGATTACATCCGTGAGGCGGGTCTCCCCCAGCTCAAGGAGGTGGATGGGATTGGCGATCGTCTAGCCCAGGAAATTTACAATTACTTTCACCCGGTGGAGATGCCCTAACATCAAATTATTTTCAAATTACTTACAGTCTATGTTCAACTTGGCAAGGAGGCGGTCGCAGTCAAAATACTTGTCCATCATCTGCTGAATACAAGTAATCTTAATTTTTTCTTGAACCCGCACCCGCCCAAAGGCGTGGTTGATAATTTCTACGGTAGTTAAAGTGTCTAGATCCACGGAGATAACCGGGATCTCCAATTCCTCAGCCCGGTTGAGGATAAAGGGCTGGGGAGCAATTTGGCCAGTCAAAATTAGGCAGTTGGTGGAGGTTTCCAAGGCCGCTAATTGGATATCTGAGCGATCGCCCCCAGTGACGATGGCCATGTTGCTGCCCTTGCGGAAGTACTTCATGGCTGCGTTGACATTCATAGCCCCGATCGCCAGGCTCTCGACCATCAAATCTAGGCGATCGCCCCGACAGAGCAGTTCGGCCTTGAGTTGATACACCAATTCCCGGACACTGACACTGCGGAGGATATTATTGCGGGGCATCAGACCAAAAACCGCAATTCCCTGCTCTTCCAGATAGGGGCGGATCACCGCCTCAGCATACTGCCAATCAGCCTTGGGTACATCACCAATCAAAACTCCCAACAGGCGATCGCCCAACTCCCGCTTAGCAGCCAGCAAATTATCCACCGTGGGCTGGCCATCAAAGCGATACACCAGCACTACCCCGGCCTGCAACACCTCGGCCATTTGCTGGGTAGCGAGGTCAAAGAGCCGCCCTGTACCCAAGCTAGCGGGGGCCTCCACCAAAACAAGCTGTTCACCCTTGGTTTCTAGGTAAGTGCTGAGAGCGGCTCGGTAGTCATTTTGATCCTGCCCAGATAGACGCTTATTAATACTGTCTTGGTTCAGATATATCAGGGGTTGGTAGACGCGATCAGCACTCAAGTGTAGAGCTTGGGCAACCAAAACCACATCTTCATCCTGCCGGAGGGTGCTAGAGCAATCACCTAGGGGCTTGGCATAGGTCATGGTCAGACCTCGTTGCTGGAATTGGTGAGCCAACCCCAAAATAGTTGCTGATTTGCCGCTACAGGCTGCCATAGACCCAATCAGCAGGTGTTTAGCGGTTGTGGACACTATGTTACTCTCCGTTAATCTCCGAGTTCTGATCGATTTAAGCCTAAATAGACTAACACAAACTGCCTTGGTCTTGATGATCGTAACTGCCCGGTGGTCTACTCATCTATTTTTAGGAGTTTACGGTAGAAAGTCTGGGGAAAATCCGCTACTTTATTACGTTTGAAGTTCATGATCACATCAATTAGGAAATTAATAAATTCCGAATTAGCCATCATGATTTCGTAGCTGAGTTCGGCATTGCCATCAAATTGAAATCGGCAACGGGTCAATTCCGAAGGCAGGTTTGAGGTTAACCAACTAGCTACAAAAGGAATATCTTCACCCCCCTCAATCTTGCGTTGCCCCTCTAGGGAACCCTGCTGGTAGAGGCTAATCGCTAGGGGTAGTACCTGTTTTTTTACCCCTTGGTAGTAGGGAAGATATACGGCGCACGCTCCCTGGGGAGCAGGCTGGAGTTTATCGATCGATGGCATAGACTACCTCATGGTAATTGCTACTGATATTTCTTCTGCTCAATTTGAGCAAAGAGTACAACGATCAAGTTATGATTTGCTAATTAATTCTTTGAATCATTACTTTACATTTTTTAAGTTTACCCTAAGCGGAGATTTGTATGGCTCCATTAGTAGCTAACTACTACCTGACCTATCGCTGCAATGCCCGATGCCACTTCTGTAACATCTGGGCCCTAGAACCTCCCCAGGAAGCAGATTTTGAGACGATCGCCCACAATCTTCAAGACCTCAAGCGCTTGGGGTTAAAGTATGTGGACTTCACTGGCGGTGAACCCTTGCTGCGCTCTGATGTGGGCAAAATCTACGCCAAAGCCAAGGAATTAGGCTTTATGACCAGTATGACCACCAACACAATTTTGTATCCCCAACGAGCCAGAGAAATCCAGGGTTTAGTAGATTTTCTCAACTTCTCCCTGGATGGAGCTGACGCGGAAACCCACGACCATTCTAGGGGTACCAAAATATTTGACAACCTAGTTGAATCGGTGCGAACCGCCCAATCTCTGGGCGAATATCCGGTACTCAACCACACGGTGACAGCCCAAAACTACGATCGCCTAGATGAGGTAGCCAGCCTAGGGCAAAGGCTAGGGGCTAGGGTGTGGCTCAATCCAGCTTTCACCGCCTATGACCACTACAACTCCAAAAAGAACCCGACCCCGGAAATTGCTGCGGCGATTGAAAAAGCCGCAAAGAAATTTAACAATGTCGGTTACAATAAAGCAGCATTAGCCCTAATTGAAGCTGGGGGCAATGATACCAATAACCCCCGCTGTAAAGCGGTGGATGCGGTCATCGCCATTTCTCCAGACAACAAGCTCCTATTGCCCTGTTATCACTTTGCCCAAGCGGGTGTCCCCATTGATGGTAAGCTCTACGAGCTTTACCGCAAGTCGGAAAAAGTGGAAGAATACAGGCAATCCCAAGGCAAATTATCTGTCTGTGAAGGATGTACGGTTTGGTGCTATCTAATTCCTAGTTTCTTCATGGGCTTTGATAAATACTGGTTTTTGAACCAAATTACCTATGCAGGGGAATTCCTGGCCCGAAAACAATTCTGGCAGCGAGTTAGAGGAGATCGACTCGCTTCTGTTTGAGATTTCTGAAGAATTGACTGAAAAAACTGAGAAATTTTTCCAAGGATTAGCGGGTCGGCGGCGTAAGGCGGCCCTGCTGCTGGTCACCCTATGGCTAACCATTATTCTGCTGCACTTGGTGTCGTGGGGCGGCTGGTTGGTTATGGGGTTTTCTTCGTTGCTTTGGATGCATATTACCCGGTTAGTTTTGGCTAAGCCCAAGGCGATCGTAGCAGTCCAGGAAGCTGTGGAACTGCCCTCAGTATCCTTACTAGTAGCTGCTAAAAACGAGGAGGCGGTAATTGCCCGGTTAGTGCACTCCCTGTGCCAGCAAGATTATCCGGCTGATGCGTTGGAGGTCTTAGTCGTCGATGATTACAGCACTGATAACACTCCAAAAGTGTTAGCCGAATTGCAAGTAGTTTATCCTCAACTGAAGGTATTCAGGCGCGGCCCAGAGGCTAGCGGCGGCAAGTCTGGCGCCCTAAATCAAATCCTGCCTAAAACTAGGGGGGAGATTATTGCAGTTTTTGATGCCGATGCGACTGTGACTGCGGATTTACTCCAGCGCGTGATTCCCGTATTTGGGGTAGAGCGAATTGGGGCTGTGCAGGTGCGTAAGGCGATCGCCAACTCCCAGGTTAATTTTTTGACTAAAGGGCAGATGACTGAAATGGCCCTAGACAGCTACCTACAACAGCAGCGCTTTGCGATCGGCGGCATTACCGAATTGCGGGGAAACGGTCAATTCGTGCGGCGCAGTGCCCTAAAAAGCTGCGGTGGCTGGAATGAACAGACAATCACCGATGATCTTGACCTGACAATCCGGCTCCACCTAGACCAGTGGGACATTGGTTTTGTCTTCAACCCAGCCGTGGGCGAAGAGGGCGTAACCACCCTAAAATCCCTGTGGCACCAGCGCAATCGTTGGGCCGAAGGGGGCTACCAAAGGTACTTAGATTACTGGCGCTTGATTATCCGGCATCCCCTGGGCTGGCGTAAATCCGCTGATCTACTAACCTTCTTAATCACCCAGTATCTTTTGCCCACGGCGATGGTTCCTGACACTCTGATGTCTGTGTGGTTGCACCGATTGCCCCTGCTTACCCCCTTGAGCATCTTGACTATCAGCCTACCCATCTGGGGTACATTTACCGGCTTGCGCCGCCTACGGCCGGACGATCGACTAACTCTCCCCTTGATGCTGGAACTGATTGGTCAGACCCTGAGGGGTGTTTTATACCTGTTCCATTGGATCCCTCTCATGGCAAGCGTAACAGCACGGGTATCAGTGAGACAAAAACGCCTAAAGTGGGTCAAGACCGTCCACAGGGGTGATTAGCCGGCACTGGGATCTACTCCAACCCTCTACAAATCAGGGCTTTGGTCAAGGTTAAATGGCTTGGTAGTCTTAAACGTTTTGTCAACCAGTCTAGTCCCGGATTATAGCCTCCCTACAAGCATTAAGTGAACAACTCTCTCTAGGTGTCAGAGACCCTAGAGGCTTTACTTGACGGCAACTAACCGCCACAGAAATAGCTGTAACATGAATTTAAGTATCCTTGGCTGGTGTATCCGATGACTGCCTAGTCCGGTTTGGTCTATGCTATAGGGGAAGTCGCAACGGACACAGCTATGATGATCGCAGTTTTTGGTAGTATCAACGCTGACTTAATTGCTTTCACCCCCAGAATTCCTGAAGCGGGGGAGACTCTACTGGGAGACAGTTTTTTAACCGCTCCGGGCGGCAAAGGAGCTAACCAAGCGATCGCCTGCACCAAGCTGGGCATTCCCACCCACATGATTGGTCGAGTTGGCAATGATATCTATGGTCAGGAATTACTGGCTAATCTTTACATCCAGGGGGTAAATACCGAAGGGGTATTTGTAGATGATCGGCACACCTCAGGGGTGGCAATGATCCTAGTAAACAGCCAAGGGGAAAACCAAATTGTGGTGGTCAGTGGAGCCAACGGGCAACTAGGGGAGCCAGATTTAGATAGGCTAGAGCAAGTTTTACCCAAGGTATCGACCCTACTCCTACAGCTAGAAATTCCCTTGCCCGCGGTGATCAAAGCGGCCCGTCTTGCCAAGAATCAAGGGGTAAAGGTTATCCTAGACCCCGCTCCAATTCCAAGTCTGTTTCCAGAGGAGCTTTATCAACTGGTAGATGTAATTACCCCCAACCGGGTGGAAACCAGCCAGTTGGTGGGCTTTACGGTCAATGATGTAGAAGCTGCCAAGCAGGCGGCGGAGGTGATCAGATCCCGGGGGGTAGGCACAGCGATCGTCAAACTCGGTAGCAGCGGCTTAGTTTGGAGCAATGAAGAAAAATTAATCTTTGTGCCGGCTTTTAACGTGGATACCGTTGATACGGTGGCGGCTGGGGATGCTTTTAATGGGGGTTTGGCTGTTGCCTTGGCTAAGGGCTTACCTATGGAGCAGGCAATCATTTGGGGAACCGCCGCCGGAGCGATCGCCACCACCCAGCCGGGGGCCCAAAATGCTCTGCCCGACTACGAAAGCCTATTGGCATTCCTAGAGGCCCATTCACCGGAAAACCGGATTTAGGGCCACAGCTACAGCCATTACAGCACCCATCACAGACATCTCACCACTGCGGACAGCGGCGAATACCTCCTCCGGCGAAAGTAGTAGTAATTCAATTTCCTCCAAATCTCCAGAATTTGGCTCAGTGACCTGCTCAGCCCCTTGGGCTAAAAACAGGGTGGCTTGCCCACAGCGATAGTTGGCATTGGCGACAAAGGAGCCTAGGGACTGCCATCTAGAAGCCACGTAGCCAGTTTCTTCTAGAAGTTCCCGCTGGGCTGCGGCCAACAGGTCTTCTCCAGTTTCAATCATGCCGCCCGGTAGCACCAGGGTAACTTGCCCTACCCCGTGGCGGTACTGCCGCTCGATCAGCACCCGGCCTTGGGTATCCTGGGCAACAATCACCACAAAATCGGGGAGGTTGATTTGGTGGTAGTTATCAATAACTTTGCCATTACCAATATTTACTTTTTGGCGATAGACTTTAATCCATGGTTCAACGGCGAGGATTGGCTGCTGCTCTAGAACTTGCCAATTTTCTAGCTGTTTTCTTTGCATCATTTAGTATCAGATTTGCTGCATTCCCAAAAAGATAGGCGATCGCACGAGCCATGGCAAGCAATATCTAAAATTCATGGATATCCCAAACCATAGGCAATTTTGATTAACTAAAGTTATCCAACAGCTCTGCCTAGCAGTTTTCCAGGCGATCGCGCTCAAGTCTTCCCCGCTGGCAACTCTTTAAATTCCGAGGCCAGAGTTTCCTAAAGGTACAGCATTGCCGTGGTTGAGAATTGCAGCTAGTCGAAACTTCTCAAATCAGTTGTTAATTCAGGGTTCTGGAGCGCATACATCATGCCACCAAGGCCTGCAAATAGCAGCCATCCCATAAGATTGTTCCGCAGGTCTAGAATGCTGACATCAAGAAAATTAAAAAGCACACAGCTGGAGAAGGCTACTAAAAAGGTGAAAATAATTGAGTGATCTGGCTGTAAATCAGGGGATAGTTTAGGCTGGCATAATCCCAAGCTGACCCGGTACATAACCCAGCCGACTAGACCAGCAAAAATCACCATGGCTGGGATGCCGCTTTCAGCGGCTAACATTAAAAATAAATTGTGGGGATGACCAATCCAGAAGTTGAATTTTGCTTGGTACAAACCTGAAAAGTTACGGATTCCCCAGCCCCAGAGTGGCCGGTCTTGGATAAGCTGGCTGGCAAATTGCCACTGGGTCTGGCGGAGATCTGCTAGGGGGCGGTTGGGGTATATTTCATCGGAGAGACGGGCCCAGATAAAGGCGGGTACGATCGCCCGGAGCCAATCACGACTGGGGCCTAGGCCAAAAGCTGACCAAAGAACTGAACTAATCAGCGCGGTAGCCGTTGCCAACACTAACCGCCAGCCTTGATAAATTGCCAAGGCTAGGCAAATTAGACCCGCGATCGCCCAACTATTGCGTGAAGAGGTCAACACCAAAGCCCCCAAGCTAGCCCCAGCCACAACCCCATAAAAGACCCAGCCCGGCCGTTTGCACTGCCAAGCTTCCAGGGCCAGACCCCCAGCCAAGGCAAAAATCACCTGGGCATAGACCGCCAGGTTATTGGCATACATAAAAGTTGCTGCCATGCGGCCGGGGGGATCACCGTAGGGCTTAACGATCGTCCCTAGGATCCCCTGCAATTGTGCCGGGGTAGTCAGCCCAAACCACATCTGCCCATAGCCGATTAGCAGCATGGGCACTGATCCCCAAACCAACAACCTGGCCATGTGCCTAATTTGAGCCGGGGTTTGGATTAAATAGCTAAAAGCAGCAAACATCAAAAAGAATGGCCACAAGTTAAATAAACCCAGCCACGCCGATACTCGATCCACCGCCATAAAGCTGCCGAAAGTCAGTAGCACGGTCAATCCCAGCCATCCCCGATTCAGCCAACGCTGATTGATAAGCGATCGCCCCTGCCAATAGGCTATGAACATGGCAAAGATAACTGAAATCCCCCCCATACTGGGGATAAAAGCCAAAAAAAACACTCCCCATTGGGCAAACTGCCAAGCCAGTTGTAACCGGGCCTGGGGGTGGGGCTGGATTAATAATTTCAAGAGTTTAGAGATACTAGTCAAGATTCTTGGCCGGATGAAAAGTTCTAGGAATAAATAGCTGCAAGGTAATCCTAACAGACGACCTCTACCATGATTTGCCTTGCCAAAAAGAAGTGATATCAAAGTGTTAGGATGATTGCACTTAATTTTTTGCCGCTACTTTTTGGTAATCTGGCAACAATTTTTTATAGGTAATTACTATGCAAGAAAGGGCACTGTTGATGATTCCGGGGCCGACCCCCGTGCCGGAAGAGGTGTTGCTAGAGTTAGCCAAGCACCCAGTCGGACACCGTAGCAAAGATTTTATGGCAGTAACTGAGGCGGTACTGCAAAAGCTGAAGTGGTTGCACCAAACTAAAAATGACGTGATGATTCTGGCCTCTAGTGGCACTGGGGCTGTGGAAGCGGGGATAATTAACTTTTTTAGTCCGGGCGATCGCCTCTTAATCGGAGCCAACGGCAAATTTGGGGAGCGGTGGATCGAGGTAGCCAAAGCCTACGGTCTAGATGTAGACCCAATCACCGCTCCCTGGGGACAACCCCTGGACACCGAGGAGTTCCGGCGCAAACTGGAGGCCGACACGGCCAAAGCTTACAAAGGTGTAGTTGTAACCCACAGCGAGACCTCCACTGGAGTACTGAACGACTTGGCAAAAATTAATGGCCATGTGAAAGCCCACGGGGCTTTAATCATCGTAGATGCAGTAACTAGCTTGGGGGCAGTTGCCCTGCCGATTGATGAGTGGGGTTTAGATGTGGTGGCTTCCGGCTCCCAAAAGGGTTATATGCTACCGCCTGGGTTGGGATTTGTCACCGCGAGCGATCGGGCTTGGCAGGCCTATGAAACTGCCAAACTGCCCCGCTACTACCTAGACCTGGGCAAATATCGCCGCGAAGTCACTCCCTTTACCCCACCAGTCAACCTGATTGCCGCCCTACACAAGGCCTTAGAAATGATGGAGCAAGATGGTCTAGAGGCAATTTTTAATCGGCACCAGAGGCAGATGAGAGCTACTAGGGCAGCGGTTAAGGCCTTGGGGCTACCCCTGTTGGCAGCTGACAGCTGTGCAAGTCCAGCAATTACCTCCGTCGCTCCGACCACGGTGGATGCCCAGCAAGTCCGCAGTTTAATCAAAAAAAGATTTAATATTGTTTTAGCTGATGGTCAAGACCACCTCAAGGGCAAAATTTTTCGGATGGGTCATTTAGGTTACGTCAGCGACCGCGACATCATTACCGCCGTCGGTTGCCTAGAAGCCGTCCTCAACGAGTTGGGTCATACCTGTAGTGGAGCGATCGCCGCCGCCGCCCAAGAATTAATCAAATAACCAAATCACCATGAGTCAGCCGCTAATCGCCCAGCCAATTACCCCAGCTAACTTTCAGCCCTACGGTCAGGTAATTTATCCCATTGATGACCATCAGCCCTTTGACCAGAATGCAGCTCAACTTGTATTGGATCAAGGCATTCCCAGGTTTTACATTATGCGGCTGGCCCAGCGGAGCCTGAGTTTCCAGAAGATCACCAGACACCAAAAATGCACCCAGTGTCTGGGTTCCTTGGCGGGGCGCGATTGGCTGTTAGCGGTGGCTCCCCCCGGTACCGATGTAGAAAACCTCCAGGCCTTTGCAATTCCTGGTCTTTGCTTTGTCAAGTTGCATGTGGGTACTTGGCACGCCGGGCCATACTTTACCGGTCATGAGTACGTAGATTTTTACAACCTAGAGCTATCCGACACCAACATTACTGACCACGAAACCCAGACATTACCCATGGAAGTTACGATCGTACCTGCGGTCAAGGAAGCCCAGGTTTAGCCAAATCCGGATAAAAAGCTTAGTCTAGTCTTTACCCCCGGAATCAGTTTGAGATCACAGTGCCTCAAAATCAAGATCACAGGAATTCGGTTTTACTGTCACTGGAGTGAAATCAGAGCAAGTATTACGATTGTGTGGAAAGGGGGGAGTAGTCTATGCAACAGGAAAACCCAGTTATGAAAAACCAACACCTCAAACCTAACCCTTTTGAAGTGTACCGGGATCCCAACACCGGTCGATGGCATGTGGTGCAGCCCCAGACCAAACAAAATAGCGGTGGCTGTTCCCGTTCTCCTTCAACCGCCACCAGTGATTAGCTGCCAAATGAGTTGGGGCAATTGCAATATCTGACCCCACAGGTCTCGGAAGGTAATTCCAAAGACCAACTGTAGCAATAGCACGATCGCAGCCACCTTTAAAGCTGTTGCCAAAGTAGTCTTGACGATCCGGAGCAAAGCCGTAAACACAAGCCAAGAAATCACCAACGCAGCAATTAAGATAATCAGTTCGATCGGCATAACAATTCACCCCGTGTAGTGCAAGCGTTAGTATGTATTAAAAGCGAAAACTAACTACTAGCGCATGCACATAAAATCAGTACAAACACCTTACTATTCTGGCGATGCTTACTACCGTACACCGCCTCCAGACCTACAATCACTCCTCCTCAAAGAAAGAATAGTGTATCTCGGCCTACCCCTGTATTCTGCCGATGATATCAAACGCCAGGTGGGTATTGATGTCACTGAACTAATTATTGCCCAACTACTGTACCTGCAATTTTCTGATCCTGAGAAACCAATTTTCTTCTACATTAATTCCACGGGCACTTCTTGGTATGACGGCCAAGCGATCGGCTTTGAAACGGAAGCCTTTGCCATTTGTGACACCATCAATTACATCAAGCCCCCAGTCCACACGATTTGCATTGGCCAAGCCATGGGGACTGCGGCGATGATCCTCTCGGCTGGCACCAAGGGGTGTCGAGCCAGCTTACCCCACAGCACGATCGTCCTCAATCAAGCTCGCACCGGTACCCGTGGTCAGGCTACAGACATCCAAATCCGGGCTAAGGAAGTGCTAGCCAACCGGCAAGCCATGCTGGAGATTTTCTCAGCCAATACCGGTCAGCCAGTGGAACGGATTATCAAAGACACTGACCGGATGTTCTACATGACCCCGGAACAGGCCAAGGAATACGGATTGATCGATCGTGTCCTAGAAAGCCGCAAAGAACTACCAAAACTCCTAGCCGAGGTCAAATAAACTCCCTAAAACCATACTCAAACTCTCAAGATTTAAGGAAAAAACTATGCCCATTGGTATTCCCAAAGTCCCCTACCGCGTCCCCGGCGGTGCCTACGAGCAGTGGATTGACATCTACACTCGCCTCAACCAAGAACGAATTCTTTTTTTAGGCCAAGAGGTAACTGATGGTCTAGCCAATAGCCTAGTAGCCGCCATGCTATACCTAGATTCTGACGATGCCACCAAACCCATTTACCTGTATATCAACTCCCCTGGGGGTTCAGTAACAGCCGGGATGGCAATCTATGACACCATGCAGTACATCAAATCCGATGTGATTACTATCTGCATTGGTTTAGCGGCCTCCATGGGTTCGTTTCTATTGGCAGCGGGCACTAAAGGTAAACGCCTGGCCCTACCCCACTCTCGAATCATGATTCACCAACCTTCTGGGGGTACCAGGGGGCAAGCTACAGATATCGAGATTGAAGCGAAAGAAATTCTCCGAATTCGCCATCAACTCAACAGCATCTATGCCAAAAATACCAATCAGTCCATAGAAAAAATTGAAAAGGACATGGATCGTGACTTCTTTATGTCGGCCCAAGAGGCAAAAGATTATGGCTTGATTGATAGCGTAATTGAAAAAGCCTAGTTGTGTGGGGGCAATTCTGCCCCTAGGGTTTATCGATTGGCTGGAATATTTATTTGGTGAGAAAATGACAGGCTAGCAGAAGTGTTGAATCTTGATGGTAAAAATTTACAATTCAGGCTATTAAAACAGTACCAGAGAGCCAATAATCGATAATAGATGCAATCAGGTGCTTATTTTTATCAAAAATAGAACACATGAACTATAACCTTAAGGATTTCATAACGTTAAGCTAGCGTTCAACACTGCTGGGCAGGCTAGATTTTAGGGGGAGCGATCGCCCCAGGCACCCCCCTAAAAATATCTGCAAATTTAACAGTTTTGGATTTAAGAATATTTTGTCAAAAATCCCGACTAAACATACCCAGGTTAGTAGCTATTTTGGTAACTTGGTAGTTAAATAAGCTAATCATTAATTACTTTCTATTAAAGTTGTCCAGACAAAGGCATGAACCAAGCCGAGTGCTATCACCTACTAGGACTGAAAGTAGGTGCTTCCCTAGCAGAAATTAAATCTTCCTATCGTCGCTTGGCTCGTCAGTATCACCCGGATGTGAACAGCGACGACCGGGCTGGGGAGAAGTTTATTGCGATTACCGAGGCGTACCAATACCTACTAGATGTTGCTCAAACGACTCCAACTCAGGCTAGTACTCATATCAGAGAGAAGGAGTCGGCGACGGTGAGGACGGCTACACGTCCTTCCCCACCGGGTAAGTTATCGGAGGTAGAAAAGCAACTTAAATCCCAGTCTTACCAGCAGTTACAAACTCTTTTAAAAGATCAACGCTTTGCTAGAGCTGTAACCCTGGTTGAGGGGCTTGCCCAGCGGTTACCCTACGATGTGGAGGTCAAACAGTGGCAGGCGATCGCTTACCAACGCTGGGGCCGCTACCTAGTCAGCGCTGGGCAGCATGAAAAAGCCCGCATCTACCTCAAAAAAGCCCTACGCACCGATCCCCACAACCGGGCACTCTGGGCAGAGGTCGATCGTGACTTCCGCCGGATGGAAGACTACCTGTAATAAATAGGATCATGGCTTTTAGAGCTTAAGGTAATTTTTGAGGCTGCTTGAGGGCACTGGGGATACTTTCTAAAATGCGCTGACTTACCTGGGAAGGTGACATAGGCCCAGACAGAGTGATGGCTAAGTCTGCTTCTGCGTAAAGGCTCAGGCGTTGTTGTCTAATTTCACGAAGTCTATCCAAGGGATCACCGCTGAGGAGGGGGCGGTCGCTTTTATCTTTTAACCTCTGGGCCAAAATTTCCACGGGCACATCCAACCACACCACTAAGCCCTGTTGCAAATAGCTCCAATTGTGTTGGCGCAGGACAATTCCCCCACCCGTAGCAACTACGGTGCGAGTGTAGGGGCTAATGGCTGCCAGTACCTGGGTTTCTAAATCACGAAATTTATCTTCGCCAGCTTGGGCAAAAATTTCTGGAATTGACCGCTGGGCGGCTTGGCTAATCAGGGTATCGGTATCACAGAAACGATACTGGAGTTTTTTGGCCAAAATTTGCCCGACGGTGCTTTTGCCAGCTCCCATCATGCCAATTAAATAAATACTCAGGCCTTGTAGTTTTGGTATCACTTTTGGTCGGTTGAGTTAATTTTTGATATTAATCTTCGGGTAGCTACTCCTTGGTAACCTCAGTAACTCGCCAGTTGAGCTTGAGGTTAATCCAGAAATTCCAGAGGGTAACCACAATAATTGCAGTTAATTTGGCTAGGTATTGGTTGATTCCGAGGAGATTGTAAAGCAAGTTGAGGATCAAAAGATGCCACAACAAGCCCATCAGGCAGACTAGGTTGAACTTAATTAACCGCTTGATGAGTTGACGTTTGCTGGGCTGGTGGCGGGAAATATCTCCGAAAGTCCAGAGATCGTTCCAGAGAAAATTATTGATGATGGCGAACTCACTGGAGATAATGGCGCTGGTGGTCAATCCCCAATTCAGGTGCGATCGCAGCAAATAAAATACTCCCATATCCACAAACACACCACTAAACCCGACCAGCCCAAACCGGAGAAACCGCTTCACCGGCCACAGAGATAAACGCAATCGGAGTAGGTGTTGCAAATACTCGAGGTACTGTTTGTAGGTGACTTTACTTTCCCCTTGCTGTCTTTCCTGGAAAACATAGCCGACTTCGCCAATCCAGCGCACATCAGTCCGCCCCAAAACTTCAATGAGAATTTTGTAACCCAGGGGGCTGAGCAACTTACCGGCCAGACAACTGCGCTGCACTAGAAAATAGCCACTCATGGGATCGCTAACTCGCCCTACCACCCCCGGCAGAATTACCAGCCCCAAGGTCTGGGCTCCCCTGGATAGGAATCGGCGAGCTGCGCTCCAGTCACTGACTCCACCCCCTTCAACATGCCGACTGGCAACGGCTAGGTCAGCTCCCCTAGCCATTTCTGCCCACAGTTGTAGTAGAACCTCCGGGGGATGTTGGAGGTCTCCATCAATTACCCCCAGTACTTGACCGCGGGCCACTTGCCAACCCCGGATTACAGCGGTGGATAGACCTTTTTCCTGGGTACGGCGCATCACCCGTAACTGGGGATACCGGGGGATGAGTTCTTGGGCGATCGCCCAGGTGCCATCGGGGCTATTGTCGTCGACTACAATGAGTTCGTAGCGATCGCCCAAGGCTCCATCGAGGAGCACACTGAGTTGAGCTACCATTTTAACGACGTTCTGCCCCTCGTTGTAGGTGGGTATCACCAGAGACAGGCTCAACTCAACAGGTTCAGCAGGCACCACGAAAGGACCGTCAGGAGTAGGCAATAAAATCGGCGCGGAGTCTACCATCGGGATAATTTCACTTAAACTTTGCTGGACATGATTTACTAGCTATACAGGCATTCGATCGCTCAACCATCATAAACAACCAAACAGAAAATCTCGGATGGCGAATAAAAAACTCCTGTTTTGGCTAGTTGTGGCCAGTATCCTAGCCAGTGGTGTTGCCCTACTAATGGCGGGGGGAATATCTGCGGCAAGCTGGCAAGAGCGCCTTGCCCACTTGGGCATCTGGACACCCCTGATCTACATTGTTGTTTATGTGATCGCTACGATTTTGGTATTGCCATCCACCGCCTTGAACTTAACCGGTGGAGCCTTGTTTGGGGTATGGTTAGGCACACTTTGGACAAGTATAGCCGCCCTGATTGCCGCTGTGGTTTCCTTTACCTTGACCCGCACCCTTGGTCGCGGAATAGTACCCCATCGCCTGAGTGTCAACCTCCAAGAACTGGACGAACACATCCACAAAAGTGGACTGATGTATATTTTTGCCATTCGCCTATTGCCAATTATTCCCTATGGAATTGTTAATTTTGCCGCTGGGTTGACCTCAATCCGGTTCCGGGACTATTTACTTGGTACGCTTTTGGGGACAGTACCGGGAATTTTGCCCTTTGTAATGCTGGGTAGTTCTGGTCTGCGGGCTGTGCAGACTGGGGACATATTACCGCTAGTTGCTTCTTTGGGCTTAATTGGCTTCCTGATTGGGGGCGCGACTTGGTTTCGGCAACGGCGATCGTGATCCCGCCCTATTCCTAGTAAAATCAAATACAGCAAGGGTATCAGCGATTAAGCCGAGTCCGGTGCAAGTTGTTTAGGCAAAGTATGTTTAAGTAAGCAAAGTTAGGATAATCCCGTGGCGATTAACGTGGGCTTGTTGGGTTTAGGAACAGTGGGGGGCGGCACAGCTGCAATTTTGCTTGATCCCCAGGGGCGGCACCCCCTCCTCCGAGATTTACAACTGCGCTGGGTAGGGGTGAGAGACCTTAACAAACCCCGGAGGGTCAATTTACCTGCGGAGATTATCACGACGGATCTAATGGCGATCGTCAACTCCCCGGAGGTAGATATTGTAGTCGAGGTAATAGGAGGAATTGAGCCGGCCCGCAGCTTGATTTTGCAGGCGATCGCCCAGGGAAAACACATCGTCACTGCCAATAAGGCTCTAATCTCCCGCCATGGGGATGAAATTTATACCGCCGCCAATCATGCTGGGGTATATGTGATGCTAGAAGCGGCTGTAGCTGGTGGCATTCCAATTATCCAGACCCTAAAGCAGACACTGGGTGTCAACCAAGTCCACAGCGTGACTGGGATCATTAATGGCACAACTAACTACATTTTGACCCGGATGCAGCAGGAGGGGGCCGATTTTGATGAGGTTTTAGCTGCCGCCCAGCAGTTGGGGTACGCCGAGGCTGATCCTACTGCTGATGTGGATGGTTTGGATGCCGCTGATAAGATTTCGATTTTGGCTTCCTTGGCGTTTGGCGGGCGGATCAAACTGGAGGAGGTCCACTGTGAGGGGATCCGCCAGATCAGCCGGGTAGATATTGCCTATGCAAGGGAATTGGGATTTGTCATTAAGCTTTTGGCGATCGCCTCACGGGCTAGCCAGTCCCGCCTATCAGTGCGAGTACATCCGACTCTAGTGCCCCATGAACATCCCCTCGCCAGTATCAATGGGGTCATCAATGCCGTGATGGTGGTCGGCGAACCCCTCGGTCAGGTGATTTTCGAGGGGCCGGGGGCTGGGTCTGGGGCCACTGCCAGTTCGGTGGTTGCTGACATCTTAAATGTGGCAGCGGTGCTAAAAACTAAGGCGGCTTGGGGCCATGGTGCGGCAATTCCCCAGGGGGAATCCCGCTTGAGCTTGCTGCACCCTCTATTGAGCTGTTCTCACCAAGACTACTGCCCAATCAGCCCGATCACAGAGTTGTACACCCGTTTTTATGTCCGCTTTATCACGGACGACCGCCCCGGCGTAATTGGTAAACTGGGGACAATTTTTGGGGAGCACCAGGTCAGCATTGAGTCGATCGTTCAAAAGGACACGGACGATGAAACCGCCGAAATTGTTGTAGTTACCCACGAGGTTCTGGAGGGCAATTTCCGGCAGGCTATTGCTGAGCTACGCCAGCTAACGGTGGTTCAAAATATCCCGACAATGTTGAGAGTTCTAGAACATGAGTAATGCGATCGCAACGGCAGTTCTGTATTGGGTTCTGGTACTAGTGATGCTAGTCGGGGTGGCGGGGGCATTTATCCCGGCCCTGCCGGGAGCTAGTTTGATTGTGGCGGCGATCGTGATTTGGGGAGCAATCAAGGGGTTTGCCAGCGTAGGAGTAGCCTTGGGAGTAGCGATCGCCGTGCTAATTCTCAGTCTACTGATTGACTTTCTCGCTGGTTACCTAGGAGCCAAAAAAGCCGGAGCCAGCGACTGGGGGCAGTGGGGTGCAACGATCGGCCTAATCCTAGGAATTTTGGGTCTCCTGCCCACCCTGCCCGTCGGTGGCCCACTCGTGGGAATGCTACTTGGCCCCCTTTTGGGAGCTTTTGTCGGGGAATTTCTCTACCGTCGCGAGCTTCAATTTTGGCAGCGCACAAACACTTCCCTGAAAGCCAGCCTAGGCATCATGGTCGGATCTCTTGTGGGTACTCTAATGCAAGGCTTACTGGCCTTTGCTTCTGTGGTAATTTTTCTGTTCACCACCTGGTCACAGTGGTCCTACTGATACCCCAATACCCCCTAATCTGCATGATTATTGTTATTGATAACTACGATAGCTTCACCTATAACCTAGTCCAGTACCTGCTGGAATTGGGTAAAACCCAACCAGTCGCTCAAGAAGTGCAAGTGTACCGCAATGATCAGATATCCCTAGCGGAAGTCCAGCAGCTCAATCCCAATGGAGTAGTAATCTCGCCGGGGCCAGGGCGGCCGGATGATGCGGGTATTTCCATACCGTTGATCCATGAACTAGGCCCTCAGGTGCCAATCTTGGGGGTTTGCCTGGGGCACCAGAGCATTGGCCAGGTATTTGGCGGTCAAATTGTTAGTGCACCCAGCTTGATGCATGGCAAAACCTCCCAGATTCAACACGATGGTACTGGAGTTTTTGCAGATTTACCTACACCGTTTACAGCTACGCGATACCATAGTTTGGTGATCGATCGCCCCACTTGCCCTGAAACACTACAAATCACAGCCTGGGTGGAGGATGGCACAATCATGGGAGTCAGTCACCGCCAGTATCCCCATATCCAAGGGGTGCAGTTCCACCCAGAAAGTATTTTGACCCACTGCGGAAAACAACTTCTAAGAAATTTTCTAACCTTTTATTGTCAAAGTAGCTAGACAGTGATGTCAAGCACAATGACCGTAATCATAGTAATCATAATTGATTGATACCTCGTTTCTATTCAGAGATTAATAAGAGATTAAATTTCCTTGATCTCAAGAAAATTAAACTTAGTTACCATACTGGAATTTTCCAAACTAATAGCTAGCCTAGCCGTTAATTTAGGTATTAAACGCTCCCATTGCAAATCGTCTAAATCAGGGATTATGGCAATGTTAAACCCTTCAGATATAGACGTGTTATCTTGCATTAACAGGTTAAGGGTAATGTAAGATAACACTTGGTCAGCATCCTCTAAATCAGCACCAGTCGAGTCAATCAACAGGGTAGTATTCCTGCTATCAGCCTGACTGCCCAAAACCTTGATTATGTTTTCTAATTCAGTACAAATTTCCTCCGGTGAAATGCGCCAATCTGGAAAGGTAATTAAATTTCTTTCCTGTAGGTTTAAGTTCAATAAACTGGCATCTAGTAAGGCTAGACTGATGGATTTGGACATGTTCGTCCAAGAAAATTTAGTGGATTGACCTAAACCACTAGTGATTAAAAATTGGCGTACTGTTGGTTTTTGTACTTCGCACAGGGCATTAGCCATGCCAATTACATCATCATCTTTGACATAGATGACTGCTTCTCCACCAACCTCTCCTAAGGAGGAGTTAGGACAAGTAATTACTGGGCAACCACAGGCCATTGCTTCTAGGATTGGCATTCCAAAGCCTTCGTATTTAGAAGGATAGATTAGAGCGATCGCTCCCCCATAAGCTAAGGCCAGCTCCTGGTCATCCAGTTGTAAAATATGGACTGTACTCCCAGCGGTATAACGCCTACAATCTTCAGGAAAGTTACACCGGGTCATAACGATATCGAAGTTTTGTTTATTGCTCAGCAATGCAAATGCCTGGAGAAAAAGAATACCGTTTTTGTAAGAATTAGTATAGCCAACACCAACTAACAGAAAGTAGGGCTTACTAATGCCGTATTTGAATTTGAATTGGCTAATTTCGTAATCATTATTAACACCAAATGGTTGCTTGACACCACAGTAAGCCACAGTCATTTGCTTAGTAGCAGCCTCTGGAAAAACTTTAATTAAATCTTGAGCAGTGTTTTTAGATATGGCTATATACGCTGATGCATGTTTAATTGCATCATGCTTCTGTAACCACATAGGTTCATTCAAATCCCATCCCATGACTTCTGGAATCATGTCGTAAGCCATAAACACCGATGTTGTCGAATTTGGACGAGTGTAGTAGGAAGAAATAAATACACTAGCCATTTCTTGATCACAAATTTCCTGGAGCATCTGGCGATCAGATTCAACTTGTTCATAAATAAATTGAGGGATAGAAATATATCTGATCCCAGGAATTTTAGGAGCTGTGTTAGCTCGATCTAAAACAATAATCGATGCTCCAAACCTGGTTTTACTCCACTCTTCTAGTAAACTTTGCCAAACCCTAGCAATGCCAGTTTTATAAAGTTGAAAAAAGACACCATCAACAATAATATTCAACTTGGAAGCTGCTTGAGCATTTGATTCATCCGGCTGGCTGTCACCGCCCCTATAATCACTTTCATAATCACTAACAATCTGCCTGAAATCTTTAAATAACAATGTCTCTTTATTTGGCTGTAATACTCTTTCTGTTTCGATTAATTCAAAGAGATTACTGGGTAAATTTCGATTAGTAGTTATGAGATGTAAAGACCGACCATTAGTATATAGCTTCAAATTGAATTTGTTAGCTAATATCTCTAAAGACTGCTTAGTATATATAGAGATATGCTGTCCTTCGTGGGTGGCATAGTACCACCACTGACCTGGCTTAGGAATACTATCAGGCAGGAGTTCAGTACTGAAGAAAATATTAGGAGATATCCTGAGTATTTTTTCTATTTCCCTTTGGGGGTCAACTAAATGTTCAAATAATTCAAAGGCAGTGACTAGGGCTATCTGATTCTCTGAGTTGGAAAATTCAAACCTTTGAGCAAAAATGTTTTTACAAAATTTATCTTGCCAGTAAAAATCAAAGCCGCGATCGCGCATCAATCTCACGAAAAGTCCATAACCTGCACCATAGTCTAGAAACTTAGAATTATGGTCAAAGTAGTTAAAAATCAATTTAGCAGCTATACCAGCCATAAGGTTGTTACGGTGTAGTATGCCTATGTCACTGCTTGCGATCGCTTCACTATAGGCCTCATCAAGCCAATAGGGATCTTCGGTCTGAATAAATCCACACTGAGAGCAGCGATAATAATTGACATCATATTTTTGGAGTACCCTAGCCGTGGCGAAATGGGGTGAATCAGACCCACAAACTTTGCAGTTTTCCATATAGTTTTCTATTTGCTAGTACTTGTAGTAACTGTGACTCTTCATCCAGATCTAGTAGAAGAGTTAAATTCAAACTGGAAGCTGCTCCACGTACCCACGTGGGAGCAGGACTATCCGCCAAGATGTATGAATAAGTCGAATAATAGATGCTAAAAACCACTAATCCTATAACCCTGTAAATGTTCTGGCAATAACCAACTCACCTGAACATCTGGTTTATGGTTTACAGGCTGAGCTTGTCCCCGCCAAGCAACCCCCATAATCTGCATGGTTTGGTAGATCATGGTGTGCCAGCCTTGGGCCTTCAGATAATCTAACCCTAAAGCTACGTCGGGTGCCGCCAAATCGTGAAAAAGAATTAGGGCATCTGGAGCTGCATATTGGGCACACACTAAGGCGTCCTCCAGTGGAGCTGGTGCTTCATGATCACCATCAATGAAAATTAGCGACCAAGGCTGCTGGTTTTGGGTAAATAGTTCCTTGACTTTTTGGGGGCTAGTGCCGGGGTAAAGGTTGACGCGATCGCTCACCCCCGCCGCTGCCAAGGAATCACTGATATTGGTCAAGAAATCTGAGTTGCCCAAAAGCGGGTCGATCACGTCCAACTGCACCCCAGCCAAAGCCAGATGGCATGCTGACCAACCCAGCCAACAGCCAATTTCCAAAGCAGGTTTACCAGAAAATTGAAGAGCCGAGTTGTAGAGGATATGAGCTTCATCGCGGTTGAGAAACCCTACAGAAGGGTAACGGCGATCGACATACCAATTATGGGGAACCTCTCGGCGTAGATACGGCCAGGATTGGGCTTGGGCATCACCAATCACCAAGTTAGGAAAACAGCTATCTGGCATCACTGTCTGCAAACCGGGGGAAACATAGTCGCCCAAAGGTAGATCAATCAAAGGAAAATTTTGATTAGTCATCCTCTACATACCAATTACATATTTGCGCCATTCCTCATGGCGGCCACCTTTAACCTGTCTAGCCACCTCAAAATGGAGGCTGCTATAGGGGCGGCGTGGTTGGGTCAAAAGAGGCATATTCGCCTCCTTGGGGGTACGATTACCTTTCTTAACATTGCAGCGGACACAGGCTGTCACCATATTCTCCCAGGTATCACCACCGCCACGGGATCTGGGCACCACATGGTCTAAGGTCAAATCATCACCGTTATAGGAGCAATACTGGCAAGTGTGATTATCCCTATGTAAAATATTACGCCTAGTCAAAGGAATTTCTTTGTAAGGAATTTGGACATAATGCCGCAAGCGAATAACTGTGGGCAGAGGTAGGCCTTCACAGATAAACTTGCCATTATGCTCTAGCTGTTCAGCCTTCCCCTTAATGAGCAGTACCACTGCCCGTCGCCAATTAGTTATGTTGAGGGGTTCGTAGGAGGCGTTCAGCACTAAAACCTTACTCATAGCCGAGGTGGGGATGCTGTTTTGTAGATTTTAACACACTGATTAACTAGTCCCACCCTATACCCAGTCCCCCACGGCTTTGAGCTAGAATCTTGGGCAGGAAGTTCCCTTGACTAGGAGAAGTTGTGGAAAAATCTACTCCCAATTTATTGCGTACTCCCCTATTTGATTTGCTGGCTCCCCAAGCTAGGATGACCCCTTTTGCCGGTTGGGAGATGCCTTTGCAGTTTTCAGGGATTACAGCCGAGCACCAAGCGGTGAGGCAAAAGTGTGGTGTTTTTGATGTGTCTCACATGGGCAAGTTTGCTCTCCATGGCCGCCAGCTTTTACATCATTTACAGATGTTGGTGCCTTCGAATCTTGAGCGCATCCAGCCCGGTCAGGGCAAATACACGGTGCTGCTTAATTCCCAAGGGGGCATCATTGATGATGTGATTTTTTATTACCAAGGGGAAGATGACAAGCAAGACCAGCACGGATTGATGGTTGTCAATGCGGCGACCAAAACCAGGGATAAGGCTTGGCTCCAGGGACATCTGGAATCTAGCCCGGTTCGGCTACAGGATATTTCTGCCGATCGCGTACTTTTGGCAGTTCAGGGGCCACGCAGTCTTGAATATCTCCAGCCACTTTTGAGGGTAAATTTAGCCGACCTTCCGGCATTTGGACATACTCTAATTCAGTGGGGCAATAGCCCGGTGTTTGTGGCGCGGACTGGCTATACGGGTGAGGATGGCTTTGAAGTGATGCTAGACCATGCTTTGGGGCAGCAGTTGTGGCAGTCTTTGATGGCGGCGGGGGCTGTACCCTGTGGTTTGGGTTGTCGAGATACCCTACGGCTGGAAGCGGCTATGGCTCTTTATGGCCAGGATATTGACGAAGATGTCACCCCAGTCGAGGCGGGCTTAGATTGGCTGATTCAGTGCGATAAGGGTGATTTCATGGGGCGATCGCACCTAGAAAAACATCCCCCCCGCAAACGCCTAGTTGCCCTAGAGCTGGAAGGACGCAACATCGCTCGCTATGGCTACCGGGTAATTTCTAATGGTCAGGCCGTGGGGACAATCACCAGCGGCACCTTGTCGCCTACCCTGGGTAAACCAATTGCCCTTGCCTACGTATCTCCCCAGCTGGCCCAAGTTGGTCAAGTTTTGCAGGTCGAAATTCGTAGCCGTCTTTACCCTGCCAAAGTTGTCCAAAAGCCCTTTTACCGATCGCCCCAAAAACCCAAAACATCTAAAGGCTCAGCACCCAGCTAATTTTCATTAACTTACGGTTTTGAGATCAACTCCTAAAGACAGCAAATACAAGGAAAAATCAATTAGCTGTATATTTAAGTACAAACAATCCACAGTAAGTCGTATTAAGTAAAAATGTAACACGGGTAACTTTTCAGCCTAGCTATCAGACCGCTGGCCACTGACCGGTTACTTGGATTTGTGTGTGGGTTTGGGTGTGATGATCTCAAAGGATATTAGTTAATGCAGCAAAACCGACCTCTTTCAATGGTATTTAAGGAGATGGGCGGTGGTGTATTTCCACCGGTCACGGAGGCCTTTGAACGGGGGAAGACTATATTTTTTCCGGGTGACCCGGCTGAACGGGTCTATTTTCTCCTCAAGGGGGCTGTCAAGTTGTCGCGGGTTTATGAGGCTGGTGAGGAGATTACGGTTGCCTTGTTGCGTGAAAATAGTGTTTTTGGGGTTTTATCATTGATTACAGGGCACAAATCCGATCGCTTTTATCATGCGGTGGCTTTTACACCCGTGGAGCTTTTATCTGCTCCCATTGACCAAGTAGAGCAAGCTCTCAAGGAAAATGCTGAGTTATCTACTTTACTATTGCGGGGTCTGTCTTCACGAATTTTACAGACTGAGATGATGATTGAAACTTTAGCTCACCGGGACATGGGTTCACGGTTGGTTAGTTTCCTGTTGATTTTGTGTAGAGATTTTGGGGTGCCGACTCCGGAGGGGATCACTATTGATCTGAAGCTCTCCCATCAGGCGATCGCTGAAGCCATCGGCTCCACCAGGGTAACGGTTACTCGGTTATTGGGGGATCTCCGCCAAGAGCAAATGATCTCTATTCATAAAAAGAAAATTACCGTCCACAACCCTGTCACCCTCAGTCAGCAATTTACCTAAATCCCTGGGAATTAGATTCTGGCATCAGGTGGCTGAGTTACTTGTTAGCTGGCTCCGCAAACCGCCCTTCTACTCGTTCATCAAGCCGTATCGTCAAGGGGCAAAGCACCGCGCAGTTGGTGGGTTGAGACCATAGGTTGAGGTTGTCTGTGGTGTCGAAAAGCACCCAGAGGACGGTGGTTTGGAGATAGCTTGGGAGTGGCAGGGTCAGAGTTAGCCAAGCCCGTTGGTGCGTGCTCCAGCTAACACGGCGTCGCACTGGACTGCTAGTTCAAGCACATGGGTGGCAAGGTTCAATCGCAACCAGTGAACTCTGCCGTTAGCTGGCTTCAAGTTACCTGTAGAGCGGTAGCCGAAACTACTGGTTGAGAATAAAAATTTAGAGCGATCCC
>Ga0272446_1000676_pt1 | contig 52341 bp, 40 predicted proteins | sample YNPCB0061_FD_194587 | JGI IMG/M metagenome (GOLD analysis project Ga0272446, IMG submission 194587) | Hot spring microbial mat communities from Yellowstone National Park, WY, United States - YNP-CB-006-1 | ecosystem: Environmental > Aquatic > Thermal springs > Hot (42-90C) > Sediment | place... | reverse complement strand
TCTTTGTCAGGTTGCTCGGGCTCCTGTACCCGCTGGGGTTATTTAGACTCGGGGCCTACCTGCCGTCCCGTCCGAGTGTTCCCAGGAGGCCACGCAAGGGAATGCTTCCCGAGCCTCCTCGGTGCCCGCTCCACGGCCCGTACGCTGCCGCTTCGCGAACACCGCTGCCACGACCATAAGCAGCATCAGTGCCATCGCGTTTTCCCTTGGTTTTGAGGGATTCGCGGGTGAGGCGAAGTGGCGGCCCGCCACCCGGATCGCGTGCCCTGGCCGCATCTCGACAGCTTTTCCCCGAGCAATACCCCCAAGTGGCGGAATCCGCCCAAAAGTGGCGGCCGCCACCTTGGCCGAACGGCCAGCGCTGCCCGAAGCCTTCGGGCCGTTGCTGAACGGGCACGGCGTACACCCAACACCCACGCAACCCGTCGAAATCCCCGTCGCCCGAGCCGCACTCGACCGTTGCGTTCCGTTCAGGGGTTCGCACCCCTGCGCGCCCCGCGTGCAAGCACCAGACGATGGACGGCGTAGGCCGCGATCATGATGCCGATCCCGGCGAGCGGATAGCGGGATCCCGCGGACCCGGCGAGGGCCCGGCGCAGCATCATTGCGATGACCACGACGCTGGAGAGCACATAGAGCGCGGGAAGCACGGGATAGCCGGTCGCGCGGTAGGGCCTGGCGGCGGCCGGGCGTGTGCGGCGGAGAACGAACAGCACGATCACGGTGAGCGTGCCGCCTGCAACCATGGCGAGGCTGGTGAGCTGATAGACCTGCTCGAAGGTACCGGTGAGAACGTATAGGCAGGCGCCGATAGCCTGGATCGCGAGCGCGCGACGGGGCACGCCGTGAACAGAGTCGAGGTGTCCTGCCCAGGACCAGAACGCACCGCGCCTGGCCATGGCGAACGCGACGCGGGCGCCGCCCAGCACGGTGGCATTGACACTCGCGACGATGGCGGAGGCGATGAGGGCGGTCATTGTCAGGCGGGCCTTGTCGCCGCCAAGCACGCCGGCCATCGCGGAGCCGGCCTCCCCAGCAGCCGCGAGACCGCCAATACCGAACACGCGGAGGAACGCTGCGCACAGCAGCACGTACAAGGCAGTCACGCAGAGCGTGCCGAACACGAGCGCGCCAACCAGGGTGCGATGCGGCCGCTGCACCTCGCCCGCTACATAGATGACCGCGTTCCAGCCCGCGTAGGCGAAATAGATTGCCATGTACGCGGAGGTGAAGTCGTCGAGCCGTTCGACCCAGCCCGTGTCCGGCGGCGTGGGCCCCGCGGCGGGCATCGTGACGGACTCCGAGCCCAGTGCCCACAGCGCGATCAGGGTCATCAACCCGATCGGCAGCAGGGTCGTCAGAGTTTGGAGCCAGCCCGCGAGGCGGGTCCCGGCCATGTTCAAGGCCGACACGGCCACGATCAGACCCACCGCGACGAGCCGGGTACCGTCGAGCTTCCAGCCCCAGGAAGCCCCGAGTAGCGGTGCGGACAAGTCGATCGGGGCGAAGGGCGACAGGGCCTGCACGAGAGACGGAATCTGGTATTGCGCCAGCGCGACGGTCATGGTGGCGATGGACCCGGTGAAGGCCGCGCCGAAGATCAGCCAGCCAGCGGCGAAAGCGACGGATTCGTTGAACCCCTCGCGCAGGAACTCATAGTCTCCCCCGGCACGTGGGAACATGGCGCCAAGCTCGGCGTAGGCCACCGCGCCGGAGAGTGCGAACAGACCGCCAAGGGCCCACACCAGCAGGAACGACGCATTCGTGGTGAAGAGCCTGGCGACCTGGGCCGGGTAGATAAAGATGCCGATTCCGAGCATGGACCCCGACACGAGCGTGAACGCGGCAAGGCCGCCCAGCACACGACGCTGCTGTTCCATGTTAGTGCAGCGTGGCCTCTTCGCCCAGGAAGACCTCGACGCGGCGGCTGGACGGCATCCGACGAAGCGCGACGATGTCGCGGGAAGACTCGCAGCCGGCCGCGAGGTCCGCCGAGGTGGTCGTGAGAATCCATTGCACCCGTGGCAGCACCGAGCACAACACCGACGGGAGCGCATGCTGCGCGGCAGCGTCCAGATGCATCGCGGCGTCGTCGATGACCACCACGCCCTGGGACTGACGCGGATCCTTGTCGCGGAATGCGGCGAACAGGGCCCGGACGGGTAGGGCGCCGAAGCTGGCGAGGTGCCGCGCCGCGGTGGGGAGCAGGTCGAACGGAACCAGGGCGCCCTCCCGTGACTCGAACGTAGGCTCGAACGTGGTCGGATCGACTCCCACGTAGCGATAGCCGGCCAGCCGCGTCATGGCATCCACTGTGCCGTGCATTGCCGCTTCGAGCTCTCTCGCCTGGTAAGCGGCAAGACGGCTATCGGCGCACGATGCGAGCGCGCCTGTAATGGCCGCATAGCAGAGGGCCTGCTTGACCTCTCGGGTCAGGTCCGCGCGGGTTGCGTCGTCGAACGAGACGGTGGCCTTCGCGTCATGCCGAAGCACCGTCCGCAACGGCGCGTTCAACGCGATGTGCTGGCGCGAGAACCAGCGGACGCCCGGGATTGCGAGGAACATGAAGCCTCCGTCCTCCGCCTGCTTGTCGAACAATGCACACTCCCTGCGGCGCAGCCTGGCCGCTTCTTCGGGCTCGTCGAGCGACGCATTCGGGCTCGCCACGCGCAGCGCGTGTGGCCGCGCGGGGTCTTCGTCGTCGAGGCGCCAGTCCGCGACCGCGAAGCCCCGGTTCGGCGAGGATCGGTCGAACACCGGCGTCACGACAGCGCAGTGTCCCGGACGCGTGCTCGCGATGGCCGACACCAGCGTGGTCTTACCAACGCCTCCGCCGCCATGCACCACGGTCATCCGGCGAGGTTGGCCACGGTCATCGGCAAACGGAATGACGAGATCGTCGAACGGTCCGAGACGGACGAGGCGAACACGGACGAGCTGCATGCATCGCGCATCCTACCCGGGCAGAGGCCGAGATCAACCGGTGGCCGGCCGATCCAACCACCGGACGTGCGCCCCGATTGCCGACGGGTCGGCGTGTCTGTCCCTCGCGTGCAGCGTCCGCACCACGTTGCATCCGTGATAGGCGTGCGTCGGGGCGAAGACGACGACGCAACAAGGGCGCGCTTCACCACCCCGTCATCGACAATTTGCCCCCATGGCGCACAGTTCCCTGACAAGTCGCTTGACGGCAACGGACCCGTGACCTGTCTCGAGCACAAGGCGTCGCATGAGAATAGCCCATGTCACGGACTTGCACCTGCTGGAGCATGACCATCACCGAAGGACGACCGCCGGACGCGCTCGGCTGGTGTTCCTGGGACTCGGACGCACCGTCGACGCATTCGACCGGTACGATCGGGCGCTGTACGCCATTCGCGGCGCTCTGGCGCGCAATCCGGACCACCTGCTGGTCACCGGGGACCTGACGGAAGACGGTGACGATGCGCAGTTCGCCGTGCTCGCGGACGTCCTTCGAGAAGCTGGAGCAGACCCGGCGACCACCACGCTGGTCGCTGGCAATCACGACGCCTATACTCGCATCGACGCTTTCGAGCGCGCATTGGGTGGAGCCTTGCGCGCCTACGCGCGCACCAGCACCCCCGGTACCGTCGTCGTGCGGGGTGATGTTGCCATCGCGGCGGTGTCCACCGTGATGCAGCAGCCGCTCGTGAGGTCGGCGGGAGTCATTACTCGCAACCAGGTTGCGGCGCTCGAAGCCGCGATCGTGGACGCGCCCGCCGAGCGGACATGGGTGCTTGCAATGCACCACGGACCATGGTCGGAGCACTTCCTGTTGGGAACCTGGATCGACGGTCTCCTCGGCCAAGAGCACCTGGTCGGGCTGTTTTCTCGTTGCGACAACGCCTTTGCCGTGCATGGGCATACGCACAAGTGCGCGACCACCGCGATCGCTCGCGGACGTTTCCCCCAGATTCTTTGCGCGGAAGCCGTCGTGGAGTCGGCTGCGCCCGTGCGCCTCTACCTCGCAGGCGCCGGCATGCTCATCCCCTGCTCCGAACCAGCCACCCAGACGCGTCTGTCGGTCGTTCCCGCCGCCGCTTGACCCCTCGGTCCGGCCTACCAACGCGCTGATTCGTGGGTTGCGCTGCCAGCCGGCCGTCCACTGCAAGCAGGTCGACAGGGGGACCCTGGACCGGTTGATGACACGCTGCGCGAATCAGGCGGCCCGACCGCCGGCGCCCGCAGGCGTGACCCCCGCCGGTTCTGATGCGCAATCCGTTCCGGTCGGGCAGCCGAGGCGAGACAGCAGGCCGCGCGTTCCGCCGTCGATCGGTTCGGGCGACGGTGTTCCGACACCAAGCACGAAGCCTCTGCCAAAGCGCACACTTGCGCGTGCAGCGCACGCCAGGTCGCCCCAGTTGTCGACTCCGTTTGCCACGAGCAGTTTGCCTGTGGTCGCACAGGAGCGGGCGAACGACGACACCAGGTCGCGACGCAACGGGTCAGCAGCCATCCCCTGCACCAATCCCGCGTTCAGCATCAACACATCCGGATTCAGCTTCTCCACTGCTAGCACCGAGGCAATACCGCCATCCACGCCATCCAGCGCCACGGGAAACCCTTGCGATGAGAAGTGGCGCGCGAGTGCCTTGACGCGCAACGTTTCGTCAGGTGCTGAGGGCACCGCTAGCCGAACCACGAAGCGCTCTGCCTGAAAGCCGAATTCCGCCAGCAACTCCCTCGTCGAGCCTGGCCGGAACGCCGGGTCGTCCAGCACCCGCGGGTCCACGTCGACCATCAACAACGCTTCCGGGTCGACGTGGGCCGCTACCGCGCGCTCGAGCGCCTCGCGCCGCCAGGCTCTCTCATGCATCACCAGGCTACCGCCCTCCCTTGCGCTGTCTCGAACCAGGCGAATTCGGTCCGCGGACCCCCGTGCGTCGGCAGCCACAACGACATAGCCAAGCACGCTCGCGAGGTAGACATCCACGATGGGCTCGAACCTCATCTCGACGCCAGAAGCCAATGAATCGTGTCTTGTTCTCATGCCCGCATGCTGCCTCTGCTTTGCGGCGGGCCAGCGACGCCCGGGCAAGTTGTCGGTGTCACGACCTTGGACGCCACGCGTCGGCGTCGTCGCCTCCGTAACTCCATGCCACCGCCCCGATGATGAAACATCGTTGTCGTCTTCGTCGCTCTGTTCTCACCACGATCTTACATCACCTTCACGGTGCCGTGACGCAGCTCGACCATGTTCGCGCCCGGCAGGTGCAGATGATTCCGCCGCACAATACCAGCCAGTCGACCGTTGCCCGAACGGCCTTGACGGCTGCCGCACTCGTCGTGCTGATGACGACCGCCCACTGCGGCAGTACCGAAACCATGGCCGCCCAGCGTTTCTTTGGCGTTCCCGCACGCTCGCTTGACCAGCCCGACAAGCCCGTGGCGACGGGCTCCTGGCACCCCACCAGGCAGGTCATCTTCATCGCCATCGACGGGGTCCGGTGGCAGGACGTCTATCAGGGAGCCGACCCCAAGCTCGTCGACGACCAGGCGGTTCCAGACGAACTCTTGTTACCGCCGGAGCGGCTCTTGCCGAATCTCTATCGGAGAGTCGTGGCTCGCGGCGTGGCTCTCGGCGCCCCAGGCCATGGTGCGCCCATGCTCGCCTCTGGACCCAACTTCATCTCTCTACCAGGATACATGGAAATGCTCTCGGGTGCGCCTTCGGGTTGCACGCGAAACGACTGCGATCGCATCAAGACCCCTACCATCGTCGATGAATTCCGCTCCCGCAGTTCGCCCCGCGACCATGTCGCCGTGTTCTCCTCCTGGGAAGCCATCGACCGGGCAGCGGCCATGGACACTGAGGGCATTGTCATGTCCACCGGACGGCACGGCGGAGCCTCCCGCGACATGCTTCGCGAAGACCCGGTCACCAGCGAACTCATCGACCTGGGCGAAGCCGCCCCTGCCTTCCCTGGCGAGTACGACTACCGTCCTGATGCCTTTACCGCCCCGATAGCCCTCCGATACCTCGTCACGCACCGGCCCCGATTCATGTTCATCGGCCTCGGCGATACCGACGAATGGGGCCACCGCAACGACTACCAGTCGTACCTGCAAGCGCTGCGCTACTGCGATGCTTTCATCGGCGACCTCTTGCGCACCCTCGACACCATGGGCGAATACGGCGCCACCACCACCGTCGTCATCACCACCGACCACGGTCGCTCTGCCAGGTTCACCTCTCATGGTGGCGAACACGCCGAGTCCGGTCAGGTCTGGATGATGGCCGTCGGCGGTTCGGTCCCCGCTCGCGGCTTCCTCGCCTCCGACCGACCCCACCGGCTCGCCGACATCACGCCCACGCTCCGTGTGCTCCTGGGCTTCTCCGAGCCCTCCTCGAACGCATCCATCATCGCCGGCATGTTGCCCCCCGATCCGCGCGATCAACGCTCTCAGCTCGTCGCGCGGTCGTCGACGGAAGTCCGATGAACGTTGCCGACCGCAATAGCGCTGTGACGCGATTGTCACAAAGGCGTCGCGTTCGTGTTATGGCTCGGCGCGATGGTCCCGGCATCGTCCTGTCCGACGAGTGTTCGTCGGGCTTTTGGACCAGAACGTCGACCTTGTTCTGACGGAGATTGTCCCATGCTACGCCGTTCCTCTCTCGTCCGATCCTCTTTCCTGCTCCCCGTTGCTTCCCTGGTCGCCATGCTGGCCTCCGCGTGCTCCAGCGGAGGTCACGCGGACCCCGTTGGTGTCGTTCGCCAGCCCGCCGGTGTCGGCCCGTGTCTGGTCGAACTGACCAAGATCAACGCGGACCAGGTCGGCAGTGACGACGGCTCGCTCGAGTTCGTCGAGGCGCAGGTCCACAACAAGGGGGCCAATACGACGATGGGCGACTGCGGCATCAAGTCCATCGAGTTCCAGAACGGAGGTACCTCCGGGACCGGCGACTGTGGGGGTAATGCCTATGTCGTCGACGTCCAGTCCGTCGTGATCCCGACGTCGGGATTCGTCCTGGTGGGCACCACTGCGACGACCATCCCAGGGCAGACCATCGACGCGACGACATCCGGGACGTCTTTCCTTCAGAACGACCAAGAATACGTTTTCCTTCGCGGAACCAACGACGAGATTCTCCAGATCGTCGCCTATGCCGCCGGTTCGACGTATCCGACCTGCACCATCCCCGGCGCGCCTTCCGGTGTCGCCATCGAGCAGGCGCCGGACGACGACAATGCGGGCGGCACCGAGACGATGCTCGTACGCTGCGCGGGCACGGACACCTGGACGAAGGTCGCCTACGACGCCGCGGCGTTGCGCAAGTCCTGGTCCTGTGACACGGACGCGGGAACGGGCGGAGCAGGGGGCGCGGGCGGCAGCAGCGGCGCGGGAGGAAGTGCTGGAACGGGCGGAGCAGGGGGCGCGGGCGGCAGCAGCGGCGCGGGAGGAAGTGCTGGAACGGGCGGAGCAGGGGGCGCGGGCGGCAGCAGCGGCGCGGGAGGAAGTGCCGGAACGGGCGGCGCAGGGGGCTCAGCCGGAAATGCCAACGCGCCGCACGCCGGAGACGTCATCTTCACCGAGATGATGATCAACCCCGACCAGGTGCAGGACTCCGACGCCGAGTGGTTGGAGCTCTACAACACGAGCACTTCGACCACGTTCGACCTCAACGGCTTGCGTCTCGTTTCGGGCGCCAAGCAGCACGTCATCGACGCTGGCGGACCGCTGGAGATCGGCCCCGGATCGCACTTGTTGCTTGGAAGGTCCGCGGATTCGGGTCTCAATGGCGGGTTGCCAGCACCCGCGTACGTCTATGCCGACGTGAACCTTGGCAACACGGGCGACGACGAGATGATCCTGCAGGTTGTCGACGGAGCGGGCAACGTCGTGGAGGAGGTCGACAAGGTGACCTATGCCGACGGTCTCGCCAGCACGACGTACTTCGCGCACGCCAGAGCATTGTCGCCCGACCATCGGAGTGCCACAGACAATGATGATGAAGCCAACTGGTGTGCTGCGGTGGACTCGTACGGCTCCAGCGGCAACTTTGGTACGCCGGGTATGGAGAATCCGCCGTGCGGGGCAGGCGGCAGCGGCGGGGCAGGCGGCAGCGGCGGGGCAGGCGGCAGCGGCGGGGCAGGCGGCAGCGGCACGGGTGGCAGTGGTGGTACGTCAGGCGGCGGCTCGGGCGGAACGAGCAGCACGGGTGGGACAGGCGGCAGCACCACGGGCGGAAACGGCGGCAGCGCGCCGGATGCCGGCACAGCAGGGACTGGCGGCACGAGCGGGTCGTCCGTCTACCAGGCTCCGCCGGAGAAAGACGGCGGATGCAGTTGCCGAGTGGGTACCCGGCCGATCGGAACGTCCCACCTTGCGCTCGTGGGCCTTGCCGGACTTGGCCTGATGGCACGGAGGCGCCGCTCGACACGCTGATCGCGCTACCGAGTCTTTGCTCGCGTGTCGCTTTCCTGTCATGAACGCCGCCTACTTCTGCTCCCCCATGGTCCGTCGCGTCCCGATTCTCGGCGCAGCATGCCTGTTGGCCTTCGGTTGCGACACGAGTCCGGTTGCTGGCGACCCCAGCATCGAGGACCGCGCAGCGCTTCTCGCGTCGTGGTGTTCGACCGAGTTTGGCGTCCTGGCAGCGGCGCGGCCGCGCCAACTGACGCGGAGGTTCGACGAGATGCAGACGTCGCCGTTCCGGTTTTTGCGGGGCAGCGAGGCCTGGTATGTCCGGGATCTGCGGGACCCGGCGCAGGGCTGGGCGGCAAGTCGCTTCGTCGACCCCACGACCGCCTTCATCCTCTTGCAAGGCGATGCCCACCCCGAGAACATCCGAACGTACGGACACACCGGCGACCAGCGTGTCGAGCTCAATGACTTCGACGCGTCCGGGTTTGGCCCATTCTATTGGGAGGTGCGCCGGGCGGCCGCATCGTTGCTCGTTGCGTTGCACGAAACGCCTGCGCCGCTCGAGGTCGGTGAAGCCGCGGTGCGCGCCCTCGTGTCCAGCTACGTCGAGGTGTTCGACAACCGGGTTGAACCAAAGTCGCTGGGACCCGCCGACGTGGGCGTGGTGCTGCAGGCCAGGCTGGCCAAAGCAGCGGAAGACGGTGCTGCCCGGGAGGAACTCGACGACTTTACCGTGATGGACGGCGACGTGCGACGCCTGAAACGGGGACCGACCGACCCCGACGACCCCCGCGAAGCGTTGCTCGACGTCTCCGACACGGTGTCCTCGGCCTTGCCGGCGGCGATCGCCGAGTACCGGAGCACCCTCCTGTCGCCAGACGTACCTGATGGCTTCTTCGCCATCAAAGATGTTGCCCGCCGCTGCGGCCAGGGGGTCGGGAGCTTGACGTCGGTGCGACTGTACCTGCTCGTGGAGGGACCTACCACCGACCCTGCCGACGACGTGATCCTCCAGCTCAAGGAAGCCGGCGACGCGAGCATCGACCGCGGGCTGCCCCTCGACGAACCCGCACCCGACGCGGCGCAACGCGTGGTCCAACGCGCACGCATGCTGCAATCCCGCCCGGACTCCGACCCCTGGCTGGGCTCCTCCGTGCTGCTTGGGTTGCCCGTCGTCGTCTCCTCCGTCAGCGCCTACGGCAAGAGCGTCCGGGTCGCCAAAGACCTCGTAAAGGCTGCCGGGAGCCCTGATTCGATCGTCGAGTTCGCTTCAGACATGGGCACCGTGCTGGCCTTCGCCCATGCGCGTGGTTCGACGTTTGCCGGCGCCCCGAGCGGTCCACTCATCGCTGCGGTTCTGCAGGGAAGGTCCGCAGCGTTCGTCGACGAGACGACCACGTTTGCCGTGCGCTACGCGGCCGTCGTCGAAGCGGACCACGGCCGATTCACTGCCTTGCGCGAGAACCTCGGACCCCTGTTGGGAATTCGCCCTCGTGTGGCAGCGGACCGTTCCCTCGCTCGATCCGACGACTTCCTCGACCCCGATTGCCCATGACCATTCGTTGGAACCGCACCGTTGGACCGCTTGCGTGCGTCCTCGCGACCGCCTCGGGGGGCGCGACTGCCAGCCGTCCCGCCGCCGCCCAGCCGGAGCCGTCGCCTGCTCCCGAGCCCCCTGCCGACCACGTCACGCTGCACGGCGACGTCTTCGCTCGCTACGGCCAGGACCGCATGGGGGACCAGAAGCGCTACGAGTTCGATCTGCCTCGTGCCCGCCTGGTTGCCGACGTCGTCTTGGACGACCACTTTGGCGGCCGAATCATGGTCGAGACTGTCCCGTCGAGCCAGCGCGGTTCCCTCTACGGAGTCGACGGCGACAGCTACGTGCTACGCGCCCGAGAAGCGTTTGCCGAAGCCAAGACAGGCAACCTGGGCGGTGGCTTCGCGCTGTCCGGCAGGATGGGCATCGTGCCCACGTTGGCCATCGGTCCTCTGGACGCGATGTGGGGGCACAGGGTGCTGACAGCGGTGGGCCTGGAGAAGTGGAACCTGAGCGCGCCGGCCGACTTCGGCGCCACGACCGCCGTGCTCCTGCCCAAGCAGATGGGCGATCTCACGGTCGGCGTGTTTCAGGGCGAGGGGTATCACCAGCGCGAGCAGAACGACGGCAAGAACGTCGGCGCTCGGCTGCTCGCCCATCCGCTCGCGCCGTGGATGCCTCCGAAGCCCGGCGAAGCTGGATTGACCGTGCTCGTGGCCGGCGAGAAGGGGACGCTCGGACCCGCACGGGCCACCAACGACCGGTGGACCGCCGCCGTGGCCTACGAGCATCGCTACGCATCGGCAGGCGCTGACGTGTCCTTGGCGCGCGGGGTTCGCGGGTTGCCTTCGCAGCACGCGCGCGTCATGGCCGGGTGGCTGCGCGTCGGACCCTTCTGGGGCGCGGACATCGTCGCTCGCTACGAACTCGTCGACCCGGATTCGGACACGGCGGGCGCGCGCGACCAGGTCCAGTCCTGGCGCGCAGGCGCCGGGTGGCATGGTTCATTCGAAGACACCGCCCGCGCGTTCGACGTTCATCTGACCTACGGCCGCGACAGCGGCGGCGAACTGGCGGAGGCCGCCGAGCCCTTGCTACCGGTGCGAGGCGTCCATCTGGATGTGGGCCTGGCGTTTTGACCGGAGGAACCATGGAAACGACGAGATGGATGACAGCGGTTGCGGCATGCCTGATGCTCGCCTCGTGTGAGGGGGGAGATGCGGAGCCGCCCGGCCAGGGCGGGGGTGCCGGGGCCGCGGGGACCTCGAACACAGGCGGCACGGACCAAACCGGAGGCACCGGAGGCACCGCCGAAACGGGCGGAACCGCGGGCGAGACGGGGGGCGGCGGGAGCGGTGGAGGCGCTGCGGGTGCGAGGTTGCGCATCAACGAAGTCTACGCAGCCGGCGACCCGGCCGATGGGGAGCACCCGACCGATTGGGTCGAGATCGTCAACCTCGACGACTCGCCGGTCGTGCTCGATGGCTGGGCGATCGGGCAGGATTACGATGTCGCCTATCCGGTCGCCGACGACCTGATTTTCCTGCAGGGAACCCTTGAACCGGGCGCCTTCTTCGTTGCGACCACCTCGAACGACGGCGTGCCTGCGATGGGCACTTTCGGCATCAGCAGCAAGAAACCCGAGCGGATCACGTTGTTCGACGGCTCGCAGTCCGTGGTGGACGATACGATGACCGACGGGGCCGCCACCGATCCGTACGTTGCCGGGACATCCTGGGCGCGGCATCCGGACGGGGACGGAGCGTTTGCTAGGCGTGCGGCGACCAAGGGAGCGCCCAACACCCCTTGACCGTGCTGTGATCGGACGGGTTCGCACGGGCGGCTTCCCGCTCGCTCTTGCTCAGGTGCCGGACGTGTGCCCCACGGGGGAAGCACTTGCGCCGTCGGTGGGACGTCAGCCGCGTGGCGAGTTCGGTGTCGAAACGTCGGTGCCCGACCCTGTGCGCGCGCGTCGTCGTTGCTCGGCCAGGGCCGTTGTGATGTTGTCTTCGAGACTACGTGTCGAGCCTTGCCCGTTCGTCATGCAGCCGTCCTGGTGCGCCGGGCGTGCGTGCCGAAGGGGACGGCCGGGACCACGCTGGGGTTCCAGGCGATTCCCTGGCAATCGAAGCACGGTGGCAGCCGGGTCCCGGGGCGTTCGAGCGCGGTGGAGCACCGGTCTGCTTCCAGCAACAGCCTGTCCTCGAGGCGCGGCAGGGCTACGGGCTTGCCCAGCAGGTAGCCCTGTCCGAATGGGACACCCAGCTCCAGCAGAACGTGCAGGTCGTCAGGCGTCTCGATGCCCTCCGCGATGAGGGCGCGACGGCTCTTCCTGCAGAAGCCCGTGATGGCCTCCAGGAGGGCTCGGCGGAACGAGTCCACCGACACGCCGCGCACGATGTCCTGGTCGAGCTTCACGATGCCAGGGCGGAGGTTGACCAGCGCCTGGAGCGACGCAAAGCCGGACCCAACGTCGTCCAGCGCGATGTGGAAACCCTGGTTCCCGTAGTGTTCGAGCACGGCGCGCACCTTCGGCAGGTCGTGCAGCGCGCGGGTTTCGGTCAGCTCGAAGACGAATCGGTGGGCGGGCAGTCCACGCTCGGTCAGCAGGGCATGCGTGGTGCCCGGGCGGAACCGCGGGTCGTCCAGGATGCGCGAATCCACGTTGAAAAAAAAGAGCGTGCGCCGGTCGACGGCGCATGCCCCGATGATTGCAATGGCGGACCGCCGCCAGGCATGTTCGAGCTGAAGGAGCCATCCCTCGCGATGCGCAAGTTCCACGAGGTCTGCCGGCGACGACGGGACCCCTTTGGCGACGAGATCGTCCGGGATCCGCCCGAGCACCTCGAACCCGAGAGGTCTTCCGCTTGCGAGGTTGAAGATCGGCTGAAAGGCGACCGGGAACCACTTGGATTCGAGCCAGGATGCGACCATGAGTCCAAGCTTGCCCGTGCTGGATGTCACGTCCGGGACGGCCATGCGAATCTTTGAATGCAAATCCTGCCGCGTCGTCGGCGAAACCATCGACCGTCGTCACGGTCGCCGGCCTTGTCCCAAAGCAAAGCTCGCCCCGCCGCGCAGGTTCTGCGTGCGTCTGCAATGCCGCGCCGCGGTCCGCACTACGGCCAACCGGTTCGCCGCACAACCTGACGTGGTCGGAACCACCCCCCTGGCGCTCCGCATTGAGGATCGGGGTGGTCGGAACCACCCCCCTGGCGCTCTGCATTGAGGATCGGGGTGGTCGGAACCACCCCCCTGGCGCTCTGCATTGAGGATCGGGGTGGTCGGAACCACCCTCCTGGCGCTCTGCATTGAGGATCGGGGTGGTCGGAACCACCCCCTGGCGCTCTGCATTGAGGATCGGGGTGGTCGGAACCACCCCCTGGCGCTCTGCATTGCGGTCTGGGGGGGTCTTGACGACCCAAAGGTGTGTTCCAGTGTGATCCCGAGCTGTTCCACCAGAGCGATGCAGGCTTCGTGGGGCTGCATCCGCATGTTCGACGGCACTGCTCTCGGAGGATGTTCGACCGCAAGCCGATACGAAGGAGCATGTTGGTCCGCCGCGGGCCGCGCCACTTCCTGCCGGCAGGAGCCGTCGTTTCAGAGCGCTGACCGCCAAGTCGTTGCGCCCGGCACCCAGACCGACCATGCGCCGCAACCGAACGCGGCACAGTCCCCATTTCGCACTCGCCAGTTTCCCTGTCGGCCGGCACCTCCCGCACTGCTGCCCTCCGACTCGATAGCGTCTCAGGCTGCTGAAGCAGGTGAGGTTCGGCCAGAAGACGCACGGGGGGGTGGCGACCGCCACGTTTGCGGTGGCGACCGCCACGTCGAGGTTTTTCCGGGGAATGCTGGCAGGTTTGGGGCTCGTTGCCGGGGTCCAAGTGGCGGCAACCCGACCGAGGCTGAGGTGGAAGCGCAGTGAAATCGAGGAATTGCAAACGGCACGGAAGCTGCTTGGTCTGGACCCGGCGCGAGTGCGCATAGCGCCGGCTGGCTGTTTGACAGGATGGACACGGGACGGTTGGGATTGTCCAGGCGGTCCGGGGCAAAACCCGGGTCGCCGTGGGTAACGTGGCGGGTTTTGACCTGAGAAGAGGTGCCACGCGCGGTTGTTGGGCGCACGTCTGCCGGGTTCGGTTGCGACAAGCGGCCGGCCCGGCAGGCGGAGCGCGATAGGCTGGTGGTCGGCGTCGTGAAGGCGACGGCCCCGGCAGGCTGGAGGAGAAGCAGCGCCCCGGCAGGCTGGAGGAGAAGCGGATCCCCGGCAGGCAGAAGGTGAAGCAAGCCCCCGGCAGGCAGACGTGTGTCCTCGATACGACATGAACAGGGATGGGGTCGGGGGAGAGTGGGGGGAAGCAGAGCCCGCCAGGCAGCCGTGCGCCCTCAGCCTGGGCTGCTTCGAACACGCGCTGCACACGACCGTTAGCGGGTTCCATCCGACCCGCAACTGCTCTAGGTTCCGCGCCCGAATGGTCACGCCGTCCCAGCCTCCGCCACGCATCCGCGATGTCGCCACGCTCACCGAGATCGCTCGCCAACTCCGCGTCTCGATCGTGCGCATGATCCACCGGGCCGGATCCGGCCACCCGGGAAGCTCGCTGTCCTGCGTCGACATCCTCACATGCCTGTACTTCAGCGAGATGCGCCACCATCCGTTCAGGCCGGACTGGAAGGAGCGCGACCGCCTGGTCCTGAGCAAGGGGCATGCTGCGCCTGCTCTGTACGCCGCGTTGCAGCGTTGTGGATACATCACGCAGGACGACCTGAACCGACTGCGCCAGCTCAGCTCGATCCTGCAAGGACATCCCGACTCGCGCCGATGCCCGGGCGTGGAGGCATCCACCGGGTCGCTCGGCCAAGGGCTGTCGATCGCGCACGGCATGGCCCTGGCACTGCGCGACCGCCCGGCTCCCGCGCCCCGGGTCTATGTGGTGCTCGGCGACGGCGAACTGCAGGAAGGCCAGGTCTGGGAAGCAGCCATGAGCGCAGCCCACTACCGTTCCTCGAACCTTTGTGCCTTCATCGACCACAACGGTCTGCAGATCGACGGCCCGGTCGACCGTATCATGGGTGTCGACCCGGTGGCCGACAAGTTCGCTGCGTTCGGGTGGAACGCGCTGACGATCGACGGTCACGACATGCAGGCGATCCTCGATGCGCTCGATGCCGCGAGAGCATGCCAGGACAAGCCTACCGCCATCGTGGCCCTAACCGTCAAGGGCAAGGGGGTGAGCATCTTCGAGAACAAGGTGGAGTGGCACGGCAAGGCGCCTGCGGACAAGCACCTTGCGATAGCGTTGCGCGACCTCGGAGAACCCGCGGAGGATCCGTCATGATGCGTCGTCCGAATCGTGCCCGCCCGCGCGAGCAAGCCGCCATCCGACATGGAGGAGCCGCATGACGCGCATCCTGTCCACCCGCGAGGAATATGGGCGTACGCTGGTGCGCCTGGGCGAGCGGAGCCACGATATCGTGGTGCTCGACGCGGACCTGTCGTCGTCCACATGCACCGCCGCGTTTGCCAAGAGGTTCCCGGACCGATTCTTCAACATGGGAATCAGCGAGCAGGACCTGATCGGGACGGCCGCGGGCATGGCGCTGGCCGGCAAGATCCCGTTCGTGTCGAGCTTTGCGATCTTTCTGACAGGACGCTGCTGGGAGCAGATCCGGCAGAGCGTGGCCTTGCCCGGCGTCAACGTGAACCTCGTCGGGACACACGGCGGCATCACGGTGGGCAAGGACGGCGCCTCGCATCAGGCACTCGAAGACATCGCGGTGATGCGCGCCATTCCCGCGATGACCGTCATCGTCCCCGCGGATGCCGTGGAGACACGCAAGGCGGTCGAGGCTGCCGCGTGGTACGACGGCCCGGTATATATCCGTCTCACCCGCGAGAAGCTCCCGGTCATCTACCCGGACGAGAAGCCTTTTCGCATCGGCGCGGGCTTCGAGGTGCGCCCCGGCAGCGACGTGACCCTGTTCGCTGTCGGCTTGATGCTGCACGCCGCGATCGAGGCCGCGCAGCGGCTCGCCACCGACGGTATCTCCGCCCGTGTCGTCGACCTTGCCACGGTCAAACCCGTGGACGAGTACCTGGTCACCCGCTGCGCATGCGAGACAGGCTGCGTGGTAACGGCGGAAGAGCACTCGGTCATCGGTGGGCTCGGTGACGCCGTCGGTGAGGTGCTGCTGCGTCGTTGTCCGGTTCCGATGGAACGTGTCGGCGTGCGCGACGCATTCGGCCGGTCCGGCAATCCGCAGGAGCTGCTGGAATACTTCGGGCTCACCCCGGATGCGATCGTCGACGCGGCCAGGAGGGTTGTCGAGCGCAAGGCTGCCGGCTCGGGCGCTGGAACGAAGTAGCGCTGCGCCGCAGGGGCCCTGATGCGTGCTGCCCCTTGCGGACGCGCCTTCGTTGCGGCTACACAGCCGGCATGGCCGACCTCAAGCTGTTCACCGGAAGCTCCAACCCCGAGCTTGCGCACAAGATCGCCCGCAACCTGCAAGTCCCGATGGGAAACGCCGACGTCACCCGCTATTCGGACGGCGAGGTCGCGGTCAGCCTCAACGAGAGCGTGCGTGGCTGCGAGGTGTTCCTCGTGCAGTCCACATCCTATCCGGGCAACGACCACCTGATGGAGCTGATCCTGCTCACCGACGCCTGCCGCAGAGCGTCCGCTGCGAGCGTCACGGCGGTGATGCCCTATTTCGGCTACAGCCGCCAGGATCGTCAGACCCGCCCACGCGTACCGATCTCGGCCAAGGTCGTCGCCAACATGCTCGAAGCCGTGGGCGTCGACCGGGTCATCACCGTCGACATCCACGCGCAGCAGATCCAAGGCTTCTTCGACGTTCCGGTGGACCTGCTGGGATCCACGCGTCTGCTCATCGAGCACCTGCGGGGTCTGTCGCTGCGTGACCCCGTGCTCGTCTCGCCGGATGCCGGAGGTATCGAGTCGGCGTCGTCGTTCGCCCTGGGGCTGGGCGGTACCATGGCCCTCATCGACCGACGCCGCGACTCGCCTGCCAAGGCGAAGGCGATGAGGCTGATCGGCGACGTCGCCGGGCGCGATTGCATCCTGGTCGACGACATGATCGACACGGCCTCGACGCTCACCGAGGCCGCGGACCTGCTCATCACCACCGGAGCGCGGAGCGTACGCGCCGCGGTGACCCATCCCGTGCTGTCTGGCTCGGGGGTGGAGAAGCTGAATCGATCCAAGATTGCAGAGCTTATCACCACCGATACGATTCCGCTCCCTGTTGAGAAGCAAATCGACAAGATCACGGTGGTTTCGGTGGCAGACCTGCTCGCCAGGGCGATTCACGCCATCCACGCCGGCCGATCGATCTCCGAGCTGATTGCCAATTCCTGACGTTCGACCGTCCCCTCGTCCGGCTTCGACTACCAGCAAGGCGGGCGAACCGGCAGCGGATCCTCCAGCGACGTCGGCAGCACCTTTCGAAGATACTGGTAGTCTTCGTCGCAGAAGACAGCAGGCCCTTCGCCGTTGATCTCCGCTCGCTCGTTGAACGTCCGGAACGCCCCGGCGTCCATCAGGCGGTTGACACCGTCACCCACGTTGTGGAACTCGCTGCCATAGGGATCGGCCAGGCCCAGCGAATGGCCCACCTCGTGGGTCATGGTGGTTCCGATGAGCGATCCGAGCACGAATACGGCGCATCCGATTTGGGTCCCGCGGTCCGCCGCCGGGCACCCGGCCGACGACGTGAGCACCGGAATCTGCAGCGACGCCAGATCCTGCGCCGAAACCGGCGTGCCGCCGGCGACATCCGGGCGGAACGGGTCGAAGAGCTGGTCGAATAGCGGCGTGGCGCCTTCGAGCTTCTTGGCGAGGCCGTTCGGGTGCATGCTGAAGCCGAAGAATGACTCGAGGAATACTCCGCCGTAACCAGGGTAGCCGTCGAGCTGGGTCGTTGCGTTGACGCCGCCGATACGGTCGTACAGCCGTAGGTTGTCGACATCCTTGCCGGGTGTGTTGTCGTAGCCGAGCAGGCCGGATCCATTCGGGTCCGGGCCCGAGATGTCGACCTGCGCATACTGGGCAAAGTCGGTCGGCCGCTCCGTGCGGAATTCGATGTTGATACCCGCGTAGTCCCGTGCCGCCACCGCCATGACCCGATCGCGGATTCGCTGGTCCACAGCTCGCAGGCCGAACTGACGCAGGCTCCCGATGTAGGCGGGAAGAAAGTTGACCCACACGACCTGCTTGACGTGCGCCACCGAGAACGACACGCTCGCTCCGTCGCCCTCCAGCGTATCCTTGCCGTATCGGATGATGGGCTTGATGCTGCCCGTGAAGGCTCCAGCGGCCTGCCGTAGGTCCATGCTCTGCCCGAGCTCGTCCTGGTCGCTGAGCACGTAGCGCACGAGATTGCCCGATACGAACTCCGGCACAAGGCTCACCGAGACGCTCGTGCCGGTCGTCTGCCCCTCCATCTGGAACGTGCCGTCGAGCTGCAGAGTCGTCAGCGGGGCCGACGGATCCGACGACGACCCGGCCACGCCCACGAACCCGGCCCCTCGGACATCCACGAATTGCCCGAGGCTGGCCACGCTTGGGCTGACCGACGAAATCATGGTCAGGAGCATGTCGTAGGCGACATCGACAGGGAGAGCCTGAAGCTCGACTCCGCCTGCCGCCGTGCCGTGCCGATTGACGATCCGCACGGAACCCTGGAACGAACCCGGCCGGATCCCCGCGATCTCCGGTGCGAAGGGAAAGGCGACGCGGGACCGATCGAAGGGCTCGACCGGTACGGCCTTGACCTCCGTGGTCTCGATCGGATCGCACGACGTGCCCGTTTCGAGCCGGAAACAACCGTCGAGAACCGCGACTGTGTCGCCCTCCAACCCGCCCAGCAGAAAACCCGCGCCCTCCACCACCACCTGGTCGTTGACGAAGACCACACCCTGCTGCACCTGCGAGACGCTTGGCTTCAACGACGCGCGGACATCCAGGCCGATCCCGTAGCTCGACGACCGATGCGTCCGGCCGTCGTCTTCGTCCGCAGACACCGTCACGTCGCCCGTGAGCATGCCTTCGGGCGACGGCAGCCCTGCCACGTCGGATGCGGGCCAATCGGCCTCGAGGCTTGTGGCGCTGACGTACCTCGCCGCTAGCTGTACCTCGACAGGATTGCCGTTCATCGTACCGCGCACGGTGACGATGGAGGATCCGATATTCTCTGGAACGAATCCCGAGCCCGTGACGACCACACGGGTACCCGGCATCACGGTGTGGGGCTCGAACCGCTGGATGGTCATGTCCAATGCATCTGCGGCCGGAGGCGTGGTTGACGGACCTCCAGCGTCGGAAGCGGAGCAGCCCAGCATCGAGATGGCTGCAAGCAGACAGGCCCGTTTCATGGGTTCCTCGCTAGGGGAGCGGGCAGTCGGTAGGATCCAGGCCGATGCAGATGTCGTAGAGATTCTCGGAGCCGTTCCAGCCGCGCACGACCACGTAGTACGTCCCAGTCGTCGAAACCGCCTTGTGGAACGTCTCGTTGGAGTCTCCGCTCTGACCGTTGTTCACGTCACATCCGCTCGTGTTCGTTTCCGTGCATGGGGTGAGCAGCGTGCTGCCCTGGTAGAAGAGCACGTCCAGATCCTCGGCCGCGTTCGCCTGGTCGAACGCGAGGGTCACGTAGATGGTTTCGCCCGCATACAGGTAGACCTTGTACCAGTCTTCGTCGCCGGAGCAGATGGCGTTGGTGTCCGACTTGTAGGGGCCCAGATCCAGGTTCACCAGACGAGCTTGCGTCGCATTGTCATCGTTTTCTTGCGGGTCGTCCGTGCAGGCTCCAGCCCCACCGCAGGACTTCGACTGCTCGGTGACCGTCAGCGAGTAGGTGTTCTCGCCCTGCTGCCACGAGTAGACACGCACGTAGTAGGTGCCGAGCTTCAGGCACGCGCTCACCTGCTCGTTGGAAGTCAGCCCGTCGGACTTGGCCACCACGTTGCCGTGGTCGTCGACGAGCGCCAGGTCCAGGTCCGTCGCGGTGCCACCCGTCATCGACACCGTCACCTGCGTGTCGTTGTAGATGTCCACCGGATACCAGTCTTCGTCCGAGGGGCAGCTCTTCAGATTGGAATAGGTGCCCGATTCGAGCGAAGGGAAAATGAGCGAGGCGTCGGCGAGCGTGTCATTCGGCTCATAGCTGTCGTCGGTGCACGTGCCGCCGGACCCGTTCTCGCACCGGAAGGTCTTGGGGATGCACTGGTGACCCCTGGCGTTGTCGACCGAAACGAATTCGGTCAGGGAGCAGTAGTAGGCCGGGTCGCCGCAATCCGCATCGCTGGTGCAGTCCTTGAAGCAATAGGTATTCCCGGCAGCGCCCATGTACAGGCACAAATCGGAGGCGCCCCCGCACTGGACGTCGGCTGTGCACGGCTTGCACAGCCCGAGCCCACCCGCGCCTCCAGGGTTCGTTACCGTCATCTTGAACGCGCCTGTCGCCGGCGCCTGCGTCAGGTGGTCACAACTCCCGTTCTCGTCGTCGTTGTCCTGCGCCACGATGAGGTAGTACAGATCCGCGCTCGTTCCGGCCGGCTTGCCCGCCACCGGGTTCGGTACGTCCGCACCCCACGACCCGTTTCTCATGTCGCCGTCGAGCAACACCATCGTGACCTGGGACATCTGCGCCAGGTCCGGCGGGTCTCCCGGCGATGTCGTCGAGTAGTAAAGCAACGGCTCGTACTTGATACCCTTGTCGTCCGAAACGTCCGCGAAGATGCTCAGCCCCACGACCGTGCTCTCGTCGTGAGGGCTGTGCGTGATCTGGGGCGCCTGGCCAGCGCAACTCGGGTCGAATGCCCGACGCAGCACAATCAGGTAGTCCTTGATGGCGGCGGGGTTCGAGCCGTCGGACGCCGACAGCCTCAGGTTGTAGCGGTCGGCTGCGGCGATCTGCTCCTTGCCGGGGCACCAGCTCCACTTCGCGGTCAAACCGGAGTCCTGGTCCAAGGTCGCGGAGGCGATGCGAGGCTCCTCTTCCTTGATCTCGACGTTGGCCGAGTCCGGATCCTCCACGACGATCTGGAGGTTGAGGCACTTTTGCTTGGACAGATCCAGGGTGGTGCCGGAGCCCAACGGTTGCCGGAAGATCGGGCCCGTTCCCTCCGTGCCCGCCTGCACCGTGATGGTGACGGTCTCCTTCGTGCTCGACTTGCCGTCGGACGCCGTGAAATCGAACGAGTGCTGCCCGATGTCCGAGGCGATCGGGGTCCATGTGAAGACGGCCGTGTTGCCCGCCGGTCTAAGGTTGGCCCGCGTCGCGATGTCCGTGATGTCGGACGTGAACCCGAAGGAGATGGGGTCGCCGTCCGGATCGGTCGCGTGAAGCTCGATGGTGACATCGGTGTCCACGAACTCGACGCGGTCGGACAAGGGCTCGAGGATGGGCGGGCTGTTGCTGTCGTCGGAACCGCAACCTTGCGCGAGGACCGCGAGGGGGCCGGACGCAAGGACAAGAAGCGCGCGGGGTCGAAGGCTTGCCATTAGTCATGCCTCGGTCGAAGAAGGGGAGGGCACACTCGCCGTGTGCCCCACCATCTTACCACACGGCGAGCGCACGCACGTCGACCGGACGGTTAGCGGTGAGGATACGACTCTCACCGTTCACGCCCCGGTCAGTTCGTCATGACCGTGAGTGAATACGCGGCCGACGCGCCGGAGTAGCCGTACACCCGCACCGTGTAGGTGCCGGCGCCGGAGGCCGTGACCTGCTCCTGATTGCTCGTGCTGGTGCTGGAACCGATGGACTGCGTTCCGCGGAACAGCTCCATGTCGAGGTCGCCCTCGTTGTTATCGAAGGTGGCGCGAACCGTCAGCGATCCGCCGGAGATGGTGATCTTGAAGTAGTCTTCGTCGCCCGCGCAGATCTTGAGGTTGCCGTAGCTGCCCGCGGAAACCGGAGTCGCGGCGTTCGGCGAGTCGTTCTGCTCAAAGCTGTCGTCGGTGCAGCTCGTCGTGGTGCCACCCCCGTTCTGGTTCACCGAACACCACGGGATCCACTCGTGCGCCGTCTCCGTGTCGTCGGAAACGCCACGCTGCGCGCAGGGCTCGTCCTCGGACCATTCCCGCCACATGCTCCCGCGGCCGGTCTGCTCCGCGTAGGCCTTGAAGACCGCATAGCCGCCACCGGTGGCCTTGAACACCGTCGGCTCCACGCAAGCGTTGGTCTGCAGGCTGTCGTTGTAGTCCTTGATGATTTGGTACATCGCCGACGTCGTGGAGTTCCAGCAGCAGGTCTTGGACTTGGAGTACTCGAGCTCCGCGAAGATGTAGTCCTCCATCGATCGATACGCGCGGTCGACCTGCGCCTTCGACATGTAGAACCTGTTCTGCATCAACGCATACAGATCCTTGAAGGCGTCTTCCCGACGCTCCCGGGCGGAGCACGAGGCCGGATACTGACGAAGGTGGTTGCGCGCATCCTCGATCATCGCCAGCAGCGCGTCGCGCATCTGGTCCGGCGGCACCTCCCCGAGGATCGCCTCGAACTGCGCGGGCCGCGTTTTCAGGTGCTCGTAGTCGGTGTCCGAAATCCAGGAGGCTTCGTCACCAGGCATCCAGGTGTTGGTCCAGTACCCGTTGACGTTCCTGGTCACGCGCCATCGCTTGATGCCACCACCGAGCTTGACATACTCGTCACCGTCCGAGTTGGTGCCTTCTCCGCCCGTGTAGTCGCTCGTGAAATAGTGCTTGGAGGCGATCCCGTCTTCCCACTTGGGCTGGCGCCTGGGCATCGAGCCGGAAACGAGCTGCGCTTCGATCTTGCCCTCGTCGAGGGGGGCGGCGTGCTTGATGACAAGGGTGTGCCCGATGCCATTCTTCTGCCATCGCTCGAGGAGCACGTCGCCCGCGCGGATCGCCCCGGGCTTGAGATTGAAGGTGTTGCGCGAGTCGGCCAGGTGCATCGAGCCGAAGTAGTCGAGCACGAGCACCAGGAAATGGCCCACGCGCTTGTTGAGGAAGACCTCGTCGAAGTACGCGCCCGCATGCGCGCCGGGCTCCACGAAGTCCATCTGGTCGTCGGACGGAATCAGCCCCTTGGCCCGCAGCTTGGTGTCCTTCGGCCAACCCTGCGCGGCAAGCTGCTGGGCCGTCATCGAGGAGTAGTCCTTGTATTGCAGGGCGTAGTTTGGGGTGTTCTTGTACCGCTCGGACTTGGTGCGCGCGCCGAAGTGCCCGAAGTACACGCGCGTGCCGCTCGAGTCCGTGCCCGTGAGGTAGAACGGCAGCTCGTACCACGAGGCGAACGCGATGCGCAGGAACATCGCCACCTCCGAGCATTCGAGCTTGGGCGCCGGCAGCGTCTTGCCCCAAGGCGTCGTCAACGTGAACGTGTCGTAGTAGCCGTTGTCGCTCCGCGTGCGCTCCATTGACTCGATCCACTTGACGTACTTCTGATCCCAGTTCAGCCCGCTGTTGGCGCCCCACGCGATGCCGGCTGCCTTCGCCGCCGGCGTGTCCGTGTCCTCCCACTTGTTCCGGGCCGTCCATACCTGCGTCGCGCTCGTGTCCGTCGCTACCAGAGGCCCCGGCACGCCAGCGTTGTCCGCCTTGCCCACCGGCCCATCCGATTCACCAAACGGGCCATCGATGCCGTAGTCCTCCCCGGTGTCGTCGGTGGCAGGCGATCCGGACCCGCTCGAACAGCCGGAAGGCCAGGTGGCGGCAAGGCACAGAGCGGCAGCAGCCGTGCACACACGAAGCATGCTTCGGGACAAGGGTGAGAAACGCATGATCGAAACCTCCGCAGAACGCTCCACCAAAGGCTGGTGGTGCGCGGATGTCAAGGTGCGGTTCGTCCGCACCGCAATGATACGACATTTATGCGCCGGCCGATCCCAGGAAATTCGCGAGGCAGGACCTGGCGGCCGCCACTTGTTCGGCGGATCCGTCGCCCCTTGCGCGCCGCGTTCGCCCGGCTTCACGTTGACGCCCACCCTCCGCCCTGATACCCCAATCCTGGATTCTTCACGCCGGAGGCCCCCATGCGCACGCTTCGTGTCCTGCCCCTTGTTACCGCTACCCTGCTGCTCTCCTGCTCCTCCCACGACTCCGGCTCGCCTGCGGACAGCCAGAGCCCGGAAGAGGAAGGTCAGATCGTTCCCCCAGGCAAGGAAGACAACTTCCTGTCGAACACCGCCCAGGAGTACATGGTCGAGGGGCTGTCCACCGTCACTATCGAGGCGTCCCTCGCCTCGGCTCCCGACGACCAGAAGCTGGGTCGCGTGCGGGAGCTCATCGCTCTCAAGCAGATCGTGATCGGTTGGTTCCTCAACCAGTACATCGCGACCAAGGAGAGCGAGGAGAGCAACGCGAGCTATGGCGGGTTCAACGCGCTGACCAAGAACGGGGCGTACGAAGAGCTGGATATCGCTGCGCTGGACGCCACCACCTATCAGTTCAAGTTCCGCCAAGAGTTCGGCGGCGCCCTCGACCTCCTCTCGCGGATCCCCGCCACCGCCTGCCAGACCAACCGCAAGTGCTTCGATCTGACCATCGGCAAGATCTCCAACGACGAGATGCAGCAGCTCGAAACCAACGACGAATGGTACCGCCGTCCTCCGTGGGACAGCTTCGACCCGAGCAAGGTGGACCCGTCGCGGCTGGAGAAGGTCACCCTGGCCGTGTGGCCCGAGCCCCGTTCCTACGACGCCTGGTTCGATTACAATCGATTGTTTGCCGACGGCAAGGTCACCATCGCCTTGCACTTCGGTTGGGACTACCACTCCGAATACCACCTCAAGCACTCGCGCGAAGTCTATGACTGGCTCGTCGGCAGCGAGGGATTCAAGTCCCCCGTCGCGTCCTACGACGACCTCATGCGCACCTCCGGTCCGCTTACCAAGACCATCCAGGCCAACGGAAAGCCCGTGGCCGTCGAGGTATCCCTGTACTGGGGTAAGCCCGGCACAGACACCGACCCCGATACGTCGTCCGGTGGCAAGATCCTCGAAAGCGACATGCGGCAGTCGTTCAAGGACAAGGAGATCATCATGTTCTCCGGCCACTCGGGGCCTTTCTACGGATTCGCCCTCGCCAACTGGCGCAAGACCGACGAGGGGGATCTCGACGACTCGGAGATTCCAGGCCTCGACATGCCGGCCGACACGTATCAGGTGGTGGTGGCTGAAGGCTGCGACACCTACGCACTGGGCGAGGCGTTCCGCCTCAACCCCGCCAAGCAGGGCGGCAAGAACATCGATGTCATCACGACAACCAGCTTCTCGAACGCAGCGACCGCCGAGGGAATCAAGGACACCCTGAGAACGATCTACGCGACCGACGCTTCCGGCAACCAGAAGCCCCTGACCTTCGTCGAGTACCTGCGCGCCATGGACGCGAACTCTCCCTGGTTCACCACGATGTACGGCGTGCACGGTCTCGACGACAACCCGCACGGCCATCCCTACGGCCGCCCCGATCTGGCCTGCACTCCATGCACGACGGACAACGACTGCGGCGGAGTCGGCAACAAGTGCACTCGCCTCGGGGCCTCGGAGAAGTTCTGCACCTATTTCTGCACCGCCGACGACGGCTGTCCTAGCGGCTACCAGTGCTTGCCCGTGGCGCAGGGATCCACGATCACGTCCAGGCAGTGCGCGCCGTCGAACCTCACCTGCACTGCCTCGCCTCCCCAGCCGTCTGGCCCTGCCGTGATCATCAACGAGGTCTTTGCTTCGCCCAAGGCAGGCTCCGGCGACGCCAACGGCGACGGTACCGTCAGCGCCACCGACGACGAGTTCATCGAGCTGGTCAACGTGTCGGGCAAGGAGGTGGACCTGACGGGCTGGAGTATCGCAGACTCGGCCATGACGCGTTTCGTGTTCCCGGCCGGGACAAAGCTTCCGGCGGGCAAGGCGCTGGTGCTGTTCGGGGGCGGCAAGCAGTCGTCGTTCCCTGCTTTCGGCGGATCGACGGTGCTGCTGTCCGTGCAGAACAAGCTTGGGCTGAACAACGCCGGCGACCGGGTGACCCTCGTCGACAAGAGCGGCGACACGGTGAGCGAGACGTCCTACGGCGCGGAGGGAGGCGGGGGCAAGTCTCTCGTACGGGCGATCGACGGCGACCCCTCGGCGTCGTTCGTGGTGCATGGCGGCAGCGGCTACTCGCCAGGCGTTCGCACGGACGGAACCGCATTCTGACAGGAGGAGGATCGGCTCCCACGCATGCTGGCAGTGCCAGGCTGGACCGGCATACTCGATGATCATCGCGCATCTCTCGGACTTCCACATATGCGCATTCGGCGCGCGCCTCACCCAGCTTCAAGACGCACCGCGCCGGGGTGTTCCCGTCGGGCGCGGCTGGACGACCATCCGCCGGGAAGGCGACTGGCGAATCCAGAAACGGCGCGCCAGCGACAGCAGCTTTCGCATCCGCGACCAGCTTCGCCTCGTCGACGACAACGGGATCGTCCACAAGGTGGTCAAGACGTTCTGGGGCGTGGGGGAACCCCGTGCGATCGACGAGTTGCTGCGTCTTGCGGAGGCCCGGCAACGCAACACGCCGCAGGGGCTGGCGGAGGACTTCCCCGGTGAGTCGGAGCTGGAGACGCGACTCGCCCACGATCCCGAGAACCTGAACCTGCGCTTCTGCGCGGTGGCGCACGCCATGCGCCGCGACAACCCGGACCGCGTTGTGATCACCGGTGACCTGACCGACAACGCCGACGGCTTCGATCTGATCCTGCGCGGCCTCGAGCCGTTCTTCGAGCAAGGCAGAGTCGCGTGCGTGCCAGGCAACCACGACATCTACGACACGCCGCCCCTGTGGGTCCGCAAGGCGCACCGCAAGAAGGAGCCAGAGAAGCGTCTGCTCTGGGCCACCTTCGCATCGAGCGTGGGCCTGCCAGCCAAGGGCAGCTACGTGCGCGACCTGGGCGACGGTGTCGTGCTGGCTGCATTCGATAGCTGCCACCGCGCCGCCTTGCCAGGAAGCGCGTCGGGCATGGTCCACGACCGCGACCTGCACCAGGTCGCGAGAGAGCTCGACGGTCTCGGGCTACACGTTCGCATCGCGTGTCTGCATCATCATGTCGTCAATCCGCCTCTGCGCCATGTCGGGTTCTCTCCCATTCAGGCGGGTATGCGGCTGCGCAACGCGAAGCGCGTATTCACCCTGATGCAGGAGCTCGGGTTCCATCTGGTGATGAACGGGCACAGGCACGTGGGCTACCGCTACCATCCGGCCCATGCGCCGCTCTTTCTCAGCGCGCCGTCGTCCACCATCGGATGCCGGTCCGGGCAGAAGCCCTACTACTGGCGCATCGAGGTCGGCCAGGAAGGCCTCGGCGCGGTGCGCGAGGTGCCCATCCCACCCAGGTTCTGAGTGGGCCGCGCCTGCCGGCCGGCCGAATCAGTACTTGAACGCGCTGCCCCCCACGAACTCCCGCAAGATCGATATCTGGGGAACCGACTGCTCGAAGATCGGCACGAACGTCTGCACGAACTGCAAGAGGCGATAGGCCTCCACGAAGGCCGGGTCGTCTTGCGGCACCTCGAGCAGGAACCGCTCGGCATACAGCCGCAGCACCGCCTGCTCGTACACCAGCGACGAGTTGAACATCACGTCGGCCTTCTCCTGGAAGGGGAAGATGTTGCGCTGCTCGCCCCGCCGCACATTGGGCCAGCTCTGGATGGTCGTCGCCGCGCGATACCCACGGAAGAGGCGGTCTCGCACGATCCGGCGGAGGAATCGACCATCCGACGTAAAGATACGGTTGTGATCGTCGATGCAGAGCTGGGTGAGCGCACTGACGTAGACTCTGTACTTGTGCTCCGCAGGCACTGCCTCCGTGAGCCGGTCGTTGAGACCGTGAATGCCCTCCACGACCAGGACCTGGCCGGGCTTGATCTGCATCGGCTTCCACTTGCTCATCGGCTTGCGCGTCCCGGAGACGAAGTCGAACTCCGGCGTCAGCACCTCCTCGCCTCGGAGCAGCTTGGCGAGCACCTCGTTGAACAGCGCCAGGTCGATGGCCTCGATGGCCTCGAAATCGTAGGCGCCGTTCTCGTCCTTCGGCGTGTCCTCCCGATTGACATAGAAGTTGTCCATCGAGAGCGCGATGGGGCGAACGCCGTTGACCAGGAGCTGCAACGACAGTCGCTTGGCGAAGGTGGTCTTGCCGGAGGCTGACGGCCCCGCGATGAGCACCAGCCGGATGTCCGACGAGCTCTGCGTGATCTTGTCAGCTATCTGGGCGATCTTCTTCTCGTGAAGGCCCTCGGAGACACGGATGACCTCGTTGGCTTCGCCGCGGATGGTGATTTCGTTGAGCTGCCCCACGCTCTCGACGCCGAGGATCTCGTTCCAGCGGCGCGTCTCGGTGTAGACCTGGAACAGCTTCGGCGTGTCGTGGAAAGCGCCTGTCGGGCGGGGCTTGCCGCGCGGCGGAAAACGAAGGATGAGCCCACCCTCGTAGCATTCGAGCCCGAAGTGCGAGATCGCGCCGGCCGACGGCGCCACCGGATAGCGGTGCACGTCGCAAAAGCCGCCGCACCAAACGATCGTGACGAACGGTGCCCAGTGCGTCTGCAGCACGCGCAGCTTCTGCTCGAAGCCCATGGCGGCGAAGATCGTCCGCGCCTCCGCGATCGTGACCGTCTCGGTCCGAAGCTCCACGTCCTGCGCGATCAGCTCCCGCATACGGGCCTTGATCTTCGCAACATGCTCCGGCGTCACCTTGCCGTCGACCTTCAGCCGATAGTGATATCCGTTGCCGAGCGCCTGCCCGATGGTCACCCGCACGCCCGGATAGAGCTGCCGGATCGCCTCGAGCATGATGAGCGACGCCGTGCGGCGGTACACGAGCACGCCCTGCCTCGTGCTGTAGTCGATGGGAACGATTTCGGTCGGCGCGCAGACCGGGTGGTTCAGGTCGACACACCGATGCTGCACCAGCGCGGCGAGCACGGGTTGCTCTGGGCTGGGCATGTGCTGGCGAATCACCGCGCCCACCGGTGTGCCGTAAGGTACCTCGATGGCAGCCCCGTTGAGCACCACGCCCCGGACCATGCGTGGTCCCGGGACGAGCGGGTAGGGTGGCGAGAACGACGATCGGGCTTCGGTGCGATCGGGTGCGATCGAATCAGGCGGATGGTTAGACACGGGTGCTCCGTCGATCGAGCTTGCGCTCGGCGTAAGGACGAGCATCGATCCGTACCTGATCCGGCCAGCGTGCGCAACCTGGCCGCGGTCGCAGGCTCAGCGCGTCACGACCAGCGCCCAGCCGTTGAGCGTGCCCGTGTCGCCCGACGCCGTGTCGGCGACCACCAGACGCCATGTGCCGGACATGTCCTGGCCGACGAAGTCCGAGACCGTGAAGGTTCGCTTGCCAAAGGCGCCGTCCAAGCTCGCTGGCGCCACCAGCACCGCTTCACCTGGCACGCCAACCCGCTGCAGCTTGATCGACAGATCCATCGAGGAAGGGTGGGTGATGTCGACGTCGACGCGCATCGCCTTGATCGCGCCGCTGTCCGGCACCGAAATGTTGGTGAAAACGCCGGTCACGTCGCCGTCTGGAATGGCGGCGGATTGGTTGCTCTCGTAGGTCTTTGCACTCGACACGCACTGGTTCCCCGTGCACCGGGTGATGGCAAGCTGCCAACCGTTGAGGGTTCCCGTGTCTGCCTTGGCCGTGTCAATCACCACGAGCTTCCACGTGCCGGCTGCGTCCTGTCCGTTGAACCCGGTCACCGAGAACGTCTTCTTGATGTCATCCTCGCCGCCGCCCTGCTTGCTCTGCAGTACCACCTCCCCACCACCCTCGCGCACCAGCTTCACCACCAGATCGCCAGAGTAGCTGTGCGTGATGTCCACGGTCACCGATATCGCCCCGATGGTCCCGCCTTCGTTTACGACGATGCTGCTGCTCGCGCCGTTTGGGTCGTTATCAGGAATCGGAACCTGCGTGGTACTCGCGTAGCTGCCTGTCGATCCCGTGCAAGCACCGTCGTTCGCGCAATCCGCGTCGTCGCAGTCCGCCTTGCCATCGCGGTCGTTGTCCGCGCCGTCGTTGCATACCTCCGGTGGCGGCTTGACCTCCGGCAACCCGCTCCCATACGCCGTGAGGAATTCCTCGACGTACTTCATCGAGATCCAGCCGTATCCGGCACCGTTCGGGTTGGATACACCGAACGAGCCCGTGCCCCAGCTATTCTTGAACAGGAAGAATCCCTTCTCCATCACCGGCTTGCCCTCGGCGTCCGTCAGCAGCTTGCCGTCGCCGTCGCGCTTCTGGACTTCCAGGTCGTCGTCCCACCCCACCAGAAGGATCGCGTGCCCCGCCCGGTGCTTCTCGCTCTCTTCCTTGTCTCTTGCGTTCGGGTAGGTGACGTACCCTTTGCGCCAGTAGTCCTGGTTGGTCGGAAGCGTGGACGCGCCGTGGTTCCATGCCTGGTAGTAGAACGGCCCGCCCACCACCACCCCCACCTTGTTCGTGGTCATGTACGCCTTGATGCTTCGCGCGCTCGAGCTGAGCCACCTGCCCCGCGGCAGCCGCCAACGCTGCGCCGACATCGCCGACGTCGGCGGATCCCCGTTCGTGTAGCAAATCGTGGGCTGGCTCTCCGATCCGTCGCATCGCGAATCGTTGGCCGTCGTCCACTTCGACGACTCGTACGGCCACGCGGCTTCTTCGACGATCCCGAAGCGATAGATCGCTTCGAGGTTGCGAGCCGCGTTGGAACCTTCCGTGTTCGTGTACGCCTTGACCTCGTTCTTCACCGACCACTGCAAGAACTGCTCGGAAAAGTCCGGATTGGGGATCGTGCCCTCCGTGATGTACAGGTGCTCCATGTACGCCGCCGTGGCGAAGATCGAGCACACGCCGCGACGCCCCTGGCTCTTCACAGGCGACTGTTTCCCCATAAGCTCCAGATACTGAGGCGGATACACCGCGTCCGCCTTGCCCTCTTCCGGCAGGTCGCCCTTGCCGGGCGCTCCGTTCATCAGATCGTCCAGATTGCTGAGCGGCGCGTCGCCGTCCTGGTTCGTAGGCAAGTTCCCGTTCGCCTCCGGATTGTCGGAGCTCGATGAGCACCCGAAGGCGAAGCCGGCCAGAGCCAGGAAACCAGCAACCGAAAGAGGGCGAAGCGCGGTAGCGCGCGAAAGGGGCATCATCATGCGCAGAGGATACGCGAACTCGTCCGCGCCGGATAGCCCCATCTGCTCGACCGGACGGACGACCCACCGGCCCGAATTCCACGGCGACCCGGGACCGATGCGCGAAGGTTGGCCCGATGACAAGCGATAGGATAGGACCCAACCATGCGTCGGATACTCTGGACGGGTGCCGTCGGGCTCGGGGCGTGCAGCGCACCGGTCCAGCCCGCGGCAGAACCCACCGCGATGCCGACCGCCACGATACAGGCAGGCAACGACTCACCCGCAGTGCCCACAAAAACCGCCGCGCCCGCCCCGGCCTCGCCACGCGCCGATCCCGACCCGCCCGCGTCTGCCCCACAGGACGTCGTCTACAGCACCAATCGGCTCACGTGGGTGTATGAAGCGCCGTCGGTAGCGTCTCGCAAGCTCGGGTACCTGGGCGTGGGCGTGGCCGTGGCGTTGCGCGAGCGCGGACTCCAGCCTCCATCCGATAAGTGCAAGGGAGGATTCTATGCGGTACAGCCCGCCGGCTTCGTGTGCGCCAGCCAGAATGTCACCAACGATCCGTCGCACCCGGTGGTGGCTGCCGTGCGGGAAGTGCAGGGAGAGCAAGACCGGGCATATCCGTTCCGGTACGGCCTGAGCCTCGGAGCGCCCATGTACAACAAGCTCCCGGACCGCAAGACGCACGCGACCGTGATGATGCGCTACCCGAGCCCGCGTAAACGTCTCGGCGATTGGGCCAAGAGCTTTCTCGACATGGACGCCGGCGAGAGCATCCGCGCCGACTCCGAGGTGCCGTCCTTCCTCCGCGACGGCAAATCCGGTCCGAATGCCACGAACGGCTGGGTTCGAAGGTCGATTCCGCATTCCTCGCTGCTGTCGTACACGCTAGCGTTCGAGCATGACGGTCGTGTTTGGTTGCTCGCCGCGGACTTCTCGATCGTCCCGGCGGACCGCATCGTGCCCTTTCGCCGGACGACCTTCCGGGGCGTGGAGCTGGTGGAGGGGCAGCGCCTGCCGCTTGCGTGGGCGTGCCGCGCCCAGCGAGAGAAGCTGCGGATGACCGCGACGGGAGACATGGAACGCACCGGCCAGTCCTGGTCCGAGCGTCAGCAGGTTCCGCTCAGCGGGCGAGCTACGCAGGTGCATCGCATACGATACCTCGAGGCCGCAGACGGCACATGGATGGCCGCTTCCAACCTGTGCGAGGCCAGGCAGGTAAACAAGCTGCCGGACGGCGTGGGGACTGGAGACCGGTGGATCTACCTCTCCATGATGGAGGACACGCTCGTAGCGTATCGTGGGTTGCAGCCGGTCTACGCGACGTTGCACTCGCCCGGACGGGGCGGATCGCACCACGGCAAGGGAGATGTGCGCCAGTACACCACGCCGCTCGGGTCGTTCTTCATCAACTGGAAGGAACGATGGGCGACCCTTTCGCCCGACCCCGGCGCGCCTGCCAGCTTTTGGATCTCGGATGTCCCCGGGGTTCAGTATTTCGCGCAGCCCTATGCGCTCCACGGCGCCTACTGGCACGAGAAGTTCGGAACGCCGATGAGCGCGGGGTGCCCCAACCTGGCGCCAGCCGACGCGGTCTGGCTGCTCGACTTCACCGACCCGCCGCTGCCCGACGGCTGGCAAGCGATCGGCCCCGCACGGGGACAGAACGGAACGATGGTGGTGGTCGGCCCCTGACCGCCGACAACCCCGTTGCAAGACGGGCCCGCCCGGGTGCTAGGGTTCGCCGGATGACCGAACGCGATCCGCTTGTCGACCCATGCGTCCCCCCCGCAGGTGTCGAGGCCAACGCTTACCACACGAGCATGGCGCACATGTATCGAGGGGAGGTGCAGCGCATGACGGTCTGGCGCCAGCGCCTCGACACGACCAGCAACTGGGCCATCCTGCTGACCTTCGGCATGACGACCTTCGCGCTGGGATCGCGCGATGTGCCTCACTACATTCTGCTGCTGGGCCTGGCGATCATCAGCATCTGCCTGGTGATCGAGGCGCGGCGCTACCGCCACCTGCACCATTCCGAGTGGCGCGTGGCGCTGGTCGAGCACAACTACTTTGCCCGGTTGCTTTCGCCTGGCGACTCGACACCCGAGCCCGCGTGGCGTCGCATGCTCGCCAAGGATCTCGAGCATCCTCGATTCACCTTGTCGTGGTTCATGGCCACCAGGCTGCGGCTCCGGAAAAACTACCTGATGCTCGTCTACTTCATCACGGCGGCTTGGCTGACCAAGGTGTTCATGCATCCCCACAGTCCGGCCACCTTGCGTGAGTTCTATGATCGGTTGGCGCTGGGCGACCTGTTCTCGTCGTGGTTCGTGGCGCTGACCGCGGGCTTGTTCATCCTGTGCTGCACCGGGCTTGCCGCGCTTACGCCAACCGAGGATTCTCTGCGAGAGTGGTCGCGGTCGGTGCGTCGCGCCTCAAACCAGGCCGAGATCTTGAAAACGGACCCGTCCGAGCCGGAGTGAACCGACCCGGTCCACGGATCAACGGGCCGCGTAGCAACCCGCCGTTCAGAGGCGGTCGCAGGTGGCGCCAGGATCGACGCGACGGGTGCACGCACGGCACTCGGCGCACGCCGCGAGGCGTGCCGCGTCGTTGGGGGCGGGACACTCGACCGCGTCGACCAGCTCGCAGGAGCATTCGGTGTTCGCCGTGGTGCAGCAGTAGGTGCACAGATGGTGACCCGGCGCCACGGAGGGTTGCTTCGTTTGCGTGCAACTCATGACCACGGCACCGAGGAGCAACGCCGCGGCCAACACGATCGCGATCCGACGGAACATGCGCGAACCGTACATCGAGCCAGGACCAAGGACCAACAGGGCCGTGCACATGCCAGAACTTGGCCATGCGTCGCGGTGTGTTGGATGGGACGGTACATGCGGCAGCTTCCTCGAAACGTCCGTGCCCGACCCACCGCCAACGCCCCCACCGGGGACGGCCTTCCATCGGTCAGCAGGTGGGACGACGAGCCGTCGCACACGCCGCCGCCCGTGTCGGTGCTCGCGCGAGAGGGCAGGCTGCCGGGCCGGGGCAAGACCGACGCCGACGCGGGCAAGACAGCCGGCGCATCCCGGCATGGGGTGGTGGTGTGGATCGGCATGCTCGCGGGCGTGATGCTGGCGTGCGTTCTGGTCCTGGCGCGGCTCGGCGTGCATGAAGAGGTCGCAACCGTCCAGACCTGGTTCCATGCCCCGAAGATCCTGGAAGCCAGGTTCACAGCGGCTTCGCTCCCGCTCGTCGCGGATGCCTTGCGGGAGGAGCGCGCCGACGCGCACGTCAAGCACGATGGTTACGCACCGATTCCCGGAGGGGTGCTTTACACGCCCGAGAGCTTCAGCTCGAGCGACGGGAGCTATGATCTGCTGCTGCACTTCCACGGCAACGTGAAGGTCGTGGTGGAGAGCGCGGTGGCCGCCCACCTCAACGCGGTCCTGGCGGTGGTCAACCTAGGCGTCGGCTCCGCCCGGTATCAGGACTTCTACGCAGCGCCCGGGATGTACGAGACGCTGCTCGAGCAGATTAACGAAGCGGTGATGTCCCGCGGGGTGGAGCGGGCGCACCTGCGCAGAGTGGCGCTTTCGTCGTGGAGCGCCGGCTACGGCGCCATCTCGACCATCCTTCTCACCCGAAAGGGCGTGGACCCGCTGGACGCGATCCTGGTGCTGGACGGTATTCACGTCAGCCGCACCGGGACGGGCCAGCAGCCCAAGCTCGATGCGCTGCAGATGGCGCCGTTCGAGGAGGCCGCGCACGCTGCCGCGGCGAGCGGTCTGCTGTTCACCATCACCTACTCCGAGATCGACCCGATCACGTACGCGGGTACGCGCGAGACAGCGCTGTACCTGCTCGACGCCGTGAAGGACGATGGCGACGTGATCCGCACGATGTCGCCGGCGCCTGCGCGCTTGAAGCTCGAGGCGATGCGCAACGCTGTTTCCGCGTCGGACGCTCGCTATCTGGAGCCGATCGACGAGGCCCGTGTGGGACAGTTCCACGTGAGGGGCTTCCGCGGGAACACCAAGGGCCATCACATGGCGCACCTGTTCCAGATGGGATCCACCGTGCTGCCCGAGCTCGTGTCGCGTTGGAGCAACCAGTCCGTGAGGGGCTCGAAGCTGGATCCCATTCGCCTCGGACGCCGCGTGTGGCGCAACCGCGCCGGACAGTAGGACTCCGGGCGTATCAGCGGTGCGCGGCCGAAGGCACGCGACGCGGCGGAGGGCGGCTCGGGCCGCTCGGCGAGCTGGTTCTCGCCGGCCCGGGGCGCGGGATCTTGTACACGCGCCGAGCCTTGATCGCGTTGGACTTCAAGCCGTTCGCCGCCCGGATGGCATCGACCGTTGTTCCATACCTGCGCGCGAGCGAATCCAGCGTGTCGCCGCTGCGCGCCCGATGCAGCACATAGCTCGCAGGCACCGGCGGCTTGCTCCTGAGGCCCAGCAACGGCTGCAGGCGCCGCGCGGTCTCCTGCGCGATCGGATTGTAGAATCGCACATGAATGTGGTTCGCGTGCCCCTTGGCGTGGATGATCATCGGCCGCACGCCAGGCTTGCCGTCGAACACGGCACCGAGCCACGCCTCCGATTCTCCAATCGACGTCGCATACTCGCGAAGCATCTTCTGGATGCGTCGGTCCATCAGGATCAGCTCCACATCTGTCTCCGAGAGCAGCGCCCGTACGAACGCCCACGTTCGTGCCCGGTCCAGGTTGCTGTCGGTGACCAGCGTGAACCAGCGCGTCGGTGTGCTCACGTAGTAGCTCACGTCCACGTCGCGCCCCGACTGATGGCTGACATGCGGCGACAACGGTCCGCCGTTTCGTGCGCTGATGTGACCGATCTGCATCTTCGGTGAGTCGGGGTACTTCTCGTACACCTTGTCGATCGCCCGGGTCAGCGCGTCGATCGTCTCCTGCGTGCCCCAGGCGTTGGCTGGGTCGAGCAGCTCCCAGCGATCTCCATGGGGCATGGAAACGCCGTTGATCAGCGCACCGGCGTTCGTGGCGCCCACCGACAACGAGCCGACCGAACCAGGATCGTCCTTGTACCGCTGTGCAAGCTGCTGGTCGGTCAAGCTCGCGAACGGATGCAACGGGCGCGGGCGAGAAGGGGAGGGCGGCGCGATCGTCGTTTCCTCCTCATGCCCGTCGTCGACCTCTTCGGTATCATCGCTCTGCACGCCGTCATCTGGCGTCGAGATACCTGCCTGGCAGTCGGACAGATAGGCGGCTTCGACCGGGTCTGCGCATGGATCGGGGGGATCGTCGTCCGACGCGGAAGACGGAGGAGGCGGCGGCGGCAAGGCACCAGGGGAGGTCGCGGCGGACGGACCGGGGCCAGGCGGCTCGGCAACAGGCCGAGAACGCGGCAGCGAGCAGGCGGACAGGCCCGCGAGCGCGATGATCAGAGCGGCCTGGCGACGCATCCGCCAACCATACATGACGGATCCGGCATCTGCCACTCGGCGACGCCGTCGCGGGCGCATTCGGCCGGGCCGGGTTCGTGGCGAGCCGAAGTTGACCCTGCTGGTTGACCAACCACATCCCCGACCCACAGCCTGCCGCCGGAGTTGCCGCGTACACCCGCGGTGGGGGTGCGGGTGCGCGTGCGGGGCGGGTCGTGGCGTGCCGTGCGGCGGCAACAAGAGCCAGCCGGGCCGAACGCAATCCATCGTCGTCAGCCGACAGTGCGGCCGGCACCGGGCCGAGATGGACCGGGGGCCGAACGCGGATGTTGATGATCCCGCGCTATCAGTAGGGGTTTTCGTCCGACGTGGGCTTCGGCGCGGCCGGTGGCTTGGGAGGCGGTGGAGGCGGCGCCGGGGCTGTGGCGGGTGGGGTGACGACCCGAACCGGGGCGGATAACGCTGCCGGCGGCGCTACCGAAACAGCGGGCGGTGCGGGTGCGGATGACGCTGGCGGCGGCACGGCAGAGGGCAGCACGACAGCGCTTGCGATGGCCGCGGACAGGGCCGGCGGCGGAGCGGGTGTGGTCGGAGCCGGCGGGATGTCCGGGACCGCGACCGGACTCGCGGGCTGTGCAGGCTCGGGGTTGAGCGCATAGCGGTATACCAGCGCGCCCAGACCGATCGCGACGGCAGCGACGATCGCGAGCCGATACGTCATCGGCAGCGCATTGAAACGAGCCGTCAATGCCTGGGCCCGCTCATGAAGCCCGGGCGCCGCATGTGCGGCCGCTGTGCTGCCGCGCTCGTCTGCGCGGGATGTCGTCTCGGTGCCCGGCGACGATGACGCAGCGGTCTCGCTTGCGGCGGGTGGGCCGCTGCGCGGCGTGTCGGTGGTGGCTTTCTTCTCGAGAGGCTTGCGTTTTCGCTTCGGCTTCTTCTTTCCGGACCAGTTACCCATGGCGCCTGGGATATCTCGTGTGGGCCGTGCCGACAACGAGGAAACGACTGGTTCGACGCGCTGGCCGGTCGACGGGCGCAGGCGGTGTCGTTGACAGACCTCGGAACCGCGATAGGATGCCGCCCGCCGCGGCGCGCTCCCGCGCATTCGCAGCAAGCCGACACCGATCCAACCCAGCGAGGATCCTCATGCTATCTCTACGAACGCTCCGAGCCCTTGCGGCGTCCCTGGCCTTGGCCACGTTGGTGGCGGGATGCGAGACGAAGCCCGAGCAGACGACGAAGCCGCCGGCAGCGGCGACCACGACGACCGCGACACCGGTCCAGACGCCCGCCGCGGCGCAACCGCCCGCAGCGCCCGTGGCTCCAGCGCTGCTCGCGCCGGACAAGGCGACGGAGAAGGCGCCGGACAAGTTCAAGGCGAAGTTTACGACGACCAAGGGGGACTTCACCGTGGAGGTCGTGCGCGATTGGGCACCCAACGGAGCCGATCGGTTCTACAACCTGGTGAAGATAGGCTTCTTCACGGACATCGCCTTCTTCCGCGCGGTGGAAGGGTTCATGGTCCAGTTCGGCATCCCGGGAGACCCGAGGGTTGCCGCGGCATGGCGCACCGCCCAAATCCCGGACGACTCTCCCAAGCAGTCCAACAAGCCGGGATACCTGACCTTCGCGACATCCGGGCCGGATTCTCGGACCACCCAGCTTTTCATCAACTACGTCGACAACAGCCGGCTCGATGGGATGGGATTCGCGCCCATCGGCAAGGTCATCGATGGCATGGATGTGGTCAATTCCCTCTACAAGGGGTACGGCGAGGGCGCGCCGAGGGGCGCGGGCCCCGACCAGGGGCGCATCCAGCTCCAGGGCAACTCGTATCTGCGAGAGCAGTTCCCGAAGCTCGACTACATCAAGAGCGCCGCGCTCCTTTGACGGCCAGTTGGACTCCTCCGCCGCCGCACCCCCCAGCGCTGTCACCGATCCCAACGCTGCCACGCAAGCGTTGCCGCCCCGCCTCACGCCTCGCCCGCCGAGCATTCTCCGGCACCTGCTCATGACCAGCCGGCCCGTCGGGTGGATCGCGTCCGTCGGTCTGTACCGGATCGGACTCGCGTACGGTGAAGTCCGGGACTCGGCAGCCACGATCGTCGTTTCCGTGGCCTTGTCCTGGCCATTCTGCCTCTATCTGTTTGGCCTCAACGATCTTGCGGACGCCGCCTCCGACAGGCTCAACCCCAGGAAAGATAGCTGGATCCACGGCGCCGCGGATCCCATTGCCCAGGCTCGCTGGGCCAGAGCCGCACCCTGGGTCGGTGGGGCCGTCGTCGCCGCCGCGTCCGTTACCTTGCCCTTTAGGGCCACGGCCATCCTCCTCGCACTGCTGCTGTTGGCGTGGATGTACTCGTCGCGCCCCCTGCGCCTGAAAGAGGTGCCCATCGTCGATGGCATCGTCACCGCCGCCATCATGATCGGGCTGCTGGGCGCAGGGTACGCCTCGGGTCCGGCGCTCGGGCACATCCCCGCCGAGAGCTGGGCCGTGGCGCCTGCCCTCGCCGGCTTGCACATCTACGCCAGCGTGGTCGACGTCGCGAGCGACAAGCGCGCAGGGCACAGGACGCTCGCGGTGCGCGCCGGACCGCGCTTCGCCACCGCAGTCGCCCTGGCCGCCAGCGTGGCGTCCGCGGCGACCGTGCCCCTGCTCGACTACGCACCGGCGATTGCACTGTACATGCTCTTCCAACCGATTGTGATCGCCATGGCGTGGGCGTTTCCGCGATGGATCACGCCGCGCAGAGCGCTGGCCGCCCTCGGAGTCGCGGGTGTGGCTACGCTGTTGTATCTGCTGCTGGTCTATCTCCGATAGTGCGTGCGCGCCGTCTGCCGATGACCCCGACGGTGACGAGCAGCAGCCCCGCCGTCAGGTAGGCATCGGCGAAGTTGAAGGCCGGTAGCTCCACGCGCCATCCGGGCACCTGCCACGAGACGATTAGCCAGTCGACCACGTGGCCGATTCGCAGCCGGTCGAGCAGGTTGGCGACGACTCCGGTGACGAGCAACAGCCCGCCGATGCGTTGGATCGGCGAGAAAGCCGCGTGGCGGAGTGCCCAGAGACCGGCGGCCAGGCCGAGCGCCGTGGCCGCGTAGAATCCAGTCACGGGCAAGAGAGGCGGCCCGTTCTCGAGCAGACCCAACGTGATGCCCCGGTTGGTCACATGACCCATCTCGAGCGCAAACCCGACGCCCGAGGCGTCGGCAGGGGTGGCGCCGATAACGAGCAGCAGCGAGGTCGGTACGTGCCCCGGCGGGTTGCTCAGGGGAAGGAACAGTCTCTCACACTGGATCTTGGTGATCTGGTCGAGGAACACGGCGAGTAGGCACGCCGGGACGGCGATAGAACGTGCTCGCACGACGCCAAATCGGTTGGTTAGCGACGGCGGCGAATCTTGCCTACGGCGATGCCAGCGAGGGCGGCGAGCCCGGCGAGGTAGTAGGCCGTGCCGGTGGGAGCGCTGGGGGACACCATGCCGAGCCCACAACCGGCCTCGGCCTCCCCTTCAGCCGAGCACGAGCCACCGGAACACTCGGCCGAACCGCTCGCGCCGGCATGAAAGCTGGCGTTCGCCGCCAGCCAGTTCTTGATGGAGTCCAGGCACTCCTGGGCGTTGCCGTTGTCGTCGACGAACTGGCCGTCGCAGAAGATCGCGCCCTCCGGGCGGGAGCATTTGGCCTCACAACCACCCTTCAATTCGGCTTCGCAGTTGACCGAGAGATTGGCCTGGCACTGCGCCTGACAGTCGAAGTTCGTGTTAGCCGTGCAGGTTCCCTCGCAGCTCGCGTGGCAGCTACCCTCGCACTGGACCGGTGCGCCGTTGCAGCTCGCGTCGCACGACCCCTTGCAATTCGCCTTGCACTGCGCCTCACATTCGGCCTTGTCTGCCGCCGACGAGCAGTGGCCCGTGCAGTCGCCATCGCAACGCCCTTCGCAGTCGATCGAGCAATTGAAGTTGGGGTTCGATGTGCACTGCCCCTGACATTGACCTTCGCAGCTCGCGTCGCAGTTGACCGACGGCAGGTTGCACTGACCCTTGCAAGAGGCGTATCCCTCAGCGGCACAGGCGGCCTGGAAGCTGACAGGGGTGCACTTCGCGGTGCACTCGGCGCCTACGTAGGCCTGACACTGGGCGTTGGCCTCGACGTGGATGTCTCCGCAGGCTTCGAGCCCTGCATGAGCCTGGGCGGTAAGGAATGTCGGGATGGCGAACGCAACGGCAGCAAGCGCGGACGTGACGATAAGTTTTCGCATGGCCTTCTCCTTCGACGCGGCGGCGGACCGGGACGCCGGCCGACACCAGATGGTACGTGGGGATGGACGTGATCTTCCCTCGGTTGCTTCAACAGAGCCTAGCAGCACGATCGGCGTCCGTCCATGCCATGCATGTCCGACGCGGCGCGTTGAAGTGCCCTGGCGTTTACGCGCACAGCCACCTGTGCGAAAGTCCCAACAGCTCATGGCCCAAACCAGACACCCATCCTTGCGGGTCGCCGGCTTGGTCATCACCCTGCTGGCCGCGACGCTGCTGGTGCGTGGCGCGTGCGCGAAGCCCGACGTCCTTCCTGATCGGGCACCAGACGCCGGTGTCGCCCAGTACCTCCCGCCGAACGCTACCCCCGCCGCGGGATCCGTGGTCGCGCTGCTCGCAGGCCTCGCCGTGGGCGATACCGTGGGCGGGGCAAAGGTGCTCGCCATGACCGGGCCGACGGATCGGGTCGTGTCGGTGGTTTGCGAATTCAACGGCGCCGTGTTCGAGGTGATGCTGATGCAGCGAGGGGCAGGCAAGGCGCCACCGCCCATCACGCTCGACAAGTATGAAGTGGCGTGGGGAGGGCTGCGGGGCGCGCAACTTTCGAGCCCCGATGTGCCTATGCGGGCTGCCCAGGAGATCGCCGATCGGGTCCGGCGGATGGAGCACCAGGTGCCTGTCCCCCAAGGGATGTAGACTGCTGCGGACCGGCCGTCTCGCCCGCCAGCTCGGCGCCCGGGTCGAGACACAAAAGCCGTACACGTCCGCTCGCCAGAAGCCTGCCGTCCGTGTCACGCACCTCGCCGTCCCAGACCTGCGTGCGCCGCCCGGTGACGACGGGCACGGCGGAGGCGATCAGCTTTCCGCCGCGAGCGGCTCGCAAGAAGGTGGTGTGGTTGTCGAGCCCGACCACGGACTGGCCGCGATCGATCGCGACGATCGCGGCGCCGACCGAGGCGATGGTTTCGATGAGCCCGCAGTGGACACCCCCGTGGACGATGCCATAGGGCTGGCGATGCTCTGGTCCGATGTCGACCTCGGCGATGACCTCCTGCTTGCTGGCACGCAGGAAGCGAACGCCCATGGCGCGCGCCCAGCCGTCGACAATCGTCTCGTTGAGGACTTGTGCGATGGATTCAGGTGTGGCGTCGGTCATCGTTCAGGCGCACGCGTGTCAAGGTGCCGGGGGACGAGGAGGAGGATCGGTAGGACACTACAGCTTGATGGTCGCGCCCACCACCACGGTGTTGACGAGGGCGTTGTACTTGCCGGGGAACTTGTTGACGGACGCATCGACTTCCCGCGGCATCAGATACACGAGGTGGTAGCCCAGATCGGCGCGGAATGCGGTTGAAAACTGATAGCCGGCGCCGATGCTCGGGATGAGACGATCGTTGTCAGGCAGGGTCGGATCGAGGGTTTCGTCCGGAATGGGGGTCTGGTCGTACACGAAGCCGGCACGCAAGGCGAGCCTGTCCATCGTGTACTGGCCGCCTATCCGGAACTCCCAGGCGTCTTTCCAGTGCTTGGCCTCCGTGGAGTTCAGGGCCGGGTCGTCGAACTCGAACCGCAGCTCCTTGTACGTGTGCCACTGCAGCAGGCAGGCATCTCCCTCGAGCTGTAGGTTCTTCGAGACGTCGACGCGCGCGCCGAGGATCGCGATGCCCGGCAGGTTGAGCGACACGCGTACGTCTTGACCCTTGAGCTGCTGGTCGAAGTCCGGAGGAACGTCGAAGGTGGCTTTGCCCGGGTCGAGGCTCATTGTCGGGCCGGTGCGGTAGGTCAGGCCGATGCGCAACGCTTCGAGGGGCTCGTAGAGAATCCCGAAGTTGGCGCCGTAGCCCATCGTGGACCCGCCGATGGTGGTGGTGCCCCAGGCGCCGCTGCCCAGCCCCAGGCCCCGGGACAGCTCGACCGACCCGTAGATGATATCGATCCCCGCGCCGAACGACAGTCCCGCGAAAGGACCGACGGCGACCGACGGCTGCGCCTGATAGCTGCGAAGCGAGGCTTTCTTGACGAGATGGTAGCCGTCCCACCGGTCCGGCCAGACCAGGGACAAACCATAGATCGAATAACCGCCGGCACCGACCGTGACCTTGTCGATCGGTTGGTAGGTCACGAACTCGGCCGGGATGGGGAAAATGCCCATGTCCGCGCTGGTGCGCTTGCCATCGGGGCTCGTGTAGCTGTTCGTGGCGAAGTACGTATAGACGTTGAGCTGGGCCTGGAAGCCGCGGAGGCGGGTCATCCCGGCGGGGTTATAGAGGACCGTCGCGGGTTCCTCGCCGAGGGCGACGACGGCACCGCCTTCGGACATGGCCCTCGGACTCGCTTCGTACAGGAAAAAGCCGTCGGCGTGCGCGGCGGCCGGCGCGAGCATGACGGTCGCCATGGCAAGGACAGCGGTGGATCGTCGGGTCATCGGGGCTCCTCGCTATTGCGCAGCGGTGGTGAAAGACCAGAGAACGATGACGTCGGAGCGCGGCGTGCCCGCTGCCTCCACGGCGTCGAACAGCGGACTGTAGGCGGTGCGCCAGCTCTCGATGGTTCGGAGATTGCTCACCAGCGCCTGGTACGCCGCCACCCAGTCGTCATGCGTCGCGGTCGCAGGATCCTTGCCCGTCGTCAGGATGAGCACGTCGAGCGTCAGGTCGACGAACGGCGAATTGAGCGTCGCCGGGTCGGTGGTCGTGTCGAGGATGGGCGTGGTGGCGCGCGCGAGGGTGAAGTAGACGCTGGGTTGGGCCGGAACTTGCTGCGCCGCGGCGGTCTTGATGCCCTTGGTCAGCGCAACCAGATATCGCATGCCGGGCTGCAAGCTCGCGTCCGGTACGACCGTCAACGGGAACATCTTCTGCTTCGTGCAACGGTCGTCGCTCTCGGGCACCGCGGTGGTCGCGGTCACATGAACCGCAATCGGCGCGAGAGGCGCGCCCTCTCTGTACGTGAACATCAGGACATTGCCGTCCGTCGTGGCCGGGTCGTACGGCAGGTCGAAGCAAACATTGATGGGATCCGTGGTCGCCGCGTGGCCCGGCGTGATCGCCCCGTCTGTCACGGTGTCGATGGGCGCGGGGAGCACCTTGCCGAACGTAAGAGGGTTGAACCCCGGCCTTGCTCCCGACTGGGTGCTGAACACGGCGTAGGACACGGCATGCTCCCGGCTCACCATCCCCTTGGCCTCGAGCGCATCGAACACGGGAGCAATCACGCCGCTGCGCCCGAGCTCCAGCAGCGCCGCCTGGTCGTCTGGCACGATCACCCTCGAATGCCCGTTCTCGTCCACCAGGGGCGTGGACGACTTCAACAAGTCGAAGGCCGGATGAGAAATCGCCGGTAGACCGTCCATCCCCTTGACCGCGTCCGTCACGACCACGGCATACCGGTGCCCCTGCTTGAATTCGATCGGCTGAAACGCCGGGAACTTGAGCTTGACGATGATGTTGTACGGCGACTCCTTCGCAGGCTCGAGACCCACGTTGAACAGCGTGAAGTAGGGAACCGGCTGCTGCGTCCGGTCGTCGACGAACACCGACGCGATCGGCGCCTCGTGCGAAGGCCCCAGGTCCGCCAGCAGCACCGTCTCGGGCGTCACCGTCGACGGGTCGAGGGGGGTGTCGAATGGCAATGTGATGGTCGAGCCCGTCAGCCAACCGTCGATGTCGTTCAGCGCTGTCTTCACCTGCCGAGTGAGCTCGGAATCGGACGGCAGCACAGGCAGGTTCAGGTTGCCGTTCGGTCCTTTGAGCAGGTCGCTCGGCAAGGGAATCGTCCCCGTCGTGTCGTCGAAAATCGCCCGTGGACCTGGCGTCGGCTGGTTCTCCGTGATGTCGGGCGCGCAGGCGCCCAGCAAGGCTGCGACGCTCGGCGCGAGGATGAACAGGCAGGATCGCTTCATGCGCTCGTTCCTTCTTTCGGGACGACAAGCGTAACAGGTACGTGTCAAAACCGTGAGGAACGCAGTATATGGGCGCGCATTCGAAAAGGCCAGCCAAACGTGGCGGCTCGCACGCCACGCGGCCAAGGCAAGGTCGACGGCTCGTCAAGGCGATGCAAGTACCTGGAGGGGGCGGTCCACCCGCGCGGCCCACGCCGCTTCGTTGTGCTCCGCGCCAGGCTCCCACCAGTGAAACACGTCCACACCAAGCGTGAATCCGCTCGCCACGAACGCATCGCGAAGCTGCAGGTTCTCGCAGTAGTTGTCCGATGACGCCTCCGCGTCATCCTCGATGCCGTCGTGGTCGGCGTCGATACAGCCCTGTCCCCCACCGTCGCTGCCGCCCGAATCGAGGTAGAAAACCGCGTCCGGCTTGGCGATCGTGGGCAGAAGCTCGATGAGCGTTTGATTGTGCGCGCCGATCGATCCCCACCCCACCGTGGACGAAAGGCCCGCGACACGGCCGAATACGTCGGCGTGCTTCATGCCGAAGTACAGCGAGATGAGACCGCCCAGCGAGGAGCCCATCGTCCACGTGTTGGCAGGGCCGGGCGACACCCTGTAATGCGAGGCGACCAGGGGCATGATACGGGTCGCGATCAGGCTGAAGTACGCTTCGCCCTTGCCGCCCACGGTCTGGCCAGACAGCACGTCGGGCACATGGGTGTACTCGTCCATGCGCTCGGCCGTGTTGTGAATGCCCACGACGATGAACGGCCGTATCTGGTTCTGCGCGAGCAGCGCCTCGATGGCGCTGTCGAGACGCCAGCCTCCCCATGGTGCAGAAGGGTCGAACAGGTTCTGCCCATCATGCGCGTAGAGCACCGGATAGTGCGTCGACGACGCCTCATAGCCAGGCGGCAGGTAAAGGGTCAGCTCGCGAGGCGCCAGGCCCGAGCCGGCGATGCCTCGCAAGCGCTCGAGGTGCCCGAGGGTCAGCCCGCCGCTTACGAGGGAGTACTCGCCGTACTGGTCGTAGCCGAAACGCCTCGCGTTCGGATCCGCGATCCAGCGCTGGCCGTCGGTGAACTTGTACAGGTATCGATTCGGCCCCGGGTCGACATCGAGGTCGGCACGATACCAAGCGCCCGCCACGACAGTCATCGGTGCAGCCGACGTGCTCCAACCGTTGAAGTCTCCGGCGACGAACGGCGTGCCGAATCCCTGCGGCTTGTCGAACAAGAAGGTGACCGAAGCACCACACCGGATCGGGAAGCCGTCGGAAGCTGCGACCTCCGCGACGAACAGGTCGACCATCTCCGCGCGCGAGGCGTCGTCGGTCGCGGTGGCGAGATCGCCCTGCAGCTCTTGTAGACGCGCACAATCCGGATGCGGCGACACCGAGCCATCGCCCGCGCCGTCCTGCGACGAGGTGTCGGCCTGCGCATCGTTGTACGGCAACGCATCCGGAGCGGCATCCGGTGGGGACGCGTCGAGGGCGGTGTCGGCGTCCGCAGGCGAAGCGCTGTCCTGCGGCTCGGCGTCAGAGGTCTGGTCGACGCCCGGCGGGGCGGCGCCGTTCTCGGATGAGCCGCAGGAAACCACCGCGAGCAAGCCGAGCGCGGCGCCGAGGATCGGGAGGTGTGAACGGTACATCGTGCCCGAAGGTGGCGTGAGGCAGAGGGAAACGCAACGAGAAAAGCGGAGGGCTACTTCCAGTGCCTGCAGATGAACTCCTCGACCTCCGGCAGGCCGCCCTGCATGATCAGATAGCCGTTGTGGGGCTCCCGCGGCGTGATCTCATGGTTGATGGGCGTGAGCAGCAGCTCGCGAATGCGCGCCGGGTCGTCGGTCTGGCCGAGCACCCAGCAGAGCTTCATGTAGGCGGTCTCCGGGAGCATGTTGTCGAGCGGAATGATGCCCAGATCCAGCAGGTCGCGGCCCGTGTCGTACACGTACATCTGCGCGTAGCCCCACAGCGTCTGCACCGTCATCACCACCGTCACACCCTTTGCGATCGCGCGCTTGAGCGCGGGATAGAGGGGCTTGTTGACGTGGCCAAGACCCGTGCCGGCAATGACGATGCCGCGATAGCCAGCATCGACCAGCGCGTCGATGATGTCCGGGTGGAAGTTGGGGTAGTAGTACTGAATCGATACCTTCTCCTCGAACGAGGGAAGGATCCTGGGGATCCGGGTCTTGTCACGGGGCAGGTAGTCGTCGGTCAGATATTCGAAATACCCTGAGGAGGAGTTGGGCTCGCGCTGGACCATCGCAAGGGGCGTGGCGCCGATGGTCCGGAAGGTGGACCGGTAGCTCGAATGCATCTTGCGGCACCGGGTGCCGCGGTGCAGCAGGTCGTAGCGGTCGGAGGTGGGGCCGAACATGCAGAGCATCACCTCGGCGATGTTGCAGTCGGCCGCGGTTCGCACCGCGTTCATCAGGTTCAACGCCGCGTCCGAGGAGGGACGGTCGGAGCTGCGCTGGCTGCCCACGAGCACGATGGGAACCGGGGAGTTTTGCACCATGAAGCTCAGAATGGCGCCGGTGTGATGCATCGTATCGGTGCCGTGGCCGATCACGATGCCGTCGACCCCCTTGGCAATTTCTTCGCCGATGGCTTTGGCGAGAGCGATGTACTGGGTGGGACCCATGTTCTCGGAGAACACGCCGAAGAGCTTGTGCGTCGTGAGGTTGGCGATGTCGGCGAGCTCGGGGACGGCGCCGTACAGCTCCCCCGGCGTGAAGGCCGGAATGACCGCACCCGTTCGATAGTCCAGACGGCTCGCGATCGTTCCGCCCGTGCCCAGCAGCGTGACGTTCTTCTTCCGGTCGTCGTGGGGGAAGTCCTTCTCGGGGATCTTGTAGACCGCTTTGCGGTAGCCGGTCTCCCTGGCCCGGGCGATGCGGTCGACCGCGATCCCCACGTTGTATCCGTTGAAGAGCTTGACCACCACATGCCGATCATCGGCCGTTTCGGAGCGGGGCAGGACGACGCCGACGAACGTGGATCCCACGTCGTTGACGATCTCGACTTCGCTCCAGACACCGATGCCGAGCTTTTCGAGGGCAGCGCGTGCATGGCCGCGATAACCCTGGAACATGTCTGACCGTTCGGAAGAAGACGGAGTCATGGGGACACCTCCCGGAGCCTTGCGTCGAGGAATGCGACGACCTCTTTGGCCGGCGCCCGGCCAGCGAGCATGCGCATGGCCTGCCCCGCGAGAAAACGCAGACGCCGTGCGTGCGCGTCATGCTTGCCGCCGCGATAGGCGCGCAGCGACACCGCGTCGAGGCGTTGCTTCCAGTCCTCCTCGGCCACCATCTGGATGCCGACCGCGCGCATCGCCGCGGCGGCGTCGAGGTCGGGGTTGCGCGCCATGACCTGTGCGACCGCCGCGATCCCCTCGCGTGGCAGCATCCCGTCGGTGTAGCGATGGAAGATGTCGACCCACTTGCCTGCGTCCAGCCTCGTCACCGGCACACCGAGACGCTGCAACGCCCTGGCGCGCTGGCCAATCTCGATCGCGGCGGTCCTGCCGTCCACGCCAGTCTCGCGCACCACGGTGTCGACGATGTCGGCGCCGCCTCGGCGAATGAGAAAAGACGTGGTTTCGTCGGGCACACCCCAGCCAGCGTAGGTGTGCTGCCGTGTCCAGGGGGCGGGAGGCAGGGCGGCGCGGAGCCTGTCGACACGGTCCGGCGTGATGCGGGTCGGCGGACTATCCGTGTCGGGATACATCCGGTCGGGGCCAGGGAGGATGCGCTCGAAGGTGGTGTGCCCGCCGGGCAGGGCCTGGCGGGTCTCCTTGGGAACGCCGGCGGTGGCATCGGCCCACCGAAGACGAATCTCATCGGCGGCGGTCCGGCAGTCTCGCTCCGGTCCCCATACCACGAAGAAGTCGTCGGCCTCGCTCATCCGCAGACGCTTGCGAATGCGCTCGCGAGCCCGATGGACGCCGGGATACTCCGGTAGCCGCTGACTGTTGAGCACGATGGGCGGCGCGTCGAGACAGGCGATGACACGTATCCTGCCCGACAGCTCGTCGAGGAAGGTCGTGTCCGGCTGCGTCGGATGCTCGGTCAGGCCGCGAACCCCCTCGACCCGCACGGCAAAGACCCTTCCGCCTTCTCCGCGCGCGCGCTGAATCGCGTCGATCGGCGCGTCGCCGAACAGGTCGGTGACGTCCGCGCTACGGGCTCGGACATCATCCGGAGACCTGATCCCGCGTTCGTGCAAGCGGTCGCGTAGCTCGAGCAGCCGCACCTGGCGCACGGCCTCATTGTGTACGAGCTTGACGGCGTAGCCCGCCTTCATCACGCCCTTGATCTCACAGCGCGATCCGCCCCGCACGCTCACGTTGATGTCCTGGCGCGCCGCACCGATACCGGTGCGCACGTGGCGCGTGCTGCGCGCCACCAGGCCGCACAGCAGGATCGCGTCGCGTACCTCCTCCGGCGTCCGCAGGTCCGGGCCGGTGACCGTCTCGGTGAGCGGCATGCCGAGGCGGTCGGTGCGAAACACGATGGTGTGTCCCTTGTCGGATACCTCGCGGCACGAGTCCTCCTCCACCGAGACGTGCGTCACCGTGAGTTTTCGCCCGCGGAAGGGGAGAAAGCCGTTGACGCCGATGATGGCCGTGCGCTGGAACCCCGTGGGAATGCTGCCGTCGAGGTACTGCTTCCGCGCGATGTGCACCTCGTCGATGATGTCCATGTTCATCATGAGGCACAGCTCGATGGCGACATCGATCGCCTGCTGGTTCACGAGGAACGGCGGCGTGTCGTCCATCTCGTAGGTGCACACGTTGGCGCGGTTGAGCAGGTACACGATCTCCTTGCGGGTCTTGAACTCCATCAAGGCCGTGCCGTCGTACTCGCCTAGCTCGCTGAGCGTGGGACGCATGTGACGCAGCACTTCGCCGTCGTGGGTTTCGGTGTACAGGCCGGCCGGACACCGGCAGAACAGCTTCTCACGCGTGAGGAGCTGCTGGTGCACCTCCAGGCCGGAGATCAGACCCACGGACTGATAGTCGATATTCTCTTGCATCGCGGTCCTTCCACGGTGGAACGGCGGCGCGCATGGTTGCTTCCGCACGGCGGCGCCGTCAAGGTTCAGACGCGGTCGACGAACAATCCGCGACGATCACCAGAGGGAAGCGTCGATAGCCAGCCTGGCGTAGTATCCGCGGAAGCGATCGACCTGCTCAGTCGGGAAAAGGTAGCCGCCATTGAGATTGACGAACAAGTTGCGGTCGCCCCAGGCACGGATGCCCAAGAAGGGAACCAGCCACGCGGCTTCGTCAATCTGCGTCTGGAAGAAGTAGCCGCCCTCCAAGCCGAAGTAGGGAATGAGGTAGCGCCGCGTAGGGTTGCGCTCGAACGACAGGTCGAAGCCCAGGCTGGTCTGTACCGCTTTCGACAGGTGGCGCTTCGTGCTTCCGATGAGCCCAAGATCGAGGTAGATGCGAACGTGGCTCGGGCCGCGGTTCTCCGTACGGTGTATCCAACCCGCGAGGAGAAGCTCCGCCAATGGCCCGTGAAAGATTCCGAGCTCGTCAGTCGCCACAGGCATCCACATGGAATACGCGGCTCCAGGCATCAGGAACGTTTCCCACTCCTCCTCCACGATGACGCGCTGCGTGCGAGTGATCGTCGCCTTGCCATCGGTCGCCGTGATCGTGAACTCATGTTCACCGGTCTGGCTGTCGGTGGGCGTCCACGTGATGTCCGGGCAGTAGAACGACGCCCGCACCGAGTTACCGTCGTCGCGCAACTCCTGAAGTGTCCAATGCACGTTCGCCCCGATGGGGAGCTGAGAGACGGTGAACGTGATCGGGTCGAAGTCGGCGTCGTGGGCGCGTATCGTCAACGAGTAGTAGCCTCCCGTCGAAACGCGGTCAGTCCCGGTGGCAACAGGTTCGTCGTCCCAGACCGGCGGATGATTGGGGCCAGCGGCGACCTGGACGGGCGCAGTGGGGGCGCCGTGCGCCGGTGCGGACGGCAACGCAGCAGCGAGAAAGCCGAAGAACATACCCGCGACTTGTCGAGACATGCGAACCTGTGCTCCCAGGCATTATCGCTGGTGTCGGGCACAAAGGGAAGAACCGGGTTCACCGCGGTGCCAGGCCATTTGCAGACGGGCTGGCCCATGCAAACCAAGCCCCGGCCCGCATGTCGGACGTTTCAGGCAAGTCAGCGCGATCGGGACCGCCCATTGCCTGGCGGCGCTGTTCTTCGCCCGACAGCGGCTTTGCAGCGGCATCACCGCGCAGGCGGATACACTGAAAGAATGCGACGGCCGTCGTCGTCGAGGTGCTTGAGCAGGGACATCAGCGGGGCCATGTGCTCCGACTCGGCCGCCACGAAGGCGGACGCGTCCAGAAGCGCAGAGGCAGCTTGAAGAAGCTCCGCCGTGGGGGCGGAAACGAGCGCGTGCTGAACCAACCGAATCGCCGCGACGGGCAAGCTCACGCTCGCGGCGATGACGTCGGACGGGATGGGACCGGCGAGCGCGACGACCTGCACGCGGGACGCACCCCAACCGGCGCTGGTGACGGCGAGCGTGTTCCAGTCGACATGGGCGAAGGTGGCGCCGACATCGGCGGCGCCGGAGATGACGGCGTGGCTGACCGCGGCGTGAGAGCCGTGGAAGGTTTCTTCCGCGAACATGCTGTCGGGGTCGAGGTTCTGAGCGCGGAGCCAGGCGCGCATGACGAGATAGCCTGACGTGCTCTGGCGATCGACCCATGCGACCCGCGCGCCGTGCAGGTCGTGGATGGTGGCGATCCGGGATCCGGCCGGCGCGAACAGCGCGCTGGAATACCAGGCGACACCTCCACGCACGGGCAGCGCGATGGGGACGGTTCGGCCGGACGAAATGGTACGCAGCGCGATCACCGGCGGAAGCCACGCAACTTCGATCTCCACTTCGTTGATGGCGGCGAGCAGCGAGCGATAATCCGCGTACTGGCTCGGTACGACCGGGAGGCCGATGGATGTCGCAAGGGCCTTGCAGAAAGCGGTGTGCTGGCCGGAGGCCGGGCCGACCCCGGAGGGAAACGCGACGACCGATCCCATCGTCTCCGAGGTCGCGATGCCGAACCGAATTGCATGAGGCGTGGAGTCGCCGTCCCAGTCGGGGCCACCCATGCGCCTACGATGTCCGTCTTGGAGCGCGGGGTCAATCCTTTGTCGTACGAGCGGCGGACTTGGCTGTTGCCGCGCTGCGAATATCGACATATTGCGCGAAGCATGGCGAACGCAAATCGCTTGCAGCGAGGAAACAGGAGGAAAGCGATGACTCACGATCACGGCATGTATCATCCGCAGGCAGTAGGTCGTCGACGAGTTTCGCTCCTGGGCGCGGTGGGAACGGTCGTGCTTGCAGGAGCCGTGATGCGATGCGGGGGAGGTGGCACCGGCGGGGGAGGCGGCACGAGCGCACCGACGCCGGTGTGATGGACAGTGGAGGTGCCGGTGGGATCGGCGGCACCGGTGGCGTTGGCGGCTCCGGCGGCGCCGGAGGAAGCACTGGCGGAAGCGGCGGCACCGGTGGCAGCGGAGGAAGCACGGGTGGAAGCGGCGGCACTGGTGGCAGCGGCGGAAGCATGGGCGGCAGCGGCGGAAGCATGGGCGGCAGCGGCGGAAGCATGGGCGGCAGCGGCGGAAGCATGGGCGGCAGCGGCGGAAGCATGGGCG